>Ga0257106_1000186_pt1 | contig 39087 bp, 39 predicted proteins | sample LP_taG_3_FD_190177 | JGI IMG/M metagenome (GOLD analysis project Ga0257106, IMG submission 190177) | Marine microbial communities from Northeast Subartic Pacific Ocean, Canada - LP_J_2011_P26_10m | ecosystem: Environmental > Aquatic > Marine > Oceanic | place: Canada: Northeast Subartic Pacific...
GCAACTTGCGGATTAAGAGTTCGGTCGATTTTTGGTATTTTCTGTTTTATATTTTTAGAAGAGGAAGAAGAAGAAGAAGAGGAAGAAGGAAGGTCAGAAAAGAGGAAGAAGGAAGGTCAGAAAAGAGGAAGAAAAAGAGAGAGAGAGACGAGAATTAGGCCACCTCCTCCCTCGAGCAAGGCACCGCGCATTTTTTTCTTGATTTGATGTTTCCGCAGATGCGACTAGAATACAAACGAAAGCATCTGACAGTCGCGCAGATAAAATGCGTCAGCGCGCAAGAATGACCGCGCGTGCGAGATCACGGCGCGTTTACGCCTCGCCCGATAGAGAAAACGAGAATCGTTTCCTCGAGAAAAAAACACCGCCAAAATTGACCAAAAATTGGCGCTAAAAACGCAAGATCCCTCATCATCCCACTCACCGAATCTCTCTCAACGCAACGGTACCCGGTCTATATCTGTGCGGTTTCTTGACACCGCCAGTCGTCGGCGCGGATTTGCGCGCGGCTTTAGTCGCGAGTTGTTTTCTCGGGGCTTTGCCACCGGTGGATTTACGAGCAGTTTGTTTGGTACGAGCCATTGTTCGGTTCCTCACTCTCTTTTATGACGATTATATCTCTTTCTCGAAAAAAACGAGAGGAAAGGAGGAGGCACACAAAGAAAGAGCCTGCTCTTCTTGCATTCGTTCCTACAACTACACCTACACTATCTACTTTAGAAACTATTTAAATTACACCAACTACCAAATACTAAATATATATATTCTACTTGACTATTTTCACGTCTTTATACCCCATCGCTTTAATCATATCCTCGAGAGCGTTGGAGTGCGTGCCCTGGAAAATACACGCCTTCGTATCCGCGTCGAGGGAAGCGCCCGCGCCCAAAACCTTTTTCAGTTTCGTCACCAGCTCTTTCGTTGGGTTTACTAAACCAGACACGACTGTAACGACTTTATTCTTTCGCCTTTCTACTTTTATGCGCACGCCTTTACCATTCTTCGATGGCGATGGCGGCGTCGCTTTCTTCTTCGTCAGCTCTTTTTTAGTATTGTTTTCGTCTTCGTATGCAAACTCGTCGATATTCGTGCTCGTTCTTTTTTCTTCCTTCTTCACCGCGAGCTCTGGTTTATCTGCCAGGTGACTCCTCATGCTCTGCAACGCCGCGAATGGATTTTCATCGCTGTTCTTCGCAGCGCGACAGGCGAAAGAAACCCGGCTCGGTGGTAAAAGAGTAGGATTTCTTCTTTGCTTCAACAAACAACAACTCTTTGATGATGATGATGATAATGAAGAAGAAGAAGAAGTGGAACTTGTTCTCGGGGATAATAATAACAAAGAGTGCGCGTTAATGCGCGTGTAACACGCTTGGTGCGTCGCCATTGCTTTATTTAGTACAGAGGTAAAGTTGCGGGCAATAAAAAGCGTCGTGTTTTGAAGAAAAAAGTAGTTAAACAACAAACAAACTTTACAAACACTGTGATGTGTGTTCTATGTATACGTCAATGCAGTGACACGCGTCGAATATTTTTACATCAAATCAATAGAATACTATCATTATTTACTGTCCGTGCAATCCACCACGTTTTGCAAATCCCGCTCTATGATTTTACACAGCGGCGATAACGGTAACGTCGCGAATGGTTCTTCGATTTGAATACCGATTTCATCCACGCCTAAAATGAGATAACTCACGCAAAACATCAAAGGTAAAAGCGTCCATCCAGTCGTTATCGAAGATAACGCGAACGGTAAAGTGAGTAACCAAATCATGATAGACCGCGACGAGTGACGACTGAACGAGAGCGGAATTGGTGTCGATAATAATCGTTCGCACACACCGCCGGCTTGGTTAATTTCTGAAATCGTTTGCTCGAGCATCAATTGAGCGTTGTCGTTTATGCCCTCTTTCACTGCGATCTTCATAAAGTGAGTCAAGCGCATGGTGCAGAAAAACGGGCGATTCCTGTCTTCGTTCAATAGAATAGGAATTTCTTCGCTGGCACCAACTCTGTTCAAGATGCGAGACACCGCTTCGTCCGGCGTGTCTCTAAAAGCTGAAGGGTCGCTTTTATCTTCTCGCGTTCGACCGGACCGTAATCTAGATTTCAACAGGTACGGATAACACGAAACGACGCCTAACATCGTCTTTCTCAGTTGCTCGTTTTCTATGTACGCGCTGAAGCGCGCAAAATCGCGGCACCGGCGAACGAGCGCACCCCACGCCATCCGACCTTCCACGAATCTACTGTAAGAAGAGTTTGTTCGAAAGACGAGCACTAAACCGAGCACCGTACCGAGCATCGTGTGGAACAAAGGTGAAATTTGAAACGTAAACGTCTCTATCGTCGATTGCTTCATCCACTCTACTAAGCTCAATGGTACAAGTCCACTTGCATAGGGAACCATTTTGTGCGTAAGGTTGTATAAAGTTCCCGGCATGATCAAAACCAAGTACGCGAGAAATGTGAGCGTCAAAAGCACTCGGACCAACCGAAGAAAAACCGTCGAGCTCGGGATGTTTTGCAAATCGTAAAAGAAGCGGTTCACTCTTCGATGTTTTTCCCACTTATCTTGATCGAATAATTGCGAAATAGACGTCCCAGATGAGATGAGCGTTTGGTTCAAACCAGGATCGAGTTGTAACAAGCGCTCTCGTATGCCGACGTAGTTTTTCACCGCAGCTTTATTCAAGTCTATGTTCTTCAATATCAACTCGCCTTTCCAACCTTCCAAGAAACCGGCACCGGCAAAATTTTCGCCGTCGTCGTCGTCGTCTTGGTCCGTCGCCGGCTCAATGTTTGCTCGCGTTTTTATCCTTTCTCTCGTCGCGTTCCTGCTCGTTTGTGTGTCGCTTTTTCTTCGCCTCTCTCTTCTCTCATCTCTCGCGCTTTTAGTAGTATTCCTCAACAGTTTTAACGAGAATGAAGAAGAAGAAGAAGAGGAAGAAGAAAAACCACTTCTTTTGGAAGACAAAAGGAAAAGTCGTCGTCGTCGTCGTTGTTGTTGTTGCGCGTTAAAAAAAACCGCGCGGTTTGCGCGATATGAAGAAGAGGAAGAAGAAGAGGAAGAAGAAGACGCGTTCATCTTCACGAGGCTCGTCGTCGATGTTATGGTAATCATCTCGAGACCGACCGACCGACGAATATAATAAAACGTTCGTTCGTTGTTGTTGATAAAAAAAGTGCTGTTGTTTGTTGTTTTTATCTTTTTTTTTTCCAAAGTAAGCAAAAAAGCGCGAGAGCGCGAGAGTTTGCCGCCTTCTTTCCCCATTCTGAGCCAACAGTCGTTTTGTTGTCCCTTCGAGAGAGGAGAGGAGCGAGCGAGTGTTGAGCGAGTGAACGACGTGAATACGCGAAGAACGAACGCGTACAAATAGAGAGAAACAAAGAAGGAGGAAGAAGAGAGTGAAACAAAAATGGGCGGCGGCGCCGGCATCGGTGGTGGTGGTGGTGGTTTCTCCTTATCCTCGTTGGACGCGTATAAGAAAATCGAGGATCATCTCATGGTGCGAACGACTTCGGGAGCCATCGTCTCGTTACTCGGCATCGCGCTGATGTGTATTTTAGGCGCGAGTGAAATTTTGAATTACATCACGCCACCAGTGGTGAAACAAATGGCCGTGGATGGTACGCAGAACGAATTGATGACGGTGAGAATGGATATTACCTTCCCGAGAGTTCCCTGTTCGGTGTTATCGGTGGACGCGTACGATCAGTCGGGAAAGAACGACCAAGACGTGAGAGGAGAGTTACACAAGGAAAGACTGAACAAAGACGGGAAATCGTTAGGGTCGTACGATAAAGCCGGAGGCGGAGTCACCGATGAAGAAGACGCGCTCATACAAGACTTGCAACAGTTCTTCGGCGGCGGAATGAAGGTTGTCTTTCAGAAACGCGCGGAACATTCGCGGGAAGTGAAACACGCGGTGGAGAAGAAAGAAGGATGTCGGTTATACGGAAGGATGCACGTGCAAAGAGTCGGTGGGAATTTCCACATTTCCGCGCACGCAGAAGAATACGAGACGCTCCAACACGCGTTTGGTGCGGTGAATAAAATCAACATATCGCACACCATCACGCACTTGTCGTTTGGCGCTGGGTATCCAGGATTGGTGAACCCGTTGGATGGCGTCGCGCGAAGCGGAAGTGACGACGAGTTTCACTACGACGAAAGTAGCAAAGATAGTAGGAGCTCGGATAGAAAAAACATAGAGAAAGAAAAGGAGGAGGAAGAGAAGAGGAAGAAAAAAGAGCAAGTTCGAAGAAGCAGGCTCATGGACTTGACTTGGGATGAAAACGGAAGCGGAGTGTACAAGTATTTTCTCAAACTTGTGCCTACGTTTTATCGAACCCATAGAAGCGTCTTCTTAGGTTTGTTTAGTTGGACGAAAAGCGTCTCGACGAACCAATATTCCGTGACGGAATACTTTCGTAAAACTGATGCTTGGTCGGGATCGTTACCAGCGGTGTATTTCTTGTACGACTTCTCTCCTATCGCGGTAACCATTGATACGAAGCGACCGCACTTCGTGTACTTTCTGACTCGTTTATGCGCCGTCTGTGGTGGCGTGTTTGCGTTTGCACACATGATTTCAAACTTAGTAGATGCACTCTTAACGATTATAACGAAGAAGAAACGTTAGGATTTAGATATATGATTAGTAGTGGTTGTAATAGTACCGTAGTATGTAGTGCGGAGTAAAGGTACCTACAAATAATTAATACGCCTGTTTCAAGCTTTCGAGTTTCAACTTTCGGAATTACGATGCAAAAACTCTTTCGTTGAACAAGCGCCACAATAAAAAGAAACAACACGTAAACGTTCCGTAGATGATAACAACAGAAATGGCAGGAGTTCTCTCTCGTGCATCCAAGAGACTTCTGAACAAGTTGCCTCAGTTTGAGAGATACACCATTCAAAGAGCCGCTTGTAAAGTGAAAGAAGATATCGCGAGACGACGTAAACAATTGGAGTTTGAGTTGGACGAAGTCGTGCACATAATCTCCCCTGGACCTTTGGACTCTCCGCAATTTTCCACGCCGGTTTCGCAGTTAAAACAAGATTTCAGGCGAGGGAGGAGCATAGTTGAACGGGCGAGGAATAGATAGTTGGACAAAACCTGGGGGAAAAAGAAAAACCATCCCCCGCCAGTTGGGAATTCTTCTTAAAACGTAAATCTTAGCTTTTAGTTTACCTTTAGTCATAGCTTAGAATGCGTAGCATATTTAGAGGATTTTTGTACCATGAATACCAACCACTACCACACTTACATTGAAACAGAATTGTTGCGATATCGTTACGCGTTACATGGTTATCATATGAGGTAGTGCTGTTATTACAAATACATAAAAAGTACGAGGATATTTTATTATAGGACGCCCTTTCGTCTGGCCCACTTGATTATCGCTATGCTGCAATATGTCAAGCCGAATAGCAACAAACCACAGGTGATATAAAACGCAGAAATCGACATTTCCAGGCAACTTCTCAAGTTCATCCCGAAGATACCGGTAACGACTGCTCCAATTGCAGCAGAAAAACTGGCAATGGAAAGAGTCAATTCTAATTTTGAAACCTCTAATCGTCTCGCCGCAAGCGTCGATGCCACGGACTCGTCCAAATCTCTCGCATTTTCCAAGAGGGCCTCGGCACCAGAGTGACATGCTTCGGCTTGCTGCAGGTAATACTCAATCAAGTTTTCAACTTCCTCCTCTTCATACTCGATGGTTTCCGCGTCTTCTTCATTTTCTTTCTTCGCCGTGGAGGATAACGTCATTCTCTCGATATCGTCTTCATCGTTCAAAGTGTCGAGCAAAACGTCTCTCACTGCTTCTGCTCTCGATTCCAGTTGAACCAAAGTCTGTTTCATGAAGCGTAACTCGTCGAGCGTCTCTTTGTTAATATTTAACTGCATTCGACGTTCTAAAGTGCGGTATCGTCTCGTGACAGTTTCTAATCTCTCTTCGAGTTGGTGCACCGTTTCTTGCAAAGCGGCTTCAACTACTTGTAACTCGAACGGAATTTCCAGTCCTTCCGCGTTATCTTGCTGCATAGAGGTGAATCCAACACCGCCATCAACGGATGATCCACCAATTGAAATGCCATTTGATGCACTTTTCAGCATCTTTTGAGCGGCAATTTTCTGATTCCACGCCTCCAAAAAGTTGTTCGACGGTCCCGTCTCCGGGCCGAGTAACAACGCGTGATCCTCCCGAATGATTATTCGAACACCTAAGTTGACTAATATGGAGTCTTCGCGAACAATGATAGCCGGTGTGTTGTTTGATTGCGTTAAAACTGGATCAATACGACGTAAATCCCGCGGCGATAAATCTGTATCTCTCAACATTTGTCGCCTGGACATGACTTGCTTATACGGCGCTCTGTCTTCATCTTTCCCGATACCGTTCACTCTATCCAATCTTACGACCGCGTACGGTTTTGTTAAATGCAATCGATCGTTTCTTGCGTTTTGCAAGCGCCTGGCTACTATGTTCTTAGCTTCAGTTTGTCGTAATTTACTCTCTTGTTCTTCCGCGCTCAACACGGCTTTCGAGTCTCGGTCCGAAACGTCCATTTGCATATCCGTCAAAGTCGCCATAGCGGATCCACCTTTATTACCGTCGTCGTCGTAACTGCGTTCGTAATCATCGTCATCCTTTGATCCCCGTGCCGACATTTTCACTCCATCTCCGCGTCCTTCTCCTCTCGAAGCAGCGTGCGAAGAAGTCATCACGTATCGCAGTGGTTTGTGCTTGATGCACCCAGGTATGGCGACCACGGCGCGCATAAACGACGCGTTTTTCTCCAGATCGTTTCTATTATTATTATCATAATAACAGCTAGTCGTCGTACTCGCGGAATTTCCTCCTCGAAGTGAGTTCACTCTCCATTTCTTCGTCGACAAAGACGAAGAAGAAGAGGAAGGAAAATTGTTGTTGTTGTTGTCCGTTCGTCGTCCTTTTTCTCCTTCTTCTTCTGATGATGATGACACCACGCGACTGAAAGACGACGCGTATTTGCTTCTACAGGCTCTTCTTCTAGTCACAAACGATCTTTTTAACGAACGATATGATACGGAAGACGATGGTGCGTCGTGATACGAACACGAAGGTGAACACGTGGAAGACGCAAACAACATTCTATTACGTTGTTGTATAAAAAACGTTGATGATGATATTTCTCTATCTTTTGAGTGCGTTCAATAGAAGGATGTATTGTGATTGCGTGCGTGTGGTGCAATCAAACTTAACTGCTTTATATCTCTTCTTTCTCTTTCTCTTTCTTTTCGTTATGTATGTGTATATATCGTGTAAGGAGGGGAGGAAGTTTACTAAGAGTGACGACGAGAATATATTTTCAGAGCGTTTATTACCCTGTGTTTATTCCTTTCAGCCGTCTGCATGACAAATCATCTTTTCCTTTTTGCGCGTGGTTCAAAAATTCAAAACAACAACAGAGATTTTGACTTTCCGCCATATAAATTCTCTTCGTGGTGTATAGAAATACGTATAAAACACATACTCTGTTGCCGTTGTCATGACGTCAACATCAAAAGAAGGAGAAGAAGAAAAACAAAAGCAAATCGTCGCGGCCGATGCGGCGTACAAAGCCGGCATCGCGGCTATTCGTGCGAACGATTTGGAGTCTGCCATTCAGTTTCTCGGGTCGAGTTTGGAAATTCGAAACGAAATATTCGGCGAAGGAAGCATTGAAGTCGCGCCGACGTATTTGAAGTACGGATGCGTATTGTTTTGGAAAGCGCAAGAAGATAACACGGTGTTTGGGGCGAACGCGCCGGGAGGTGCTGGTGGGGAAGCCGGCGGTGGCGATGATGCGAATACGACGAAAAATGCTGCTGCGACGAAGGAGGAGGAAGAGAAAGAACAAAAGGAAGAAGAAGAAGAAGACGACGGAGAAGACGCGAACGAGGAAGGAGGCGAAGACGAGGAAGACGAAGAAGAAACAGACATGGAATTGGCGTGGAAGCTGTTAGAAAACGCGCGTTTGATTTATCTCGAGCATTTTGAAGCGACGAAAGCGAATCCAGACCCAGAACCTTTGCGAAAAGAACGCGCGCTCGAACTCGCTTCGGTGTATGAGAACCTCGGAGATATCAATCAAGAGCAGTCTAACTTCGAGGCTGCTATTGAAGACGAAACGAAAGCTTTGCAGATTTACGAGAAAGAGTTGAGCTTAGACGATAGAAGGATTGCCGCGGTTTTGTCTAACATGTCGCTCGCGTACCAGCTTTTAGATCGATTTAAAGAAGCTTTGCGAACGTGTCAACGCGGCATCGCCGTCTTGAACGCTCGCTTAAAACGGTTACAAGAAGACGATCTGGAAGACGGAGGGAAGGAGAACAAAGAACGCACGGAAGAGTTTGAAACTATTCGAGCGGTTTTGGGTGACTTTACGGAAAAAGAAATCGAACTTAAAGGCCTCGAAGACCAAGAAAAGTCTGCGAAGGATGCTATTCGAGCTGCGTTTGCATCCATCGGAGGCGTGGTGAAACCAGACCCGAACGCGGCTGATAAGAATGAAGGCATCGAAACGGACGGGTTCGACAAGCCGCAGTTAAACGAGCAAACAACCGTCGTTCAAGTGCAACAAGTTCGTAAGAAGGTCGTCCCGCAGCAGCAGCAGGAACAACAACCTGTCCAGTTGCAACCGAAACGCGTCATTCCTGTGCAGCAAGCGCCGGTCCGCGTTCAACCGAAACCGGTGGTTGCGCCAACTCCCGTCTCCGGCGGGAACGAACAACCGCAGGCAAAAAAGTTGAAGCCAACACCTTCAAATGCCGCGAAAGAGAACGAACCAGCGCCAACCGAGGGCGAGCAGTGTAAACAACAATAAAAATAATAATATAACATTCACCATAAAATCAAAATCACCAACCAAAATACATACTCGTATCGCGTTTTAAATACCACTGCAGAACTTCGTACGATTCGTTAGAAAAAACCCGTCCCGAATAAAAACACCTTCTTAAAAGGTCGCAGATCTGTTGAGCAACTCAGAGAATACCATTTACACGTAAGTAACGCTACTACTACGGCTACTAATACTATTGCTCACATGACGCGTCGTCCATCGATGGATAATGCATTCCCAGGCGTAAAACATGTAACTTTAGAATACATCGAGCGTTTAAAGTCCAATTTAGAAGCGAACACGCACTCTGGCGTCGCCAACAGAATACAAAAGTTCGTCTCCGCGCAACAGTTCACATCAATCTTAAACCATTGCACGGAAATAATAGAAAAAGAAAACACGTGCGTGTACTTACGACCGGAAAACCCGGAGGAAACGGTCGTCAACGTCGTTGGCGACACGCACGGACAGTTTCACGACGTTTTACAACTGTTAGAGTTGGCAGGGAAACCTTCCTCGAAGAATAACTTTGTGTTCAACGGCGACTTCGTCGATCGAGGCGCCTGGGGTTGCGAAACGCTCTTGACGTTTGTGTTAATGAAAATATGTTTCCCGCAAGACGTGATTTTAATTCGCGGGAACCACGAGAGCGAGTTCTGCACGTCGTGTTACGGTTTCGAACGCGAGTTGAAGGTGAAGTTTGGCGACGCAAACGCTCTGCACCACATTTATCCCGCATTCTTGAAATTCTGCGCGGCGTTGCCCTTAGCGTGTAAAATCGGATCATCGGCCTTAGTCTTGCACGGTGGACTCTTTCGTTCGCCGTCTCAAAAGAAATCAGAATCGAAATTGAACCCCAAGTTGGGCACTTTGAAAGAGCTGAGCGCAGCGAGTAAAGGCGGTTTCGATCCATCTGGTGTCGGACGAACGTTAGTTGCCGGTGATGTCATGTGGTCGGACCCGTCTCATTTGAACGGATTGAAACCAAACGTGCAAAGAGGTATAGGTGTCATTTTCGGGCCGGAAGAATCGAGAGCATTCATGAAGAATGAAAATTTAAAGTTGATTATTCGTTCGCACGAAGGTCCAGACGCTCGAGAAGATAAACCGGAAATGTCCTCCATCCAATCCGGTTTCTGCATCGACCACGACTTAGGAGAAGATGGTAAACTAGTTACTATATTTTCAGCTCCAGATTACCCGCAGTTTCGAGATTTCGGTGACACTAGACACAACAACGAAGGCGCGTTCATTCGTTTGAAAGGCGAAACGAATTTTTGTAGCGTAGAAGACGTGTGTACATTTTCAGCCACGCCTAGGCCTCCGGCGGAATGCTATTACGATTTAGATATCGGCGGCAGCGACGTGGAAGGACCGTCGGACGGTTCGGGGGGTGGTTTATCTAGCGCTGGCGAAGAAGAGTCGTCGGGCGACGGCGCGCAAACGGGAAAACTCTAACTTGTAAAAAAAACACTGCAGCGTGTTTTCGTCACATCAAATTCACCTCTCTTTCTCTTTATTCTCTCTCTCTCTCTCTCTCTCCGCCCTTTCCTTATACGCATCAATCATCAAATCAAATGTCAGACAACAAAGCAACTCCTCCAAAAATCGTCGACCGAGAGGCGCTTTCGAGACTGTTAAAAATCTCCGACGAGGACGTCTCCGCGCGAGCAAGTCTGAGTTTGGCGAAACAGAGAGAACGCATTTTAAACGAACAAGTGAGAGAGAAGAACGAATCTCGAAAACTCTTCTCGGAATACGACGGGACGAACGACGTGTATTTTGCCACCGAGGATCCGCTGAAAACGATGGCGTTTAGAGGTTCAGATAACGCAAAGTAAGATTGATCAAGAATAAGAGAGAAAGCCTTGGAAAACGAAATCAAACGGAGTAAAACAACAAAAACGATGATTTCTTCTCAATATCACTCCAATAAACACCGACCCGGGAGTGTTTCAAACACGACGAGAAGAAGACGCTCAAAGCTATTGACTCGACTCGTATTGCTTGGCGTATTGTTTGGCATATCATCGAGTGCGATGAAACGACGCGCTTTAAACGGAGTTGATAATACTGGTGATTACGCATCGAGCGTTCAACAACAACATCATCAACAACAAGGTGCGGCGGTTTCGTCCTCCGCCTCGAAGGTGTCTACCAAGTTGAACACAGACGCAAGTTTACGCAAACAAACTCATCAAGATGGATTATCATCAGGCGCAAGTGGTGACGGTGCCACTTCATCATCATCTTCTTCTTCTTCTTCGAATAGAGAGCGGGAGATTTGGTGGCACGATTTGTCGTCCAAGTGTCAGTTTACTCTCGGACAAACGCTCGCGCCGTTTGGTGAATCCGAGGACGTCGACGCGAGATCCGAACTCTATGCAAAGATGTTCCGAAGCACATCAGATACCGCAGTTTTAGATATTTTCAACCCCTCGAAAACAGTCATCGTCCAAACTGCTAATAATAACAACGACTTGACGCTGGACAAAGTTTTCGTCATCGATACCGAGAAGGATGAAGTTACGCCGATTTTAGAAAAACTCGAAATTCCAGTGCGAGCGATCGTGTTGCCGTTCCCTAGCACGTCGGAAGGTGCAAAGAAAATTGGGAAGATTACGCGCGAAGTGCTCGCAAAAAATGGATTCTCTAAAGAAACTTCCGTCTGGTTGCAAAATGCGGAACTTTATCACGCTTCTGTATACCACGCGTCGCATCATCTGGACGCTCACAAAGCAAAGGGTAATGAAATCCGAGAGGAGGTTCGCGTGGTGAAAGAATCGGCAAAGCAGATATGCCCGATAAAGATTACACTCGAAAGGATCGTTGTAACTTCGAGTGGAGCGTTAGTAAGCGTTTGGAACACGCGAAATACGAGGGATGGTGGCGAAATCTCCGAGTTTCGCCAACTTTTGCACGACAATCTTCCAAATGCTCCGGTCAATCAAATCGTTTCCAATAAGTCTATCATTCACGCGACTTTGGCTCGATTTCTCGGCACGACTGGTACGAGCGAGAATGCAAAGAATGTCGCTCGCGAACTGACGAACGTGCTTTGTGGCTTAGAAATGACATTACCTATGGCTTGGTTCGTCGAGGAAAGACATACGTTAGCGCTCGCGCTGGAAGGCGAATACGATACAGTTGGCGCTCCATTTCGTGATTGTCACGTAGACTAGAATATTAGAACATAAATATATAGTATTTTACATTTCATTAGCCGGCTACTACTAGTAAGAATTCAAAATGATGCCACACATGCCAGACAGCTTATCCAACGTGTCTTCTAATCGAAGCTCGAGCATTACTCTTTCTCTCAACTGATTCAAGCATCTATCGATGCGTTTACTCGTCCCTACATCAGAACCGTACAAATCGAGAATTTCCTGAGATAATCTGACGAGATCTCGCGTGTGACGCGGATTCGCGATGTATTTGACGACGAACTCTAAAACTGGCACCAATCCGTGCTCATCCCTATTCGCTAACGCCTTTGTGATGCCTCCTCTTTTTTCAATGTCTTCGATGACGGCCATGACAACCTCTGGTCTCCTGTTATTTATAGCCGCATCGAGTGCATCTCCAAACCGAAATTTTCTCAGTGCTCTATCGTGCGCTTGCAGTCGTAGACGTTTCTTTCTCCTTACAATCTCGTCCTCCAAGCGCGGTTGCGCGTTCCCAGTTCTCGTGAAGTAACCAATCGTGCTTGCGTCCATTCGCCTCGGTCGTTTTATCCTGAATCCAGATTTCAAGGTGATTTTCCATTTCCCTGCACCTGGCCCGGGCGTAGGTTTCGCATTTGCATCCGCAATTCGCGCTTTCGTTCGCTTTCTAATACACAAGGTTTTAGTTGCCATACCAACCGCAAAAGCGTTAGCGTCTGGTGAGACCGAACAACATAAAACTGGACCGGGAAACTTGGCGGCGTGTTTCACGGTGAACGCGTCAATCTCATGCACCTTCACGTGTCCATCTAAGCTCCCGGTGATTAATCTCGGCTGATATTCATCAGTCGCGCTGTTGTTGTTCGATGTTCTTGGACCACAGTCTTTGTGCACATTCACCGTCATCACCGTCTTTTGATGATTCGTCAAACGCATCAATCTATTATTATTATTATTACTATTCTCTTTGGGATCCTTCACGTTGAACGAAGAGGCGCCTTTGACGACGTCCCATACGATAACTTCCGGTCCTCCACACGATACTAACGCTCTCGCATTTGGATACCAACATATATCTTCTACTGGACCGGTATGCTGCATAGTCATCACCGCGTCTCTACCTACTCTAGCGTCCCACAGCCTAACGCTGTGGTCGTACGATCCGCTCGCCCACACGTCATTCTGGTCTGGACTCGATTCCAACGCGCGAACGTAATCCTTGTGTCCATCGAATCTCTGTGAACAATTCCCCGTACTGACGTCCCATATCCGTACCGTCGTGTCGTCTGAACTCGACCCGACGCTCAAATTACTCGTCTCGCTCCATCGCACGGCTCTCACCGCGCCGGCGTGCAAAGTAAACTTTCTCAGAATATTTCTCGTCTTTACGTCAAACAATTGCACGATGCCGCTTTGTCCACCCACCGCTAACACTTTCGCGTCTTTTCTCAACACTCCACTAAACGCGACGTCTTTAAACCTCGCGAACGTCTTTAAAACTTTCCTCCCGTTTTGGTTATACATGGTCACCCTGGCAGAACTCGTCGCCGTTAGGTGACAAGGAAACGTGCTATCGTCCATGGAACCGGAATAAAACACGTCCGTCACGATCCCGGGTTGGTTTTGCAACGACGTCGTTTTATAGTTCTTCCAATATTTCCCTTCCAAAGTTTCTCGCAACGTTTTCGGTGGGTACTGTTTCGGCGCCAGCTTTTCGTAGTCTCCCATCCTTCGATGGGAAGTTTGCACACGCGAGATTATCACGTCGGCGCCGTCTTCGCCTCTTCGCCTGGAGGACATTTTTTCTCACTAACACTAACACTCCTACTCCTACTCCTACTAACAACAACAACAACCTCGCGTAGTACTTAAAACCTTCTTCTTCTGACTGTTTGTTTGTTTTCTCGCGTCCGTCCTACGGTGATGAGTTTTGTTTTTTTACTCACTCTCTCCAAAGTTGAGGGCGGCGGCGAGAATTTATTATTGTAAGGAGTTCCTCACTCGTCAGATTTTAACAAAAGTGCGACACAAAAGTCGTTAAAAAAAAGTACGAGCGACACGAAACAGATTATGCTTCTGAGACTCCTTTTCTCATCATCATCATCATCATCATCATCGTTATCATCGTTATCATCAGCAACAGCGCGCGCAGCATCATCTATTCCAACCACCACTTCTCGTTACTTCTGTAATCCATCGTCGTCATATTTATCATCGAGAAAGAGTAGTAGTAATAATACTAATAATAAAACGAAGAAGAAAAGAGCAAAAACGCTCATGACGAACGCATCGTCAAAATCATCAAACACCGTCGTCGACGAGAGGACGTTATCTACGGATATTTTCTTCCTCGATGACTTTGCTATTCGACAGTGGGACGATCCGAACTATTCCGGGACGATTATCGCGCACGATAAAATAGACTTTGTCCGGAAAATACACGACTATCACACCTCTTCTTCGAGTGGCGAGCATAAGCTCGTGGACGGGTACGCTCCGTTTTGTAAACACGTCTTCGTGCCAAACTTTGTGAACGCGAAAGTAGCGACGGTAGAAATTACGAAAGAGAACGAACACTTGTTAAAATCTGGATACTCTGCGCGATCTGAGAACGAATTAGCGGTGCTGACGAGATGGTTTCACGTAAATGACATTTTCGGCGACAACGCGGAGGATATTAAAACGAGCAAGATGTTGGACATTATTTTATACAGTCGAGAACAGTTGGTGAAAGAACGCGAGGCAACGGGGAAAGCTGATCCAAACAGACCGTTACCGGATGCACCGTGGGGAATTATATCCATAAAGGCTCAAGATGAACCGTTCGAGTTGCCGATGCAACCGATTACAATGATGCGAAACGCGTTGGGCAAGAGCGAAGGCGGATCGGGCGTGCCCTTAGAAAAATCAAAGTACGACGCGTCGGTAGCGTACTGGCGAAACCACGCGCCTTTACTTAAGACAGACACGCCAAACGGCGACTAGTTTATTGCGTTTGATAAGTTTGTGTGTTCAAATTATTTACTATAATGTATATCTTCTTCCTAAATAAGTATTTGATTTATCGATTCTTTTTGTTTTGCGCGGGTGCGCGACGCTCTTTTAATATTTCTTTTGCAAAATCTCCAACACCATCTCTTTCTTTTCCGCGTTGTTCTTACCGGCCACATCAATCGCAGTCACACCGTCCAATCCTTTAGCGTTGGGGTTCGCACCGGCTTCCATCAATTCTGCGCACTTTGGCGTATCCCCCTCGGCGCTCGCGAAGAGCAAAATAGCATCCGCTGGGTGAATGCCCGTCTCCATCAAAGCGTTCATACGATCGTACGTTCCTTCCACGGCCAATAATCCCATATAGTTGAAGTAATATTCCACATCCACGTCTTCGTAATCGTCTTTACCCTGTGAACCGTAGATTCCAGCAGATTTCGCGTCTGGGCGTAAGCTTTGCACTTGCGCTTTGATATCATCAAAGATACCGCGAGAGATGACTAAATTTCTTTTTCCGATGTTTTTGTTGTTATTATGGTTTACGTTCTTTCTCGTCCATGAGACGATCGAGGAGGAAGAGGTCACGGGTGAGGATGTCATCATGGTGGCAAAAGTCGACATTGTCGTATTTTATGCGTTATGGTTCGTCGTGTGTGTGTTGGATAATTTGAAGATAGTCATCCAAAAGTAGATAATAGGAGAAAGCAAAGAGATCTCCATTTTTTACAAGAAAAATTTGAGGGAGAGACAAGACGAGACGAGACAAGACGAAAAAAAAAGAAAAAAAGAAAAAAACAAGAGAGCACACCCACGGCTGGCTAGAACGGAATACTAAACTAACTTACTAACGTATACATTCGCTACCTACTTTTACAAACCTCCCTTTGGTTTAGGAATCGGGATGCTCTTTTTTTTAGACAAGGTGTTGTTGTCGCTCGCCGCCCCTGCGGAAGCCGCCGTTGGTTTCTTTTCTTTTTTGCCGTTTTTGTTCTTTTGCAAAACGTTTCCGGGCGGTTTCGGTGCCGGCAGTATTGTTGTTTTTGTTTCTGCTGCCGCTGCTACTGTTGACGCGCTACTTTTTTTCTTCTTCGTTTTCTTCTTTTCCTCGGGTGGTGGGTTTGCGTGACCACCTCGAACTGTGCCGCTTTTTTTGCCTTTCGAAGCCGGTCCGGGGCCGTTTCCTCCTCCTCCTCCTCCTGCCGCATTTTTCTTCTTCTTTTTCTTTGCAATATTTGCCAGTCGCTTTCGCTCTTCTTCTTTTCTTTCCTTGTCCAATATCACTTGCTCCGAGTGGCGTTTCTTCGCCACAAAGTTGACCAACGCGGATATTTTCACGTTATCTTTTCCGTGTTCGTCTCGAGGTTGCGCCGGACCTGTTCGGAGCGCCGAACGACTCGCGACGCGCCTACCACCGTTAGCATCGAAAGTCTTCTTGAAACTCAGAAAATCTGCATCTTTGAAAATCGCCGAAGAGGACGATGGTGCGTTAGTTTGCATCGAGACACTCGCCGTGCCTTGACCACCACCATCTTCCTTCTTCTTTTGTTGCACTGCGAAGGGAACGCGTTGGTTCAACGCAAACTCCACTTTCGCTCGCGACGTTTCGCCTTTCACTTGAAACGGCGCCCCGTCGAACGCTTTCACGAATTTCCCGATCAAAGCGCTCATTTCCGGTTCTTTTGTCGACGTGCACAAATCGATTAACGCCGTCGCGTTCGTGTTTACTTTCTTTGGCTTATTATTGTTCGAGCTGTTCGAGTTTGTTTTCTTCCTTCTCGACGATGCGTTTTCTTCCTCTTTTTTCTCTTCTTCTTCTTCTTCTTCTTCCTTTCCTTTTCCTTTGTCGTCCTCGTTCTCTTTATCCCTCGTCGATGATGCAGAAGACGACGACATCAACTCTTCCACGTGCGCCTTCTCTGTCGTCTTTCCGTGCATAAAGTCAAAATACGAAAAGTCCCGTCCAAACTCAAACTCCAACACTTTCTCCACGCAATCTAAAAACTGCGCTTTCGTCATCGTCGACGGGAGGTTTCTGACCACCAACTTTGATCGTTTATCTTTCTGCTGTTGAGGCTGCTGCTCGTGCTGTTGAGGCTGAGGCTGAGAACGCCTATAACCGCGCTGTTGTTGTTTCATCATTTCTCTCAACAGTTCTGCTTAAAACTGCTTTGATGAAAACGAGAGTGTTTTTTTGTGTTGTTGTGTGAAAATCTTCTTTTTCGAGGACTTTTCTCACAGCCAAAAAGAAGAAAGAGAAACAGACAAACCGAGCAACAAACCCTCTTTTTCCTCAGAAAGAAGAAGTCCGTCCATCCTCATCGTCGGATCGAAATTAAAAGAAGAAGAAGAAGACGAAGACGAAATAGTAGATAAAAATATGGCATTCGTGGCGCCGCAGTGCAGAGACGACGAGGACGGATGGGGTCCAACCAGTAAAGGCTACGGCAAAGAAGACGGGGAAACTGGTATCGAGGCGATCATTTACTCTCCGTTTTTGAAGACGGACAAATTTGGGCGAGCAGCCGACTGGACCACCTCGGGAGGGAAATACAACAGAAACGAACAACGATACCAGAGAGAACGAGAAATGCAACACAAGAGAGACTTTGGCGGCGGTGGGGTCGTGCAATCGAAACAACAACAAGGCGGCGGCGGAGGCGGCGGCGGCGGTGGTGGATCGCAGCAGCAAGGCGGTGAGCAAGAGCCGACGTCTTCGTTCAACTTCTTCGAGAACAAGGAAGAAGAAGGGAGCTTTTCGTTGGTGGATACCTCGAAAGGAGGGTTCCAGCAGAAGAAGTTTGGCGGTCAACAGAGACGCTTTCAACCGGGCGGTGGAAGAGGATTCGGCAGAGGGAGAGGGGCGCAAGACCAATCCGGAGCTTTGGGCGACCAAGGCATCGGCGCGGAAAGAGAACGCGCCAGACAAATGCGAAAACAAAGCAAGAAGCAGCAACAGTGGAGCTCGTGGGGATTCAACAGGAACGATCGCAATCAAGTTTCGTACGATGCGTCCGTGGAAATCAAACCGACGTGGAACGTGGTCGAGCAAATTCAATTGTCGGCGTTTGCGAAAGTTACGGAGAAGATTGCCACGCCGACGGACGCTCCGGAGACTTTGAAAGAGTTTGGCGCTTTGAAATCGTTCGATAAAACAATCGACCGCATCACGCCAAAAACTGAACGAACCGTGAAGCGTTTGACACAAGTTTCGAGTTTGAACGGCGCGACTGCGTCGAAAGATCCGGTCATGGTCGAATTGGGCAAGGCAAACGCGAGCGCAAATCCAAACAAAGTCACGCTCATGACGACGGATACGACTTTAGCTGCCATTATGTGCGCGACGCGTTCTGTCTTTGGTTGGGACGTTGTTATCACGAAAAAAGGAAATACGATTACGTTTGATAAACGTCCAAGAGGAGTGGTGGATTCGCACACGGTTTCTGAAACCGCGCAAGAGGCAATTTCAGACGATAAAGATAACATCAACGGCGCGCAGAAGTTAGCAGAGGAAGCTACGTTAATGTCCGCCGCGTATTCCGCGCAAGTCGCGTCGGAAGAACCGGAAGTTGTTTTAGGTGGGGAAAGAAAGGTGCCAGTGGAAGATGCTCCGAGCGGCGTCGCGTACAGATACAGAAAGTGGCAGTTGAACGACAAGAGAGACGCGATAGTGCGAACCGAAGTTAACGGCGTAACAGAGTCGCGAGGTCAAAATGCTCTACTGTGTGCGCGTGCATTGCTCGAATATGATTCGAAGGTCTCGCAAACCGTCGATTGGAGAGCTAAAATCGAGACGCAAAGAGGTGCTGTCATCGCTACAGAGTTGAAAAACAACTCAAACAAATTGGCGAAGTGGACGTGCTGCGCTATTTTGGCTGGGGCAGATTTGCTCAAACTTGGTTTCGTGTCTCGTGTGCACCCGAAAGATCCGAACGCGCACTCTATCCTGAACACGCAAACGTTCAAACCGAAAGACTTTGCGGCGCAAATTAACTTGAACTACGACAACATCTGGGGCGCTTTGGGCTTCATTTTGGACGTCGTCGAAAAGCAAGTCGACGGGACGTACATTTTAGTCAAAGATCCAAACAAACCGCAATTGAGAATGTATAAGGTTCCGGACGATTACTTGACCTACCAGTTCGAAGATCAAGCGGACGAGGAGTTGGATATCTAAATTGCACACAACCACACATAGAAGAAAGTTTTACACACGTTTGTAAAAAGAATATTTTTAGTTTGTCTTTCGCATCATCATACTGCTATAAAACAAATGTTTCTTTGCCGACGCATTACCGGTTTGCCGCTTGCTAATTCTATTCTTATTCTTTTCACTCCTACCTTATATATTCCTATCAAGGCTCTAATCTTCATCCTCTTCGTCCTCTTCTTCCATTTCCGCGTCATCCACCACGTTTCCATCGCCGCCACCTCCTCTCGCGTTTGCTTGCGCCGCCCTGAGCGCTTTTTCGCACGACTCCAATCCGGATTTCGCTCGAGCGTTATTTGGCTCGATTCCTAACGCACTTTGGAAGTGTTGCACAGCTTCGGCCCTTTCGTTCATCTCCACGAGAATCGTAGCGTACTTCACGTGCAACATCACCTTACTCTGCGCATCTTTCGGCGGATGTTTCTCGAGAATGTTTTTAATAACAAACTTGGCGCGCTCGACGTCGTTGTTGTCTCGCATGCACGCGTCCGCCAAGCCAAACGCCGCTCTCAATAAGCTTGGATCTATTTGTAACGCTTTTGCAAAAGCATCTTTCGTTCTTTTCAAACCAATGTCTCCAGAAACGCGCTTGTGTGCGTCTCCTAATAACGAGGCGGCAAACGCCGAGTGCGTGTTCAACTCCGTCGCCGCTTGCGCGCTTTCGATGGCTTCTTTCCGTCTCCCTGCCGCCGAGTACGCTTTGACGAGTCCGTGGTAGGACTTCAAACTCGGTTTCACTTCGTTCGCGCCTCGAAAGCACGCTATGGCGACGCCTGTTTTCTTCACTTTCATCGCGCATTCTCCCAACGTTACCAAAGCGACTTGGTTTCTCGGATTTAAATCTCTCGCTTTTTGTGCAAATGATAACGCCTTCTCTTTTTCCTTTGATAAATCTGACGCCATCGCCGAAGCTATCCAAGACTCGCACGAATTCTCGTTGATTTCAAACAAACGCTGGGCCAAGATTCTCAATTTTTCACCCTCTCTCGCATCTCGGAGCGCGGCGGCGTATTTTTCCATGTTCGTTACGCGTTTGTTGTCCATTTTCACGACCATCTCGTACGCCTCCATCGCCTTATCCGGCTTCCCTCTCAAACCATCCCATCGAGCTTTCATAATTAAAACCTCCGGTTGTTTCGGTCGGTCTTTCATCAACTTGGTCACGTGTGGGGACGCCTGTCTAACGCTATTTCTTTCCAATCCTTCCATGGCGTCGATCCAACAGTGTATCGTTTTTCGGTAATTCGCCGATCCTCCCACGAGCATGTCTTCAACGAGACCCCCTAAGCTATTCTTCTCGCAGTGACGGGTGAAAATCTCTCGAGCGCGTTGACCCCCAACTGGCGATAACGATATTAATTGCGGCACGCACTCTAAATACGAGGCGTCGTTTTTGAAGACAAACTCGTACGCTCGCATCGCTTTTTGCGTGTGTCCCAAAGCTTGGTGCGATTTCGCTTTCAACAAGTGGTATTTTAGAGGCACTATCGCCGTCGCCGTTGAATCGTGCTGTTCCCCTGTTTTGTATTTCTTTACCGTTTGCGTCCCTGTCATCGTCTCATCTCCTTTTCGCTGTTGTTCTTTTTCGTATCCGTTGGTCGCCTCGAAACACTCGATGGCCCGCAGATATTGCTGCGTTTTGAAGAGACACTCCATCACGTGTAACTTCACCTCGTCCGCGTCAAAATTATCCATGGCGTAGCGATGCGCTTCTGAACTGTTTTCTGCTTCGTTATTATGTTCTTCCGCTTCGATGTTCGCCGAGGAAAGTTGTTGAAAGTTTCTCTCGAAGTCCATCGCCTGTTCGAACCATTTCAAAGCTCTGAGATATTCCTCTTTTCCCATGAACGACGTCGCAAAGTTCACGCAATCGATCGCTTTTAACCTCCAAGTCAACACCATATCGTTCTCTTCCACGGTCGATGATGCCCTCACATGCGATACGACTGATTGTTCCGCGTGGTGTATAAACGAACAGAGCAGCTCAGCGGACTCGAACGCTCCCGATGCGTTCAACGTTGTGACTTTTGCGCGACCGCCTAACGACCAGATTTCGTGCGGTGCCATGGACAGGACTTGCTTTTGCGTTCTTTGGAGCCCCATAGCGGATGAAGAGGGAGTGGTGTTCTCGTTCCTGGTAGAAAATGGTGGCATCGTCATCTTCTACTTCGTGCTTCTTGTGTGTTCCCTCTCGTCGTCGTCGTCGTCTGTTTGTGACTTGTGGTGACGATGATGATGAAAAACGAACGTGTGAGTGAAGTTCCCCCTCCAATCTTTTTTTCCTTTTTTCTCTTCCTTTTTTCGTTTTCTGCTGCTCTTTCTCTCAACCAAAAACGTCTTTTCACAACGAACGTGGTACCCTCTTTCCCCTCTCTTCACACGCTCTCTCGATAAATGGGAGGTAAGAAAGCGCCCAACAACAACAACAACAACAACAACAGCGTGGTATTCGTTGAACTGAAACCGTCGGAAATCTATTTCACGTTTTCTAAAATCTCCGACACGTTCAGTGGATGCTCGAAAACGTTGATGGAGACTTTGTTACAGTTGGAAAAGAGAGATATTAGTTCGAGAGATATTCCTGCGATTGCGGTCGTGGAGATTGATAAACCTACGGCTGGTGATGATGAAAGGGAGGAAGACGACGAAGAAAGCGACGACGAGGATGGAGACGGACGAAAAAGTAGTGCTCGCAAGAAGAAGAAGAAGAACAAGATGAAAACAGAAAAGATATTCGTCAGCATGAACAACCGGAGGCTGTGGGTCTTCAAAGAAGCCGAGAAGAGAGGAATACTGCAAACAATACGCGTTCGATTACAACCGAAAGAGGTTGGAGAACGCTTAGCGAGGAAAGGTTCGAGAAATTTCCGATTAGATAGAATAAGTTTAGAGGCTAGAATCGTCGCTGAAAAGGCGACAGCGGTTGTTGTTGATAAAGAAGAAGAAGAACCGCCTCGCGTGGAGGAGGAATAGTAAAAGATAGAGTTATAATAGAGAGTAAGTCTTACACACATGATGACAGTTCTTTCTCAAGCCATGGTTTTGTTCGACAACAACACCAACAAACCTTGTTTCCCTAACAAGATTTCGTTCAAAAACGAAATCATCCCGACCCAAATGATTGGCGAAACGTCCACGCCTCCGACCGGCGGTATCGCCGACCTCGTCGGTTTCAACAAAGGCTCCGTCGGCACGTAAGCGACCACCCACGGCAGCTTCGTAATCGGCACGGACGGGTACCAGGTCATCACGATTCTCACGATGAATAGAATTTCTGACACCGCGAATAACGGACCGAGAATGCCCGCGATTGTCTTTGCTGTTTCCGGATCTAAAGCATCCGCGTTCGATTCCGCCAACTCCAAGACGAGTTGCGTCGTGGGCATCGCGAACGCTTCAGATGGGTTGAGAAGCATCGCGCACCCTCCTACGGTACACAACACCGTTATGGCACCTAAAGCGGTCAACGATGATGCGTTCAATGTACGTTCTCCTTTTTCTTTTTCTAATTTATCTGATGATGATCTTCTCGTTGTTGCTGCGTTAATAATAATACTATCTTCTTCTTTCGCTAAAATTGACGTCGTCGTCGTCTTTTGTTTTGGAAAAGAAGAACGCATTTTGCGCGAAGAAAAAGACGGGGAGAAGGATTTTGAGGCTGATGCGTAGGCTAGTACTCTACATGATGATGACGACGACGACGATGATAATGATGATGATGACGATGGTGCCGATGATGTCGTCGTCGTCGTTTTCATCTTTATCGCTCTGCAAAACATTTTTTTTTTTTTTTCTTTGTTGTTGTTGTTGTTGTTGTTTGCTCTGCGTGTTGTTTGTGTTTTGTGTGGTCTCCATTCTCTTTGCCTTCTTTTTTCTTTTTTTCGGACGCTCTTTCATGTCTTTTCGATCCCACAAGCAACCAAAAAATCTGACACGTTTCAGATTTGCCTCCTCACAACACCAACGCTCTCGTTTGATTAGAGGAGATTAAATTATAACAGAGTCGACCGATTCGATTGGTTCCTCTCCCTCTCTCTCTCTTTCTCACACACACACACACACACTCTCTCAGCCTTTCTCTCTTCATCTTTTCCTCTGCACACGACGCGCACGCCATCGCGTCATCATCATCAGCGCGCGACGAAAAGAGAGAAAGAGGGAGAGTGAGAGTGAGAGAGAATATTACCTTTTTTTGTCCGTACTCCTTTTTCTTTTCGAGAAGGGTCAATCAAATTAGAGAAAAAAAGGGTAACAACGAACGACGAAGCCTTTTCGTCGAGTGCGTCAAGTATACACACACAAAGCAGAGATCGAGAAACCTCAACGTTAAAGTAGACCCCCCCCCGCGGAAGAAGACGGACGCCAGAAGAAGAAGAGAAAGAAACAAAGAAGTGAGAGAAGAGAATGGGCGACAATCAACACCCTCATTCGAGCGGCGATCAGCCGACCTCTCACGAAGAAGGCCAACATAACAACCAAAGAAGAGAAAATGAATTCTTCAGCGAGTTTGAGGACGCAAACAGATACTCCGTCCACGAAGTCATCGGAAAAGGCTCTTACGGAGTCGTTTGCTCAGCCACGGATACGAAAACGGACAAGAAAGTCGCGGTGAAGAAAATAACCGATATATTCGAGCACGTGAGCGATGCCACGCGGATTTTACGAGAGGTTAAATTATTGAGAGCGCTGAAACATCCAGACGTGGTGGAGATCTTACACATTTTATTACCCTCGAATCCTCGGGAGTTTAAAGACGTCTACGTAGTATTCGAACTTTTGGATACAGATTTGCACCAAGTGATCAAAGCGAACGACGACTTGACGCAAGATCACCATCAGTTTTTCCTGTATCAACTTTTGAGAGGTTTGAAATATATTCACACGGCGAACGTGTACCATCGAGATTTGAAACCTAAAAATATTTTAGCCAACGCGGATTGCAAGTTAAAGATATGCGATTTCGGTTTAGCCAGGCCGAGTTTCCACGATCAAGGGCCAACGACGGTGTTTTGGACCGATTACGTGGCGACGCGGTGGTACCGAGCGCCCGAGTTGTGCGGCAGTTTTTTCACCAAGTACACGCCGGCGATTGATATTTGGTCTATTGGGTGTATTTTTGCGGAAATTTTGAACGGGAAACCTATCTTTCCTGGGAAGAACGTCGTCAATCAGTTGGAGATCATCACCGATATTCTCGGGACACCTACCTTGGAGCAGATTGCAAAAGTGAGAAACGAAAAAGCGAGGAGGTTTTTAGGAACGATGAGAGTAAAACCGAAAGCGATTTTGAAAGACAAGTTTCCGAACGCTTCGGAGAAAGCGTTAAAGTTGTTGTCTAGGTTGTTAGCTTTCGATCCGGACGAGCGACCGAACGCGACAGAGGCTTTGCAAGACCCGTACTTTGAAGGTTTAGCCGATCCGAGCAGAGAACCGACGGCGAGGCCGGTGAAGGTGGAGGATTTCGAGTTTGAAAAAAGAAAGATTGGGAAAGAGGAAGTCAGGAGACTATTATACGAAGAGATATTGGAGTATCATCCGCAAGCGAAGAGAGAGTTTGAAGGCGCGGAGTTAGGGTCGAGTTATCGATCGGGCGAAGGAGACCAGTTTGGCGCGCAGTTCGCCGCGGCACAAATACAAGAGGATATGGCGGCTGGGAGTAAGAGTGCTATTGCACGAAAATCACAAAGTTTACCTCGCGAAAAGATGAACGCATATGTAAAAAACGCAGAAGAAGAATACGGAGAGAGAGTCAAACGCCAGGCAGCAGAGCAAGTGTACAGAGAGAAAGTTAATTCAGAGTCATTTAGCGAAGGTCGATCGAACGGTTCGCCTTCAATCCAAGACGATATTTCTTTTGAAAAGGAGAAGTTATCCTCTGCAACTGCTGCAGCATATTCAATGACGCAGTCAGAGATGGATGAAATGATTGATGTCGTGGAAACGATGAGTTTAGACGACGCAGATGTAGAGGAATTAGAACGCAACGCGAGACAAATGTTAGAAAATCGATAACGACGAACGTATGAAGGAATTGGATGCACGATGTTTATGTATTTATTGTAGTAAAAGCTATATCCCTGTATGTACAACTAAATAATAAGTCTTCCCGTTTCACTTAATATTAACTCACCGCGCAACTATTACCACTACTACTACCCTTCTTTTTGCTAGAACATCTATGTGCTAAAAGCGCGGCCCTATGTGGAAAAGTCTTGTGACACGCCTCGCAGGTCGCAGAAGGAAGCGCGCTACTGCGAGAAGAAGTCAATGTTACTCCACCACCACCCTTCTTTTCCCTTTTCTCCGACGCGTGTCGCATGAACATTCCGCTATTGCGAGTCTTTTGCTTTCCTAACGGTTGATACCGACTCCGTCGAATCTCTTCGCATCTGTGTTCCTCGTGTCTATGTGCCAAGCACAAAACAGTTTGACATTTCGTGCACTCATATTGATTCGTTGAATATATCTTTTCTTTGCATCCTTCGATCGGGCAGGTCAGTTTTTTCTTCTTCACGCACGAATTGGAATTCATATGTTTTTCCATTGTCACGTTGATATCTTCATTTAATACGTACACGACCGACTTTTCACATATCGGGCACAGCTCTGATTGTTTATTCTGTGCTGAAGGCACCTCAATTCCCGTGCAGTCGTGTTCGACTTTGTCTTTGTGCTCTTCGCAAAAAAACAAATGGCAACACGAGCAACGATGAGGTAGGAAATCGAGTTGGTTGCAGGAGGAGAGCGCACAATTCCTCCCGAGGTGTGGAAGTTCCATTTTATTTTAGGTGTGCGTACGACTTAAAAAAAAAGAATGACGTTTCCATTCTCTTCTTCTTTTTTATTTAGTTTTCTGTATGTGTGTGTTAAAAATTACAATGTTGTTTCCTCGACGTCTGTGGTGTGTAAGCGTAAACTCTAAAAGTTAACTCTCATCATCATCATCAACATCCTCTTCATCTTCATCCTCTTTATAAAGTATTACTTTTCTTTCTTTTCTTTCTTCTCCTTCTTTTTCTTCTCCTTACCTTCCTTTCCTTCTTTCGCTTTCTTCTCCTTCTTTTGTTTCTTGCCGCCGCCGTTGGAGTCGTCGTCCGTGGAACTCTTTCTCTTCTTATTGACCGAAGTACCTCCCATGGCTTCGACAACTTCTTGCATCACCGCGACGTTACGTCTCGGCGCGGTGCCTTTGTCGTAAAACTCTAAGCGTTCCTCCACTTGCTCCTTCAACTTTTCGCCAAACAAGGAGGTTTGAACGTCCGCGAAGCAATCGATTCGCGAGGCGATTGAACACTTATTGGCCAGGTATCTCGAGATTCGACCTTTGTTTCTCGATGAAGCCTTACCAATAAACGGCGAGTGGAAGATCAAACCGTACTTTGGCGTGTTACCTTTCGTTTTTAACGCTCTGAACAACGCTTTCTCGGCGCCCAGAATTTGGACAGTCGACGCCGGGTATTTCGCCAGGTTTGTCAACGAACCGGCGTGCGAAATCAAACGCGCGCCGACAAAGTCTCCGATGAGCGCTTGTAAGTTTGGTGCAACCTGTGTTGATAAAAGAGAAGAAAAACACGACGTCAGCGTGATAGTAATGACGATGATGATGCTAAAAATACTCAAAAAGGTATAAAAGAACAGAGAACGAGAATTTGGTAAAAAATGTTCGCGTTGTCGTTTTGTTGCTGCGTGTAATATGACTCAGAGTGGTGCATGAATTGTAGCATCAAAGAATTCAGATCAGGTCTGTGATAGGTGTATCAAATCATCAACGCCGTATTTCACGCACCCCCAACAACGCGACATAACCAAACAAGAGAAAAAAAAAGAAATAAAAACACGTACCGCTTGCATCTTTTCGTTCAAATAGTTGTGTAAGTTCGTTCTGTATTCCGCCAACTTGATGACTCGCTTCGCGAACGACTCGATATTCATCATGTCCACCGGAGAGATATCTTGTCCCATGCTCGCTTTCGCGGCCTCGACGACTTCCTTCGCTTTGTCCTCGTCTCCGGTGATCTCTGCTAAAGCCGACACGTGACCGTCGGAAAGCGTCGCCTTATCCTTAATCGCCAAAGCGCATCGACAGTACATGTAGTTGTCCGCAATGATCTTCACCAATTCCGGAAAGTGCCACCCGTACCACTCTCTCACGCGCATGACGAACGTGTTGATGTCTTTGTCCAAAGTGTCGATCAACGCAATCGCTTGGATAATCATGTTATCCGAACGGTTGACGTTAAACTTCACCTTCGCTCTCGAATACGAGTGCGCCAAACCCAACTGTGCTTTTTCATAGTCGCCTTCCTTCAAACCTTTGATGAACTTCCCGAAGTGTATTCTAACGCCTCTGGTCATCTCGTTAATGGAGTCGTTGCACACGCACGGAATTTTCATGCTGTCTACGATCGAGTTCCCGAGTTTTGAATCTAAAACGCCCAAAGTAAACTTTGCCTTTTTCTCGTCTTTGATTCTCGGCAAGTTTTGCTCCAAAAAGTTGTGCAACAAGTCGGTGCAAACGCCCTCGGAGATGGCGTTGATTTGTTCCAAAGCGTCTTTGGCCGATTTAAACGGCTTGAACGATTGCAACGAGCACACTTTACCGAAACGATCCATGTTACTGTAGAAAGTATAGTAGAAATTTAGTAAACGCGTTTCGGTGAGTAAACGTGATGTAATAAGAAGAGAGGAGATACAAATAGAATTTGCCCTCTCGCAACAAAAGAAAAATTTGGCGGCCCAAGAAGAGAAAATCGGAGAAGAAGAAGAAGACAAAGAAGAAGAAAACGTACTTGACGGTTTCCGCCACGGATTGCGGCGTATCCCCGACCCAATCCATGTCTTTCGCCTCGAACAAGGCGTAACCGGACGCGCTCTCGTAGAGCAAAAACGTCGCCATCTTTTTATATTAGTACTAAATTCCAAAGGCAAAAATTGGGCGTTGTTTTTCTCGTTAACGTTTCTCTCCCAATCAATCAATCCCGCTCTTTCTCTAGCTCACTTCTTCGACTAAATGCGAACGAGAGTTCTCCGATATCGATGGAAATTCACGTTCGAGTTATTCCCAAGGGTTGGAAAATCTATCGAATGAATGGATTGTGTGTGTTCCCGAAACGCGACCGAACCGGAGAGGCGTTTGTTTTGTTTTTGGCGTAATTCCGCCGCCTCCCCTCTTTCTCCAAAGAGAGTGAAAATCGTTTTTTTTTGCTTCTTCTTCTTCAGCAGTTCAGAGTTCTTCTTCAGTTCTTCTTCTTCTTCTTAAGTTTTTTACTGCCACTCTATTTACGAAGAAGAAGAGGAACGAAAATGGTGGTGGTCAACAAAATCCACCCGGAGTACGTCTCCGGAGGATGTAATCACTCCGCGCACGCTTTGGATGCGGATTATTCTCAGAATGTAATCGTATACGCGTCGAATAAGAACGTTTTCGAGTTGCACATTTCTTCGGGTGGAGTCGCGACGATTTTGGGGGACGGCGTCGGTGTTGGTGGTTCCGACGCAAAAGAACGACACCACAAAGCGCCGGTGACGTGCGTGAAGATTGTCGAGAAGAAGAATGTATCATCATCGACTGGGTGTGATGACGAGAATAATACGAACGCGGTTATCGTCCTCTCCGCCGACGCGAGCGGGACAGTCATCGCGTGGGAGGCTGTTGCAGAAAAAGAAGACGCCAGAAAAAGAAAATGGATACCGAGAGCGAATAATGAACACTCGTTCGGTCCCATCACGCAAATTGCCGCGAAACGCGAGACGAGTGGTTCCGTCATCGTTGCCACGGTTGCCGCGGACGATTACGTGCGTTTGTGGAATCTAAATGTCACAAACTGGACGATGGAACAAGTCGGCGAGAAGGCGTTCCCTTCGCAACATCGACCAATGTGCGTGGACGTTTCCGATCGTATTTCTTCTTCTTCTACTACTACTATCACTACTCCATCATCGTCTTCGAGTAGGTTTGTCGCGGTTGGATGTGCGGATGGTACAACGCGCGTATACGCCGTAGATACGAAGGCGGCGACGGATTTCGAGTTTATAACGGAATTGGTTGGTCACGACGATTGGGTTCGAGACGCAAAGTTTCAATCTTTGACGAGTGGTAGTGATAGTGATGGTAAAATGACTTTATATTTAGCCACATGCAGCCAAGATAAAAACGCGAGAGTTTGGAAAATTGTCACCAGAAACGATACGTTAGGAGAAAGCGAATCAACGAATACGCGTTTGCCGTTTGAAACTTTAGCGGCGCCGCCGCGACCGCCTTCGGAAGTTTTAGGAGGCGCGCGAGTGGACGTCCAGTTGGAAGCATTACTTTGCGGACACGAAGACTGGGTGTTCACGTGCGCGTGGCGACCATTGTCAGAGAATAGTGACAATCCTGTCCCCTCTTCTTTGCATCAACAGCTTCTAACGGCATCGGCAGATCGCTCGGTAAACTTATGGTCTCCGTCGATGAATGACGAGGCTGATAGTATGGGAACATCACTTTGGTTTCCGTTAGCATCGCTCGGTGAAGCTGGTGAAAACTGTCTTGGATATCGAGGCGCTTCGTTTTACGGTAGAAACTGTTTTATTGCCCACTCGCAATCTGGCGCGTTGCACGCTTGGGAGTTTATCGAAGAGTTACAATCGTGGGAATCGCTTCCGGTAAATTCTGGGCACACGGATAAAATTCGAGCGTTGGTTTGGGACAACGACGGTAGATATTTCTTAACGGGTTCCGAAGATTACACGACGAGGTTGGTTGGGTATTGGAACGAAGACGCTTGTCGCAACACAAATAGAATTCAAACGCCGAAAGGATGGCGAGAAATTGCTAGACCGCAAACGCACGGCCACGCGATATCGTGTTTAGCATTCGTGCCTCCGCCCAAGAATAGGCAGTCTGGACAGACTAGCAGCAACGATAGTCAAAATAGTCAAAATAGTAGTAAGAGTAGTCAATCATTTATTTCAGGCTCGAGCGAAAAAGCTCTCCGTGCGTTCCGAGCACCTCGCGTGTTCTGGGAGCGCACGAAGATTGGAAATATGAACGTCGACAACGTGGACGTTTTGATTGTTTCTGGTGAAGGCGCCGCCGAAGCTTCCGCGCTCGGTTTATCAAATAAAGGCGTGCACAACACCAATAATAACAACAACGAAAATGTAGACGCGAACGTAGAGTTACTCCAAGAAGAGCTTTCGAAAGCAAATTTAGATGTAAAACACGGCGGCACGATTGTTGAAGAGTACTTGGCGACGAACACGTTGTGGCCGGAAACGTCAAAACTGTACGGTCACGGCGACGACGTTTTCTCCGTCGCCGCGCATCCGAGTGGAAAGTTGCTAGCGTCTGGTGCAAAAGGAACGAAGGAGTCGACGGCTGAAATCTTACTCTGGGAGCACAACGAAACGCACAACGATTGGCGGATGGTGGAATCGCTGTTAGGACCGACGCTCACAGCAGTCGCTTTGGAATTCTCAAACGATGGAGGGACGTTAATTGTCGCCTCGCGAGATCGACACGCCTGCGTATTCACTCGGATTTCTGACGATTCTAAGGATTTATCTGAAGGATGGTTGTTAACGAACCGATTTAAAGCGCACGCGCGAGAGATGTACGATTTGGCGTTCTTGAACGATAGCCTCTTCATCACGGTCGGACGCGACAAAAAAGTAAACGTGTGGCAAATAAACGCGTCTTCGTCGTCCTCGTCTTCAGAAGAAGAAATGAAACCATCGTGGTCGTCCGACTCCGCGTGTTCGTCTGCGCCGACGTGTGTGAGTGTTTTGAACGACGCAACCTTCGCCACCGGGCACGAAAACGGTTCGATTAAAATCTGGACGCGAAAGGGCAAAGACGACGACGAAGAAGAAGACAGCGTGAAGTGGAGCGTCGCCGGTGATATTCCAAACGCTCACTGCGCCGAAGTGACGAAAGTAGCTTTTAAACCGTCGTCATCAGAGATAGTTTTAGCCACGTGCGGTGCCGATCACGTCACGAGAGTCTACCGCATAACAGAACTGTAAGTAGTTTTAAAGATCGGACAACTACACTTCTTGTTGTAACAACTGACATGATAAAAACAAAAAAAACGCAACAAAAAAAAGAGAGAACCAAAGAAAGGCTTCCCGGGGGGCAATAAATGTATAATGTTTCGCTCACCTCCTCCTCTTCCTCCAACCGTCCGACGACAGAGAGAAATTCTCCGCAGACTTCTTTCTTCTTCTTCTTCTTCGCGCAGAAGTAGCCACCAATGCCGATCGTATTCGTATTCATCCTCGTCAAATCCAAATCCAAATTCTCGTGATGGTTTCTCCACCGGTTTCCAACGCTATTTCGGTTTCGGTTTATCCGCGTTAACTCTGTACGCGTTCAATTTAGCCATCGACGATTTACTCTTGTACGAAAAAGCGAAGTCAGTCGCGATGCCAAAGCTGGAAAAGAGCCAGAGAGTGTTGAACGTCGTCGATTCGAATAGAAATGACGACGACGGCGTTCGTTTAGAAACTGATTTTTGGTACAACGCGTCGTGTAACAAACGAGGCGAGAACGTGCGAGTGGTCGCGTTCATAGCGGACGGAAAGAAGGCGAGTTGCGACGTGAAAGTGGTGATGATGCGGAAATTCGAACACAAAGGAATAGCGAGTAATAGTACAGAGAAGAAGATCAAGAAGATCAAGAAGGAGGGAGAGACGGATGATAGCACGAGTGACGAAAACGAAGACAAAGACGACGCGGCGAGAGCGAAACCGTACCAATCCGCGTGGTTGCGTTCGCCTCTGAAATATCTGCCAGAGTCTGTGAAAAACGCAGTGGCGATGGACCAAATCTGGGAGATTGTAGCAGTGAGCGCGACGTTACCGAACGAGCAAGAGATTGGCGTGCCTGGACAGGTGGATTTGCTCAAGAAAGAGAAGCAGTGGAAACATACGAGTAAAAAGAAGAAGAGGTGAGAAAAAAAAGTAGAGCGTGTTTTAGTTTTGTAGCAAATAATATTCATTAATGATGATACAGTTCTTATATATATATGTATAAATTGATATTCTATGTGACTATTGACGTTGTCGTTGATGATGATAATGACGATGATGACCTTTTCATCACTTCTTATTCAACCATTTTGTATCTATATTCTCTATTGTGTTGAATCCATCCGCCCATTCTGTGATAAAACGCGAGCAACTGAGGAACGACAACCAACGCGCCGGTGACGTACCAATACTCCGCCTTGGCCACAAAACTCTTGTTCACTTCGCAATAAATCATGTTCATCAACAAAACTATCGATGTCGCTAATATCAACAATCTCTGCGCTAACGGGGGTCCCGTAACTCCGGGAATACCCGTCAACGACCTCTGGAAAATCATCGAATAAAACACCCCGAACGCTAAACTCGTCATCGGCGGCACTAAAGCGTACACGGCGTTGTATTGCATTTGTAACAACAACACCGCGCCACCCAAGGACCAATACAACATCCCGACGTCAAAGTTCCCGCTGGAAATGTACGCGGAAAAGAGAGCGTACTCTTTCGACTCTCTCACTTTATTCAACTCTGACAGCGCTTGACTCTCTTGGAAATTTTCCTTCCACGCGTATTTACATCTCCACATGTACATCAAACCAATCAACAAGAACGCGCTTGGGGCTAATATTAAAACTTCCACGAACGGAGATTCATCTTTACTCATCGTGTCCACTTTCGGGACTTTTTTGTTCTTAAACGCGTCTAACAAACTTGGCGGCGCCTCTCCCATCTCTCCCAAATCTTCTTCTTCTTCTTCGTAATCCGGGTCCACGATGTTATCGTCCCACGCCGTGTCGTCCTCTTCCACCGGGTCTGGGTTCATCTTCTTCTCAAAATTTTCCTTCGCTACTTTCTGCACGTGCTTATCGAACGCCGAAGTGTCCGGCGCTTTCGTTTCTGCCCACGAAAACGGTCGCGGGTGATTCACCAAGTAGTTTTCTTTCATCTCTTTCTTCGACGGCTTTTCAATCAACTTTCTCGCCGCGACCGTCGTAAATGATGTTGATGGTGTTGATGATGACGACGACGACGAGAGAGAGACGAGCGCGAAAAGGAAAAGAGCTACGGCTATTTTGATCGGTTTGTTTAACGATGTCAACAACCCTGATGATGATGATGATGATGATGTTCGTCTTCTTTTTCTCGTTGTTGTTCTCTTCATCATCTTTTGTTGCCGCGGCATTTTTGCCTCCTCGGATGAGATCAGATGACTTTTTTTCTTCCGTGCGTCGTCGTGCGTGTACGAATGTGCTACAAAAAGAGAACAACAACAACAACAACAACAACAACACTATCAACAACAACAGCGATGATCACTGGTGGTGTGCGTTTGAAAAGTCACTTCGCGTGTTGTGATGTCTCGTTCTTCAAATTTGTTATCGAAGCGCGGGAAAGAGTGGAAGATTGTAAAAAATTTGACTTGACGAAGAAGAAGAAGAAGAGCAGAAAAAGGCAGAGAAAAGAGTTTTCCACACACACACTGTGATGTCTCACAAGAACTCCTCTCTAAAGATGATGTCTTCTATCGCGGAAGAGGAGCCATCACTGCCTGCGATGCAACAACAACAACAAGAAATACAGAAACCAACTCTCGCGGCGACTTCCCCGCCTCACTCTCCGAGAAGAAGTGATGACAGTAGCAGTCGAAGAAGAAGAAGAAGAAGATTTACCAACCCGTACGACATCGACCCGCCACCGTCGCTTCTCGTGAGAGCGATTGAAAAAGCGATCAAATGCGCGTGTTACGCGATCGTTATCTTCTACGTGGGGAAAGAGTTTCACAGGAACGTGTTTAATCCTCTTCTGTCGTTATCGAATGCGGATTATAGTCTTAAAACGATCGTCCGAGACGTGTTTTACGGGTACGAGAAACCGAAAAACAGGAAAGCGGCGAGCTCGGTGCGAGATATCGAGCACAAGAAAAAGTTACTCGCGGACGAGTCACATTTGAAGAGGAAGTTAGAACACAGGGATAGAAAGAGACAGAAATTGCACGAGAAGTTAGGATTGAACCACGAGGACGAGATGGAAATTTGGAGAAGGAAGTCGGAGGAGATGAAGAGGAGCAACGGTAGGAGCGCTTCGACGCGTCGCGACGACGGCGAGTTGTAAAACACATAGAAAAAGAGAAGAGATTTATTGTCAATAGACGAAGTGCGCGCGCGCGAGTTATTAGCAGAATACAATTAAAAGGTGTTCTAAACGATACTATTCACTCTTTGCGTTCCTTCTTCTCCTTTTTCTCCTCTGAAGCTGGAAACTGCATGTTCGCTAAATCTCTCTGCAGCTTCTCTAAAGCGTCGACGGTTTCGTCGTACTCGCCGAGTTTCACCCACTCGCTCGGCCTAACTTTCGACTCGTCCTCGATGCGTTTCCGCTCGATCCGTTCGCACTGTTGCAATTGCTTTCGTAACTGTTTGATTTCTGTCGTCAAGTATTCCTCCTGTTCTGCGTTTGCTCCTTCTTCTTCTTCCTTCTTCGTCGGTATCGGTTTTTCTTGTTTTTGCTTTTCCACTTGCAGTTGCTCCAGTCGTTTCTTCTCTCGTCGTTTCGCGTTCTTCCTTTGCGCCGCCGTCGTATTGTTGTTGATGTTATTCAAAGTAGCAGGCATCACCGCGCTATTACTACTGCTATTCTCATTGTTATTACTACTACTACTACTCTTCGCACTCGATGAAGCCTTCTTCTTTTCTTCTTCTTCTTTAACTTCTTCTTCTTCTTGTCTTTTTCTCAGCGCCGGCGAGACGTACTTTTTGACTTCAAATTGGTTCACGTATCCCGCGCGGATGCGGATGGGTTTACGCACCGAACCGTCCGCGCGAACCGAAGGTGGGATGATTGTTCCTCCTTTTTCTTCTTCGTTGTTGGATTCGTCTTTCTGCTTTTTCTTCTTATCATCATCATTAATCGTCGTCGAAGACATGTTGTTTACTTTTTATGCCGCAGAGTGATGTTTTTTGATTCAACTTTTTGCTTGATGCATGCATCATCAGAAAAAAGAAGAGCAGTTGAAGAGAGAGAATATAAAAGAACTCTCTCTTGCGGTTGTTCGGATGATGAGAACGACGAGAGACGAGAAAGAATAACATAATCTCTCTCAAAACAAAGTGTTTTGGTGGTGAAAGAAGAAGACATAAAAAAAATGAAACCAAACACGCGCGCGAAACCCGATTTTTCCTATTATCTCACCCAAAACGCAATCAAAGAAAAGTTATTAAAGTTGGAAACGGATTATCGATCCGTGTTACGGGTGAAATACGTGAAGAAATCGACGGCGAACGGCGTCGGGGATAAAATCGCCGAATTTGGCGGGAACGCGAACGCGAAGTCGTATTCCGTGATCATCCCCGTGGTGACGATTAATTTAGACGGAAAGTTTGACGAGGTTGAAAATAGGAAGAAAACGAGACTGATGTTTGACTTTGGAGAACACGGGAGAGAGTTGATTACAGTGGATACGGCGTTTCGATTTATGGAGACGTTAGTCGAAGCCGCGGCAAAAGAAGGAGACGACGACGAAGAAGAAGACAACAGTGGCAACACTAACAGTGCATTCTCTATGCAGAAAGCGACGACTGACCGCCACTCTTTCCTCGAATCGTTAAAACAAACGACGTTTACCATCATCCCGATTGAAAACGTCAACGGCCGAGCGATGGTGGAAGAGTCAAAGAAGTTTTGCGAACGGAAGAACGGTCGAGGTGTGGACGTGAATAGAAATTTTCCGGTAAATTTCGGCGTCAAAGAGAAAGATTACGATCCGAACGAGGAGTTTCCAGGCCCTTACGCGATGTCAGAACCCGAGTCGAAAGTTTTGGAGAAATTGTTTAAGGACGTGAAACCGCACGCTTGGGTAAACGTGCACTCGGGGATGGAGGCTATTTTTACGCCGTACGATCACAAGAACGAGGAACCGAAAGGAGAGTATCCAGAGTTCGCGAGAAAGATTGGTGAGGAGATCAATCAAATGCACTGCGGGAAACGGTGCGTGACTGGGAGCGGAGGGAAAGGCGTCGGATATTTAGCGCACGGGACGGTAACGGATTACGCGTTTGATGTGGTGAAAGTTCCAGCGGCGTTTACGTGGGAAATTTATGGCGACACGCAGGCGCACTTTGACGATTGCTTCGCAATGTTTAATCCAGTCACAAAGGAGAAGCACGATGATGTCGTCGAGTCATGGGCGGGAGCAGGGCTGAGCTTTGCGCATTTGATGCAGGCGCATCCCGCAGTCGGAGAAAGAAAAGAGGAAGATGGAAGTGGTTCGTCGAGAACGGCGCTGAGCGATGGGGGAAAAAAAGAAGAAGCAGAAACAACATTTGCATTATCGGCTTCTCCTTCGGATTCAGTACTTCCTGTTAACACGAATCATGACTACCAGTCGCTTCGTGGCGCCGGTCAACTTCGAACAGGTGCAAGACTGAGAGGGAGTAGTAAGATAAATAGGAAAGGCCACGCGAGGTCGCAGATGTTCGGGGCGAGAGACCAGGATATCGACACATGGAAATATCTACTCCTCGTCTCTATATTCACGGTTTTGTATTGCGTAGCTCGACGACAGTTCCGCGCGGTGAAGCGATATAGAACTACGAGACGTAATCGTGACAAAGCGACGGTATGATGAGAGTTTAGTTTTTAGAGATTGGATTTTTAGTTATGGAAATTTGTAGTTTTAGCATAGAAAGCCGCTTTGAAAGAGTTAAAATACGAATACTCGTACGAGTAATAATAATTTAAGTATTTTTTTGTTCGGTTCACTGACAACGCTACGTAGGATTTATCAGCGCGCTAATAATAGTAGTATTTATGTAATCGCACGTTTCCCCGTCTCAATTTCGGGAAAACTCCTCACCTCTTTTCTCTCCTTCTTTGAAATAAGTTGGTTTCTTCCTCCTCCTCTTTCTTCTTCTTCACTTCCACGCGTCTCTTCCCAACTCGTTTCTTCTTTTCCTCCTCCTCTCTTCACGTCCTTGTACATTTACAATTTCTCTCTCTCTCTCTCTCTCTCTCTCTCCCAAACTAATTTGCTGTGCTGCTGCTGGTTCTGCTGCCGCTGCTTAAAGAATAATAACATTAGAAGTCTTCGTCGAGCGCAAACGTAGACATGGAGCCAGACCCGCCGGTGACGCCAGACTTTTGGTACTCGCCAACACGTTTCTCAAAGAAGTTCGTCTTGCCTTGCAAAGAAATTAATTCCATCCAGTCGAACGGGTTCGCGGTGTTGTACTCCTTCGCAAAGCCGAGCTGCGAGAGCAAGTGATCGGCAACGTACTCGATGTAATCTCTCATCATGTCGGCGTTCATGCCGACGAGCGCGCACGGCAATGCGTCGCACACAAACTCCTTCTCAATTTCAACCGCCTCGGTAACAATCTTTCTCAACTTCTCCTCGCCCGGCGTGTTGTTCAACATCGTGTAAAGCAAGCACGCAAAATCTCTGTGCAAACCTTCGTCTCTGGAGATCAACTCGTTGGAGAAGGTGAGCCCCGGCATCATGCCTCTCTTCTTGAGCCAGTAGATTGAGCAGAAAGAGCCGGAGAAGAAGATGCCTTCGACGCAGGCGAACGCGACCAAACGTTCGGCGAAGGATTCAGAGCCATCAATCTGTTTCGTTTAATACGTTATAATTTGAAAGGGTAAGTTTCCATTCACAGATCAAAGAAAAAGTTTCAAACGAGGGTGCGCACATTATTCGCGCAAAAGTAAACGAAATACAAAACGCGCAACGAGATCACGCACCCATTTCAACGCCCATTGGGCTTTCTTTTGCACGCACGGGATCGTATCGACCGCGTTGAACAATCTCGTCTTCTCCACCGGATCTTTGATGTATTGATCGATGAGGAGAGAGTACATTTCTGTTGTAATTCATGAAAGAAAATTTTTATTTTCGGCATATGTTAGTTTTATTCTTCCCCTTGACGTCATCCTCTTAAAGCTTTGGTGTCGAAAGAAAGAGAGAGGAGGAACGGAAAAAAAAATCATGAAGGAGAGGAGCGCGCTGCGTTTAAAAACGATCATCGAATTAACGTACCAGAATGAATGTTCTCGATGGCAATTTGGAATCCATAGAACGCTCGCGCCTGTGAAAAGAGTGGTTTTCGGTGAGTATCACGTTCGCGAGATGAAGAACGCGCAGAGAATACGAATACGAATTCGTGCGGGGATGCACACATTTCTCTCTCGGAAAGAGGGGGGAAAAACAAAACAAAAAACGTACCTCCGGGATTTGGATCTCCTTCATGAAACGAACGCCCAAGTTTTCCAAGACGATCCCGTCCGAAGCGGCAAAGAACGCCAACACGTGCGAGATGAAGTGCTTCTCGTCCGCGGTGAGCTTTTCCCAGTGCTTCATGTCGTCTTGTAAATCGACTTCCTCTGTTGAAATCGGAGAGAGAAAGAGGGAAAGAAGAAGAAGAAGAGGAGGTTAATTTTTGAAATGTCCAAAGCAAAGAAGAAGAAGAAGAAGAAGTCAAGAAGAACAGAGACAAGAACGAACGAGAAGAAGAGCTAAAACGTACCAGCGGTCCAGAACGACGCTTGAGCTTTCTTGTACTGTAATTGATAATAGGAAGAGAGAGAGAGTGAGAGAGAAGAGAACGTCAGCACACGCACAAATTTCAAACGCTTCGAAAACAGAAAGATTTTTGAAAATAGAAGAAATGATATCGTATGATAAACGTACCATTTCCCAAACGGCATCGTACTTCAACGGAAACAGAACGAATCGGTCGTTTCCGCCGTCGTCGAGGAGTGGTTCTGCGAGTTGTTGTTCGTCGGAAGGCATTTTTGTTGTTCTTGTTGTTGTTGTGTGTGTAGAAGTCGCGAGGATGATG
>Ga0257106_1000187_pt1 | contig 39059 bp, 21 predicted proteins | sample LP_taG_3_FD_190177 | JGI IMG/M metagenome (GOLD analysis project Ga0257106, IMG submission 190177) | Marine microbial communities from Northeast Subartic Pacific Ocean, Canada - LP_J_2011_P26_10m | ecosystem: Environmental > Aquatic > Marine > Oceanic | place: Canada: Northeast Subartic Pacific...
AGGAAAGAGTTTCGAGAGAACAGGTTCGTTCAAAAGCACAGCAAAGATGCGCTGATGAGAGACGCGTTCGATGCGCGACGGGTAGAGAGGAAGAGAGAGAGGAAAACGACGCCGCCGAGCGCGGACGGCGCAGTCGCGGACGAATTCGCGGTCGAGAAGGAAACGAAACGGGCGCTCAAAGCGGGCGTGGAGTATTACCAAGGACAACAACATCCAGACGGACACTGGCCGTCGGATTACGGAGGACCGATGTTTCTCATGCCTGGATTAATCATAGCGATGAAAATTATGAAGAAAGAGAAAGAGATGTTACCGGCGCACGTGAAAGTGGAAATGAAACGGTACTTGGAAAATCACGTCAACGAGGATGGCGGCGTTGGGTTGCACATCGAAGGACACTCGACGATGTTCGGTTCGGTGTTGACGTACGTCGCGTTGCGGTGTTTAGGTGAAGAGCTCGAATCTTCGGAAACGTTGAGGAAGATGCAAGAGTGGATTAAAGTAAGAGGCGGGGCGACGAAAACGCCGAGTTGGGGTAAGTTTTGGTTAGCGATGTTGGGATGTTACGAGTGGAAAGGTTTAAATCCAATTCCTCCCGAGTGTTGGTTGCTTCCGTATTGGTTTCCAGCGCACCCGGGGAGATATTGGTGTCACTGTAGGATGGTGTATTTACCGATGTCGTATTTGTACGGCAAACGCGCGCAAATCGAAGCCGGGAACCCGGTCAGCGAGGCGCTGAAGTTGGAATTGTACTGTCAAGAGTACGACACGATTAACTGGAACAAAGCCAGGAATGAATGCGCGAACGAAGATTTATATTACCCGCATCCAATGTTGCAAGACGTGCTATGGGGCACGCTTTCAAAAGTCGAACCTATTTTACACCGTTCGCCTTTGCGCAAATGGGCGAACAGAGAAGCGCTGAAGCACGTGGTGTACGAAGACGAAAACACTCGATACGTGGACATTGGTCCAGTCAACAAAGTGTTCAACTGTTTGTGCAGATACTTCAGCGGCGACGCAGAAGGCGTGGAGAAACACATGCCTCGATTTTGGGACTATTTATGGGTCGCCGAAGACGGTATGAAAATGCAGGGATACAACGGCAGTCAACTCTGGGATTGCGCGTTTGCGGTTCAAGCGATTGAAGCGACCGGGTTGGCAAAAAACTTCAACGAGTGTTTGCGCGACGCCGCTAAGTATATCGACGACAGTCAAGTTAGAGATGACGCGCCGGAACTGAAGAAATATTACCGACACATCTCCAAAGGCGCGTGGCCGTTTAGCACTAGAGACCACGGATGGCCCATTTCCGATTGCTCCAGCGAAGGTTTAAAAGCCGCGCTATCGCTGATGGATATGGAAGATCAAGGTTTGATTAAAATTGACCCAAAAAACAAAATAGCAGTCGATCGATTAGCGGATTGCGTAAATGTAATTCTGAGTTATCAAAACACGCAAAGATTTGGGTTCAAGCCTCAAGGCAGCGGCGGATGGGCGACGTACGAAAACACTCGAGCCGGTAAGTGGGTAGAAATTTTAAACCCGGCGGAAACGTTCGGGGACATCATGATTGATTATCCGTACGTGGAGTGTTCGTCGGCATCTATCCAAGCGATTTCCAAGTTCGCTAAACGGTTTCCGGACCACCCAATTGTGCCCCGCATTGAAAAAGCGCGCAAAAGCGGCCGAAACTTTTTGAAGAGCATTCAAAAAGAAGACGGGAGCTGGTACGGTTCGTGGGCGATTTGTTTCACCTACGGCACGTGGTTTGGTGTTTTAGGTTTGATTGCGACCGGATCGACGTATGACACGTGCCTACACTTGCGTAAAGCGGTGCAGTTTTTACTCTCCAAGCAACAAGAAACCACCGGCGGATGGGGCGAAAGCTATCTCTCGTGCGAAAAGAAAGTCTATCACCAACTCTACGAAAAAGACGGGAAAACCGAGTTTGCGCACTGCGTCAACACCTCGTGGGCTATGCTTGCCTTACTCGCCACTGGTCAAGAGAAGAGAGACGCCGCGCCGTTGCGCAAAGCCGCCGCGTGCTTGCTCAAAAAGCAACTCCCAGACGGCGATTGGCCGCAGGAAAATATCATGGGCGTATTCAACAACAACTGCATGATTACGTACGCAAACTATAAGAACATCTTCCCGCTGTGGGCGTTGGGTAAATTCGCAAAAGAATAATAATGACAATAATAATAATGATAATAATTAAAACCAATCAATCACAAATACCACTTCACTCGTTCGTCCGCTTTCAACTTCGCCATAATATTAATCACCTCTTCCCCATTCATCAAAACAACCATCATGTTTGCGCTGCAATACTTCCCGTTTTTACTCAAGTTACTCGTCACGTTTTCCGGATGCACTTTCCTCCCGTCGCCCAACGTATCTTCCACGAGTTTCACCATGTCTCGAACAAACTCCGGGGAGTTAACTCCAATAGCTTGGAATTTTCGCTCGCTCGGGTACGTGTTCACTTTCTCGTCCAACTCGCGCCACTCCTCGGACGTGCCCGGTCCCATCACCGTATTCGATCCCCCGCCGCCGCCTAACGAAGCAGCCGACCCACCAGGCGGCGGATGTGCCGCATTCTCCACGATAACATCCGGCTGTTTCCTCTTGTTCTTCTTGACCAAATTTTCCCTTTTTGAGATTTTATCGAGAGCTTCGATCAGTTCGTTTTGCGGTTTCGATTCGTCCGTGTTGTCGTTTTCGTTCTTCGATGAAGAAGAGTCCGAGGACGCTCGCGTCGGCGTCGTCGTAAATTTCATCACCATCGCCCTTTTCCCGAAGATTTTGGAATTTGAAAAGACTTTGAGCGTTTTGGACGACGACGAGTAAGACGACGAGTAAGAACTCGACGAAGACGACGAGTAAGACGTGGCCACGCGAATGGCGAGTTGTCTGGCGACCGAGTGCATTCTTGTTTTTTCTTCGTGTGTGTCGTTTGCGGTTGTGGAATTGTGTTGAATTTTATTACAAATTTGGCTGCTCTTTGACGGTTGCAAAGAATCTTGATTTTACGCAAGCGGACGGTCTCTCTCTCTCTCTTCTTCCTCTTCTCATCTCGATACCGACGAGGAGGGTTTCTTACTACTATTATCTTTATTCGTGTTATTAGTATACCTCTTCTTCTTTTTCTCCTGATTATTCAACTTGATCTCAGCCGCGGTTTTCTTCATCCCGTCTCTGCTCTTTTCCTCTCTCACGGCGAAGGAACCAACGTTGCACCCTTGGACGTTTCCGTTTTTGTCTTTGACTTTCCTCAACTGCTCGTACGCGTCTCGAGAGGATATTTTTCCTCTGAGCAACTTCTCGTACGTGTGTAAGAGCAAAATAGTTTCGTTTTTATCCGTATCCACGAGTTCAATTCGGTAGTTCTTTATGTTTCCGATGTTTATCCAATCTTGAACAAACATGGCGCCGGATTGCGCTTCGGCGTTGAAGACGGTGTTGCGACAGCCCATGTCCGCGAGAACTAAATGGTCTTTGCCGTTCGAGTCACGCAATCGCGCGTCGTTTGTTTCGCACGGGTGGCCGCAATCTTTGTAGCTGTTACCATCGGAGAGGAAACGGCAAAAGACGCAGTGTTCCGTGTGGAAGATTGGGAGATGGCAGTGAAGGATGATTTCGATTTTCGAGGAGGCGGTTTGCGGAGGAAGCGCGGCGGCGAGGTTGCGGATTTGGCGCGCGTTCAGGTCGTGCGTTAACGCCAAACGCTCCAGGTTGAACCTTTCCAGGAACGTGGAGGTGGTGAGAATATTTGCGGCGTTCAAGCTAAAATCGCCGCGAAGTCGCGGATAGGTTTTCCCTTCTTCCGCTTTTTCCGGGATCAACTCGTTCAGTTTGCGAAGTAGGCCCGCGGACCGAACTAAAAGGGCGTCCGCGTTTAAGCTTAAATAAAACCGCCACAATTTTTCCTCGTCCGGTTTCAACACGCGCGGAGTCGCGACTACGGCTTTTTTACCAGCCTCTTGGATTTTCTTCACCGCGTCGCGTAAACCGTGGACTTCCAAGAAATCGGCTTGAATTTCGTCCAAGAAATCAAACGCGCAACACGTTTCGACTTGTTCCATCGTTCGGCAGAGCACGGTAAGTTTAGGCTCGTCGTCCGGAGACGATTTTGTTGTCGTCGGAACATTCTTTTCTCTTATTTTTGACGCGATTGTCGTCGGCGTGCCCCACCATTTTTCAATTTCACTTTTATACATTTGGTCTGAAACGCTCACGTCGTCGCTCGCCATCGCTTCCGCTTTCACCGCGCCCATGTTGCGTCGTTTCTCCAGCAACATTTCGACCGCTTCTCTTCGCGCTTTCTTGATTTCGCCGGCTGGAACAAAGATGTTGTTCTCATCGGTCTCAGTCTCCGTAAAGAGTTTCTTGCAGTCGATGTTCTTTTCAGCGTCGAGAAAAAATGGCGTTCCTCCTAATTCGCCGATCGTTTTAGTGATGGATTGAAAATCAATCGGTTGTTTCTTCGCCTCTGAAATGTGCACGGACGTCATCGCTTCGCCAACGTTCCCTAACGAATCGTACAAAGCGATCTTCAAAGGCGCATCGCGCGATCCAGAGACTATACAAACGACGTTATCGCGCCCATCCGCACGCGTCGACGCGGACGATGCCGTCGCCACTACCTCTTCCTCGCTCTTCTCCTTTTTGCGATGTTGCGCCTTCTTCTCGCCGGACGTCGTCGACGTTCGCCACACGATATTCCCGGGTCGAATTTTCTGGTAATCCATTGAGTTTCTCGCGAATGCCAAAGTTACAAACTCGCTCGAACACATCTCGCTCGAGTCCACGTAACTCCCTCTTTCGTCGAAGATTTCGTAAATGAAACCGCCTTGCTCGTCGAGTTCTGGCGCGCCGTCATCAAACACGACGCCAAACCCGCGCTTCAAAACGCCATTGATGGAGGAACTATCTTCGTTGTTGTTGTTAGTCGTTGTTGTTGTTGTTTGTATCGTCACTCGTTCTTTCTTTGCGTCTACTTCGACCACTCGCCCGGCGAATACGCCTCGATGCCTCGGATTCCTCCCTCTCACAATCGTTTGATGCCGAGTGCCCTCTAAAAAACCAGTCGTTAACCCGTCAAAGTGTTCGTCTTGCGCACGAGCAAACACCTGTCGCAACTCCAATCTCGACTCATCCGTTAACAACTCCTTCTTGGACACATTTCTATTCTCCCACGCTAAGTCTACCGCTCGCCGATACGCCGCCGTCGTCAACCCGACGTACTCTTCGCCTTTCAATCGCCCCTCAATTTTAAAGCAAGACACGCCGGCGTCGATTAATTGCGGAACTAAATCTACCGCCATTAAATCTTGCGGACTTAAGAGATACTTCTCGTCCCCCATCGCTTTAATTTCCCCGTTCACTACAAACCCGTACGGCATGCGACACGCCTGCGCGCATTGCCCTCGATTCGCGGACCTCCCGCCCCACGCCTCGCTCGAAAAGCACTGCCCGGAATAACTCACGCACAACGCACCGTGCGTAAACGCTTCAACCGTCGTCTCCGGTGACTTCTCCACCACCGTTTTAATCTCCTTAATGGACAACTCCCTCCCGACGACGACTCTCTCGCACCCAATCTCCTTCGCGAACATGGCGCCGTTGGCGTCCGTGATCGACATCTGCGTCGATCCGTGCACCGCCATGTTCGGCGCCACCCGTTTCACCAACCTCGCCGCGCCCACATCTTGCACAATCATCGCGTCCACGCCATTTGTAGCGCACGCTCGTATTAAGTTTTCGCATTCCGTCAATTCATCGTCGAATATTAACACGTTCATGGTTACGTACCCTTTCGCGCCTCTTTCTCGTAAAAAATCCATCACTTTGGGCAACTCTTTCGTGGTGAAATTATTCGCTCGCGCTCGTGCGTTTAAAAGCTCCAGGCCGAAGTACACGCAATCCGCGCCGTTTTTTATGGCCGCTTCCAGTTGTGGCCATCCACCTGCTGGGGCGAGAACGTCTGGTTTCTTCTTACTCCTCGTTCTCCTTTGCCCGTTGAATTCCATTTCGTCGTCCAATTCGTCGCCGCCGCTGTACAAGTCTGGATTTTTTCTCATCTTTTCCCCGTCGTCGTTGTCGTTGTTCGATGATGATTTCGCTTCGGTTGTGGTCGCGCGATAATACCGCGCACTCCTTTTCCTCCTCGGACGAAAAAGACGAGGAGGACGGGCGATTGGCGACGACGAAAGCTGCGCTAAAGTCATCATCATCATCCCTCTAAAACAGTTAAATTGTGACGCACATTCTCCATTAAAACGCGCATATATACACACATAAAAGCGCATAATAAAACGCATGAAATGCGTCGAGCGTTACAAACGCTCGAAGAGTCCGTCCGAAACGTCGAAAATCTCGCACCTGCGTACATTTTGCGAGAAGAAGATAAGACTTTTGAAGGGGACAGAGTCTTCCTCGATTTGGTTAAAAAGACGACGGCGTTCCTTTCCCGGAAACGGAAAAGGAGTGCGAGGAGTACTCTTTTCGTGCGATTTACGACGCAGAAAACACTCGTAGAGGAACAGTTGAAAGACGTGGAAAAGGACGTTTTTGTCGTCGATGCGAACGAGTTTGTTTTTGAGAGAAGAAGCGGCTTTGATTTCGGCTTTGAGAAGGAGGAGGAAAACGAGAACGCTTTGGAGAGACTGTTGGGGAAATTAGGGGAGATTCTGAACGCAGACGCACATGAGACGAAGAGAGAAGAAGAAGAAGCAAAACCGCTTTCGCCAAGAAGAACGACGACGGGAGAGTTGGGAACGGATGCGGATGCGACCAGGAATGATAAGAGTAACAACAACAACATCCCCAGATCCGGGATATTTGGATACGCGTCGAAGGATTCGGAACATCAAACGGTGGTATTTCTGGACGACATTTCGTGCGTGAGTTTTATATACGGCGAACAAAGCGTCGTTCGGTTTGTTCGATCGGTGCAACGGATGTCGCGAGCGAGAGGGGTGGTGGTGAGAGAACGAGTTTTTTCTTCTTCTTCGACGACGACGGCGACGAATGGTGGCGGTAACGAGAGAAGCAGCATGAGTAGGAGTAGACGACGGAGGAGTGGACGCAGCGCGGCGAGCGATGTGCTCGCGAACGATGCGAGCTGTTCGTGCGCGATGACGCTTTCCAGGCAGAGTAACGGTAGGATTAGAAGTAACGGTGGAAGCGGTAGAAAAACGCTCTTCACGGCGGAAGCGAAACGAGGCGCGACGAGGAAGACCAGAGAGACAGACGTCGTGCAGTTCGTAAAGGTTCCCAGTAGCAGTAGTAGTGGTAATACCACTACCCAATACATAGCTTTAGAGTATACCTCCATAGACGACGCGTTACGGAACGAAAAGGATATCCAGAAAGCGCGAGAGCGTTCCCGAACGGAAAAATTGACGGACAAACTCAACAAGTTTTCCACGTTCAATTTAGGCATAAACGCGACGAACGGGGGAAACCAACGCGAACGAGACGCTAAACGCAACGTCAAACTCGCGTACCAACACGAAGGAGGAACGCCAGCAAATGACAACACGACCGCGACGGCATCGAGGACAGCCGCAACCGCCGAAACTTTTGCCACCTTCCGCCAAACGCTCCCTCGCGACGCCGGCGGTCTCCTCGGCCGCGCCGGCCAAGGCCACGGCGAGAAGATCAAAAACTTGCTCGAATACGAGCGAGACGAAACCGATGAACACGATTACGGATCTGGTGTCGATACGGACGAAGAGATTGATGATTTAGATGACTTTTAATGCACATTTGCACCGAAACCACATAAAATGGCATCTCACTCCTAACGTACGAAAAACTCTCATGGGCAGAGACAGCACGACGGAAACGTTGGAATCTTACTTCCATCCGGATTCGTCCAAGGACATGAAGCTTCAGGAAAGACAAACGGTTGTTGTCGTCGTTTTTCTCATTTTAGTGATTGGTGGGTTTCTCTTTTACATCGTCGCGGAAGTCGCCGAGCGACGACTCTCCGTTGGGGGCAACTCGCAAGCGATGAAAGAGAAATTATCACCGACGCCGAAGAATGCGCCGATGAATAGGTTTCGAGAAAATAATACGAAGACAGGAGGGAGGTTAGATACGAGCGTGTTGAGGACGAACGCGGCAGGGACGGACGTGATCGTGTGATGCATTTTTGCGCGCATAAAAGAGCAATTCTTTTCGTACTAAGCAAAAGAGTAGGTGTTGGTGGAATAGGAGCACCAATATGACATTTAATACGAACCGCGGTAGAGTACCAGTAATATCGGTACTATGTGTAATTTAAATAGTAGTAGTATGACTTTATGTTTTAAAAGTGGTCTCAGTGTGTGTGTGTGTGTGTGTGTGTGTGTGTGTGTGTAATAATTTAAGTGACTCTCGCGTCTCGCGTCGGCTCTCGGGAGGGCGAAAAGTTACTCTCGCCCTCGCTTTCACTCACTTACTTACTCACATGTCGACGCTGTCCCGGGTAAAGCCGGGCATATCGAACGCCTCGGCAAAGGCCTCGACTTTTCCCTTCAACGCCGCGACTTCTTTGCTTCCGTCGATGCCTTTCTTCCAGTCTACCAATTTCTTACCGTGCGTTTCTTGCGCTTTCAAACCGATTTTCGCGGCTTCGTCCAAGAATACGGCGATTTGTTCGAAATCCTTCTCCACCAAACCGCGACTGGTCATAGCGGGCGCGCCAATGCGGCATCCACCCGGGGTCAAAGCGCTCGCGTCGCCAAACACCGCGTTCTTGTTCAACGTGATGTGCACGGAATCGCAAATGTATTCCATCTTGGATCCGGTTAAACCGTTCGGTCGCAAATCCCACAACACCAAATGGTTCTCGGTACCACCGGTGACCATGGAATACCCTAACTCGATCAATGTCTTTGCCAACGCGTCCGCGTTTTTCTTCGTTTGCACTTGATACTTTTTAAACTCGTCGGTTTGCGCGTGCTTCAACGCGACGCACAACGCGGCGATTTGGTGGTTGTGCGGACCGCCTTGTAAACTCGGGAACACGGCGTTGTTAATTTTTCCTTCGAACGCTCTCTCGTCTCTTCGAAAGAAGATCATACCCGCTCTCGGTCCTCTCAAGGATTTGTGTGTCGTCGTCGTCACCACGTCGCAATACTCAAACGGCGACGCTTGCTCCTTGGCCGCGACCAACCCGCTAATGTGCGCCATATCCATCATCAACATCGCCCCGCATTTATCGGCAATTTCCCGAAACCTTTTATAATCCCAATCTCTCGGGTACGCGCTTCCACCACAAATCAACATCTTCGGTCGAAAATCCATCGCTTTTTCCTCCAGCTTATCGTAATCGATGTACCCGGTCTCGTAGTTCACCTTGTACGGTAAACTCTCGAAGAAAATCGACGTCGCGGAGATCTTCTTCCCGTGCGCGGTGTAATACCCGTGCGTCAAGTGTCCTCCACTTGGTAAATCCAAACCCATAATTCTATCGTGCGGTTGTAATAAAGCCACATATACCGCCATATTCGCCGGCGACCCGGAATACGGCTGCACGTTCACCCCCCACTCTTTCTCGCTCAACCCGTAGGCTTTTAACGCTCGATCTTGACACTCCATCTCGATCAAATCGATGTTTTCGTTCCCGCCGTAATACCTCGCGTTCGGTTGCCCTTCCGAATATTTGTTCGTGCAGCACGACCCTAAAGCTTCCATCACCGGCGAGGAGGTGAAATTCTCCGAGGCGATGAGTTCTATGCCTCGGATTTGCCTCAGCTTTTCTTTTTGGATGAGTTGGTAAATGAGAGGGTCGGCGGATTTTAAACTTTGTAACGCCTCGGGGAATACTTTCTCCATTTTTATTATGTTTTATATATATATCGTTGCGATGATAACTCTTCTCTCTTTTCTCTCTCGAAAAGGCGTCGCGTGCTCGTCGTTGCGCTCCGTCGGTGTTAATAAAGTGTTAACGAAAAGGTTCGCTTTAGGGAAAATATTCAAAAAGCGATCGTCGAGAGGGGGCTCAAGATCTCAGTATTTAGGTTTTTTTTGCTTTTTTTCTCGTAACGCCTTTTTGTCTTTTTGTGCTCAAAACGCATGCATGTGCGTTTTTTTTCATCACATACAAAGATGACGACGACGCTTACGAGACGAGAAGAAGCGCGGTGGTGGTGGAGGAGGAGGTGGAGGAGGTGCAGCTGTGTTTGTTCGCTTCTTCTTCTTCTTGTTGTTGTTTTCCAACTCGTCGTCGTCGCGGAAGGTCGAGAGAAAAAAGGCGTGTTATTATCGAATTTTCAAGGTTTAGCGAAATGTCGATACGACCAACGCGTGGCGTTTCCGAGAACTGAAGACGAGTTGAAACGAATTCTTTTGCAAAAAGAAGTCAAAGTAATCCGCGCGGTGAGCTCGGACGCGCACTCGTGGAACGAGAAGTTTTGGTGCGCGAGAACCACCGACGAGGAAGAGGAAGAGGAAAGGAACGTGAATATTTTTATGAACGAGGTGAGAGTGGTCGAGAAGGAACGTCGCGCGCGCGTGTTCGATAAGAGAGGATTGAAGGCAAAAGTTACGGTGGATGCGGGAGCGAAAATGAGAACGATGCTTGAATATGTCGCGGAGGAAGGGTACGCGTTGAAATCTGTGCCTTGGTTTATAGATCAAACCGTTGGAGGCGCGCTCGCGACGTGTTCGCACGGGTCGTCGTTAGCTTTTGGTTCGTTGTCGTCGCAACTCGTGAGTCTGCGAACGATGCTCCATAACAGAACCGTGGAAACGATTTCGGAAAGAACGCACGGGAGAGATGTTATGGACGCGTTTCGGTGTCACGTGAATCAACTCGGCATTACGTTAGCGGCTACGTTCGAAATTTTCAAGCAAGACGAGGTTCACAGAATGAACCGATTCGTGAGCGAAGACCACATGCTCCAAGAAATTGAAATGATCAGCGCCGCGGTGAGAAGATGCGTTGACAACGGACGGATGGATTGGTGGCATTCGTGTGCCATGCGACGCTTTGTCGTTCGCAATATGGATGACTTATCTTATTATTACTATGTTCCGACGAGAGACGCGCAACGCGTGAAGATTCGCAGAGTAATCACTGACTTTTCGAAAAGAACAAGAAGTGATGATGATGATGATGATGATGATGATGCGAACGAGGATGATTTCTTATTCTCGTCGTCGTCTTTACCTGTGCGAGTGTTAGATGAGTATTATTTCAAAGCGTCGTCGGTAGACGCAGCAAGCGCGTCAGCCCAGAGCGTTTTAAATCCGAGTTCCATTCGGAATCGTTTGATGCAAAACGACGAGCTCGTCTCGGTGTGGACCAACTTATGGCAAGACGCTCTCGAACCCTCCTTACAAAGTATCGTCGCTTCAAACGCAAGCGCATATCTCGCGATGACAGAAGAACAACTCGATCGAAACGACAATTATCCGTTCGATCAAGCAGAGCTCGCCGTGCCTCTGGCCAACGCGGGCGAGTGTTTACGCGGTTTCTTAGATAGCATAAGTGAACAAAGGCAAAAATCCTGGAGAAGTCCAATATTAATACGATTCTTAAACGCGGAAAGCGCGTTATTGTCCCCGGCGCATGCGCGACCGAGCATGTACGTAAACATTGAAAACTACAAGAGAAGCGAAGAAGGAAAAGCCGCGTTCCGCGACCCGATTCGTTATTTAGCGTCGAAAGAGAAGTGTGATGGAAGGTTGCACTTTGGCAAGTTCGGGTGGGAGGACATTGAGACGTACTCTCTGTACGAAAAATACGGGAATGCGTATTGTAAATTTCTTTGCGTAAAAGACAGATACGATCCATCGAGGCGATTCGAGACGCGAGAGATGAGTCGTATTTTCGAAAGGGATCTCGATAAATGCCTCCCACGTTCGTGCGATTAGTGCGTAAACTAACTAAAAGTACTATACTACAAATACAAATCTATAGAATAAACGAATCTACTCTTCTATTTTTAAAGCGTCTGTTAACGACACACGCGGACCATTCCATCCGAAGACAAAGCGACAAACAATCGACTTCGCGGTAATATTTGAATCGCACGTAAAGCGCTGTTGCCGTCATCGTACAAACTCCTCGTTTCTACTTTACTCGACATTTCGTCATCTGCCGCGCTCGAGTCTTCCGCATCGAATACCCCAATACCATTTGCTACCGTCGCGATGAAACAACTTTTTGAGTCTAGCATATCGAAATCGCATATTGCGTTCCCTTTCGCGCGATGTTTGTTCTTATCGCTGGAAGACATTTGATGCGCGCGAGCATCGCTCGGCGGAACGTGAAACGAACGAACTCTAGCCGTCGAACGCGATGAAAATTTCCTCGCGTCCCATACGTTCACAATACCGTCGTTTGAACTCGTGATGAACTGGAAGTTGCTCGTACCTTGATGATTTTCTAAACATCGCACTTGTGTGCAATGGTCGTCGTGCGCTTGGAAATTCGCAAACACTTTACACGTTCTGGCATCGATGGCGGCGACGGATCCGTTCCCGAACGAGCAAAAAATATTACTGGCACCGTTACACTCGATAGAACGAACGCGCGCGTTCGCTTCTTCTGATAGCACATGCGTTCTCGTAAACGAACCAGTCTCGCAATCCGCAATGGCTATGGAACCTCGCAAAGTACCCGCGACCAAGGTGCTTAAATTCGAGTCGTGCGCTAGGCACGAAAATCCATCGCGCCTGGACAGGAGGGACTTGTCCCTCGAACGCCATAGCGTTGGGCATTCCGCGCCGTCGTTGAATTCGTCGCTATCGATGTCGTCGTAGATGGTATCGTCGAAACTGTTGTTGGATGACCTTTTGCTTGCTTTTGCTAAAAACAAACTCAAATAACCAGCGTCGTCCGCCGTCGCTATCGTCTCACCTTGCGGATCGAGAAAACATCCAGCGCGGATATTCGCATCTGGTTCATGAATCGCGAAAGGCGCTCGAAACTGCAAAAACGAAGTAGCGTTTGCGATCGACGACTCTTTATTCTTTGGGCTCGCGCTGATGAACCAAATCCGACACGCCGTGCCTCTTCGCAAGCCGCCGCGATAGTGCGCGCCGCACGTCAAGACTCTCGTTTCAGACTCGGAAACTCGCAAAGCGCCGTTCCCGTCAAAGAAATCGTTGTTGTTCCCATTTACTCTCGAGTTATCGCTTGTTACTGATCGCGAATAAATTTTTGCGTTCGAAGATTCGCGGTTTGGCATTTCGATTGACTTCCGAGCATCGACGCCAAAGCCTCTCGAATGCGCTCTCCACTTGGCGAGCGTTTCTAAACGCACCACCCAAGGTTTCGTACTTTCATCGCGAAAAAATCCAATTGATGAAGACAATAACGCGCTTGGACTGTTGGAAGAAGCAACGCTATCTCCGGGTAAAAATATCCACGGTCCACGGTTTCGTATTTTTACGACCGCTTCGTCAATCTCCTCTTCTGAATCTTCGTCGGCGTCGTCGGCGTCAATATCCGCGATGCCCGAATCTCCACCCGTTGCCACATACCTCTCCAACGATAAGAGCGCGATTTCTCTGGATTTCTTCCGTTCAATCTTCTTGACGTTCTCTTTCTGTGCATTCGTCTCCGTCGTCGCGAGTGACATGAACTCGGTGATGTCGAGGTGCGCGGGCAATCGACGAGCGTTGCGAATCATTTCAATCGCCTGTTTCGCTCGGTCGACACCATCACGATTCACGGAATTTTGTATCAATGAGATCAACGGCGCGACGACGATCCGGAGTAAGACTGGCATACACAACAGCGAGATGATTTGCTCTAGAACAGCCATGGAAGCTGTGAATTCTTCCTCGTTGACGTCTGTTCTCGGAGAAGTAGCGATTGAAAGCACCGAAGGAAGAATTTTCTCCTCGAAATCGTAATCAGAACACACGGCAGAGGCAACGGAGGTCAAGACAGCCGGATGCAGCAATTCTCTGCGGAAACTCGGTCCTTCTTCATTGATTCGGTAAATCATTTCTTTAGCCGAGGAACCACCCTTTCGAGACGAGACGATTTCGTTGCCACCCGATTCAAGACACTCAGAATACTGTGCCAACAATACACGCTTGGCCAGAATGTTTGGTTTTCGGAGAATATACATACTTATATTCGTTGCCGTCATCATCGATGACAATGTACGAGATATGTGTTCTAATGCACACAAATACTCCGCGCAGCTTTGAAAAAGAGACGCGGCCGTCATTGCGCGCTCCATGCTCCTGCGCGAATATTTTTCGAGATGCGCTTTGGAAGCGCACGCGATGGCGTGCATGCTTTCTTCGACGATAATAGACGCGTGAATAGTCGCCGCTTTGAACGATTGAACAGCATTTCTATCATTGCCGATATCTTTGAGACTTTGTATTGCTCGACGTGCGATTTCATCGCACGCGACTAAGCGTTTCGTAGACCCAAGTCTAGAGTCATTTCGCACTTTTCTCAAATCCTCCAACACTTTCGCGTTCAAGAATGCGTCCAACTTCAGAATCTCTTTTGCACTCGGCGGTGTCTCATCGAAGATGAGCTTCTCGATCAGATCTGGTATTTCGTTCGAGTCATCTATTGCGTCCAATAACACGCGCATTTCTTCTCTCGTATCGCTCTCTAGATTAAAATCGTTAACATCGACAAACGCGCCGAGCGTGTCCACCAGCGCTCGTTCGCGAATCTCGCGAAAATGCTCCGGAATATCTCGGTTGGTGAATATAGTGAACAGAGCTGCGCCTAAGGCTCTGAGATCATTTATTTCTGATGCATTATTTTTACTCGTTTTCTCAGGTGTCGTGAGCGCGTCGACGTACACCTCATCTTGCGATTCGTTCAAATCGACGTTGCGATATTTCTTCAACACGTCTTCGTACTCCTCGTCGTCCGCGTCTACTTCCTCTCCGTCTCCGTTTAAACTTATCGCGCGTAAAGGACTATTTCGCGTTTTACGCACTGGATGCGGGTATCTGAACACTTTCGTGCGTCCGTATGCGAGTAACTTCCCATTATCTTCACCGAATTTACACGTGTTCTTCGCCTCGACTGCACTTGGATTATTGGACGCCGTGCCGACTTGATACCCAAAATGTACATCAAACCACGCGTGTAACCTTTTGCTCACGAAATCAGACTCTAAGCAGCTCCTGTGGATTCGTACGAATTCGTCCGCGTCGCTGGAGGACGAAATCCACGCGGGGACTTGTAAATCGTGCAAACCGTCTTCAATCAAGGATGATTTGAAAATGCTCGGGTCGTAATAAAATCTCGGTAAACATTCATCCGGCGTCGTTTCAAAAACACGCTGGATCGATTTCGGGTACTCGTTCGGTTCCCAGTCTGGTCGGACAAATTTTTGAAGCATAGCTTTCGATAAGTTCCTTGCCGATTGAACGCACGCTCCGAGTTCTGACATTGAGGGGTCGTCGAGAAGATGGTAGCCAAAGTTTACGAACGATCGATCGAGCATTTCATCTCCTTTCATGAGTCGCGCTTTCGTTTTCGTGAGATCTCGGTAACCGAATAAGGGTTTATCTTCATCGTCGTTACCGTCATCGTCTTCTGCAGTACTTCTCGATGCTCTTTCGTTCATGGAGGAAGAGAAAGGATGCTTCGAAAAATCGATGACCCACGGCATGAACGCGTGAAACCGAAAATCGCCTTCGCGGCGTCCGGAAATGGCGTTGATGCGCGAAATGTATTCCAGATTTGAAATCGCGCCAAGCCGCCACGCCGCTGTTAATCCACGCAAGTTTCGTCGGTCTTCCTCCATCGCGTCTTCCTTATCTCTTTTCTCTCTGTTTTCGATGCTGTGTGTTGGTGTCGACGTGACTTCGTGGTTGCTCGCGCGAGCGAGCGCGCCAATCTCAATCAAAGGCGTCATCGTTAATTCCACGTTTTTCTCGATTGCTTCTTTCGCCTTGTCTTCATTGATCGAGCAATTCTCTAAACCAACTCTTCCGCGCATGTGTAATCCATTCTCGTGTGTGATGCTCAACCCTTCCACGAGTTGCCTCGCAATCAAACTCCTCCTCGATTTCGAGTCGCCGAAAACCGACGGCGAAAACTGCGCGCACGTTCGCAAAGTGTGCGCTCGATGCGGGTACACTAAAAAGAGCGCGCGTTTACAACGCGTCTCCAAACACGCCACCGGTATTCTCAACGTTCCTTTATTCTTATTTTTATGCTTCGCGCGCAATATCTCCTCTTCGAACGCACTCGGCGTCGCAGTTTTTACTTCTGCATTGTGACCCTTATCGTCGCATAACTTCGCGATGGCTACTTTCGCGTCGCGAATGCGCTCTTCGCCTACGATAATCTCCACGTCGAGCAGCGCGTCCTTTTTCTTCTTCTCATCAGCACCATTCTTAGTATGAGCACTCGTCGCATCGCGCATACTCTCACCAAAATTGTCGTCGTCGATATCGTCGTCTGAATTGTCGTCCTCGTCGTTCCCATCCTCGCCCTCGCCTACGTTTCTTCCTCCTCCTTTTCCTCCTCCTCCTTCAATACTCACCAGCTGTTCTAAACACAACCGTTTCGGATTGGTCGTTGATATCACACACTTTATTCCAACCCCGTTCGGCAACAAAGGTTCGACCAGGGATAGAATTTCTCTCTCCGAAAGCATCGTCGTCGTCTGAATCGTCTTCATCGCATCATTATCCTCGTACTTTTATCTCCTCCTTCATCTTCGCAAACACGTTCAGAATCAAAAACATCGCTCCGGAAAGAATCAAAACCGCTAAAATGTTTTTCTGAATCGCGCACAATCGTTCTCGCCGTTCTCGGTTTCGTAAAAGCTGATTATTCCTTTTATTCAGAAGAAGAATTTGCTCCCCTCCTCCTTCGTTTTCACTGTTTATAGCAGTAGCAGACGCAAAAGCAGAGGACGACGATGAAACAGAGGATGGTTTTGCTGCGCTCGATGCAAAAGCAGACATTCGTCGTTTTTTGTCCGGCGTTTGGTTTTCAGAGAGAGACTTTGAGATTCTAAACCCTACACCCTAGACTACAAACAAGCAAAAATGGAAATAAAGCAATTCACACAAAACACAAGAAAAGTTTCTTCTTTGTTTGTCTCTCTCTGCCGTTCTCTCTCTCTCTCTTTCAAAGTCTTTGCGGGGTTTGGAAGCACACTTTTGAAGAGGAGAAGGAGAGGTTTCTTCAAACGAGATCTCTCGAGCGGCTTCGTAATAACAAACTTTAGTAAAAGGTCTTCTTCATTGGAAATTCCCCTAATTTAAAGACTGCTTTTGAAGGAATACTCGTATGAGAAACAGACTGCAACGCGCACTGTCCTCCTCCAAGAACGAGAAAAACGACATGTTTGGACGAAGCGAGAGTGGTGGTGGTGGTGGTGAGAAAAACGGGGGGATTTTGAGTCGAGAAGGGGGTTTCGACGATGATGATGATGATGTTTTGCAAAGGGTAAATCAACAAAAATCCTTAACAGGGGGGTCGCCGAAACGGAATCGAGGACCGAAGAAAATGGTAAGGAAAACCATCGAGAAGACGAAATCGGTGGCGAGGAAACGAATCACGGGAGATCCAAACTATCGGATACGAGATTTTTTGAAAGTTCCAAAGACGATCAAGACGGTGGATAAAGTCGCGTTCTTCTCGGGCGTGTTCGGGTTGTTAACCACGGAAGCGGTGGCGGTGAAGTATCCGGAAAATTTTTGGGTGTTTTATTGCTATGCGATGCCGATCTTACTGTTAACGAGGATGGTGTATTACGTGCAACTCAAGTGGCAATACTTTATGATGGATTTTTGCTACTTTTCGCACGCGGCGACGATGTATTTTCATTTGTACGATTACGGGAACGTGAAATTGTACCGAACTATTTTTACGTTTTCGAATGGACCGATATTGATTGCGATTCCGATTTGGAGAAATTCGCTCGTGTTTCACTCGTGGGATAAAGTCCAATCGGTTTTTCTTCATTTATGGCCGGCGGTATTGACGTGGTGTGGACGATGGTACGGCCACGGCGACGACGAGAAAAGATTGGACGTCGCCGAGTTGACCTTGGATGCGTATAAACACTACACGAAGGAGTTTTGGATTTACCCGATGACGTTATACATCGTCTGGCAGGTAGCGTATCTCATTAAAACGGAAATCATGGACGCGAAGAAATTCCGAGATGATCCGGAACTCGTCACCTCTTTGCGTTGGATTTCCATGCACACGAAAAATCGAAAGAACGCGTGGACGTTGAAACAATTCCGCAAAATCGGTTTCTTCGGTCCAGACGAAGAGTACTCCCCGGACAGCATAAAAACCAAATTTGTGTTCGTCTTCATGCAATTCATCTACACCACGATAACGTTCGTCGTCGCCACGGCGTGTTACGTCAACTTTTACGTCCACACGTTCATCATTTTACTATGTTTCAGCTTTTGCGTTTGGAACGGCGCGACGTATTACATCGAGATTTTCAGCAGTCGATACCAACAGTACATCTCCGTCGCCGAAGAAAGGGAAAGAATAACACGAATGAGCTCCGAAGACTTAGCTTTAGGAGGAGACGAAAGAGAACAGCAGCAGCAGCAAAGGCCTTTAGATGATTTAGATCGCATATTGAAGCATCCCAGGTGATGATGCGACAAGCGTGAAACTCTAGTTTTGTGTGATTTTTACTTTAGAGAGAGACTTGTACCAAGAGAATTTTTCTTCATTTTAGATATAAACATGACACGATTTATCATCACGAAACGCTTTGCCTTTTATTAAGAGCATAAAACGAGGACAACGAAATGGTCGACGACGACGCTTTCCTTGGAGCGCTGTTCGCGTCGCTATCGTTTTTGCACGCTTCGGGGGAAGAGATGTCTGCATTGGAAACACTTTCGGTAACCAATCGACGCTTTTTTATGACGAGGAAAGCGCCATCGAACGAGACCTCAAAAGCCGCAAAAGAAGAAGAAGAAGACAAAGAAGACAAACGACAGCAACCGAAACCGTTCGATAAAGTTTCCGATGCCGCGATTCGGATGTTTCATGCGTTGAAGGAGATGCAAGAAGATGAAGATGAAGAGAAAAAAAGTTGTCTCGTCAAATTAACATCGAACATGGGCACCGAGCGAACGTTCGCGACGCCGAGTTGTTTTGCTCAATGTTTACTGGAATTCATGAATAATGAAACGCAGAAAGGACTGTACGTGCACGCTAGAGTGAACGAGTCTACCGGCTCGATTTGGTTTTGTTCGGTGGAGTATTACGAAACGTGTAAACATGACGGGTGGTGGCGGTGTCACGAGTGCGGCGCGTTTGCGAGCGACGAGAGAGCTTTGTGGTGGCATCAGAAAACGAAACACAATTTGACGCACAGGGACGCGATGAAGGAAGTAGAGGCGGAGAGGAACGCGTTGAGCGTGATTTTGAACGGTGGTTTAGTTAGGATAGCAACGGGTGTTGGTGGTGATGGTAGTGGTGGTGGTGGTAGCAGTAGCGGCGGTAAACTTCAACAAAAGAAGAGGAAAGATCCCGACGATTTGCAGAAAGCGATACGAGCGGCGAAGGGTGGAGATTTAGGTGAAGAGTTTGAGAAATGTATTATAGAAAAAAAGATTGTGCGATTACCGTTTCAGTCGCTGGAGTATTCAAGAAGAGGTGATATAGACGCGCTGCGAAAGTGTACGGAGGATGTGAAGAACTGCTTGGACTCAAACGGCGCCTCGTGTTTGCACTGGGCGTGCGGTTCGGATAGTTTGCAGGTTGTTCAATATCTCATCGAAGAGCTTAATTTCGACCCGAATCAGCCGCAAAAAGGCAAGCGGAGTTACGAAGGACGAACGCCTTTGCATTGGGCCGCGAGGAATGGTAACATACGCGTGTGCAAGTATCTGCTCGAAACGTGTAAAGTTGACGTAAATTGCAAAACAAACGACGGAACGTCGGCGTTTGCGTGGGCAACTTGGAAAGGTGAGATAGATGTCATGAAACTACTGATTAGGTTCGGTACAAACGCGAGAGAATCGGCGAATCAGTTTGGGTGTAACGCGGCCATGTGGGCGTGTCAAAGCGACGGTGATAACGTGGACGTGTGTGAATATTTACGTTCGTTGAATGTGACTTTTCGATTGGTTAACGCCAATGGGCATTCGGCGTTGCACAAAGCGGCGCAGCGAGGGAACGAAAGAGTTGTGGATTGGATTATTGAGAACTCAAGAAGGCTTGGACTTTCCTATTCCTTACATTGCAGAAAGGATCTAGAAGGCTTTCGACCGTCGGATTTAGCAAAGATGGAAGACAAAGAGTTTTTGTGCACGAAAATTGAACGATTTCAACGGCGGTTGCAATTCGAGGAAGAAGAAGAAGAAGAAGAAGAAGAAGAAGAAGAAGAAGAGCGCGTAGAACACGAAAGAAGAAACGAAAAAGATGATGATGCTATTAAACGCCATCGAGTCCGATATCCTCCTACAACCTTCTACGCCGCGGTATCGACCGGGCGCTTGGATTTATTTCGCAATATTATTGACGTAGACCCGTACTACGCATCGCAAGACAACGGGGCAGGCTCGCCGCTGCACTTTGCCGCTTCTTACGGAGAGCCAGACATGATTTCAGAATTACTCGAATACGGTGGTTTGGTCAATCAAAGAGATCTATTCGGAATGACACCGTTGCATCGAGCGGCGACGTTGATGCAAAAATACGTCGTCGGTGCCGCGATACAGGAGGAATACGATGATTTGATGAAAAAATTAGCCGAAATTAAAGAGTTTCGACCGAGAGCTGATGACGAGAGGAACGAGAATAAGAGCGAACTGAAACGACTAAACAAAGCGGCGTGGAAACGTGACTCGCAGCGCGCAAAGGATATCGAAACGATGTTCGAGAAACCATCGCAGCTTTTGGGCACCAAAAACGCTTTGCAAACGTATCGCACTTTGCTCGCGCTCGGCGCCGACCCAAGCTCGAGAGATGATATTTTGAAACTGACGCCTCGCGAGTTGGCAAAAAGAGACATCAATACAAATTTTGCGAGTGAGATTACGGATGCGGAAGTCAACCGTCGAATTGAAGCGCTCATAAATCAGTTGGAACACGAAACGAAGGAAGCGCCGACGAGCAGTAAAACTGGTGGCTATGGCAACACTAACAGGGGGGCGTTCAAAAATTGGCACGCGCTGAGAAAACGCACGAAAAGAGTAGCAGCACAAAACGCAGAAGATATTCGTGATAGTTTTTGGCACGCGTATTACGCCGAACGCAATCGCGCGATTGAAATGAGGTGCTTGAATGACCATAAATCGTTCTCCGTTGGGAAACAGATCCCCGTCGCTCGCTACGATGTGGAGGAAGAGGATCGTGTGATCGAAGAATCGGAGGCGGTATCAGCGCTTCGAAGTTTTGATGATACCGAGGTAGTGCGAAAGGAAGCAATAGATGGCGTCCCGGGCGCGTTTCTTCTACGAAACGTCTTCACAAGATCGAATGCACAGATTCTCGCGAAATATGTGAATCAAATCCAACCGAACAAGTACAATCAAACAAACGCGAGGAGAGAATCCATGGCGGAGAAAATCATGCGCACCAACTTGGAAATATTGAACAGCGCCGATGAATATTTCACGGCGAACGAAGAATCCGTAAAATCTGTTTTGAAAGGTTTCAAAATTCTCGCCGTGGACCCGATAATAGCGCTTTCCTCGACGGATACGTTTTATGGCGAATCTCGACTTCCCGTGGAGCCGGTTTCGTGGTTGCCGATGAACAACGAAAACAACAAAAACACTGCCGTTCTCGAAGCTATGGCTAAAAGGATACGCGAATATTTACCGCTTCGATCAGGTATGGATGGGAAAAGCGGCAGATACCTCGTCGACGACGATAATCTCCTCCTCGACGAACGCTTGCGATGCTACCGATACAGCGAAAAGACGTGTTCCATCCCGCACTACGACAAGTCCACCACCGCGAAAGCTAAAGAAAAAGAGATGTGCAGCGCGTACTCACTCATAGTCTACTTAAACGGTACCGCTCACCTCGGCGGCGAAACCGGATTCTTCCTCGACTCTCAACCGAACTCTCGCAAATCCAACTCCGGTCTCACCAAAAACTGCGGCGACGGCAACTTCCCTCTCGTCGAATACGTCGCGAGCGTAAAAGGCGAAACCGGCGATATCCTACTCTTCCCGCACGGGAACAAAGAAGTCGACAAGGATTACGAGCACTTGCTCCACGACGGTCGCGAAGTCTTGGCGGGAGAGAGTAAGTTTCTCATTCGAACGGACGTTATGTATTACCGCTGAAGAAGCGGCTTTGAGTATGTAATAAAAAGAGTTAAACTTTATCGTCAAAGCAAAAGAGAAGAGAGATTTTGGATAAAGTGGAACTACTAATGCATGTAAAACACTACGAATCTACTACGACTACCTACTACGGATATATTATATTACGGCTGCTGCTGTTGCTGCTGATTCGCCCCGAGCAATTGCCCCACAATCCCCACGCTTTGCCAATACTTCGAGCTGCACCTGTCCACGCACGCGGTTTCCCCGACGTTCAAATCGCCATCTTTAAACCTCTTATCGATGCACTTCTCGTAACACGAGTGCACCAATTTGTTGAATAAATCCACTCGGTATTCCATCTCTTGGTTCGCCATCGCGAACGCTTGTTCGCGCTGTTCCGCGGTCATTGTTTGCATGTTGTTTTGTCCTCCTCCTCCTCCTTGGTCGGCCATTATTTCTTGTTGCGTCGTCGCGTGTTGTTGCCCCGCGCGCGTTTAAAGTGATGGTGAGATATGAGAGCCGCCAACCCAAAACCGACAAAGATTGTTTTAGGGTGTTAAACCCTAATCACTAGTCCAAAGTTTCTTCCCCTTCTTCAGCGTCGTCGTCATCATAAAAGTGCAAGCGCGCGCTGACGACGACGACGAAGAAGACGAGAGAGAGATGGTCTTCGCCTCCTCTTCTCGTTCTTTTTCTGTTGCCACTTCTTCTTCTTCTGCTTCTTGTGGTGCTGATGAGAGAAGAAGAAGAAGAAACAAAAACGAATTATGTCGTCCTTGTTTTAACAAGACTAATGTCGAATCATCGTCAATGCGGAGGACGAGGGTGAAGGCGACGAGGAACGAAAACGAGGAGGATTTCGAGGACGTGCCATCATCTTTCTCGTTTATGGTTTCGAGCGGTAATGATAATAATACCAATAATAGTAACACCAACAACAACAGACGAATGAATAGGAAAGAGCGAAGGAGAATGTTGGGAGAGAGAAAGAAGCAGACGGTTTTGAGCGAGAACGAGGAGGAGGACGACAAAGACGACGAAAGCAACAAAACGAAAGAGATGATGATTGAGATGACGAGGAGCAGTAGTGAAGAGAATAATAGTAAACTCGAACCGAGAGGAACAGCGGCGGAAAAGACGAGGACGACGACGACGACGGTGTCGAGAAGCGACGACGCGACGGCGGAACCGGAAGTTGTTTTAACCACGGATGACATGCAACAAGAAGGATGGGCGTTCACCTTTCCGAAAACCGTAAACGAGTTATCGGACACGTACCAGTCCGCGCCGGCGAGGTATAAGTTGATGGTCTGTTGCGCGTGTGCGTTCGTAGTGTGTAACATGGACAAAATTAACATGTCGGTGGCGGTGATTCCTATGAGTCGGGAGTTTTCGTGGGACACCGCGCAGTCGGGGATTTTGCAATCGTCGTTTTTTTACGGCTTTGCGCTGTCACAAATTCCAGGCGGGTTTTTAAACACGAAGTTTGGCGGGGCGAGAGTTCTGCCGTTAGGTTTGACGTTTATTTCGTTGGCGACGTTAGCGATTCCTTTAGCCGGGGATAATTTACCCGCGTTGTTTTTTGCGAGAGCTTTAGTTGGTTTGGGTGAAGGCGTCGTGCCATCGGCGGTGACGGATATCATCGCCAGAGCTATGCCAGTTGGTGAGCGGTCGCGAGCGGTGGCGTTTACCTTTAGCGGGTTTAACGTCGGATCGATTTTAGGTTTGTCCGTGGCGCCGTTTATTATGGAAAAGACGGGGTGGAGGGGTATGTTTGATATTTTCGGTAGTTTTGGCGCTTTGTGGATCGTGTTAGCGTTAGGTTTGTTTGCCGCAGGTGGGGTCACAACGAAAGCGATAGACGAAGGGAAGACACCGGTGACGAACTTGTTCGGGAGCAGACAAGAGGCAGACGAAGAACCAGGAAAGCCGAAGGAAGAGATTACGTTTGAGAACGTGCCGTGGGGGCAATTCGCGAACTCAGACCCAATCAAAGCTTTGGCGTTTGTTCATTTCGTCGGTAACTGGGGAACATACGTCGTCTTGGCGTGGTTGCCAACGTATTTCACGCAAGAAGTTGGTTTATCGTTAACGAACGCGTCTTTGTTGACTTTATTGCCGCCCATAGCGAACATCGCGGTTGGAACGTTAGCCGGACCTACCGCAGATGGACTCATCCAAAGAGGTACGGATTTGACGATAGTGCGTAAAGGATGTCAATCCGTCGCGTTTGCCGCACCGGCGTTCGCGATGTTATTGTCGACGTATTTTGAAGATCCAGTGGCGACGGTTATTTTATTGACCATCGGCATTTCGTTCCAATCGTTTAGTTACGCCGGTTTGTATTCCAATCACCAAGATTTGAGTCCAAAATACGCGTCGATTTTGTTAGGTATCACGAATACGTGTGGGGCGTTACCGGGCGTCATTGGTGTTCCATTGACTGGATATTTAATTAAAGAAACGCAAGAATGGGAACTGTCCATGTTTGGACCGGCGATTATTCTTTACTCGTTGGGAATCGCCGCGTACTGGAAATGGGGCAGCGGTGAACGTCTCGTGTTCGAAACCAAAGTCAACGTAGAATAGAATGAAAATAGCATGTTTTGTAATATTATTATCATTAGGAAGCTAGCCGCAATAGCAGCACAATTACGTAATTTCTTCTTTCCTAGTTCCAATACGGATCGGAAGCAGAAGGTTTCCCGGATTCTAATATCGCCGTTTCGATTGCAATCAAACATTTACATCCGGGCGGAACGCCAAAATCCAATAACGTCGTGTCTTCGGGTATAATCTCGCACGAGTACAACAGCGTCAACTCTCGCCAATCTTCAACAGTCCTCCTTCGACCAGTTATCATCGGTTCGCCTTTGCCGCATCCTTTCTCCCAGAGTCTCTTTTTGATATCTTGGCATTTTTCTTTCACGTCCGCTTTGATGCGATATCGACACCCGTCGAAGAAAAACGCCAAATGTGCATAATCCGTCCTCGGTTGCACGCACGGAATGCCTTCGAAGACGAAATCTCCCTCGTTCGCCGTCGCGATTTCCTCGAACACTCTCGCTTCGTCTTCTGGTAATATCTCGCAATACTTTTCGCTTTTAAAAAATAATCAGATCAACACACAAAGAAAAAAAATGGAACGACTTACCAGTCCCACGCGCCTTTTCCTCTCGCCGCCTCTTGCTGCGCTCGCGTCTTCGCCGCGTCGTTCGCGGCATCGTAGCCGGATTTACCTTTTCCCTCGGGGAAAGAAGAGGAAGGGAGAGAAGCCGTGGTCATTTTTATTATGAGTCAATAAAGCGCTTTTTTAATAGTTTTTTTTCACCCGAAGAGAAAAAAGAAGCGTTTTCTCGTTATTAAAAATGCGTTATTAAAACGCGAAGAAGATACGAGCGCGAGCGAATAATGGCATCACGCGACGAAGAAATATCTCCTCTCGCGCCGCAGTCTCGCTCCTCTGGTTTTATTCGAGAAGAAATCAAAGAAGAAGACGCGTCGTCGTCGTCTAAATCGTCGATGAAATCGACGCTCATTCATCTCGGCGTGAACAGATATTTCTTCTTCGAAACCGTTGCAAACGCATTCATCACGCTCTTCACGTCCTCGAAGCAACCGCGCGGAGTACCAACCTTACCGCGGATATCGAAACTCTCCAAAAACGTCGTTCGAATTCTCGGCGGGAATCCGTCGCCGCTGACCTTGCAAGGCACGAACACGTATTTAGTCGGCAGTGGGGAAATTCGATGGCTGATCGATGCGGGAGATGGGAGGAAAAGGTGCGAGTACGGAAACGCGTTGCGCCTGGCGATGCGGGAACATAAAGTGAAACGGTTGCACGGAATTTTGCTCACGCATTGGCATCCAGATCACGCGTTTGGGGTGGACGTCGTGAGGAAGGCGTGCGGAGATGCAAGGCTTCAGGCGTTTAAGATGGTGAGGAAAGAGAAGGGCGAGATGGCGGTGGCGAGGAGGACGGAAGAGGAGGACGAGAACGAGGACGGCCAAGGGAAGGAGAAACGGAGGCATTATGTGGACATACGAGATGGGGACGTGTTTAAATGCGTCGGGGCGACGTTGGTAGCGATGCACACGCCCGGACACGCGGAGGATCACGTGTGTTTTCGGCTGTTAGGGGACGAGGAGGACGGCGGCGACGCCGTGTTCGCCGGAGATTGTTTGATGAATGGGAGCACGGCAGAGTTTGAGGATTTGAGCGCGTATTCGATGAGTTTGGGGAGGTTGTTAGAAGCGTTCACGAGGTCAAACGAGAAGTTGAGCAGTATGAAAAGTAATAATAAGAGTGGTAGTAACGGCGAAAGGGAGGATACGACGACGACGACAATACAACGAGCGAGATGTTATCCTTCGCACGGCGACGTGATTTCTGACGGCGAGCGGTTAACCCAGGCGTACTTGAAACACCGAATATCGAGAGAGAAACAGTTTTTGAGAGAGTTGACAAAGTTTGGTCAGAAAGGTGCGACGCTTTGGGAACTCACGCGGAGAGTGTACGGAGATATTGTCGGCATCGTCGTGTTGTTGATGAGCTGTTTGAAAATCACAAAACAGCACTTGGAAAAAATGTCCAAAGATGGGACAGTATCGGTGAAGAGGAAGGAAAGTGGGAACGTGTTTACGACTGCTCTTTCGTATTTGCTGGCAATAGTATCCTTCGGTTTCTTTGGCGCGTCGACGAAAACGAGGTACGTGGCTGTCATTAGTAACAAACACGATTGATGATATCCAGGTAGTACAAATTATTTATTATTATCAGATAACATCGCCTCGCGCGAAAGAACTAAACTAAACTACTACTAAATAATACACTATTCAAAAACTACAGAATCTCGTACGTCTCTTTCAACGCGAATGGGTCAATCTTCAAGCCGTCAGCGTTCTCGTACACCGTCCTATTCGACTCGCTATCGTAAATCGTGCGTTCCCAGCATCCTCTCGGCAACGCCCGAAACAAAGCGTCCTTCCCGCCTTCCAGAAACAATTGTCCGTCTCTTTTCGTCCACATCAAACTCGTTTTCGGTCGAACGTAAAACTTCCTATTCGCCTCGCACACCCACTCTTCGTCGCACTCGATCGCTTTGCACGCTTTCTGCCACTTCCAGCCGTGATCTTCTAAGGGCCCACATATGGCGTGCGCCAACTCGTGCCGCAACACGCCGATGAAGGTTGAAAAATCGTCGTCTAATAGCGCGTATTTAGATACGTAAATCTCACCTCTCGCTGGACCCATCTCGTCTTCTTCGTTTAAATACGTTTTGCCCACGTAGCTTTTCTTTTCGTGCCATCCTAAAAACCATCTGTCCTCGTCTAATCCTACTCTCGCGCGTTCGTAACTAAATATCTCTAAAGCAACTCTCCATCTGTTGCTTAAAAAAGTAACCGCGCTAGAGTCGTCTGTTGCGCTCCAATCGCTCTGAAATCTCGATACGATGCTCTCGTCGATGGCTTTTATCGCGCCAGAACCTCCTGCTGACCACAAGACGTCTCGTTCCAGCAGTCGATGATTAGTATTCGAGCGGACTTTTACGTCTCGGGAACGAAAAGTCGTTTGTGGGTTGGTTGTTCGAGACTGAGCAAAAGGAAAACGACAGCTCACGCAGGACGAGAATGACATCACGATGACTGCGATGATGCGCCCCGTGCTCTCTCGTTTTCTCTCTCTCGTTTTCTCTTTCTCTCTCTGTCTGTGTGTGTGTGTGTGTGTGTGTGTTGCTGGTGCTTTGTTGTAAGTGAACCAAAACAAAATTTGTGTGGTTATTTTCTCGCATTGACAAAAGACGCTCTCTCTAAATAAGAAACTAATGAGGAACGAATTCCTCTTCTATATATTTGAGCAGCTATGAAACACGTTTTCGACAACGCTTAGTTGTCCACGATGGTCACCTCAACCTCGACTCCCGGTTCGATGGAGATGCTCGTGATTTGCTTCACCAAATCCGCCGGCGAGTGCAAATCGATCAACCGCTTGTGGATTCTCATGGTGAACTTATCCCACGTGTTCGTACCTTCCCCGCACGGCGCTTTGCGAACCGTCACTTGCAACTTCTTCGTCGGCATGCGAACCGGGCCTTTGACCTTTAATCGCTTCTCCTTGGCGCCTCGAATCAAATCCGAGCACACTTTTTCCAAGTTTTTCACGTTTCTGGACGACAGGGTGATGCGGATGCGGTGGATGCGTTGCGCTTCGGCATCGCCGGCTTTCGCCGCGGCTGGTTTTCCTTCAACTGCTGCTGACATTATTTAATAAATCTGTTCTCGCGAATGATAGTGCGACAAAGGGGAGAAGAAGAGAGAAGAAAAACGTCAGTAAACACACACAAATTCATAATCTTCAGGCCCTAATAAAAGGACGAGAAAGAAGCGCGTTGTAGGAAAAAAGAGGATGATGATTTCGGAAATCGGGCGCAAAAGTATGCGCGCGAACGCGAGATATCCCGATAAAGAATAAATACGCGTTCACAAGTATATCGCGATTATAATCGTACCTCTTTGAACGACTGCGACTCGGAATTACTTTGTGTGATAGTGTATATTCGCGGTGAAGTGACAGAAGTGAGGAAGGAAAGAAATTTGAGCAAAAATTCATCACGCAAATTTAGGGTAACATAAAACCCTAAACAGGTCTAACGCTTTTGGATAAACTCTCGAGGCCTCAAGAAAGGAAATTCATCTTCACAAAACGCGGCGGCCGAGAGCATTGAAACAACTTTGTTTCATCACAAAAAACGCAGAAGAAGGAGAAGAAGAAATTTGATTACGTTTGATTGAGCAGTTGATTGCGTGTTTGTGTATTTAAAACGATAATATATAATAATAATAATGGCATCTTTAACCGCGAAGAATGTTGGGTCAGCTTTTTTGAAGGGATCAACGCAAAAGCTGACGCAAAAGCGAATGAATCAAAAACAAAGCAGAAAGAACACTTCTTCGGTGGTGCGAGCGGAAGTGAAGGAGATTTTCATGCCGGCACTCTCGTCGACGATGACGGAAGGTAAGATCGTCTCGTGGGTGAAAGAGGAAGGGGATGCGATTTCCAAAGGCGAAGCCGTGGTGGTGGTGGAATCAGATAAAGCGGATATGGACGTGGAATCGTTTTACGATGGGTTTTTGGCGCACATTTGCGTGGAAGATGGGGAGATGGCGACGGTAGGGGCTCCAATTGCGTACGTGGCGGAAACAGAGGCGGAGATTCCGGAGGCGCAGGCGAAGGCGGCGGCGGCGTCTGGCGGCGCGGCGCCGGCGCCGGCCGCTGCGCCGGCGGAAGCGGCGCCAGCTCCCGCTCCTGCTCCGGCAGCTGCGGCACCGGCAGCTGCGGCACCGGCGCCGGCTGCGGCGGCACCAGCACCGGCACCAGTTGTGAACACTGGACGAATCGTTGCCACGCCATACGCGAAGAAGCTCGCGAAGAAGTCGAAAATTAAGCTCGAAACAATCAAGGGTACTGGATTGAACGGTAGAATCACCGGCGAGGACGTCGAGAAGGCGGCTGGCATCGCGCCGGCGGCGAAGCCTGCTGCCGCGGCGGCAGCGGCTCCAGCTGCTGCGGCGCCGTCTGCCAAGCCGGCACCGGCGCCGTTACCGGCTCCGGCGGGTACTGCGACCCCGTTACCGCCGATGCAAAAAGCCGTGGCGAAGAACATGCTCCCGTCGTTATCGGTTCCGGTGTCTCGCGTGGCCATGCCAATCTGCACGGATAAATTAGACCAGCTCTACCAAAAATTGAAACCAAAAGGCGTGACGATGACGGCGCTGTTGTCCAAAGCCATGGGTAACGCGTTAGCGAAGCACCCGATTATGTTTGCTTCTTACCACGATGAGTCCCAATCCATCGTGTACAACGACGAGGTCAACATTGCCTGCGCGGTGGCTTTAGACGGTGGTTTGATCACGCCGGTGTTGCGAAATGTTGCCAACACGGACGTGTACGAAGTTGGGCGCCAGTGGAAGGAGTTGGTTGGTAAGGCCAAGTCTGGGAAGTTGGGGCCGGCGGATTACGCCGGCGGTAACTTTACCATCAGTAACATGGGTATGTTTGGCGTTTCCGCGTTTGACGCCATCTTGCCGCCGGGGCAAGGTGCGATCATCGCGATCGGTGCGGGTATTAAGACTGTTGTTCCGATCGATGGTATGATTGGGGTGAAGACGATGATGACTGTGAACGTCACCGCGGATCACAGACACATCAATGGGGACGTCGCGGCTGGGTTCTTGAAGACTTTGAAGGAAGTCATCGAAAACCCAGACGATTTGACCTTCTAAAGTAAAATGTTCTACTGACGAGAAAAAAGAAAGAGGGAGAGAGAGAAGGGATAGCATACGATTTAATATGACACGTTACTAAACTATAACTAAATTTATTGCATGCTTTCTATTATTCAACTATCGCTAAGAAGAAATATATCTAATGGGTTGACCCCCACGAGCATTGACACATGGGACACGTTGACTTGGAGGAAGTCGTGAACCACTTCATCAAACAATCGCCGTGATAACTATTCGAACACTGTCTGCACGTCGCTTCTGGTTTACGACCGTTACTTTTTGCAAGAACTTGGTAACAGATCGGGCACGGTTCCGCACCTTCAAAGAACTTATCCACAAACTTCGACCATTTCAAGATGGCAATCAAAATAGAACCGCGCGTCGTCGATGTCGCCGTCGTAGAAGAATCGTCCTCGATTTCGTAATTCTCTTCTTCGGCGTCGTTCAGCAAGCCACTCCCAGAGCTCAACATAGTTTTTAAACTCAAAAGCCAAAAGCGGCTTCGACGTTCGCTCACGCCAACGCGTTTGCTCTCGCGAGGTTCCGCCGGTTTCAACGGGAACGTCGCCGGGATATCGATTGAAATTTCCATGAAACTCTCGTCGATGTCGTATCGAGCTACGATTGCGGACATTTTTTCGGAATATCGCACAGAGAGCGCATCCGATACATTCTCCGAGGCAAAAGAGCTTCGCAAGTTTTGAAACCTTTCGGTGTCGGCAATTTCACGATCGAGAAATGCTTTGCGGAAAATGTTTTCGCAGATGAAATCGAGGTCGTTTACGAAATCTTTCTTTGCCTTCTTCCCGTCGAGTTCGCGATAGGCTGAACGCGAGATGGAAGGAAAGTGTTCGATGAAGGATCCAACGAGTGCGAGGAATACTCTGGGAGGAATATTATCCGTCATGCTTGCTTTTGAAAGCGCACCGTAACGATGTCGCAGCGGCGCAAACGCTCGAACAGTTTCGGCGTGACTCCCGTAATCGCACACAGTTATGGCTAGCTCCGATGATTCGCCTTCGTCGACGTTTTCATCTTCTGTCAAGAGCGATGCGAGCTCGTAAAACGGTGCAGAGTTTAAAACGCGGTTGAACGCGTTGGAGACGATGGAACTTTTCGAGTTTTTCTTCGCGATGTATTGAATTAAACGCAATTTTGCGCGTCTCGGTACTTCTACGCGACTCGACGATAACGCTCGGAAAACGAGAGACCACGCGTAATCTACGTTCGTAACACCTGAGACTTGAGATTTGACCATTTTTTCTCCGTCGTCATCGTCGTTATCATTGGCACGTGATTTGCGCCCCTCTTTTTTTAGTATTGCGACGAGATTTTCACGAAGACCATATTTTGTGAGGAACTGTTGTTCCGCCATTTCCTCCAATTCCGAGTCCATTTCGGGTTCCTCCTTCTCGCCGTAGCCGTCTTCGTCGTTATCACTCGCGGCGGCTTTTTGTAACTTTGCATCTCTGTAAAGTTTCTCAACTATTGCGTCGATTTTGTTTACATCGTTGAATGAACAATCAATCCCAAAACAGGCGGCGCGAACGACATCGTCCGAGGAGAGCACGGCGAACGCGACGTACGCCGCCTCTCTTGGAGTAAAACGAATGTTGTCATCCAACAACGCGTACATTGCATTCAACGACGACGACGAGACTTCACTTTCAGGAAGCATCGTTCCTGCAAAGTATTCAAAACGACGCATCGCCAACGAGCAACACATCGAGCTTGCAAAAATACCCTCCGTACCGTCGCCCAAGATGGACGCGAGCGCCGCCGAAACTTCTCTCAAAATTGGTTCCATGATTTCTGCGCGGTCTTCGCTCTCTTCCGAATGAATGTGCTCGAAAAGCGCGGCACTGAAATTTATCAAGGGTTCTAAAGCTGTCGCGAGCAGTACTCGACGAATTCTTGGCCATTTTGCTCGCGCGAGCGATTTGGCCAAAGTTTGGCCAAATTCTCCGGATTTACTCGCAAAAGCGACCACGTCGCCGCCACTTTTTAAGCTGGCAAGATCCACATCCGTGGAAATATCCTCCATAGGATTCATTTCGTCCATGTCTGTATTGTAATACAAACCGTATTCTTCCACATCCTCGTCATCTGAAATACGAGGCGTTGCGACTGCGATTGGGAATCTCTCGATTGAAGCTAGGCAAGACGCCGCGAGTTCAAAAAGATGAAACTTTCGGTCGACGACGCGACCACCGTGAACTTCCAATTTCACTTCGTCTTCGACGACGTGCGATATTTTCCCGAGATACATCCGACTGATTCGCGCAAACGAGTCAATCCAACCAATCATGGATTCAAAAACACTCACCCAGGTCTTTTCGTCCAGCTCCGAAGATGTTTTCGCGCTCGAGAGTATCGCAAGATGAATCCTCGCGGAATCGATTTCATTCTCAATGGCGAGGTCATCGTCGGTAGATGCGTCGTGAAACTCGTCCTCTTCATTTGAACCTCCGCCGAGCGTCTTAAGTCGAGCTGCTGTCGCTTTGTCGCTTTGAGCGCGCGTTTCGATGGCGAGCCACACGGCGAGAGCAAACGCTCCGATTTCGTCCGCTCGCGCTCCGGTTCCGTCCGCATTTCGGACGTTGAATTCGCTGTGTTTCTGCATCGCGTTCGAAATATACGAATCGGAAACAAAATATGCAAACAATCGCGACGCTGGAAGAAACGGTTGGCTCGTAATGTTCACTGAACGATCTTTGTAGTACTTCTCGATTCTTTCGACGAGGCATCGAAGAAAGGCATCCATCCATTCTCCTCTGTGCAAAAGTTTTGGAACAACGTGTACGAGTATTCTCGTCTTTTTCGAGCACGAGTCGAACGAAAGAGCGTATTTTAGCACTGAATCATCGTGAGGATACTCACACACAGTCTCGTCGTTCTTCCAAATGAACCCGTAAGAAATGAGAATTTTCTTGCCAAGCATGAAGTCAGCCGGAGATTTCGTCGGCAAAGACACGAGCTCCCACGCAAGCTGGTCGTTCTGAGTTGCAATGAGTGCGTCGAGCACGACATCGCGCAAATTCTCACGCTTCGCGACGGCCGAAAGAAGTCCACCATGCTTTGGCGCCAACGCCGACATCGTCGCGATGACTGTATGCGCGCTCGCGACTAAACCGTCGCTACTACCGGCGTACTTCTTCACGTAGGCATCGACAAGTTCGTGCCAGCTGCCCAGCGCAGACGCAATAGCGTGCGCAAGCTCTGCAGAATCGCTAATTTTCTCTGACATTTCCAAAAACGTGTTTGCAAAAACATCGTTCGTAACTTGAAAACATCCGCATAACACCGCGTGCGCAAACTTTGTTTGAATACTTAAGGACGTGACGTCATCGTCTCTTGCGATTGCCTCCGCAATGTACGCTGTTAGCGGGTTTTTCAATGCAGCGCAAGACTCAACAGTACTGTTCGCTCTCCTTACGTCGCTGTGCGAAGAGCGGAGGAAGGCATACCAGGACGAATCACCGCGAGCGAGTTCGCACAATCTCGAAAAGTCACGCGCGACACCGTCTTCTTCGTCTCCATCTTCGTCTTCGTCATCTTCATCGACGTCACTGTCTGCTTCTTCTAAAGCTACAAAGTTGTCGAACACGTCTTCGTTGTTTGCGATGATGTCTTTAAACCTATTCATAAACGTAACTGCGACAACTTTTTCGGCCCAAAAGTTGAGAAGCGCTTCTTCTTTCGCAATCTCTGGTGGCGGCGGCCACGAAAAGTCGCACAAAATATTTCGCGGTATAGACTGAGATGATGTTTTTTCAACAGCCAGCGACAGCGAGTTCAGCCCTTTCTTATACGCATCGACACTCAGAGCAATGCGAACGAGCGCGATGTTACTTGCAAACGCTTTCACAAAGTCCACTTCTGCTTTAAACGCTTGGCTCGACGGCGTCGTCGACCCTCCGTTTTCACTCTCAACGACAATATTCTCACACGCTCTTACAAAAGCATCATCGATGACGGTGCATTTTAAATCTTGCATTTTGTTATCTGCGACGAATCTTTTGAGCAAGGCGAGTATGTGAGGAAGCGCGACTTCGAGCTTTTGCGTCTTCAAAATATGTTCGCAATGTTTCGACCACGTCTCCGCGCTCGCAAATTTCAATGCTGCGAAGAGCGATTCAATCGACGACGTGGTATCCACTACAGCGGTAGCACCATCTCCTCGTGCAATAGTATCTTCGCGCTTTTGTTTTCTATTTATGGTCACGCGACCGATAAAACTGGCAACTTCGTCGGCACCGCCGAACGAATCTGGACTGAGCGTCTCAATCGCGAGCGCCAAAAATGTATCGTCTGTACCTCCATGTTTCTCTTCGTGTCCTTGTATCGCGTTCGCAAAGCTCATCTTAAGTTCGAGCATTTTCTCGTGAACTTCTTTAGGAACGAGCGCTCCTTTATTCGAAAGTTCGAGAACGATTGCTTTGAATTGCTCGCATATACCCGTACCTCGCGACGGATTCTCGTCGTAGGAAACGACCAAAAATTCGCCGAGACTTTCCAACGCTTTCATGACTACGCCTTGCGGAAACGCCGTCGGCTTGGAGGCGAGAGAGGCTAAAGTTTTTGCAGCAACGTCTACCCATCTCGACGTAATGTTATCGGTGCCATTTCGAGCTTCGAGGGCACGCGGTATCCATTTCTCGACGAGAAGTGTCTTTAGAAGTGTTTCTTTTTTCTCATCCGCGCGTAACCATCTCAACAACGCGAACAAAGAGCACTCCATGGAAGCTTTTGCGATAGAATCTGCCTCTGCGTTTTTAGATTGAAACTGTTCGCAATCTTCCGCACCTCGCAGTGCGGCGTTGACGATATTTATCGTGTTTCTAAGACATTCTTCATCTTCTCCTTCGCCGCCAGTCGATTGCGGAAACGAAAGAGACGCGAAGAGCGGCAACACGCATGGCGCGCACCCAACTGCCGCACCTTCAAAAGCATTTGCAAACCCTCTCACGACGGCTCCATCGATAACCGTACGACTCAGCCCTGGTAGCAATTCCCATACCGAGAGGTTTTTTGCGCACCATTGTGCGTGGGATAGTCCCGCGGCCAACTCCCACGCTCTGGTTAAACACAACGAATCGTCTTCTTTTTCTATTCGGCTGAAGACGTTTTCGAGCACTTGTTTAGCCGTTCGCTCGTCGCAAAACGCGGCGAACGTAATCGCAGCAGTACTATTATCTTCGTTTTCCGTTTCGCACTTGTCCAAGAAGAGCTTTCTCAGGCAATCCAAACTGGCGCCTCGTAAACTCGTCGAAGATTCTAACATCATCACTTTACGCAAGTACTCTAAACTTTCTAACGCGCTTTCCAGCGCCTCTTTAACCGTCGTTATGGTTTTCTTCTCGCCATCTTCTCCTTCTAGACTCGTCGTCGTCGTCGTCGTTGGCGTGACCTCGCCTTCACGAAATCCCTCAAAACCAAACACGTCGACGACGTACTGACCAATCGCTCTCACGCTCGCGCACGCGTCCCGTTCGATGACGTCTCTCTCCTTCCCGCTATTACTACCACCGCCTCCTTTCATACTTCCTCCTCCAAACTCAGTCATCGCTCTGTGCACCGACTCTCGCACCAATTCGAAAAAATCCACCGCAACGAACCGCAAAGCCTTCGCCCGCCTCGTTTTCGTCGTAAATATCCTCCGAAACCCGATCTCGGCTTCTTTCGCGACGTTTTTATCGCCATCGCACCTCGCCAAAAGTATCAACGGTATAGCCGACGTCGTCCCGATGCACTTGGCCAACCTCTTCCCGCTTCTCTCGCACATCAAGTTATGCACCTTCACTGACAGTAGCCTCGCCTCATCCGTCGTCGTCCCTCCGCTCTTTTCGTTTCTCAAACACTTCGAGTGGACCCGCGTCCACATCGGCAACGCGTCGGACACGATGACTTCAATCTCTTCGTTCTTCTTCTTCTTCTTCGCGTCGTCCTCGTCGTTCCCGCTACTACGACTCCCAACACCCATCTCTTTCTCCTCCTCCGATAAAACCTCTACCATTTGCTCTAAACCTTTCTTTTTCGATTGTTGGTTCGGTTTCGCCGCTAAACCTATCGCTCTCATCAGACGCTCTCCAAAGACGGAAGCGCCTGCGAACGAGGACAAAGACGACTGTTGGTGGTCCAATTTCATCATCATCGAGACGTCCCCTCCCACCCCTGCGTTACTATTAAAACCGCCACCCGGAGATGAAATCGACGACGAACGTTCGTTAACAATCGAAGCAGTTCCCGAATACCCGCCGAATCCAAAACTGCTCAAAAGAATACACGTATAAGAGAAAGAGAGAGAGAGAGAGAAAGTCAGATTGAAACGTCGTTGTCGGTTACAGATTTTATAGAGAAACGTGACGTAATATTACTAATAAGAATAAGAATAACAATCGCACCTGGGTCCCGCCAAAGCCGAGTTGACGACGCTTTTTTCTCCCTCTTCGTTTTCCCTCGCGCGTCGGCGTTGTTTGCCCATGTTTTGTGTATCTGTTTTTATTAGGAGGAAACGAAGGAAAATGTCTGTCGTTTTCGTCACTTTTCCTGCACAAAAGAAGAATCATCATCATGCGCTCGTTTTCTGCAACGCGTTGCACTCGTCGTCATCAAACGAACGCGACGTCGAAAAAACTCGAAAGAAGACAACGAAGAAGAGGAACGCGCGTTTTTCGAGCCTCGTCGTCTTCCGTTTCTTCTTCTGCCGATGTTTCGACATCGATGAGAGAAAAATATCCAAAGTTTTACCACGAGGACAGTCAAGTGTCTTCCCTTTCCACGTCGCGAAACTTACAGGAAAAGTACCACACGTTCGAAGGAAACGCGATACGGTACGTGAAAGGAACGTCACACGACGCTGAGAAACCAAACGTAATATTAATTCACGGTTTCGGTGGGAACGCGGACCAGTGGAGAAACAACACGAGTTATTTTGCCAACGAGAAGAAATACAACGTGTACGCGTTGGATTTACTCGGGTACGGGTACAGCGATAAACCGGATCCGACCGCGCCGGGGAGAGAGAAGAACGATATTTATAATTTTTACACGTGGGCGAGACAGATTAACGAATTCATCGAGACGGAGATGGAAGGAGAGGATAAGAGAGCGTTTTTGATGTGTAACTCAGTCGGCGGCGTGGCCGGTTTACAAGCGGCGTTGGATAAACGGGAGAATATTTTGGGATTGTGTTTGATTAACATCAGCATGAGAGGGTTGCACGTGACGAAACAACCGGCGTTTGCGAAGCCGATGATTGAGGCGTTTCAGACGTTTTTGAGAACGTCGCCGATTGGGCCGAAGTTTTTCGCCAACGTCGCGAGGAAAGAGACGGTGTCGAACATTTTGAAGGAGGCGTATCACGATTCGGGAGCGGTCACGGATGAATTGGTGGACGTAATTTTGAAACCAGGCATGACGGAAGGTGCGAGTAAAGTATTTTTGGATTTTATTTCCTATTCCGGTGGGCCGTTGCCGGAAGATTTGTTGCCGCAAGTGAGCCAAGGGGAGAACGCGACGCCGACGTTGATGTTGTGGGGGGAGAAAGATCCGTGGGAGAAGATGGAAGACGGGAGGAAGTTGTACGAAAAATACGCGAACGCTGGGTTTACCGTTTTGAAAGGTGCCGGTCATTGCCCGATGGACGAGAATCCAGCGCTGGTGAACCCGTTGATGAGCGAGTTTATCGAGAGATATTCATGAAAAAATGTTGTAAAAACAATAGACTTGAAGAAGGGACACGCGTAGCAAACGAACCAAACGATTTTGAACTCTTTTTCTCTCTCTCTCTTTCTCTCTCTCTCTTCGTTTCGACAAACATTTCCAGCTCAGTAATGTAAGGCTTTTGATTTCAGTATGATACAAACATTCATTGGAAAGAAGACCATTCTCTTTGTAAAAGAGAAAAAACAAAAGATTTCGTCATCGCTAGTCGAGAGGAGGAGGAGGAGGAAGAAGAAGGAGAGAAAGAGAGAGACCAAACCGCCGCTCGCCACTTCTACTCACACCACCAACAAAAGCGCATACATCAATTTATATATACTTTTATAATGAACCAACAATTTCGTTCGAATTAAACAAGAATGTCTTATACTCTTAAGCAGATTCCCCAATCGTCTTTTCGATAATATCCGAATCCCCGGCGTCCAAGATGCTCAAGCACGACACTCTGTAAAACCTACCGCACGCCGTCCCCAAGTCCACGTTGTTCCCGGTGTAATGGTGCACGCCGGTTTTCGCCAACATGGCGTAGTATTCAATCTCGGATTTACGCAACGGCGGAACGTTGTTCGCGATGAGAATGAGTTTGGCTTTCCCGGAGCGAAGGGTTTTGAGGACCGTTTTGTACCCAAGCTGTTTTTGTTTAAGAGAGAAGAAGAAGAACACAAATGATGAGAACACTTTGCTTAAAGCGCGAAGAAAGAAAAAGCGAGAGAGAGAGAGAGAGAGAGAGAGAGAGACCGCGAGAAAGAGCTCGATCATCCGAAGAGAGTAAACCTCAAAGAAGGGCCGCCACACAAAATCTCAAATCTTTTGGTTTTGGACCCTAGAAGAGA
>Ga0257106_1000188_pt1 | contig 39036 bp, 32 predicted proteins | sample LP_taG_3_FD_190177 | JGI IMG/M metagenome (GOLD analysis project Ga0257106, IMG submission 190177) | Marine microbial communities from Northeast Subartic Pacific Ocean, Canada - LP_J_2011_P26_10m | ecosystem: Environmental > Aquatic > Marine > Oceanic | place: Canada: Northeast Subartic Pacific...
TTGTTCTATCCGGATTTGTTGCTTGTAGATGACCACCTACTATTAATCCATCGTGCACAATTACAGAGGTATTATTCCAATCACCTGGCAAAGTCACTTGATTATCTCCACCTTGTCCAACAAACGAATTCGACGTCCATGCTACCCAATTATCACTTGTACCTGTTGCCCTGTATGATACAGATAATTGATTCGATTGATTAGATTGATTAGATACTGGGGGCGAATCTTCATAAGTGAAAGTACCAACCATCTGAGAATGTGATGTACAATAATAATATATTGATGAATTCGGGTCCAGACCATTTAAATTAACTATGAATGATTGATCAGAATTGATACCCAATGATGGATTACCATCTCCTGAAAAGGTTAATGTATTTGATGACTGAGCTAATGTATTTGATGACTGAGTATATCCAGTATCACTAATATAGAAGGGATGGTCGGGCGCAGAATGTAGTCTTCTAAATTCATAACTTCCATTAGACAAATATAATGTACTAATTAGATTCGTTCCTGCTGGATCAGAATAAAATTGATAATAAGGAGGACTGGGTGAACCCGCACTTACATATATAACTACTGGTTCAGTAGTTTGACTTGATATTATATCTTGTTTAAAAGCCGATGTTATCTTCCAATCATAACCCGATTGGAAATTACCACCAACTCTTGCCATTCTAAAATCAAATTCATCATCGTTCCCTTGAAGCATAAAGTTCGGTACCGCATAGCTATTATTATTATCTGGATTGAGAGACTTTAAATTCAAGTGCATGCTATTTTGCTCACCACCATTTCCAGTATTCTCACCAATATACCATAATATACGCCCATCGGAAGGGGACGATATATGAAATGTTGTATTTAAATTATACATAATTACAGATATTGTTCCGGTGCGAATATCCGTAAGAATATTATTGAGTCCAGAAGCACTAAGTACCTTTGTACCCCCGACAACACGGTTGGACTCAAAGTGTTCAACACTTGTATATCTGGACTTAACTGCGTTGTAATTACCTGTCAGCCATCCCCAATCTTCCGCATCACGAGGTGGCCAATTACAAGTTACAGTCGTTTGTGCTGTCCGATAACCAACTAAATTATTACATTTCCATTCAATAGTGTAAGTTTGAGTAGGGTATGTAACAACTAAATCTATATAGTCCGCACCGGCGCCATCTCCTAAATACTCATTATTACCTTCTAATTTTCTATTATGTTCATTTCCAGCAGTTGGATCAATATCAACAAATACTCTCTTTACACCATTCAAATAATAACCGTTCGTATCTTCGCCACGAGGAGCATATACTCTCCAAGTTCTAGCATCAGCTGTAAGATCTTCTTGTTCCAGATCCACTCCAGCTATTGTTATCGCTTGAGTTGATAGATTTTGAGTATTTGGATTCACACCAAAAACCAAATTTGGGATACTATTTCCAATGAAATTCATCCTTCTTATTTTTATTTCAGAGGAATTGTGTAATTCAAGTACCACTAACCTATAAAATTTATAACCCGTGCCATTCAAAATATTAAATACACGATGCCTATTAGAACCGTCTAATGCTGAAAACGTAGAATACTCTGACTGTCCATCCGGAGTTTTATATAATTCTACGGCAGAATTATCATATTTACCTATATGATTCTGATTGGATCCGATAATTACAACTCTACTTAATATACTATTTTCAGAATGGCATTGTATTACTAAATTTATACCATAATTAGCACTATTTATACTTATAGTTCCGACTTGTGAATTTTTTACATCACTATCTTTATTCACTTGTATCCAATGTCCATCGTAAATATAGACTCCAACATATGACCTATATATTTCATTAATAGTTCTATCATTAATTATGGTGGTTCTTATTGTACCACTTGAATCATACGGTGAATCATGTGGATATGTTTCAACTGAATTATATGCATGTGTTTGCCAAGAATGTGTATCATCAGTAACTACCTTTTCAGGAGTATTAATATCGGATGATACCGAAGATACTGTAATATAATCCGCTTTTACTTCTTCAACAAATTCTATAAATGAAATTTTTGGTGTCCTCACGGATACATTACTACTACCACCATGTATCTTCTCTATTATAACTCTATAATAATTATACTCTTGTGTACTTCCCAAATTCAATGTTGGAGATTTCCAGTTTCCCTTTTCAGCATTGTCTGTATCTTGTTTCCAAATCATACCAGTTACTCTTGTCAAAATGTTTGCTTGACTTGATGTATCATTCATATTCTCAGTATTTGATCCCAATACTGTAATCATATATGGATACGATGGTGAAGTCGCACCAGATATATTTATTGACCATAACCGTATGTTTCGACCATAATCTGTTTTATACGACGATGGTATGCCTTGAAATTGCGTACTATTTGTAATATTATTAAATTGGATCCATTCACCTATTATATTTAAAGAATTAGAATAATATGATATACCCCCATCTGTCAATACATATTGGGGGGAATTTCCATTTCTATCTTCATAAGAAGCATCTGGAAATCGTTTAAATGTAGTTCCACTAGAATCAAATAAGTTGTATAAACTGGTGGTATATTCATCATATGTATTGCTTGTTGAACTACTATTCGATTCAGTTAGCCAACCAAATTTACTATCTACAATTCTCGAGATACTGTGATAATTAGGATTTGTTGAATTATCTGCAACAGTCAAAGTAATAGTTGTTTCTCCAAAAGGAAAATTAAAATCGACTGTAGTCTCTATATCGCCCCAAACAAATGTAGATACATCTGCCGATGAATGTGAAAAAGTCGCAGTTTTAGTATCAATGCCCGTCCCATTATCGGTTATTATTGCAGCAGGTAATGTGCCTTTATTTGTTTTATTTGCTAAGTTCAAAATTGGATTGTTGTTAGATGTTAACAATAAACTTAAGTTCCATTGTATTGTAGGTGCAATCAAATCTTGAATCGTTATTTGTGTTACTAATGCATTCTCATTACTATTCCCGGCAGAATCTTGTACCGTCCATGTTACTGTATATACTCCTTGACCCGGAGACAAATTATCTATTGTTAAATTTGGTCTTGTCTCTGAATCTCCATTCGTACCAACAGAACCACTACTGGGTGTGATATTGGTACTTGGAGATATTGACCAATTTATTGAATCTAACCAGCCGTCTATATTATCTTCAACCCTTGGTATTTCTATACCAACAGATCTAGTACTATCATTACTACTTGCTAATTGTTCTGTATAAGTAATTGTAATACCAGATGCATCGATTATTGGTCCATATTTATCTTTTACCTTAATTTCTTGTTGTCCAGATGTTGATAGTCCAGTCATATCTGTTACTTTCCATTCAATTTGTCTAATAACATTTCCAGTATTATCCCAATCAATATCGCCAGGTTTTGCTCCAAGAAGAGTTACATAAATTGTACTCGTACTTGAAGCGATATTATTCCATTGTCCATACGTAGTCGCGAGTCTGCCACCGGTTCCATCCGGAATAATTGGACCCATATACCTCCACTCAACTGTATTATTTGAACTAATTGAATTATCAGAAGTAGTAGGAACAGTTATACTAGCAGAAGTTATATCCCGTAAATCCATGTCAATTTCATACGAGCACCCCCAGCCCGAATTAATCGTTTTTGTAGGTGTTAATGCATAAACAATTAAAGTACCCCCGTCGAACTGGTTTGGACCGCTTCCCCCCTCCCATCGTGCCGTAAATCCGGTTGGAGATTTCGTAATCACGTTTATGATACTAACATCTTCGTACTCTCTATCAGTGACCACATTATAGCCAGAGGAATCCATCGGAGTATCAAATGTAAAAGTGTGATCTCCCCAAGAATCACCGGTTTGTACCGGATCAATCGCTCCACCCCATGTCCATGATATATTAACTCCTCTGCGTAAACTTGCGTCAGTAGCAGCATAATTGGTCGGAGTAACGTGTGCATATGCCACTGGAAGAATCTCTGTCGAATAAGCACCACCAACATAGATTGTACCCCGCATATGTGCATGAGTTTGACATTGATATTGATATTTATCAACCGATGTATCATACGGCACTACCCACGTCAATGTATATGTTTCATCATTATTTTGACCACCAGTTTCCGTCCTCACTACATTATTGAGAGGTGTTGCATATTGACCCTCGTCGTTAAATTCGGTTATTATAATAGGGTGTGTTTCAAGTTGTGCATAGTGACCGACAGCATATATTGTTAGTGTAGATCCACGGTTAACATTAATACATCCAAACAAACCACCATTTCCGTTAGGATCACTTGTTGTGTAGTAAAAGTTCGTGTTACCAGGACTTATGTATTGAGATGATACTGTTATGGTAACAGGCGACGAAACGCAGCCTCCGGTAGAACTACTCTGTCCACCAACCGTTTTTGTAGGTGTTGATGCATAAATGACAAAACTACCCCCGTCGAACATGTTCGGACCGCTTCCCCCCTCCCATCGTGCCGTAAATCCGGCTGTAGTTTGACTATGAATGTATATCCAGCCATCATATTCGTAATATCTATCAGTGACCACATTATAGTAAGCGTCTGCCATCGGAGTATCAAATGTAAAAGTGTGATCTCCCCAAGAATCACCGGTTTGTACCGGAACAATCGCTCCACCCCATGTCCATGATATGTTAATTCCTTTGCGATCATTCGCGGCAGTAGCAGCATAATTGGTCGGAGTAATGTGTGCATATGCCACTGGAAGAATTTCTGTCGAAGAAGAAGTACTATCAATCGTTTTTGTAGGTGTTGATCCATAAATGATAAAACTACCCGGGGAAATGTCTGGACCGCCCCCGCCGCCGGACGAAGATTCGAAATTTCCCTTAAATCCGGTTGTAGTTTTATTATTTATGCTGATGGTGTTAGTATATTCCCAGTTTCTATCAGTGACTATACTATAGTCATTGTCTGCCATCGCAGTATCAAATGTAAAAATGGCCTGTCCGTGCAAGCCCCCCGACGAGTTCCATGTCCACGATATGTTAACTCCTGTGCGATCATTCGCATCCCCAGCATTATAATTACCCGCGCGAAGGTATGCATATGCCACTGGAAGAATTTCAGTGGAAGTTGTAATTGATCCGCTCAGACTTGGAAAAGAATTAGTACCACCACTATCCGTAAATTGAGGATCCGTTTCATCAATAATTTTAATTATTTGAGACTCTTGTGATTCATTACCTACATTATCTTTAGCAATCCACGTAACGGTTAATCCCGTATTTGTATTATTACTTGTATTCAAACTATCAATATAATGTAATTCAAGATTGTCCATAAGTTTTCCGCTTGATACATAACCATTCGAGGCGTTCTCATCTCCAGTAAAAGATCCTACTGCATCCCAATTACCCGCACTACCTGTTATAGATACACCATTCGCATTACTAAATTCCCATATCATTTTGGGTAGATCTTGTCCATTTTGCCATTGCGCATCCGTAAACTGAGGAACTCTTAAATCAAAAATGACTGTCTGCGCATCAACAGTACTTCCCAGTGTTAATTCTATTGTGTCTGGTAAATCAACACCATTGTATTCGAGAGTAATTTCGGGACCGTAACTATCCTGTACATGTATTATTGAATTATGAATATTCTGACCAGAAGTTTGATTATTCGGATCAATCGAACCGGTTCTGGCAGAATTATTATGTGAATCAATAGCATCCCATTCTATTTTATAGGGAGAGTTTGTAAGTTCAAGAGTAAAAGATCCACCAGTTATTGGTAAATTTGAATTAATGTCAGTGGTGCTATTCCAACCCGGGTAATTAGTACTATTAACATAACTACCACTTGCGTCAGTTTGCATAAGTCTATATCTATATGTAATCGGATGAGCTTGCGGCGAGCTAGAATGAAAATTATCATTGGGTATATTCATAAAATCCGATATTTTTGGGGAGTAGGCAGATATAGATGTTGATGGTGATACTATTAACTTTGTAATGCTATCTGAATAAGGAACCATATTTAATTGGGGCGGATATCCATCAAGTATATTAAAAACGGTGTATTTCTCGAGGGAGGTGTTTTGTGTAGAATCAGTCGCATTCCATTTGATTCTATAAGGCGAACCTTCACCGTTTGGTCCATATCCACCTCCACCGCTACTATCTCTAAAGTACATATCAAATGAAATTGTATCAGTTTCCCAAAATCCATTTCCAGATTTACTAGATTCTTCTGTGTCAAAATCATCTACTTTTGAAGAAAATAGTTTCCAATGAATAGTTTGAAGTAGACCATCGGTATTATCAGATACGCTACTTATTTCATCACGAATTGCCACTGAAACATTTGTATAAGTATCTACTGTTGTTATATATTTTGTAAGAGACCTTTGATTAACACCACCTGTTAATGTAATACTTGGAGGATATGCATCTATTACATCAATTGTTTGATCTTTACTAGTTGAATTACCCATCGCATCTGTAGCAGTCCATGTTATTACATTACTATAATTATCAGAATCCGTCAGTGCTAATCGTTCACAATAAATATTAAAACTTCTGTTGGAGCCCGGAACCATACCGTTGTCTTCCGTCGCCGAATTGTATAAAGATCCCGTAGAAGCATTTCTATAAGTATAATGTACTATATTAATCGGTACAGCCGAAACACCTGTATTGGTATTATCTTGTACTGATGGTGCAATCACCGAAACTGTCTCATAATTTTGATCACTTGTAATACTTGTGTTCGAGGTATCCGGTACTAAAGTTATAGTGGGACCTTGCGTATCTTCTGTAGATTTGGGAGAATTTATGTCAAAAAATAATTTATTTAATCCGGAAATATCATCAAAAGCTTTGGTACCATCAATCCCATTTGATTTAAAACTTGAACTGTTCCATCCGCTATCTACTTTTATTATAACAATACCCGAATGATATAATATTGAATTGTCCGTCACTTGGTTATCAGAACTGTAAACTTCTATCTTTCCAACTGCATCGTCTTCTGAATAATAATTAAATGTAATAGGAAAATCCTCGGGAACATTAAATTGATAAACTCCCTTTATGTCTTGACCATTTGCGTCCACACCTATATTTAGACCTAACTTATCATAGATGTTAGCATACAAATTCACATCATTATGATCGAAATTATATCTCCATGTATTATTACCTGTGTCCTCAACACTAAGAGTTATTAAGCTATTTTGGGTTAAACCTAAAATCGTCTCCATTTCTGGTTCTGGTTCAGGCTCTGGTTCAGGCTCTGGCTCTGGTTCTGGTTCTGGTTCAGGTTCTGGCTCCGGCTCAGGTTCGGGCTCAGGTTCGGGCTCAGGTTCTGGTTCTGGCTCAGGTTCCGGTTCTGGCTCCGGCTCAGGTTCGGGCTCAGGTTCTGGCTCCGGCTCAGGTTCGGCTTGATCAACATAAATATTTATTGTTTTTATAATTTCTCCTCTTCCGGTTGGAGCATTATTATCGATTAATTTTAGGCTTACGGTATAGGTCCGCTGTTCATCCGAGTTATGAGGTATACCATATAATCTTTTGCTTGTTTCATCCCAAATTAGCCACGGTATCGGATTTGTAGTATAATCATTTTCACCACTTCCATTCAAATTATAATTATCTGAATTACCGGCATGTACATGTGGAACACCCAAATCATCAATAAGACCAGAATGTAAACCGGCGAGTGTATTATCGGCAGGACCCTTAGCGAAACCACCTGATGTTGTTGGATATTCAACTACAATATTACTAACCTCATTATTGTTTGCATCTTTCCCCTCAGGAAAATACTCATACAATTCTCTTGGTCTAACCCCAACCAGTGGATTTACTCCATCACTCCAGAAATGTAATTCTGCTTCAGGCTCTGGCTCTGGTTCTGGCTCTGGCTCTGGTTCGGGTTCGGGTTCGGGTTCAGGTTCAGGTTCTGGCTCTGGCGGAAGTTGATAACAAGAAGCAGAAAATTTTATTCTATCTTGTCCACCCATAAATCCTTTGCCCTTAATATGATAACTGATCGTTCCAAAAGTATCATTAATTTGATTAGTATCAGATGGTATTTCAATTTTGATCTTACCAGAATAATAATTAATTGTCATCCCATTAACTATTCCTATTCCTTCTGACTGTCCCTCATTTGCAACAATATTTATAACAAATTTTGAATCTTCAGATACTGTATCTGCTATAAGAAAGGCGAGTGGAATATCAGACGGTATATCCAATATATATTCACCAGTATTAATTCCTATGTAATCATATAAATTATATGATATTGAATTAAATTCAATTTTTCCATTTAGAGAAACACTATTAATTGATTGTTGGCTTAAACATTGTGCAATAGTATTATCTGGTTCTGGTTCGTCAAGAGCCCAGTCACCTCCCACAAAAGAAAATACATTGATTTGATACGAATCTTTATCATAGATTTTATGATCAATCGAAATATTTTGAGTTCTTTCAAGAGTCAATTCAATATTTTTAAGAGGTTGTGATTCTAGAGTGTTTGGGAAATTATTTGTAATTATAATTTCTTGATCTTCAAATAATTTAATCGCATCACTATGATATGTACTAAAGATTATACTTTTATCACCATATTCAGTCCATAATGTTTCTAAATCTGTATTGCTAATACCTTCAGCGTTAGATATAAACCCATTAATCTGACCATTTTGAGCCGTTTCTCTATATCCCGTTATAGAGGCTATATCCGCATTCCAACTGTAATCATTTGCATATATTAGAGAAACTTTTGATAAAAAGGTATATTCTGTATCTAATATATTATGTGGAACTTTTAAAATCACACTTTTGGAAGTGGGATTTACTTCCAGATAGAACGATTCAATCTCTGGTTCTGGTTCAGGTTCTGGCTCGGGTTCAGGTTCTGGCTGTGAGGCGGGTTCAGGCTCCGGTTCTTCTGGAGCATCTATAGTTCCAGTACGAATTCCTTCACCTCTATGCCATTTCTTAAGATTGAAACCCTTCGCTTTATTCAATGTATAAAGTGAGTGATTCCCATGTCTTGTACGTTTATCACCTTCTTGTGCAGAAACAATACACTTTTTATCTTCAATATTAACTCCTTGTTTCCTTGCGGGCATTACTATTAGTTGGATATTAATGATTTGCCAGAATTTACGTAATTCAACTTTGGACCTGTTTCTCTTTGTTCCCATGAAAGATTCGTTATATTCCCTTTATGTACGTTAATATGACATAGTTTACATAATACTACCAAATTAGACCTAGTATTCTTATGGAAATTATCTATAAACCCATCACTATTCGCCGTACATTGCATATTAATATGATGTGTATCCAACGGAAGCGAAGTTTCATTTTCTGGACTATATGCACATATCTCACACTGGCGAACAATTAAATGGCGATTGTACCTAGAACGACTCTGTTTTACACTTGACTTTCCTTTTACACTATTTCTTTTTAACATTTTAAGAAATAGATCGTCCTTAAATAATTTTGAAGCAACTTTTATACCATAGTCTCTATTCTCCGGTGCTCCATTTGTAATTTTTCTATCAAAAATTAACTCTCCATTATCTCTTTCACGTATCTTTAGATGTATTACCTTCAAACATTCCATCCTCTCAATCGTATGTAATAATTCAAACAGGTGTGTTGCAAAAATATAACTTGTTTTTTTTAGTTCTAGCCATTTTAACATTGTTGTTACAATTTTAGTTGCGGACTCTTGTTCGGTTGATGCGCAAAACTCATCGGCAAGAACAAGCGTCTTATTACACGCATGTTCTACACACTTATTCGCTTCAGTAATTTCACATATAAATGAACTATGCGCTTCAAACAAATTATCTGAATTACCAATTCGAACAATTAGTTTCTCATATGGAGTTATTTTATACTCTTTTGCAGGAACAAACATACCCGATTGAGACATTATTATCGATAATCCCACACTCTTCAATAATGAAGATTTTCCTACAGAATTTACACCATATAACAAATAACTATTATCAGAACCAAGAACAATATCATTCGGAACAAATGCCGTTTGTTCATTCCTCAGTAATTGTTCTATCATTGGATGACGAAGCTGCTTAGCACTAATACCACTATTTTCAGAATCAACCAGAACAGGACGAACATAATTCCACTCAATTGCGACTGTTGCATAAGAATAATATACATCCATCCAAGCCAGTGAATCAATAATTATCATCAAACATTCATCATAATATTTATCATACCAACCAATAACTTTTTCCTTTACTAACTTATTTGTCAAACTATCTATCTTATGTTTCAAATACACAATTTCCTCTGTTTTTTTATGAGTAACATCAGAAGTAATTTTAACTTGAGATGTATTACTCGAATACTTAAGGTTTTTTGCATTTTCTTTTGACAAATATGGTCCGATAACTTCGCGGGATGGAAGGCTGCGCCTTCCATCAATATATAACTCAATCCCTTTCGTCAAGGCAGTAGCTCTTTTTTTTGTAGTCTCAAAAAAATATCCATCTTTGTCAGTATTACGCAAATGTATTGTTTCACCACTCAAAGAGCACAAATCACTACAAATGTTTTCCAAATCTTCAAAACATTTATCATAACTATTATACAATTCCTCTAAATCTTGACAAATTCCTTCATTAAATACATTACCTTTCCCATTTCTACAAGAATCAATACAAAATTCTGCCTCTATTTCTGAAGAATAATTCTGAAATTTCTGAAAAATATCTTTATCTGGAATCCAATGTGGTTTATCTGAATATCCTAATACAATCGTTAACAATGTAATTATACGATTATTCATATCGTGAATTTTAGGAACATCCGAATAAGCATCAATACGTCCAATTGCAAAACGGCGATATAAACGTTCCAGATCAAAAATATCAAGATGTTTTTGAATATCAGTCAATAGATTTCGATTTTTCACAAAGAATTCTGTTGCATCATATCGATTATTTAACACATCTATTTCACACGAAGGATGACGTATTAGATGAAATAGCTTCTTCTTACCAGAACATGTTAACGTCTTATTTATAAACCTCATCAGATTGTCTTTCTCATTCGAAAATACATGTAATTTATAAAAAACATTGTTATATGTTGCCAACTCTGTATTTTTAGATTGCGAAATATATTTAGGACGAGACAAGTTTTTAACGAAGTCTTGATGATGATCTTTTAAAAAATCCAACATCAACAAGAGATTACCTATATCTGGTGTGGATATACTCTCCAAATTAAGATTACTATAAATTTCTTCATAAATGTTATGATATTTCGAGAAAAATTTCTCAAGTAAATCCTTATGATATTTATCATTCAATATTTCCTCTTTCGCTTTAGATACAGAAATTATGTTATTATGTACTAATTTTGAAGTACCAAAACTTGGAATTTTAATCTCGGTGTTACTAATTATATTCAATAGTAATTCATTCGTTTGATAAGTCTCCATTAAATCCCTAATTTTTTCATATAATTCCTCAATTGAATTACCAGGAATTTGTTCAATTTCTATGATACGAATATCGCCTCGATTTGTATCTGAAACAGTCATATACATATACCAATCCTTCCCATCAGATTCTACCAAAACAGATGCTAAAATAGCATCATCTTCATCATGATCACTATCTAAATTACAACCAGGTGATATAGTACGAACTACTTCGCGCTTTGCCGGAGTCGTATTTGTTACTTGATCTACATATACAATCGTATAACCACTTGAAAGTAGCTTCTTTTCATGCCTTTTGTAGCTAATCATGTTTACACCAGCCATATAATGCCCATCTTTCTTCTTAGTAATCCGAAATCCCAGAATATCCTCGCATACTTTTATTTGTTCTGTATCTCGTTGATCCCCTGGCGAATAAACTTCATAAAAACTTCCACATTGCATAAGCACTATTGTCTTATGACCATACTTATTCCTATATACATCCGTTAATTTACAATACTCATCCAAAATATGAGGCATTTATTTTTCTTCTCTTACTTATATTTATAGAATAAGTCTTATGTTCATTTAAAACTAATCAAATGTACGTAAATCATGCGCATACCAACCCGGACAACAACTTGCAAACAAACAAGTGCCCATACTAAACCCACTATCGTGTAAGTATGCGTCTCGAGATTGTATTACTTCGCGAACTTCCCATACTTTTCGTCTATAAGGAAACAATTTAATTACTTGGTCAACATAAATAATCGTATAACCATTATATAGTACTCTTTTCTCGTAATATTTGTACATGTTATATCTAAATCCAGATGCTATTTTACCATTCTTATTTGTTACACTAAGTTTAAGAATATCTCTAAACACTGTAATTTGTTCCTCATCGTGTCTATCTGCATATACTTCATAAAAATCACCCACTTGTAATAGAACAATCGTATCCCTACCGTACTTATTCCTATATATATTTATTTGTTTATCATACTCATCGATTATATTAGTCATATTCTATTAATATTTTGCTATATTTTTATAAAAGTGCGTCTATTTTTATAGTATAAGATTATTACTAATTATTATTATCATGTCCTTCGTAGAAGCAAAAGATGGTGAAATTGATTATCTGGATGTTGATATCCCGATCCCCGGCCAGCAATATGTATGTATCTCATTCATTTCCCCAGAAAAGGTTTTGATACAAAAAGAACAATTTATAATGAAGAGATTTATTAAATCGTTAACTGATGAAACGGGTAATCTTGTAATTAATGCAGATGATTTTAACACAAAATATGATGATTATATTGCTATTAATACCCAAGAACTTGAGGAAGAATTTCATAAAGAATCTAAATTCCAAACAACAATGCGAGGCGTTAAAATTCGAGGAACATATAATACCTATGATGAAGCCACTCAACGTGCTAAAACTCTTCAATCGAGTGATAGAGATTTCCATGTATTTGTTGGTCAGGTTGGATACTGGCTCCCATGGGATCCAAATGCCGATAATATCGCCGAACAAGAATACATGGAAAAAGAACTAAATGAACTCATGTCAAGTTACAAATCCAATCAATTGCAGCGCGACATGTTCTACCAAAATCAAGTTGATGAACAGAGAAAAAAGGCGAACAAAGAAACAGAACTTAAGAAACAAAAAGTTAAAGAAGAACAACTTGAGGAAGTTAAAGAGGAGTCAGTTGCCCAAGAATAAATTTTAAAATTTATTGCGAATACTTTCCATTGTTTTCGCTGCTATCTGTATATCATCAAATATCCTAATAAAATCATCCCAACTAATCCAAAACAAACCATCTGCATCAGGTGTCCAATTTAGTTTTTTGGCTATTTCGGGATATTCTTTCCACTTTGAAGAACTATCGCACCAATCCAGAAGACTTTCGTGACTATTTCCCCAAGGATTTCTTAACTGAACTAATTTTATATTTCCTTCCTCAAAAACTTGGATTAAAGAGTATGCATGTCTCTCAATCAAACCATCCTCTCTTGCCTTTTCCATTTCTTCTCCGTGTATTGAAGCCGCAATAACATAATTCTTATTATCACACTCTTTCAAATATTCTAACATATCCGCGGTATTATTTCTCTTCTTAGTTGAATGAATCCACATCTTTTGAAAGTTCCATGGATCGTCTTTTAACTTTTTTAGAGCTGGAGCTCTTTTTGTCCAATTATCATCTTTACCTTTACACCATAACTCCAGATCTTCACATCCTGTTAAAACCATCCATGCCAGAACAGGATATCCGCCACATAATTTTGTATAAGAACCAGACACCTTAGCAAATGCTTTCTCTAAAAGTAGTATATACATTTCATTTTCATTCGGCTGGGCAAAAAGGGGCCTTGGAATGTCATACCATTTCTTCTCACCACATGGTATGCGATCATCTATTGTTATGACGTCCCAACTTTTAGAAGAAATATTGTATAATTTAATCTCATATTTACCTTCATCCGAAATTTTATTTGTTTTGAAAATATTGTTCTGAAAAAAATTTGGAAACTCAGCAAGAGCTGATATAGCACACAATAACCAACAATCGCCAAGACTTCCCTGCAATACATCATTTGGTTCAACATTATGAAATAAAACCATTTCCGCACACTGTGGTTGTAATTTGCTTGCTCTTATCCAATGTGTATTTTCGTATTTTTTATCACCAATAGATAATTCATTCGCTGGAAAGTCTTTATCCAAAAACATATCCATTTCATTACCTTTATTCAAATAGTCTGAATCACAATTGTAATATGGTTTTACAACAATCCCCGCTTTTTTCCAATCCGCCAATTCAGGAGAAATATAATCGCTATCTTTACTTTTCATATACATATAATTTGAACCAGGATTTACACCTATACCCCAACAATATTTATTACGATACAAATACTGATTGTCTTCCTCATTATAATATATATACATGCCTTGCGACATTTTTTTCGTTTTTCTATAACCACCTCTAATGTTGTAATATTTGGAATATACTATTATCGAATCAGGTGGTTTATACTCTACGGATGTATCATTCTCTTCATTAAATAACGTACATTTCTCTATATACATTTCCTCATCTTTTACCCATTTTCTTGAATCGTCTAAAAGATTCCATGTACCTTTTGCAAAAATATCTCCAGATTTAGAGAATGCCCTAAATGAAAGACTGTTTAATCTTGTTCCAACCACATAAAAATTCGGACGAACTTTATATATATACATGCCAGATTCTACATTACTAAACACGTTTTCACCAAATTTACCCTTCTTTGATAAACAACTATATTTACCAGATATTTTTCGACCACTATATTCTTTAGGACACTTTACAACAATCCACATATACTTATTATTACCAAAACATGATTTTCTTATATTTTAAATTATTCCAATAATTAATGACAAAATCAACAGATTTATTTTCAGATCTATGTATCATCTTTTTAATCGTTGTTATCGGCTTTTTAATTCCAATTATGTGTAGAAGAAATACTGTTGAGAATTTTTATGGAAAAAAAGAGAATTGTGGAAAACAAATACACAAAATGTCGAAAAAACTTTCAAGAATCTCAAGAAGAGCCCTAAAAAAACAAGCCAAGTTTACAAGCCGTATTAATAAATGTTCTTCAAAAAAAACAAAAATTAAAGAAAGACTTAACGCGTGTAAAACCGACCTAAGTCAAAGCCACGATTCGACTGCCACGTGTAGACAAAATAAACGCAATCTTGAACAAACACTTAAAGCAAAACTTGAAAAAAAACAAACAGAGCTTCGCGAACAAAGAGTCCAGAATAGACGTCTTGTTACAGAAAAACAAGTGTGCGATATGTTAGTTCAGCAAAAAGAGGAAGAATGTAAAGATCTGGCAGATAGAGTTAAAAATAATCGCTCGGGGGTATATACCGCAGATGCAATGTAAATATTATCATGAATATAATAATGAAACTACCTATCTGTATTAACTCACTTATTGTATTCATCTTTGTTATTCTATTAACGAATATAATCTATAATACGGAATCATATAGAGGCGCCTATAAAACAGGGTGGCTCAAGCGTCAGCGCAACCGAGCCACCGCCAAGGCGCGGTCAGTCTCGACGGGTCAAGTCAATCAACGCACGCTTATGAAAAGCTACTGTAACAAGAAAATAGCCAACTGTAACAAGAAAATAGTCAACCTGAAAACTCAACACAAATATAATAAGGGTCAAATGGAACAGAATTATGAAGACAAAATCGAAGAGCTTGACAAAGATATAACACAATGTGAATCTAACTTACTTGATAGAAATATCGAAATTCAAAGACTTGGTGAAGAAATTGTAGACAAGCAAAATAGCATAGACGATATCACATCGCAATATGCCTATCTTGAAAGTGATATTAAAGCGAAACGTACACAATCATTTTCTCGGCAACAATTATAAATAATCTATTAGATTAATTATGCCTGTAAATAAAAGACGTACATTGAAAAGAAGAAATTCTAAAAAAATGTCTATAAAAATGTCTAAAAAAAAGTCTAAAAAACTTAAGAGAATATCTCGCGGTGGTGCTAAAATAAGTTATCGAGATAACAACTCTACGGTAATATTAGACCCAATCACTGGAAATACCGTGTTTTTTACAAATAAAATTGAAGCCATTAAATATAACCGCGATCGTTCGCGTTTAAAAGCTGATAAGATCAAACTCGAGAAACGCCTCGCAGACGCGCGGGAAGTGAGGATAAACAGATTCGGAAGGATGTCGACCAAGTCGGAAGAGGAACAGAAACTGTCTGAGGAGCTCAGTAAATTAATAGAAACCGATCCATTAGGACATAGAAAATTATCCATATCATCTACATCTACATCATCTGATTCTGATAAAATAGAAGAACATGTTCAATCAAAAAGGTTAACTCCACAAACTCCACTGCTCGGCACAATGGCAATTGCTCGATAAAATTTAAAATATTAGTAAATAACTAAATACGAATGAATACAGTCGATAATATGAATGATTATAAATATACCACTAAAACACGATTTTCAAGAGATGCGTTATGTCCAACCGATGACAAATTTTGCGAAGATGTACAATGCAAATGGGTGTGTAATCAAAAAGCCGAATGCAAAATGGAATCAAGACCCGTATGTGAAGTACCAAAATGTCGTGTAATATGTGATCCACCAAGAGCACCACAGTGCACGGTTAGAACCTCCGCGCCTGTATGTAAAACGGTGTGTAAAAAAACGGATGGATGCTATTCCTGTTCAAATGTATGTCAACCACTTAAGTCATGGCTCGAATGCGTTAAATCAGAACCCTCTTGTAAAGTTAAATGTGATCCACCAAACTGTAAAAAAGAATTTGAACTACCAAAAAACGGTTGTGCCAAACCAACATGCAAACTGGTATGCCCACCATCAAGAGATGGTTCTTTTTCATATACCAGTGCGGATCTTGACACATTTAATAACAAAACACGCTAAAATCATTTATTAGTTACACATATGAAGAATACAAAAAACGATATTATTATAAAACCAACCCCTATATGAAATAGTCTATTATCAACCCAAAACACCTGTTTTAATATCTTAAATAACTCTATTAATTTATCCCACCATTCGCCATATTTTAAATCTTCATATCTCCTAAAATCTAATAACTCCAAAATTATTTTATTCCATGTTAATACAAATTCATCCAGTAATTGCCTTATAGATATATCAAGAAATGGATTTTCACTTTCTTTTTCATCAATAAAATCTTCAGGTAAGTTTGTTGATTTGAACATTTTTTTTCGTTTAATTTCCTCTAATTCTTTACGCATCCTAATCTTACTATCTTCTACAGATGTATCTAATAATGAATTTGATTCGTCTTTTGTTTCCCCTAATGCCATATAGGATGTTTCCAATACCATTGTAATTCACTTAGAAAATAATTTCCATTCTTTTTTACATCTATCATATACCCACTATATCTTTAAAGCTACTACACCATATTCTGTACCTAAAACCACACTTACACCTATTACATACACGCAATAATCACCTATAAATATCTCATACCCTCCTAATACCGTATGACCAGACGCCAACAAAGATATAGCTTTTGCAAGCCACGCGGATACATGGAAAGCACCATCAAGCCTTGTAAACATAAAGTTGTACATTTTTAGTTATCGCTTCATCATACTCATTTATCATTCTATTAACCATAAATACAGTATCTTCCACATATTTTACATTTGATATACCTTGTCCACACCCATATATTCCCGACCAAGCCTTTGGCTCATCATTCTTTGAACTAAATACATCATTACTATTTTTACTATCTTTATTCGCTATTACATCGCTTATTTTCATACCCGCATTTTCGATCGATTTACCCAAATAATTCCCGTGAATTCCTGTAAACATATTCGTATTCACTATATCCTCTGATGTAGAATCTATTACCATCTTTTTATAATCATACGATGCATTCGCATCTGTTGTAGCTATAAAAGGTGAACCTATATACGCAAAATCGGCACCCATCGTTATTGCCGCTGCCACACTTTTACCATTCGAAATTGCTCCCGATAATGCAAGTGGTCCATCAAACCATTCTCTTATCTCTTGTATTAACGCAAATGGCGATAACGAACCAGCATGACCTCCTGCTCCCACTGCAACGGCTATTAAACCATCCGCTCCCTTCTCATAAGCCTTCTTCGCATGTTTATTATTTATTACGTCGTGTAATACAATCCCCCCATAAGACTGTACCGCATCATTTATTTCTTTCTTAGCACCAAGACTTGTTATCACTATAGGTACTTCATGCTTTACGATTGTTTCCATATCTTGCATCAACCTATCATTTGAACTATGTACTATCTGATTCACTGCATACAATGGGCATTCTATATCATCATTCTTTAAACGGCTCTTTATCTTCACCAACCAATCATCCAGAGTTGATTCCTTCTTTCCATTCCTTGCATTCAAAGCTGGAAAACTACCAATTATTCCTGCACGACATTGATTCACTACCAACTCTGGTGTAGAAACAATAAACATCGGTGCAGCTATAATTGGCGCCTTTACATGCCTAAGCATTAAACTTTTACTTGTCATAAACAGTTTTATAGACTTTTAGTTATCTTTTTTATTCATACGCAATTTCTCCCTTAAAAATCCAGAAGATCTTGATGTATATTCCTTTGATTCCTTATTTATACTTTTCTCTTTCTCTAAAACTCTAAACTTCTCTCTTTGTATTGCACTTATATTCGACATTATTTTAATCATATCTAAAAAATCATATTCTATTATTAAAAACATCTCTAAAATATCTATTATGAACTGTAATATTTCTGAAATTATTAATACCACCAAATATGATATTCTCAAAGATTTGAAGGAATTTGACTTTAGTGGCTTCTATATTATACTTTTTGCTCTTGCCATGGATAAACTAATATTTTATAGAATTGTCGAACTTTTCATGTAAAATAATTTGCTATACATATATATACAATGATGTTTAACAAATTAGCTAAACCAATGGATGGCAATAATGGAAACAATACTGGAAACAATAATGGAGGATGTGAAAATGGTGGCTGAGGATAACAAATACATATATGTTCAAAAGCTATAAAATTATTGAAATATGACGGTCTATTTCGAATTAAACGATTCAGACTCGACTTAATGATATTATCTCTTTCCAATAAAACATATATAAGGTAACCCCAATCTATTATAATAATTCAAAATGAATTCAAATTTGGCTTAGTGGTCTAGTGGTATGATTCCTGCTTTGGGTGCAGGAGGTCCCGGGTTCAATCCCCGGCTGAGCCCTTTATACTTCTATTGAAGTATTTTTTTACTGTAAAAATGATTACACATTCTTATAGTTTACAATAAGTAACCTAAATATTGTAAAACACTGAATTATATATTATATATTATGAGTAAGCTTCTTACGGTAGATAACTTAGTTCCTGGTAAAGTTATTAAACGTCCATCAGCCACATGTAAGACACCCTATGTGGCTGATGTTGAATTAGAAGATGGTAGCATTGTATTAGCTCATACGACATCACTTGGTTGTGGAGGATTGGTTAATGCTGGTTCGAATGTATTAATGAAAAGAATTGACAAAGTTAACAATAAGTGTAAATTCAAGGTAATTATATCTATTGTTGAAGAAAAAGGAAATGTTCAATATATTGGAACAGATACATCTCTCCCAGAACTTATTGTTAAGCAATGCTTAGAAAATAATCTAATTAATTCATTGAGTTCTATCAAATCATTGAAAACTCAAACCACTTTCATGAATTCACGCTTTGATTTCTCAGGTGTTGATGAAAATGATACCGAATTCATATTAGAAGTAAAACACACTCCGAAGGCAGATTATGTAGATTGCCTTGATAAAGAAAAGAAAAAGATGGACTTGTCAAATTATGACTATAATGATAAAATCTCATATTTTCCAGATGGATATCGTAAAAAAGTAAAAGATACAATCAGTCCGAGAGCTTTGAAACATATTAATGAGCTTTCCACAATTAAACAAACTACAAACAAAAGAGCTATTATATGCTACGTTATTCAAAGAACAGACGTATCATCCTTTCAACCAAGTAATATTGATACCATATACAAGGAAGCTGTAATTGAAGCAGTCAAAAATGGCGTTCAAGTATTACCAATCGTCATCAAATGGACAAAAGACGGTGAATGTCACTTTGTTAAAGATGATTTAAAAGTAAACATATCTATTTAAGATAATGTATGCTTTTTTAAGAAATTTTCGTTCTAAGCAATTTGTTGACAACATATTTCGAAAATTTAGACCACCACCATTACACATTATGCGACGTACAGGCGTAGGTGCAAATGCCGAGAAAACAGCAAGATCTTTAAAAAAATTATTTAACAATCCAAAAGTACCAAATGGTAGATGGAATTTAGAAGAAGATTATAATGGCTCTATGAGCAATATAGCTACTAAGAATAGTGATCTTAATAATCATGACCATTGTGGCGGTGATTTATGTAAATATCCTCCAAAAAATAAATCATAACTATTATTTTAAACTATATACAATGCCTCTTTCTTTCTTCTTGTAATAGACTTCTTCTTTGGTATCTTATTCCTCTTTAGTGTTTTATCTTTCTTTAGTGTTTTATCTTTCTTTAGTGTTTTTGTTGGTTTTATAAAATGTATAAATTCTACATTATATTTTTTTGTAATCCCCGTATCAACCTTTCTTGTATTACCACCCATAATATAGCTATACACTCGAGCATATGCCCATGATTCAGGTGTTTGATTCGGTCTAGAACCACCGTTGTAATAAGCTGCCATTCCCTTTTTAAAAACCTCTTCTAAAGCTTTTACTGGCATATTAGATACTTTCGCAATGTTTTTTAAGTTCCTACCCCCCTTTATTTGTTCTATTTCTTTACCATAAATAGAGTTAAATGTTTCTGTCCAATTTGATTTTTTACTAATAAACGAAGTTTTTGGACGAGTTGTACCTTCAAAAATTGATTCAATCTGAGCCTCTCTATCTTTTCCTTTAAGACCCTCCAAATATCTATCCGGAATGTTTCGAGTTTTTTCCTTGTAAGTTACCAACACCATTAATACATTGTCAACAAAAAAAATGCGACGGTTTAGAATATTTTTCTATATATTTGTTAATATCAATTTTCTTAGATTTTAAACCAGCCAAAGTCATTGGTCTAAATTTACCATAAAAATTTCTATCATGAACTCCTATTATTGACCATGCTGTACCCGTATAACCCCCCGAACTTGAACCATCCATCTCGTATTTATCATTCAAATAATTCGCAATATTCAAAGCATTTTGTCTATTATCACTCCAATCTGCTATTTTTTTAGCCCAATACATCCGCATATAACCGTGCATTCTTCCTGTTTTTATAAGTTGATATTGACAAGCATTCCATGCAGAATCATCTGTATTTCCGCATTCCATTTCTCTCAAATTATATATTTGCTTCTTCGAATTTTCTTCTTTCATCAGTTTTTTTGCCCAATCCCACGCAGAGTCTATTGACGTATAATCCTTATAATAACAATAATTCTCAGCAAGTTCTCTACGTATCCACACTTCTTCGATGTATTCATCTATATTACTTTTTAAACTTGAATTGTTCGTTTGTTTCAGTAAATATACCATTCTTTGAACACTTATTGCACCATAATTTATATAAATCGACATATTGGATTGAGCATTCTCCATGGTTGGATCATTACGATTATTGTAATTTTTTAGATTATTTTTAACAAAATCTCTAAATCGCTTCATTGCCCCCACATATCCTGCTTTTGTATTTGTTGTAAATTCATCTCGTACAAATGATAAACTTTCTAATTTTGGTAGAGATTTTCTTGATTTTATAGGAGTTTGTTTAAAAGATGTATAATTTGGATAACTTGTTAAATACTTATCCGCTTTTGACCATAACTTGTTTCTAATTGTTCTTGCCATATATTCCGCATTTGGAGATGCATCCCATACTGGTACTATATTATGTGAATCTATTTGTATCATTTTAACATTTATCTTAGAAGCTACATTCTTATCACACTTAATTGAAGGAATTGTTGGCTTAAAATCCGTAATTACTAATACTGAACCTTCAAAATCAGATTTTAATACACTAATCGGGCTTTCACCACTTTGATATTCTAAAGGAATACCCCGTTGATTAATTGTTTTTTCCAGTTCACTTAGAGTTTTTAACAAAAAATCGAAATGCCTCTTTGAAGGATATATAATACAATATTTAGTAGGAATATATTTTGTATGTAACTTATTTGGTAAATATATGAATACCTTAATAGGAACACCATATTCATTCGAATATCGAATAGCCTCATAAAATGCCCAATTATCATCATATCTAAAATCTCTTTTTAGCCATAAACTAATATATTTACCATCATTGTTTTCTTTCTTTGAATTCAATAATCTTGCCCTATTCGACAACTCCATATTTAATACATTTTATAACTTTTGCAGCACTATTTAATGCCCCTTCTATCCAAGCTTGCTTATTAGAAAATCCTTCCCCACATATATATACATTCTCAACTGGATTCAAAATATCTTTTTGAATTTGTGTAGAATCAAAATTTGGTAACCAATGATGACAACCCACTGTCCATAGATGCGCAGAAAAATAAAGGGGGTCGCTTATATTCTCTTCTGGAAATACTTTCTTTATATTTTTACCTACTATTTCTCTCAATTCTGAATCAGATTTTAGTTCATATTTATTTTTCATAAACGGTTTTGTATCTTCTCCATCAGTATAAGAAATCATAATCAATCCAGTCTTCTTGTTTATCGGTATTATTTGCCTTAGAAGATTATTTGTTGTTGTTCGGTTAATATTCTTGAACCATATTTCTTTATAGACAGCATATATTCTTATCAATGGAGCATTATATACCGCTTTAGTATACTTATGAATAGGACTTATTATCGGAAACTCTTTTAATTGATGCGGTTTTGTGGCAAAAATTACTTTTTTACCAATTATCTTCATTTTTCTGTTCTCTCGTCCAATTCTAAAAATATCATTCACTCTTTCTACAGAATTAATGCGACTCTTCAAATACACTTTTGAACCATTCTCCTTTATTGTTTTCACCATATTTTCACACAAACGACTTAGTCCTTCCACCAAAAAATAGTATTTAATATTTCCAAAATCGTTTTTAAAAGTATTGTAAGCATCCAAAGCATTCATTTCTTTTATTTCGGAATAATATCCAAAAATATTTATTACATGATCTGCTTTCTCTTTTGATTTTAGAATATTTATCAAATGTTGGTAAAAGGTTATCTTTCTAAGATTCTTTGTGTATTTCGTTTTTTTTATTACCTCATTTAGTATTTTTTGAAATTCAATATGAGAATTCATTGTTACTTCATTTTCTTTATCTTCAAAGCATTCAATATAATCTACTTGTTTTGGAATACCTATCTTAGTCATTTTATAATGCCTAATCAATTCTAATAACTGGGTATGACTATCATTAAACCGTGCCGCTCCTACTTCATAGCCTTTGGGATGAGTATAAATTCTACCTCCAATATAATTTCTATCATCAAATAATGCTACATTATGTGTTTCGGATAACTTATAAGCACAATATAAGCCAGCTATACCACCACCCACAATAACTACATCATATGCTTTTACCCCGCTTCGACTGTACTTTAAATTTAACAATTTTCTACGAGTTTTATAATACATTATAATTACTTTATGTTAAAATCCTTTAGCGTTAATCTATATCCCCAGTGTTGTAGTGTTTGTCTTATAACCGGTGATATAGATTCATCATTAAATTTTGAATTTTTATTTTTTATCTTATTTATCAGAGAATTTCTAAATCTTCCTTTAGGTCCAGCCAAATTTAACCAACGCTTTATTTGTCTTTTGTCATCATCTGTTCTTCTACCATTATAAAATCTACAATACCATTGTACCCAACCATAAGGATCTTGCTCATGAATCCAATCTTTTGATTCCCAATCTTGTAAAGAAGAACCAGACTTTACAGAATACTTATTATACTTCTTATAGTCCTTTTCGGGATTTACTAATAGATTTTCTGGCACATCTTTCAAAAATTTGAATTCTTTGTGTTGATTACTCAAATTTTCCTTCAAAACACCTGAATAAATATCTCTCCAGTACCCACCCCACTCAATAAAACTACCCAATGAAAACATTTGCTTTGGACTCAAATTTGGAGTAAATTCAGGATAATCCTTAAACTTCGGCATATTACTTGTTAATTTATTTTCTTATATATAATGATACATCTAATTAATTGCGGGAATAAGAAATATGAACACTCAAAAACAAAGATCATATGAAAACGCCATATCCATATATTGGGTTGATACTGTGAAAATATACGGATCCAATAATTTTGATTATTATTCGCAGTTTTAATATGTCTTCTATCTATAATGTCCAAAATAGCAGTTATTATGTTCTATACTAAGGAATATTCTCTTGGCGAATATACTCATAAAATAAATGAACTCTATTGTGAAAAGAACGATTATGATTTATTTGTATATCATGATATACCGGAACAGCTGAAAAACCCGATTCGACACTCTTCTTGGTGTAAACATTACTATCTTAATAAACATTTAGAGAATAACAAACATGATTACGTAATGTGGATTGATGCGGACGCATTTTTCTGCAACACTTCTATAAAAATTGAACATTGGATTAACCTATCTGAGAATAAAGACTATATTATTTGTAGAGATGCTGGATACCCATATGAAAAATTTATGGTCGATTTAAAAGGGAAAAATACACTACCATTATTGAATTCGGGTGTTATTATTATGAAAAATACTGAAAATAACAAAAATATTTTAAACCATATTTTATATGACCAATTGTACCAAGGAAATTATCCTATAAAAAGAAGTAGAAACATCAAAACTAATATGACTGGGTGGGATCAAGCCGCGGTTAGACATACCTATCTTAAAAATATTCACAATATGAAAGAAAATACGCACATTATAGTTGATACTAATTTTAACAATAATTACACTGATTTAGAGGATTATATGGGCAAAGGAGGATATATTATACATTTAACAAACTTTAATTGTAGATTCAGAACAGGCAGGTTTTCCATGATTAAAATAAAAAAATATATGGAACTCTATTTATCTGAAAATTATTTACTAAATAATACACACATAAACACATAAAAAATGATGAATCTGAGATCAATTGACGAGGATAATAGGATATACCGAAATGCGTATTTAAACACGAACTATGATGGTTCATAGAGTACTTAAATCGATTTGAACAGGACACAATGTTAATAAAAATGATTGTTAATTGTGTCTTTAGAATAAAAAAATAACTTTCATGATTCTGCGATTATAGATAACAATATTAATAAGATATTATTGATAGTATGAACTTCTTCGGAAGTCTTCCTAAAGAGATTGTGATATTGATATACGAATTTAATCCCGAACATCGAAAACTTTTCAGAAATTGCTTTACAGATATAAGAGTCAAAGGTACTATTTCCCGTTTAAAAGCTCTTACAGAATTATTTTATGCAGAAGGCACGATTGGACGATATTCTTGTTTAACTGAACTTCTTGTAGAATTTGTTAATGACCCAGATTATATGATCATACAACTAAACGACTGTAAATGTTGTTCAAGACATCAGACTTTTAGACCAAAGAATGTTGAGGATCCAAATTGGTTGGCATCACGCTATGGATGGCCAGATTCAGTTACTAGACTTCATTATTTTAACTGTGAATGTGATTGCAGACACTATTCCAGACAACTTGTTATGTCTACATGGCAAAATGAACTACTCATGGATGAGTTTGAAGGTGAATATTTTGATGATACACTTGACCTTCAAGATTATTATTCAGATATGGGTACAATGTAATTACATTTTTTATATCAGAATACTGCAACTATTATCCAATATTTAGTATAGAAATACCATTATAACCTTCATTAGTGCTACTGAATTTTTCCACACCCACATCTTATTCGCGACTATAACCTTCCTTAATATTTCTACGACTCATAATTCCCGACAATATCATATATAGCAAAACAAACAATTCCCCAATAATGGCTATTTCCAAAAATCTTATTACATATTATAATACATTTTTAGGCAGGTCGGATTAACAGAGTATTATCCAATTCTTTTCTAAGACATGTTATTTGTAACTCTATTAGTACAGAGTCATCATTCCCGAAATCGATAACCGCACCTCCCGGTGATTGAATATTAAATGTTAACCTTGAAATCTCTATTCTCGGTGAAAATATTTTCGTCATATGATTTTCTTGTCCAGAATTTACAACAGATTCAAAATTCTCTTTAAATTCATAATAGGCGTAATTACCCATTAATTTTGGATCTATCAAACATCCAAAAGAATTATTCATATATGTATTTGTTCCACTTATATTAGGACCTAACTCGTTTACAACGAGCAATAAATAAGGATAATCTAATGTAGTATATGGTATTATCACTTTTTTTATAGTTATTGAATGTACGTCCGCAAAACTTCTATAAATTGAGTTGACTTGTTCATTAGATGATAGATTTACAGAAGATGGTCCTAAACTAAAATGAAAGGGATTATTAGATGGCCAATGCTCAATATCTCGGTCTTTTGAATCTATAAGCACATGATATGTTTTATAGTTTAGATTTGGTGTCAATTCATGATAAAATTTTGGGTCCTCTTTTTTTATTACTGGTTTTTCATTGTTTTGAACATCTAATTTCCTAATCGCTTTCACTTGTTCTATTTTCTGTATAACCGGGAATATCTGCTTATGAATATTTCTTACCTTGTGTACATTTAAATTTCCCACACCTATTTCATATAATGGATCATCTGCGAACTTTCCAATCATTTTATTCAAATCATTGTAATTCAACCAATCATACTCATCACTGTATTTTTTAAACAAAATCTGTGTAACTATATCTAAGTTATTCATACGTTAACAATTATATATTCCATTCACAAAAAACATTGGAATATTGCCACACTAAAAAAATGATCTATTTTTTGAGTATAAGGAGTTTTCCATATATAAAGGATATTTAGTATAAACAACCTTGCCAATATGTCTACATTTAATAGAAAATTAACAGATTTAAACATTTCAACGCTTGTTTACATGTTGGACACGAATATTGTGATTGAACCAGAGAAACTTGAAAAAATTTTCACAGATCTTGAACCAATCTCATATACAAATCCAATTGATGGTGTTATTAAAATTTCGGTTCGAGGAAAGACGAAAGGACTATGTAAAAAATTAGTATTTCGTCGTTCATATACGCAGTCAAATCAAGTAAAAAATTTTAGAAATCAAGTTAGTTTCTATGTAAGAATTATTGATCAAATTCCGATTTATATTAAGCGAGTCCCATTTGATATGGAGGTGGGTTTCTTTTCAAGAAATGAAGATTTTAGTACACTGATCGGCAAGAACATCTTTCGTTTTAGAAAGGGACAAACCGCATTCCAATTCAAAAAAATTATAATTCAATTTGAGAAGGATATTAATGTTGGTGATAACATCCATATTTTCACATCTGTTACAAGAAAATCACAAGAAAGTCAATTAAAATTCATTAATTACCAATTAACAGAGGAAGATGTTAATGCTGGATATACATCTTTAGATTTTCCTACAGGATGTTATGCACACACACTCTATATTAATTGTGATATGGAAATTCAGGTTGATATTGATTTTGTAGTAGAAGTAAATATGTTTATGTTTACTTCTGGAAAAATTAAGATCGCGGGATGTACACAAGAACTACAAATTGATAGAGCAATGGATGTTCTAATGAATTACATGGAGAATAATCTCGGAAAAAATACAATGCGGGAATTATTTGGAAAAGATAAAGATGAATTTATAATTAAAGCGAAGAATCCTGTCATGATTAACAGTGATTTCGCAGGTACATATGAAATCAAAAGATATGAACTTGATACATTAATTCGTGAAAAATATAATGTAATGTCATCATTCGAACCATGTACGCATCCTGCGGTTATTATCAAATTCTATCATAATACTGCGTACGATGATGGCAATGGTTCGTGTCTTTGTACAAATCACTTTGATAAACTACATAAATGTACTGGACGCGGCAATGGTAAAGAAGCAGGAGGATGTAAAACAGTAACTATACTTGTATTTCAAAGTGGAAAAGTTATCTTAACCGGAGGAAGACATTTGAATCAAGTTAATTCCGGATACAAATTTATCAAAAATGTGTTACACGATAATGAAAAAGAACTTCGTCGAGTATAATAGGGAAATATGAACAATAATAAAACACAAATAAAGGGTATCGCATTTCATGGTTCGGGCGGATTGTTATGGTATTATATGGGAATAGCACAATTCATACAAGATAATTATGATACAGCTGATTTACAATTTTGCTCAGTATCAGGTGGGTGTTTACCTGGTGTTTTTTTATCCAGTGGATTATCAATTCAAAAAATATGGGAAGACTGTTTCATACCTTGGATCAATGATATCAACGAATTACCCACAAAAGAAGCAATACTTCAAACATTCACCGAAACATCTATGGCAATATTGCTCAAATATCTCAAAAAATCTATAACAAATGAAGATGAAATCTTAAAGAAAATCAATACTCATTTATCAATTCGAATGACTAAATTAAGCCTCTTTAATGGAGGACAAATTTATGTCAATAAATGGTCTTCGTTAGAAGATATTATAAATTGCGTTGCGGCATCATGTTGGTTACCAGGTGTGTTTGGTAAATTAACTAAAACATACAGGGGCTCCGAATATGTTGATGGAGGTTTCCCACACTCTATAGAAGATAAAGGAAAAGATTGGTTACATATTAAAATTACTACATTTCAGGATATTTCGCAAGATGTTAAAACATTATTATACCTAACTTCCCTTTACACAATCGGAAATGTTACTGTCGCTCAAGAACTTTATAATTTAGGATATACAGACTCTCATAAAAATATTGAATTCTTTGACGGACTTAATACCATTTCTTGATTTTTACCTACCTCAAGGGTCTTCTGTATTTCTTAACAACAAATCATTAATTAATTCCTCCACAAACTCTCGTATAGTCTCACGATTACAATATTCCAAAGCTCCAGAATTATTAATACGTTTCTTTATATCCTCAAGACAAGGCTTGAATAGTATTCTATGATCCGGATTGAATTCATATATATAAATCTCTATATCTTCTGGTAATTTACATAACAAATTCATTATTAATATAAAAATGAATCATTCTTATTAAACTTTTACAGACTAATGCAGCGAAAAATTTCATACAAACCACTTTTACCTAAACTCGGTATTACAACTCTAAAGAAAGAACAAAAACAAATTATCAACGCCGTTTTGAGCGGTAAAGATACTTTGTGTATCTTACCCACGGGGTTTGGAAAGAGTTTATGCTATGTTTTGCCACATATGTTAATGAAACGTAATGTTGTTATTGTTTCTCCACTGGTTTCATTAATTCGAGACCAAGAACAAAAATACATGAACGTTTGTAATACATTCGTTATACAAGGAAATAGAATCGCTTTTAATGGGGAAAATGGTATTGATGTCAGTGATGATATTCAAAAAGGTAAAAAAACAGCTTTAATATTCATTACTCCTGAAAAATTACTCTATAAAAAAAATTGGATTTCATCACTCGATATTCTAACCATCGCAATTGATGAATGCCATTGTATTACAGAATGGGCAAATTTTAGAAAAGGATACCAAGAACTAAGCTCAATTGTTACTTGGTTTATTGAAAGACCACCTATTATGTCATTGACAGCTACTGCAACTAAAAGCACAATTAGCACAATTTCCGATTTCTTTAAACTGAATAATCCTCTTCTAATAAGAGTGTCTGCTATAAGAGATGATCTCTATTTAATTGTAGAACAAAAAGATGGAATTGCAAAAGATCTCAAATATATGGGAGATATTGCTAAGGGTAAAACCATCATCTACTGTAAAACAAGAAAAGATACAGAAAAAGTTGCGGATCGTTTAAGATGCCAAGGAGGAGTTGCACATTATCATGCGGGAATGACAAATAAAGACCGTCTTGAAACACAAGATGGTTTTGCAAGTGGTAAATATAGAGTTATTGTTGCTACTATCGCATTTGGAATGGGTATAGACCAACCAGATATATCTACCATTATCCACTATGGAATGCCTAAAGATATTGAATCATATTGCCAAGAAATTGGTCGAGCGGCAAGATCACCAGATATACAGGGTACATGCCATTTATTGTGGGGGAAATGTGATTTCATTGTAAATAAGAGCTTTATCACTAACATATATGACCCACAAGAAAAGGCTTATCAACAAAAAAAATCATATGCAATGAATCGTTATATTAACAATCTAAGTGCTTGTAGAATGGGATTTATAGAACATTATTTCGATCCAGAATCAAAACCTACAAAATGTATGAAATGCGATATTTGTACTGGATATAAGAGACAATCCATTCCAATTCCAGGAACAATGTTTCTAAATGTTTAGAATTGAGGTACATTTGGTTTAATTTCTCCATTATCATCCAATAGTAAAGATGTAGAAGATAGTGTTGGAGATGTCGCTAAATATTTAAAAGGTATAAATTTTTTTTGCTGTTCATTTTTACAAGCCTTCTCAATTTCATCTTTTACAATAGTCTTTTTCTCACATTCCCGGATATCTTCTTTATCCATATCTTATATATATTATAATATAATCATGCACTATACGGTTATATGTATATTCCTTCTGATATCTATCTTATTATTAATCTTACTAACCCTTAAAAACAACCATATATCCGAAGATTTTGAAGAAGAAAATATGTCAAAATATTTTACTGAGGACAAACATAAGAAATATCCTCAGTATGAAACAAAGAAAAACACTATTTTTGTATCTATTGCAAGTTATAGAGATTTCGAATGTTCAAAAACAATTCAGTCTCTATTTGAGAATGCAAATGATCCCAATAATATATTTGTTGGGATATGTTCACAAAATTCCTCATCACCCGATGAAGAATGTTTACCTAATAACTTCAAATATTCTAACAATATTCGAATTCATAAATTGAAACATACTGAAGCATTAGGACCAACCTATGCCAGATATTTATGCTCACATTTATGGAAAGGAGAAGAATTTTATTTACAAATTGATAGTCACATATTATTCGACAAAAACTGGGATAAAACAATACTGAATATGTACGAACAATTACCTCACAAAAAATGTGGATTCGTCGGATATCCACCAAATTATGGTCAAAACCCAGCAGAAAATCCTTCTTATATATGTTCATCTCATTTTGAAAAAATTAACGATAAAGAAGGTACTTTTGATATCGTTTCAGAAGCAAGAATTATATCAGAAACAGATAGAAAGGGAGATCCTTTCATGACTCCCTATTTTTCAGCTGGTTTCTTTTTCTGTAATGCATCTTTCTTATATGATGTACCTTATGACCCATATCTACCTTATTTATTTCAAGGAGAAGAACCACTGATGGCTATAAGGTTATATACATACGGCTGGGATATGTATAATATTCCCGTACCAATCTGTACACATAATTATGCCGATCATGAAAAACAAAATGATCAAGCTCGTAAACCCAAATTTTGGTCAGATAATTCCCATATTAACTGGCAAAGTGTACAAAACTGTTCAAAAAAAAGATACTTCAAAATTATTGGTCAAAATGTACAATGTAAACCAGAATCCTTAATACATATTAACTATTATGGTTTAGGAAATCAACGTACTCCGCAGGAATATTATGATTTTGCTGGTATAAATGTAAAAGATAAACAAATTGAATCAAGATGTAATTCTAAATATGACTCCAAACTCAAAAAATGGATACCAATGACCGAAATCAATACAGATAATAAGGATATTTGGGAATCCTAACTCAAAAAGAACCTTTTTGTTCCAATAAAAACTATAAAAAATAGTCCTGTTAAAGGTACTAAATATTTCATCGCCTCAAACATATTCTTTAACTCATTCGTTATAGTATCATCCATTTCATCTTCTGAATCATACTCGGCGGTTTCTCTTTCTGTTTCATCCATACTAATATCACTCCAAAATTGTATTTAAGTATCTAAACAACTTAACCATTCACAAATTGGAGGATTAATCCATTCAAAGCGAAATCCATCTAATCCTTCAGAGCTTGTCCAATATAAATTGACTTGTAATTCTACTTCATTGGAAATATCAAGCTTTGTTTCATTATATTCCAAACTGAAACTGTTTGACTCACTATTATTTACGATTTTTACTAAATCAGTAATCTTTCTTGATATCAAAGGAATCGAAATACGCATTTCTTTCGGTTCAACAATATCTACTCTTGCATACAAATCATTTTGATATAGTAACTTACCTTTTAATTGAATATAGCAATCCGGAAAAGCCAATAAACTCCACTTAAGCTGTGAATCGATGAGCTTAATCTTGTTTTTTACTAAATTCAAATTAACGATTTCATCATTCTCTAATTTTTCTGGAGTTTTTCCATCAAGAATATCGAAGATTTGCCTATGGACTAATTGATCCGCATACCTTCGTATAGGAGAAGTAAAATGAGTATATAATTCCAAATCCAATGATTCGTGCTTATTGCTATAATTGTCACTATAGGGTAAATACCAAGTTCCTATATTATTTACAGTTTTCCTTAATAATGCATTACTTTTTGAATGTTTTACCAAATATTGTGCAACAAATTCATTAGCCCTTATCATTAACTTTTCTACCAATACATGCGAGTCTTCTGGTTTATCCTTAAATAGTTCAACATACCCATTATACAAATCCTTGTATTCAGCCATGTTTTCAGCTTCCTCGTAAGATAAAGCAAAATTATTTCGAATTTTAGTTCTTACTATTCTTGGCTGTGAAACATTAGAAAATATTACTGAAATGCAATACTTCTCCTGATTGGGTAGCAATGATGCTTTGTTCGTGCCAATTATCTCGGGTAACAAATGATAGGTTTTCAAATCCCCATATATACTAGTTATTTGCTCACATGAAATCAAACCAGTTTTAGACTGTTTATCAAATAATCGAGTAGGAGCTGCAATATGAACTGCAAGTTCAATAACTGAATCGATGTATTTAATAGATAAACAATCATCAATATCCCTACAACCTAATGGATCAATCGACATTGTAACTATTTCAGTCCAATCTTCATCGATATTAGAGACAATGGTCTTTTGCTCTTTAAACTTCTTAGTTTCTTCTCTATGATCCTTATTTCTGGACCGTGAAAGTAAATTAGATGAACCAACTATAACCTTTTCATAAATCGATGAATCGGTTACGTTCCCTATCACTTCAACTAAACTCGCATAAGGATTTTTAGAATCTTCCCATTTCTCTATTTCAATTGAACAATATACATCAATAGATGTTTGTTTCAATTTAGAGGCGACTATGTAGTTTGGATAAGCTCTATTTCTCGGAATGAATAAATATCTTTGTAATCCTTTCGAAGTAATACCATAACGAGTCTTACTCGAAATACATAACCTTCCAACAATAATCGCATGATTTTTATCAACTTTACCAGAAACAATTTTGTCAATACTTAATGAATACAATTCATATAGTTGTAAAAGTGCTTGAATAGTATCTCCGATGAATTCAATATCTGTTGTACATATTGGTGCCAAAGATTCATTTTCAAAAGAAACCGTTTGATTAGGAACCAATTTATGACCCGTTTCTGATGTAATATATATTATTCTGTTTTCTGCAAAGAGCCATACATTTTCTCTATTACACAAAATTACTCTAGCATTATTCATGTTTAAAAAATGTTCTCATTTAATTAGTTTAACCACTTAGGTGTTAATCATTTTTATGAGAAGTAAGATATTTTAAAGTCTTCCTATCTTATTAAATAAAATCAACACCAACCGCATCATTTCTATACTTTAAAGTTGTAAACGGTATAAGCACAAATTACTAAATGTTAGTATGTCTTTAGAAAAACGAAAAGAGGACTGGCTTTCTCAAGCCAAACAAAAATGGGAAGGAAAATTTAATTATGACAAAGTTAATTACAAAAATGCTACTACTAAAGTTGTAATTAATTGCCCAAATCACGGAGATTTTGAACAAACACCATCGGGACATTTAAATTGTAGAAACGGATGTCCTAAATGTGGATATGCCGCTGGCGGTCTTAAATTAAGAATGACGCATGAAGAATTTATAAAAAGGGCAAATGAATTTCACAATAACTTTTATACTTATTTATCTGAATACGTAACGAATACAACACCGATAAAGATATCATGCCCAGAGCATGGAGAATGTGAACAGATGGCATATCTTCATTTGGAAGGTAGACCATTTTGTTGTAAAGGGACATCTATTAGACATACAAAAATGAATAAAACAAATCCAGAAATACTTAAATTTGCAAATGAAATGTTAGAAAACCCAGAAAAATATGATAATTGGGAAGAGGGCGAGGAAACAGATGATACAGATGATACAGATGATACAGATGAAACTGATGATACAGATGAAACTGATGATGCAGATGAAACAGATGAAACAGATGATATAGATGAAACTGATGAAGATTTAGACTCTTTAATTGCTGAAAATATGGACATAGACAACGATACATGGACTCACAATCTGACACCACAAAAATTAACAAAATTATCCATATTTGCTAAATCTAAAGATATACACTTTAAATATGGTCCAATTCCAGAAGGAGAATGGTTCACACTAAAAAGTATTATTTATAATAGTAAGAGATTCATATTTACAGGTAAATATGAAGTTAATCCAAGAACAGCTGAATTTAAAAGTAAAACGTCAAAAACAGGCGGGAAAAGGAATGTATGGGGGTCTGGTAAGAAAGAGTCAATTGGATGTTCTGTTGAAAATGAAAACGGTAAAACTGAATGGAAAGGCTTCACGAGGGGAGCTTTAATATTCGCTTCTATATGGCCTGACATTGATATTTTAACCATTGATCATATAGATTCAAATCATCAAAATAATACGATATATAATTTGGAGTCAGTTTCAAGAAGTATAAATACCAGAAGAGGTACTAAAAGTGAAAAAGGTAAATTATCATCTAAGAAGGGAGCTGTAACTAAATCAAATTCTGTTAATATGTTACATCCTACAACAAGACAAATACTAAAAACGTTTAGCAGTACGAGAAAAGCTGGAAAATTTTGTAATAAATATGGGTTTACAACCGCTTGTAGTGGAAATATTTCAAGATCTGCACTAAATAAAGATAAGCGAAGTCCAAGGCATGGTTTTTTCTGGGAATATACATTTGATAGGAACCCGTCTCGCAGTGGACCAATTGACAATATAGAACTTGAGATTAGGTACAAAAAAGATATCTCACCAAGTCGCATAGAATTACTTAAAAAATACCAACGAAACTGGAATATACCAGAAGCTTGTACAAATTTTGGAGAATTTTTAATTCATAGTAAATGGAGTATTGGAATTAAGGATAATTCCACTCGCAGTGGTGGACCAGATCGGAGAAAAAGGGTGGGTAAAACTACAGCCCATTTCTGGATTATATTCTTCTTTGAGCCCGATGATAAGATACTAGAAGGGATCTTATCAGGGGAGATTGATATATTACATATGAACGGTGATGAAACTGATCCATTAAAATATAATATAAATACACACATCGATCAGGATGAATCAAAACCTTATACTAATTACTATCATACTCTACGAACAGGAACTCAACCCGAAAATATGAAAGATAATACCTATTTTTATATAAGACAAGCGAGAAAAAATCCGGAGAATGAATTTTATGTTATTGAACCAAATAATGGTGATGAATTCGAAAAAACCTTTTATAGTCCGATAGAATTTAGAAAATGGATTGAACAATATAAGGATGAATACAAATTCAAAGACGAATATAACTATACTAGTGAAATTTTACAAGTTTTAAGAGGAGAAAGGAATTCATGTATGAATGGATTTAGAATGTGTTATGTGAAAAATATAAATGAAGAATCGAATAAGAATAAAATTTGGCTTTTAAAAAAAAAGGGTAAAAGTGACGAAGAAGATGAAAAAGAAAAATTATTTGATTCTTTAACTGATGCCGCAAAATTCGCCGTCTTTCCAGTTGAAAAAGGGGGCCTTGGTGGAGTAAAACGTCGTAATGGAAATCCTACTGTTAATTGGTGGGATGCGATAACGCCTATATCTAAGGCAGCCAAACTGCGTGGGTACAATGCTTTCGGACGAGAATGGACTTTTGATAAGGAACAGCGAGTAATAACAGATAAGTTCACAAATCAGTTCACAAATAATGTCAAACTTCGAAAGGATGGTCTTCCCTATAAGACTTCGGGTTATGTTCTTTTTTGTAACGACTATCGTAGCAAATTTGATGGGACGGGACTCGGAGTTCAGTACGGAGCGACTGTCATAAAAGCAGCAGGAGCTGCATGGAGTAATTTATCTAAAGATGAAAAAAATTTTTGGTTAACTAAGGCAACCGAAGATTATGAAAAAATAAAACATTTTTCAGAGAAATCAATAGTTAAAAATGTTCTCATTTAATTAGTTTAACCAGTTAGGTGTTAATCATTTTTATGAGTTCTTTTTTCTTTCTTCTTTAAATATTTGTCAGTTGTAAGAAACTAGACCATTCTTTAGGAACTTGCCTGTAAATCGAAACTTAACACACCTCTTTGAACCTTTACGATGAATTTGTAGATTTCCCATTGTGATATTCTCTCCATTGTGTCCACATAGTTTTACTTGGCAACTTATATCCGAGTCTTGTTTTGGCTTTTTTCCAGTCAATTTGAATTGATAATTTTCAATTCCTTTAGGAAAACAATTCTTTTCAATGTTTTGTTTCTTATATACATTCATTTTCTCTGGTTCTGTAGTACAAATATTTGTTACTAACATGAAAAGGTCTGTCTTGATTAAGTAATCAAGTTGTGTTTTAATAAATAAGTTAATATTTTCTTCAATAAATCTAAGACGCGATAAATCATTCTCACGTAATGATTTACCTTTATTTTTCCTACAAAAGTTTTCAGCTTCTTTTTCACCTTTTGAAATACTAAAATTGTGAGGTCTATTTACTACAAATTTCTGTAAATTCTTTTGATTGATATTGGAATATGCTTGTGCATTTTCATAATAGATTGAGTTGATAAAATCAACCCCCCAAAACGAGTCGAAACTACTAATGGCGGGTTGTCCTACCGTACTCGCAATAATCATCGAGGTCGAAAAACTCTTTTGATGCCCTTTTAATTGTAGTGATAAACGCCGTTCAGTCTTTGATTCAATCATGACAAAGTCGCGCTTATCAGAATGGCTATTGTCATTGCCGCAATATTCTTTGGGATAAAGACCAATTGATAATAACTTGGGCTTTAAAAGTTTAACAAGCCTTTTGGCTTCAGATTCATCATGTTTATTAGAATAGGATAAATCACCAATTTTGCAAAACGCAGCTTCAGTATTATATCCGTGCTCATAAGCTTTTCTTTTCATTTTTGAATGATGTGTTATTCCGGTGCCTATTGCTTCGTGTTGTTTTTATATCACTTTATCTTTTGTATATTAACATACCAGAGCAATACTCTTGTCATTTTTTTATAATTTGAGTCCAATACTTTAATAATATATTATAGTATGCGTAAAACTTTACGAAGACATAATAAAAGAAACAAAACCAAAAGAAAGCTAATTAATTCTAATAATCGAGTAACTAATCCACAAATATATAATGAAGACGGTTTATCATTACTTAAAAAAATAGAAGATGGGACGGTTGATCTTGTATTAACAGACCCACCATATATTATATCAAATTCGGAAACTGGACTTAACCAAATTGCTTTAAAAGTAAAAAATTACAAAAAAACGGGAGAAATGTATAAAACACAAAAACAATGGGAAGAATATAAAACACAAAAAGAATGGGATGAATGGATGGATAAAAAGAATATACCTGACTCAAAAAGAGAAAAGAAATCAGAAGAAATCAAGAAAAATTATATGAAATATGGAACAATTTATGGTAGCAAATACGGAATTACAACAGACTATGGTGATTGGGATAGTAAATTTACTATTAAAGCTCTTAAAGAATTTATAAAAGAATATTTTAGAGTTCTGAAAAATGGTGGAACAGTTATTATTTTTTTTGATATATGGAAATTATGTATATTGAAGGAGATTTTAGTTGAAGTTGGTTTCAAACAAGTCCGCTTTATTGAATGGATCAAAACAAATGCTCAGCCATTAAATAGTTCTTTGAATTATCTCACAAATAATCGTGAAATTGCACTTGTTGCTGTAAAGCATTCAAAAGGTACTTTTAATAGTTCATATGACGATGGTATATATAATTATCCTATATATACTGCGAAAGATAGATTTCATCCAACTCAAAAAAATGTAAAATTATTCGAACAGCTTATAAAAAAACATTCTAATGTTGATGATATGGTAGTAGATACATTTCTTGGTTCTGGTACAACCGCAATTGCATCTAAAAATATGAAACGTAATTTTATAGGTAGTGAAAAGAATCGTGAATTTTTTGATAAAATTATCAAAAGACTCAATTGAAAGGAATATTTATAAGTCTTTTTCCAGAGAAATCAATAGTTAAAAACAAGATACCATCTTCCATTATCGTATGTTTTAAGTGGTGATAGATCCAATGTTGCGTTATGTTCTTTAGTAAAGTTCAATAAATGTGCTTTAAGTAAATACAAATCTATATTCA
>Ga0257106_1000189_pt1 | contig 38946 bp, 27 predicted proteins | sample LP_taG_3_FD_190177 | JGI IMG/M metagenome (GOLD analysis project Ga0257106, IMG submission 190177) | Marine microbial communities from Northeast Subartic Pacific Ocean, Canada - LP_J_2011_P26_10m | ecosystem: Environmental > Aquatic > Marine > Oceanic | place: Canada: Northeast Subartic Pacific...
CATCCCCAGGTGGAGCTGATATGTCCTTAGCCGCATCTTTAGGTTTACTTTAAAACGATTTGAGTTTGAAATATAGTAATAATAATAATGCTTAATATATTAGATATCTACTAATGTTACAAAGCGTCGTCTCGTCGTTCTTATTATAGATTACGCGAAGAGAAAAATCAATCAAAGATTATTGTGGCTACCTTTTTTCAAACTATCGCGATATTCCTCTTGCACGTTTTCAAACTCTCGACTATCTTGCCTGGTGACGATCCACCGTTTTCTATTCAACGTTTCCTGCGGTATGTCTTTCGTCACGTTGAGTATAAAGACGCCGCTCACGATGACCACGAACCCGATCGTCTGACTCAAAATTTCCGCGTATCCTTGCCCTAAATAATCTTTAAACATGATCGAACTCGCGGTTAACGTCAACGTCGTAAAACACACGTAATATATTGGCGTCACAATCGCCGTGTTAAACGTATCCAACGCTTTATTCAAGTAGTTCATCTGCGTCAACACGCAAAAAATCACAAACCCGATCATCACCCACGTCTCGATTTCCCGCATCTGGTTGTTGCCCTCGAACGTCATCTTCAGCGCCAATCCTAAAGTCTTCACGCTCATCACCGATAAACTCCCAACCAACGAACAAATCCCAATCGGTACCAACAATTGCGTCGTCCCGTGAATCGGATAAATCTGCGTGATCAACACAAACGTAAACATTAAAACAAACGCCGCGTACGACAAAAACGTCGGTTGGAGCATTAAACGCACAATCTCTTTGATCGAATCGATTTCCTTCTCCTCCGGTGCGTGCAACACGATATTCGCGGACCCGACGATACACAAAGCGCACCCTAACCACCCAAACGTGTTCAACTTCTCATTCAACACGTAATGACTCAACACCGCGGAAATGATAATCGACAACGCGCCTAAAGGCGTGACCACAATCGCCGGCGCGAACGCGTACGCCGCGAAGTTCGCGATTTCCCCCAGCGTCATCGAGAGCATGCCGACCCACCAGAGCGGTTCGTGTAAGTACCCGAACCCGCCGTCGCCGGCTCGTTTTGAATTCGCGCGAGAGCTCGACAGTTTTAACCCTTTCTTTTTTATGATGAACGAGGCGCCTATGCAGAGCGAAGAGCCGATGGCGAGGAGTAAACCTTTCGTGTTCGACGAGAATCCGTTCGTATCCACCGCTGGTTCGTCCCAACCACCCCCGGAGTGATATCTCCCCGAGGAAGAACTCCCCATCGCGCTACTCCTCATCACGCTGCCACTGCCGCCGATGATGTTGTTCTCCGCGTTGTTCTCTACTAACGAGTATTTTAAAGACGAAGGGGACAAAGAAGACGCCATGAATGATGCCGCAATAAACGTCCGCAGATGTGACGAACGAACGTTTCTTTACAAAAACGTCTGTCGTTTACGTCATCTCCATAAAGAGACGATTTCACGCGCGAGAAACAACACACATCAATCATCATCATGGCAGAAGAATCCTTGCTGCTGTTAAAAAGAAGCTTTTTCACGAGTCATCAAATTCGAAGAAAGGAGGTGGTTTCGAGGAGGAGCAGGAGGAGGAGCAGGAGGCAAGCGTCGGCGTTCGATGAGAATTCTTCCCCGGAGTCGTCGTCGATAAAGAAAGTCGTCGTCCTCGGCGGCGGGTTTGGCGGGCTGTACTGCGCGTTAAAGCTCGATTCTTTGTTAGCGACGAATACACGCGACGATTCAGACGAAAAGAAACCAACGATGATCGTGACTTTAATCGATACCAACGAGAAGTTTCTCTTTAAGCCGTTGATGTACGAGTTGTTGAATTCAGACATGGAGGAAACGGACGTGGCGCCTTTGTACGAGGAACTGTTGGAGAACACGACGGTACGATTTTTGCAAAAAGAAGCGATGAGAGTGGAACCGGATAAAGTTTTGAAAACGAAAAGCGGGAGTAAAGTGAGCGGGACCGGTGGGGAGGTTATCGTGCGAGATGTGGAGACGAAGGAAGAGGAACGCGTGAAGTACGATTACTTGGTCGTATCGCTCGGCGCCAAGGTGGATTTCGAGTCCGAGAAAAATTTCGTGAAAGGCGCGAGAGAATTCGCGATGCCATTTAACGGGCTGGATGACGTGAATAGAATGCGGGAGAAGATTGAACGATTGAAAGAAGATGGTGCAGAGAGGGGCGAGAGGACGGTGGCGGTAGTTGGCGCCGGGTACGCGGGAGTAGAGTTGGCGTTGTGTTTAGCGCGATGGTTCGAAAGAGAAGACGGATTGAAAGACGTGAAAATTAAATTGGTCGCGAAGGATGGGAAAGTACTCAGTAGCGCGACGGTAGGTGGAAAGAACGCGGCGAGGAAGGCGTTGGGGAAAGCCTCGAACGTGGAAATTGTAGACGGAGTGGTCGGCGCGATTGAAAGGAGTAGCAGCGAGAGTAGTAAAGTGAACATTTCTTTGACAAAGGGTGATTCATCTTTGCAAACGATCGAAAACGTCGACATGTGTTGTTGGACGGTTGGTTTGTCCGCGAAACTTCCAACCAGCGAAAGCGACTGGCCGTTTGAGCAAGACCCGCGGACGGGGAAAATCGTCACCGACTCCACCTTAAAAGTCGCCGGGTACGACCGAGTTTTCGCCTTGGGTGATAACAGCATACAGCGCGAATACGAAAAAAAAGACGCCGCAAATCGCGAGGAAGAAAAGCCTGCTACGGCGCAAGTCGCCTTCCAAGCCGCGGACTATTGCGCCTGGAACGTCTGGTCCGCCATCAACAAAAAATCCCTCCTCCCGTTTCGCTACCAACACCTAGGGGACATGATGACCTTAGGCGACAAAGAAGCCGCGGTCCAATTCCCAGTCGGCGAAGAAACCACATTAGACGGTTCCGCCGCGTTCGCTTTGCGTAGATTAGCGTACCTCTACCGCATGCCAACCAACGGTCAGCGATTGAAAATTGGACGGAAATGGTTATCGGCGATAAGCTCGAACCCGAGCGCTTTCGTCGGCGAAGTCATCGAAGGCTTGAATTCGTACACTTCTTCGAGGTAACAACAGTGCAGTTAGGTACTCGTGCACTTAACGCCTTTAGAATTTTATAGCCTCCATCATAGAGTTTGAAACACCAACGCGCGCAGAGCGTTTTCAAGAGCACAAACATCTTAAACATCTTATACAACAACAACAACGGTTTTCATTTTTTCTTCTTTCTTGCTCTTTCGTCGTTTCCTTGTTGCTTCACAATTAATTATAATTAAGTTTTGCGTAAAAAAGAGAGACAAGCGAGAGAGAGAGAAACGCGACGAATGGCAGCGAGTGGCGGCCGCCGAAAGTGCGCGCTGTGCTTGGTCACCTTTGTCTCCTTCCTCGTGATGACTCTCCTTCTCTCCGCCATGTCCTCCTCCAAAGAGGACTTGCGCGAGAGCCTCTCTAAAATTTCCAATCAAGATATCAGCGAGACTGCGTTGCAAGCGATGGAGTTTTTCAAGGACAGCTTTAACGTTTTCGACGACGACGACGAGGAGGAGGAAAAAGAGGAAGAATCAGCGTTAGACGTCGCCGAGGAGCGAGATTACTTGTTGGGAAACAAACACTCGTTCGCGAACGGGTTTGAAGTCGACGACGCGGATGTAATCATCGCAGCAGCGAGTCCCACCGAGTATCGATTAAAAGTTCCCAAAGCTGCTTCCAGTGGTGGTAAAAACGAAATCTGCGCCAAAGCGTACCTCGATCGATTACCGTGCACAATAACGAAGAAAATGCCAGAGTGTGTCGGGGACAGTTTTAACTTTGGGAACCACTACTGGACCGTGTCGCAAAAAGCCGTGGAGAAGTATAAAACCGATCGGAATTTGAACTCGATTAGCAAAGCGACCGGCGTGAAGAAACGCTTGCCGAAGGACGGACCTTTCGACGAGAGAAACGTAAAGCCATATAGGAGCTGTGCGATTGTAGCTTCGAGTAAAACGCTGAGAGGAAAAAAGTTAGGGGTTAAGATAGATACTCACGAAGTGGTGATGCGCATGAACGGCGCGCCGACGAAAGGATACGAGAAAGATGTCGGTTTCAAGACCACGTTTCGATTGCAGCACGGGGGGTATTTCGGTTGGCGAGAAAAGCCGGAGGAAGTGTGTTTAGGGAAGTGGGCGGCGGGAAGAGACCGTGGCAGTCACTCAGAGTTGGAGAAGATGGCGAGAACGAAAGTGCACGCGATTAATCCGAACTTTGCGAGGAAGTCAAGGACGGATTGGTTCACGAAGAGGGATCACCTTCCCACGCAAGGATTCAGAGCGCTCCTCATTCTGTTGGCGAGCTGTAAAGAGGTGAGCGCCTTTGGGTTTAGCGGCGGCGCTGGATGGTATTTCGATAAAGTGAAAAATCGAGGGCCGGCAGATAAAAGGAAACATGGGCAAGGATTAGCAAAGAACCGATGGTTAGATGCGCCGAAACCGGCGGCAGATAGAGGTAGTAATAGCAAGAAGAAACGGCGACTTCTTTCGTTGTTTAGTAATAGCGAGCGCGAGGGAGAAGAAGAAGTAGAAAAGAACGACGAGAAGTTTAACATCACGTTACCGAAACGATCGCTATTGGCAATGCGTCCGAGGAATACGTTGCCGACGACCCACAAGCTTTCTGTCGAGCGCGAGTGCATCCGAAATCTAATCAAATTGAAATTTCTGCAGAAAGGCGGATAAATTTAATCATGGTACCATTCGCGTGTTGCATCAATACAATTTATATTAATATGACATATATTACTCTATTGCACTATATAGTAGTAGTATCGCATCGTATCGTATCGTATCAGTTCTTTTCAAATACAAATTTCAGAAACGCCTGAAACGCTCGCGCATCCGTTTCTGGACTACGCGCTTTGACAAATTCGTGTTCCACCATTTCGCTCGCCGTATATCGCGCTTCGGCGTCTTTTTGCAGTCCTTTCTTCACAAATTCGCGAAACGTTTCCGTAAACTTACCGTGCGTTTCTTCGCACAGCTCGCTCTCCGGAGAAGACCCGTGGACGATTAAATCCATGATATCCCAGAACCCACCGTAACTCCCTCCGGACGTTTGCTTTTGCAAACCGCCTTCGTTGTTTTGTTGTTGTTGTTGCTTCTTTTCGTTGGATGCGACCACGGCGTACGGAAACTTACCAAACGCGAATTCAAGCAGTGTCAGCGCTAAGCTCCAACAATCAGTTTTGTAATCGTACCCATCGCCTCGAATTCTTTCTGGCGACATGTACGTCGCCGTGCCTACCCAACTCGTACACTCGGCGCCAGATTCGCCCAAGCGCCCGCTCACGCCGAAGTCGGACAATTTCACCATGCCTGTTTGTAAGCAGCACAAAATATTCGACGGTTTCACGTCTCGGTGCACGACTCGCAAGACATCGTGCAGATAGTGTAAACCTGTGCTCGCTTGACTGGCCACCGCGGCTATATTTTCCTCTTTCCACGGTAAGTTCTTATTCTTCTTACACACGGCGTCCAACGATCCGCCATCCATGAGTTCTAAAACTACGCGAATAGTCGCGCCGTCCGCGAAAAACGCTCCGTAACAATTCACAACGTACGGGCATTTCGATTCGTGCAACGTCCGCAACTCGGTTATCATCGCCTTTCGTCTATCGTCGTCTAAATTCACTCGAAATGATTTCACCGCCACCATCTTCTGCGTCGGTTTGTGCAACGCCGTTTGCACGACGCCAGAGGCTCCGGACCCCAATATCTTCGCGTTCGTAAAATCTAAAACGTCTAAAGTGGATAAGAACGTCCCAAACCTGGGCGTTCCACCTTCTTCGTTCACCAAGGAACTGTTCGAACACGACGTGTTTAAACTTTGATCGAGTGGTGAATTTTTTGCATCCGTTCCTCCTCCTCGACTGCTCCCCCCAACCGTGTCCGTTTCGATCGAATTATTATTCGTGTTATCTCTCGTCGTCGTCATTGATATCGTGGTGTTACTTCGGCTCGCGTTTATCCCACCGTCCGTCGTGCTCGACGAAAACGACTGGTCTTCCGTTTTACTATTGTTATTATCATTAGTAGTGTTGTTTCTATCGTAGTTGAATTCGTTTTTATTCGTATTATTATTAGTAGTAGTACTCGCGCTCGTCGCGTTCGGTCGTTGCCTCGCGCGAATCATCGCCGTCTCTTCCATCTTCCTCGTCAACCCAACCATATCTACCACGGACGCAGTCCGACTCTGGCTCGCGCTCTGCGTCGCGGACACGGACACGGATACCGACCGCGACTCGAATCCTCTGCCGCCGCCCGCGCCCAAAAATCCTTCTTCTAACGAGAGTTGCGAATGCGTCTCTTCGTCCAGTTTGGACAAGTCCGAGGTGGATATTTGCACGCCCAGTTTCCCGATGGAAAAGTCGCCCTCGGTAAACGTTCCCGACCCGGTCCTTTTTTTGTAAAAGTTCGTCAGAAAGAGAGAGAGAGAGAAAGAGATGTCAGCGAAAGAGTCATATTCTTTGAATCAACACGCTGGCGAGTTGTTTTCTATATCTAAAAAGAGAGAGAAAAAAAAACGAAGATAATCATTACCATCGGTACTGTTGCTCCTTCGCCGCGTCGTCTTCTTTCGGCACGGACAATAAGGAAAGACCGGCGGGTTTTTTTCGCGCCGTGTGGTTGTTGTTGTTCTTCTTCTCTCCTTTTTTCCTCCTCGTCGTCTTTTCTCCGTTCGACGATGATGATGATGAGGATGATGATGGTGCCTCGTCGTGAAAAGTCATTTTCTCATCATTGCGTGTTGTTGTGGAGCAAAAGAAAACAGAGAAAAACAAAAAGGTGCTAACTAATAAGAAAGCTCTGACTGAAAGATCTCCTCGCTAAGATGTGTGGCAAACGGTGTGTATTATTGAGCACACCGACACCGAGGATATATGTTACGGTCGACGGCAAAACAACAGTAACTAGAGAGAAAAAAAATATATCCGTGTCCTCGACATTTTCGAGAAAAAACCATTTAGGGTAGCATATGATACCCTAAATAGAGATTTTTCTTTCTCTTTGAGCAACACAAAAAGGAAACGTGCGCGGCCTCATTCTACTCGTGCACGGGACAGACAGACCCGGTTTAGGCTTCCTTCTTCGTTCTGCGAATAACATTTACGAATAAAGAGAGGCGAGAATACTAATACTATGCGCTGCCTGTCTCTGCAAAAGGAGCGTGCGTTTCGTCGTCCGTCGTCGAGAAGACAGCATCATCGGCGATGATGCGGGGGGGAGGTGTGCTACATTACACAAAAGAAGAACGTACGAGTTACAGAGAGTACGCGCACGCATAAACGCGAGAACATTCCGCCAAATCTCTCGTCGCGTCTTTGAGTAAAAGAGACGAACGATGACGAGTATCGCGAAACCTACTCTTCCAGACGAGACCACCCGTTTACTCCCTCCTTCGACTTTTGAGACGACGACTGAGACGACCGGGACGACGAGAGGAGGAGGTACAGGAGGAAAAGGAGAAAACGAAAACGAAAAAAGCGTGCTTTTTTCCTCAACATTTTGGCCTCAGAAAAAAGAAGCAAACGACGACGACGAGGGAAAACGAGAAGATCATCATCGCTCTCCTCATCATCGCTTAAAGAGCGGCGAAGACTCCTCTCAAATTCATCCGGAGAGAGTAACGATGATGGGAACAACAACAACAACAACAACAACAACAACAGGAACAACGGTAAAAGAAGACGGCGAAATCGAGGACACTACGAATTCACAGATGAAACCACCTTTACAAAAAGAGGATTTACCACCACCCGACGATGATGATGATGTCGTCGGAGACGCTGATGATGATGATGATGATTTTGAGAACGGTAAAGGAGGAAGAGGAACAGTTCTTTTGATCGATAAAGATAAAGACGAAAACGAAAACGACGAGAACGACGATAACCTGAACAACAAAAACGTATCCACGGCGTACGCGCAAAAGATCATCGATCGAGACACCAAATGGCTGTACATGAAATGCGCGGTGTTAGCGACCCTCTGGTTCGTGTTATCCGCGTCGCTCGCGTTGTATAACAAAGCGATTTTTAGCAAGAAAGGTTTTCCGGCGCCACTTTTGTACACGTCGTGTCAGTTTTTCATGCAGTGGCTTTTAGCGACCTGGGCGTTACAATGGCCGCAATTGTTTAACGATCGGGATAAACGGTTCGTCACGCGCGGGAGGCCGGTCGTGCCGACGGATTCGTGGATGCGAACGATTTTGCCGGTTGGGTTTTTTATGGGGTTAGATATCGGGTTGAGTAATATTAGTTTAGTGTACATTACGGTGTCGTTTTATACGTTGACGAAGACGACGAGTTTGATATTCACGTTGTTTGTGAGTTTTATAACCGGGATGGAGAAGTTTTCGTGGACGTTAACCGGGATCGTGGTGACGGTGATGTTGGGGGAAGCGGCGGCGGTGATCGGAGAGACGCAGTTTAACGCGATTGGGTTTTTTATTTGTTTGAGCGCGGCGGCGGTGAGTGCGGTCCGGTGGGTGGTGGCACAGAAAGTCATGCATTCCTCGAGCTCGAACAAATACGGTTTACATCATCCGGTTATTTTGTTGTACCACGCGATGCCGGTGATGACGGTGGTGACGTTTTCGTTTAGTTGCGTTCACGAGCAGTGGTGGGAAGCCGAGAAGTGGGACGCGAAACAGTGGAGTTTTCACACCAGCAAAGAGTGGGCAGAGGCGTTCGCGACAGTTTTATTCGGCGCGTGCATGGCATTCGGTATGACGTTATCGGAGTTTGAGTTGTTAAAAACCACCTCGGCGATTACGGTCATGATCATAGGCACGGCGAAAGATTTAATCACCATCGGCGCCTCGGTCGTGATCTACGGCGACGTCTTGGACGCGTACAACGTCTGCGGATTATTCCTTTGTCTCATGGGTATCATCGGCTATAACAACTTCAAGTTGCAAAAGATGAAAAAAGAAGCGCTCACCGGGAAAACCGGCGATATCGACGACGGTTTACCTCTACCCGTGTTCGTTTCCAAATCATCCGCGTACAACAAAGAGGAGGACGACGACGACGACGACGACATATTCCGTCAAACCTTCGTGAGATGATGATTTTCGACGAGAGCAAAGTTTAGAGAGAGAGAGAGAGAAGAAATAGAATTAGATATGACACGTAGTAGTAGTAGTAGTAGTAGTAGTAGTAGTAGTATGATTTGCACAATGTACTGGTAACGCGAAGAGCTTCTTTGTATTCTATACGTAGTATTCGTTTTTAAAAGTCAAAGTCAAGTCCAGCGCGCATACGCGCCATCGCAAAGTCAACACGAACTCCTCGGTTCCACTCGTTCCGCGTGTTCTTTCGCGATTTGAGAAACGCCTTTCTCCCTGTCACATCATCACTCTCGCAAAAATCAAACTCATCACAAAGTCAACACAAACTCGGTTTCACTCGTTCCACCTGTTCTTTCGCGAGGCGAAACTCCTCCTTCCCAGTCACCTCATCGCTCAAATCAAAGTCCTCCTTTCCCTCGACGATATTCTCCACTAACTCCTCTAAATCCACGAACGCTTTTTCTAACCGAACGAACGTGTCTCTCACCATCGCTTTCGACTCTTCCAGGCACTGTTTCCGTTGTCTCGCGTTGTTTTCGTCGTCGTTTCGGTCAATCTCGTCTTTTTCTATTTGCGTCGTGAAATCCAAAACTTCTCGTTCGTACATTTCCCTCTCTTTGGAGAGGCGACGGAGGACGCCGGTTTTGATTTTCAGTTCGCGCAGAACTTGCGAGACTCTTTTTTCGTGCATTTGGTGTTCTTCTTCGTCTTTATTCGCGTCTGTTGATGTCGTCGTCGTCCTCATCTTCGTCGTTTCTGTTGTGGAGATTTTTGAACTTTTCAGGGAACTTAACTGTCTGTTTTCCCCCAAAACACTCTCGAAGTATTACACTTTAGAGAATAATACAACGATGAAGACGAGCGGTATGTCGTCGTTTACGTCGTCGTCGCGATTCTTTTTGAAGTCTCAGACGAGTAGCAGAAGGAGGAGTAGTAGTTTTAGGAGGAGTAGGAAAACGAGCAGCAAAAGCTTTGAATGCTCGACGAAGAAAACATTCACCAGTTTCCAAGAACTCATCGACGAGTCGGAAATACCAGTCCTCGTGGATTTCTACGCCACATGGTGTGGGCCGTGCAAACTCGCCTCGGAAATGTGCGGCAAATTTGCAAGTCAAACGGAGTTTAAAGATAAGGTGAAGTTCGTGAAAATCGATACGGAGAAATACGTGGAGCTGAGCTCGAAGTGGAAAGTGGAAGGGTTGCCGACCTTTGTGTTGTTTCACAAAGGGAAAGTGCTGGACAGGATCGAAGGATTGCCGACGGAACAGCAGATGAAAGATCGACTGCTGCACTTTTTGCAACAAGTTAAATAGCGACGGTATCGCGAAGGTAGCATTTTAATGTAGAAAAGCGGTCGCCCGCGAAGAGAGTTCTTATTCTAACGTAACAACTTTAACGCAACCTTTCGTTCGCCAGAGAGAATTTTACGACGGGCTAGTATTAGCGTTTTCCTTTTTTCGGTTTCTTCCTTGATGCCGGCGGCTCGTCTTCTTCTTCTTCGTCGTCGTCGTCATCGCCAAAGACGATGTCGGGGAGCGCGCCGTCAGAATCGGAGTCATCTTCTGTTTCTTTCGCCGCGGCGGCTCGCTTTTGTGCCGCCGAAGCGGAGGACTTGCCAAACTTTTTCTTCTTCTTCGGTTGTTGTTCGTCTTCTTGTTCTGCGTCTTCCATCCGAGGCGCTTTCGATGGAATCCACGCGTCGTCAGAGGTTCGAAGTTTACTAGAATTCACCGGCACGCCAAACGCGCCAAACTCGTCGTCTTCTTGAACGGCGGCGTCAGAAGGCCGAACCATTTTTGTTTCAACTTCCTCTTTTTCTCCTTCTCGAGGAGGTAGCAAAATAGGCTTCTGGACGACGGTGTCTTCAACTTCTAGTTCTTGCTCTTCATCGTCGTCATCCATCGCCACTGGCTCTTCTTCTTCTTCTTCTTCTTCTTCTTCTTCTTCTTCTTCTTCCTCCTCTTCTTCCTCACCGTCGTCCCCCCAAGTCGGTTTCGATCCGTCTAATGCGTGCTCGGTGTTATTTTTATCAGTCAACGACCACTTTACTTTTTCTTCTCTCGTCGCATTTTTCAGCGAATTACTCGCGCGCTCCAATAAAGGCGGCGCGCTTGGATGCAACAAACTCTCCAAAGCAACGCGCGCGTGTACGGAGGCTACGTTGCATGTACTTGCGAACGAGGCAAACGTCAACGCGCTGTTCCTCGGTCGATGCGATGTCGGCGCAAGCGTTGAGGCCAACAACGCCTCCGTTTTTGCAGCCTTTAAATCTTCCAACATTCTCTTGCACGTTTCGTCGCGATACAAATTGAAAGGTTCGATAACGCTTGATTCGTACGCAGCGGCAACGACGTCGTCGATGGCACGTCTCGCGCTTCCAGAAATCGAAGCGCCTCCGACGCGCAAAAACGCTGCTAAACATTTTAGCGCCGCGGTTGAAGTCAAAACGCGATTCGATGCGGTCATACCGCCGGCTAAGAGAATGTCGTTATCTACTCTTGCGGCTATTTCGCGAATTACCTCGGGATCTTGTTCGGTCGCAACGCCGTGCGCGCCGTGTTTCTTCCTCTTTCTTTGTTGTTGCGATTGGTGCTGTCTCGCGGACGATGCTCGGATGAACGATACGTTCGTGAACGTCGCCGCCGCATCCTCAATGGCGTGTAACGCTATTGAATCACATATGAAGCTTTTCACCGCACCCGCGCCTAAAGTGTTCGCTAAATTTATGGATACGTCGTACGCCGCGCATCGAACGGATGCGTTCGTGACTTCCCCGGTGCGATCGTTTGCCGCGGTGTTTCGCAAGCAATCGTCCAACATCGTACACGCGAAACCACACGTGGGCGCAAACGTTATTTTCGTCGCTGAAATCGCCGCATTTAACAACATTAAAGCCCTTTCGTGCGTGCATGGAAGTTTTGCAGTCAGACGTGGAGACGGCACACCTGGAGGAAGTCCCGGCGATTGAGAAAGTGGCGTTCCGTTGCACTTCAAAACTCGTTTCGCGAGCTCGCAGATTGATTGAATAGGCACGCTCACGGATACTGGAAACTCTTTCAAATTCAACATTTCCTCACACACGAGTAGTACGCTGTCCAAGTTATCGTGCGCGCTTTCCCTATATATGTGCGTGTAGTGCGTGTACTCGAGAAATTTGGCGGGAAGATCGTATCCAACCGGCGTGAGCATTTTTAATCCTTTTTCAGCCACTTCCAACTTTTCAAAACCATCGAACGCCATTTTCGCGAAATGGTGCGCTTGGACTAAAGCAGAGCGCATGGTCGATTGCCAAATTCGGGCCAACTCTTTGGTGCCACCCGATGCTCTCAACACGGACGCGAAGCATCTCGCAGCGACCGCGGGAAACGTGTGGCTTCTTTTACAACTCCCGCCTCCCATGTACATTTTAATTGTACTTTGCAAACTCAATACGTGTTGCTTCGCCGATCCAGGATGCGCCGCACAAATCGCATCGATACACTTTAACGCGGCCCTTTCCAACGTTTCGTAAGTTGTTGTTGTTTGGTTGACGAATAATAATCCGAGAAGAGTTCGCAAAATCTTTCCGAAACATTGCGACGCTTCGTGATTCACCCCGGGCATGTATTCAGATAAAGCCCCGGACCGTTTTGCTATGCTTTCTACGCACTTCACTATGGCTAATGTCAACTGCACTATCCCTTCTTTATTACTCGCCGCGTCGTTTTCGGTTATCCTTTTCACCGACGCCTTGAGCGAACCGTCTAGATTCTGCAACGCGTTCGCGAAAAACTTCGCGAACCGCTCCGTCGACGCGTTCTCCGCCACAAACTGAATCACCGCCACGCCTCGAACCGCTTCGTAAACTTCTCGAAATCCACACCTCTCCTCAGTCCAGCTCGTGTTACCGAGCGCCAAAATGCGCTCCATCTCCGTCAAAAAAATCCCGCCCTCCATCTCGCTCGCCAACGACAACAGATTCGATCGAGCCATCACGTGTAACGCGTTTTGTGTCCTCGCAACTAATTCTTCTTCTTCTCCAAATTCATTCTCACCACCATCGCTCTTCTTCTTCGTCGTCGTCGTCATCATTTCCACGCAGTATTTCAGCATCGAACTTCTCGTCGCTTCAGAATTGTTGTTGTTTTCACCGAAACCGCGCTTACTCCTGCTCGTCCCATTTGTGGTGGTGGCGGCTCCTCCTCTGTTCCTCGTTTTGTTGGTGTTGTTTCCCATTTGAATGATGCGAGAAGAAGACGCTCAAAGCAGAGACAACGACGACGTAAACGACAAGGACTTACAGGACGACCGCGTCAAGGTGGTATTCTTTCTTTTGCGTGTTCGCCGCTCTCGCGTATATTTAGAGTAGTATTTGTGGCGAAATTCTTCAAAAACTGCCCCGTGAAGAAATTGGAAACCTCTGAATAACCATTTCAAACCTTTAAGAAGAAGAAGACGGGCGCACGCGTAGTTGAGTTGGTGATATATCTTGCTTCTCCGTACTCTCTCTGAGATCATCCTTCCAGACTGGGGAGGGGGAGTTTTTGGGGCGAGTATTGTACGCTTTGCGTAAACATAAAAACACATATCTCATTTGAAAAGAGTAGCGGGGAAAAGCAAAAGCAATCCGATGGGGGAAGGAGGAGTGAAACTCCCACCACGCTCGACTCGAGGTCGCCGCATGACGCGCATGCTCGAAGACGAAGACTCCGCGGACGAAGAGTTCTGGAACCAAGACGCGTTCAAAGAAGAAAACGAAGACAGCGAGTACGAAAACGAGGAAGAAGTAGCGGACGTTTTTGATAAAGATTTCGACGAGGAGGAAACGAGCGAAGACGAGGAGGAAGTGGAAGTGCGAACGGAACGACGGAGGAAGACGATGAAAGCGCCGGAAAGAAACGAGGCGGCGAAGAAGAAGAAACAAGGTGCGAGTGATACTGCTGCTGCCGCTGCTGCTGGTGGTAGTGGTGCGTATGAAGAACAACAACAACAGACGGCGACGACGGAGCCGGCGGTGGTCATACCGCAGGAACTTCGAGTCTCGTCGCGCGCATCCGCGAAGGAGATTCGCGAAAGGTCCGAGGCGTTGCAAAGAGAGAGAAAATCGAGACCGCAAATCGTGCGACCAAAGGTGGAGTACGTCGTTCCGACCATGGAGGAGATGATCAAAGAGGCGAAGATTACGGAGAAGAAGAATTTAATCGAGTTGGAGCACTTGTTGCACTTGGAGGAAGAGCAAAAGAAGAAGAATCAGATGATGGATAGGAAAAAGCGGTACGACGGACCGGCGATTCGGCAGAGAAGTTTGAAAGGCGATAAACCCGGGAAGATTGTGTACGAGTTAATCCGAGGCGCGGTGAGTGAGAGAGATGCGCCGGAGTTTTATTTGAGAAGCGAAGATCAATCGCCGTCGACTTCGGTGAAAGAGGAGAAAATTTGCGCGATTACCGGGTTACCGGCAAAGTATCGCGATCCGAAATCAGGGTTGTATTACGCCACGATTGATGCGTTTAAGCAGTTGCGGTTGCAACAGGAGAAGAAAGAGGCGGAAGAGAAGGAGAACGCGACGATAGATGTAGAGGTAAAAGTAGAAGACGGACAAGAACAAGAACAGGAACAACCACCAACGCGCAGGTCGATTTGGGATCCACCCATTCCAGGGGCGTTGACGCATCGCGAAATCGCGCAAATAGCCAAGAAGAAAGCCGAAAAGGAAGAGCAAGCCGCGATGCAAGCGTTTTTGAAGCAGCAAGAGGAGGCTAAAGCCGCCGCGGCGGCGTTGCGCAGAGAAAAACAAGGCAAACCGGCGAAGGTCGCGCCGCAGGCGAAGCGCACAAAGGCGCAAATCAAGAAAGCGAAGGAGGCGATGAAACGAGAAGAGGAAGAGAACAAAGATTTGCGAGGTCCTGGTCGATGGTTGTCTTTGAAGACTATATTGGCGAGGCCAGAGTTGGACGTCCCAGCCACTGGTCCTCGATACCCTCGACCAGTGCTCGAAGGCTTCTCGAAACCGGGCATCCCGCAGTACGTCGTCCCGACGCCGAAATCGGTCGACGAACGACCACTCGACGAAGAAGACATTAAAATCGAACAACCGAACTTCGACAACGGCAATCGTGGTGCTACCATCGCAGTTGTTGGTGGTGAAGATACCGTGGAGATTGAAGGTATTCATTCCCGGGATATGGATCACATCGACGCCTGCGATATCATGGCCATCGAAGACAACGAAGAGGAAGACGACGCGATGACAAACTCGGATGATTTCACCGTCGAAGATGCCTCGGAGGACGAAGAAGACGACGAAGGTACGATCGAAGAAGACGAACGCGCGGCTTTAGAGGAGGACGACGAGCGTTTGAATATAACTGCCGAGGAGGAAAAGAACGCGCTCGAGGACGAGGCGAACATCCCAATCGAAGAACTCATGCGCCGATACCAATCGAACAATCGACAATTTGGTGAAAAGGAACCGTCTCCATCGCCGGAAAACTCCTCTGACTTTGATCGAGACGAAGTCGAAGATGATTCTGAAGATAACGAATCGACGTTAGAGGAGGACGAAAAAGCGCTTCAAGAAGACGAAGACATGTTAGATGCCGAGGACGAAAAGAAACGTTTGGAAGACGAAGCGAACATGCCCATCGAAGAATTGATGGCGAGATACCAGCAACAGCACTAAGGGTAAAACGACGTCAAAAAGCGAATGAGATAGTACAGATGTATAGCGAATGTAGAATAGAAAATTGAAAAGTAGTATAACGTAAATACTAGTACCTGGTAGACCAGTGGTAGTTGTGTCTCTTGACTGACTCTCAAAAAGGTCGACCAAACGACACTTTTTCTTCATCATTGGGAAGACCACTCATCATCATGCAGCGCGGGAGAAGAAGCCCCGCAATATTGCGTCAACTGCTCCTCGTCTCTCGAACGCCCCTCTTCAGTAACAACAAAAACTGCGCGCCTACTAAAAAACTATACGCGGCAAACCCTCTGCCGTTGTTCGAGGACGAAAACGACGGAAAGACTAAAACCGAATGGAAAAAGCGCAGACAAACGACGGCGGAGATGCTAAAACCAAAGACGAATACGAATCAACATTTTCCCATGCTCACGGACACGTTTAACCGCCACCACGACTATTTGCGGATATCTCTGACGGAAAGGTGCAACTTGCGATGTCTGTATTGCATGCCAGAGGATGGGATCGATTTAGCGCCGAAAGATGATTTATTAACGACCGAGGAGATTGAACGTTTGGTGAAGTTGTTCGCGAAAGAAGGCGGGGTGAGGAAAGTTCGTCTGACGGGTGGAGAACCGACGGTGAGGAAAGATTTAACAGACATAGTGGAACGAATATCGAGGATAGGTGGGATAGAACACGTGGCGATGACGACGAATGGCGTCGCGTTGAAGAGTAAACTTGACGCGTTGAAACGGAACGGTTTGAAGTCGATCAACGTGAGTTTAGATTCGTTGGTAAAGGCAAAATTTGAGTTCATGACGAGGAGAGACGGGTTAGAGAAAGTGTTGAAATCAATCGACGAGGCTATTCGGATCGGGATAGAGACGGTTAAAGTAAACGTCGTCGTCGTGAGAGGGCAGAACGACGACGAGTTGTTAGATTTTGTGCAATTCGCGAAAGAGAAACCAGTCAACGTGAGGTTTATTGAGTACATGCCGTTCAACGGGAACAAATGGGAGACGCGAAAAATGGTATCCTACGCGGAAATGTTTACTACCATTCAAAAAAAGTACCCATCGATTGCGCGAATCCCGGATGAAACCAAATCTGAGGTCGGGAAGAACTTCCAAATCGACGATTTTCAAGGCACGGTGTCCTTCGTGACGAGCATGACGAACCATTTTTGCGGCGGGTGTAATCGATTGCGTATATTAGCGGATGGAAATTTGAAAGTGTGTTTGTTTGGTAACGCCGAAGTATCTTTGCGAGACGCCATGCGCGTAGATAACGCGTCCGACGACGATTTGAAGGCCATCGTGGAAGGCGCGGTGAAGAGAAAGAAAGCGAAACATGCCGGCATGGAGAATTTAGCTTTCATGGAAAACCGGTCGATGATACGCATTGGAGGATAATAATACTGATGATAACATTAGAAGAGAGTATTCGTATAGTAGGGTAGTAGCAACCGTTAATGATTTATTTTAGCAGCAGCATCAAAACGGCGAGCTCGCGCACATGACAAACTTTGCGTGTTTCTCCTTCCCCGCTCTCGAGTAACATTCAGCCAGTTGAATCACCGTATCTACAATCGCCTTCTCCCCGTTCGCCATCGCGTTCAAGCAATCTTCCGCGTCTTCCTCGGCTTTCACTTTTTCTTTACTCTCGTCCACGAATTGATCTCTCCCCGGTCCTTTCCTCGTGTCTAAAATCTTTCTAATCTCAGCCACCGAGCTCGTCTCGCCCCAACCGGCTCTTTCAATCATCCGATCGAGCGATTCTCGGGTTTCAAACGTCGACCAAGGACACTGCACGCCCGATCGCGCGAAATCTCTCGCCTCTTCCATTCGATTCAACGACGCGTACACGTCTGAAATAAACGCGTACACTTCGCCCCAGTTTTGAAACTGATTCTTAAACACGTCGCACGCGACCAACGCGGACTCTTCGTCTTTCCTCTCCAAATGCCGCTCGACTAAACCTCTCAAAGAGCTCGGAAACCTCCCAACTTTCATCGTCAAGTATTGGTCCAAAGTTAACTTTCCCTTCTTTTCTGAATAGTCGTTTAACTCGTACGCGTTCTTCCCGACTTCCCCGCTGGCGTCAAACAGCACTCTCTCCGCGCCGTCCGTCGCCGCTTCCTCGACGACAATCTCGCGGTGGATAAACTCCTTTGGATTTCTCGCCAAAAGCGTCAAAAACTTCCCGCACGAGGACACGCGAACGATGGATAACGAATCCACGTCGTCGTGTGGAATGTAAATCCCAATCGTCGTCGATGTCGCTAACTCTTTCGCGACCGGAACCACCAGCGGGTGCACGTTTCTCCTCTGGTTCGGTTCCACGATTTCCAAACCTTCTTTCGCTTGCAACACTCGCAGCAAAGATTGGATGTTCGTTTCCGTGTTTTTCGTTCGCGCGATGGAGGCGGCGTTCTCGATGTATTCCGAATGCGTTGTGGACGACGACGCGGATGCGCGAATTTGGTTTCTTCTTCTTCTTCTTCTCCTACTTAAACTACTTCTTCTCTCGTCGAGGATGATGTCCTCATCTCCATATCTTCTTTTCTGCCGATGCATCATCGGCTCGCTTTTAAGACAATAATAACGACGACGATGATTTCTTCCTTTTGCAACAACACCAACGAAAGTCGACGACGACGTAAACGACGACGACGCCAGATGATTCGTTGATGACGTCATAGTTCTCTCTGTCTCTCTCTGTCTCTGTCTCTCTCTCTCTCGCTTTTATTTGAGGACTTTGTGGTGAAATTCGGATTTACGAGAGAGAGGACTCCTTCCTAGACCCTAAACCCTAAACACATTTTTTGATCTCTTAAAGCACTTCGACAGAAAAGAGACAAAAAGCAGAGAAAAACCTCCAGAGGTTTTCGGGTGTTATTCCTTTCTCTAGCAGTAGTAGTATTCTGCACAAAAGGAACTCTCTCTCTCTCTCTCTCTTTCTCTCCTCTCTCTCTCACAACACTAGCGCAAAGAATAGTCGTCGCAGTTTTTTTCAGTCTCATTATTTGCGGCAGAGTAAAAAAGCGTCCTAAATCTCAATCTCATCGAAGGAGAAGAGTTTTTTCCAATCAATCGCTTTTTTATTACACGTCAGCATTCCGAAAAGAACTTTCGATCGAGATGAACGGGTACGCGCGGTGCACGGTCCCGCCGATCTTAGTCAACGCGCGACCGAAAAATAACAACAACAACAACAACAACAACAACGTTACCGGTAACAGCACTTCTCCGACGGCAGCGCCGACGCCGAAGCGAACGAGCGAGGACCGAGACGATGCCAAATTTGGGGGGGGGGTGAGTCAGCAACCACACTCCTCTGTTCACCACGAAAGAGGACAAAGAAGGAAAAAATCGGTTCGGTTTACGGAAACGCCGGATGAAGTCGTCGGGACGGCGGAGGATATCGATAGATCGTCGATTTCAGCGCCGAAGAGGTGCGACGTGTGCAGCGTACATCTCGTTGGGTTCGTGTGGGAGTGCGGCACGTGCTGCGAACAAGAGAAGACGGAGACGACGACGAAAAATGATGGAAGCGGCGAAGATGCGATGTCATCACGCGGAGAACAACATCAAGTACAACATTCACCTTCTTGTCAAGCGTGCGAGGAGTTAGTCGGGGTTGGAAGAATGGCCGTTCGCGAGGAAGAGAGAGTGAAGAATACGATGTTGGAGATTGGGCCGCAGTCGCCGCACCAGAGTCAAGGGACGGTGTTTAATAGTGGGAATACGGCTTCGAGTGGTGGCGATCATGGATTTTCGCCTAGGTCCAGTAACAATAACAACAATAACAACATAGAAGAAGGAGAAGGTGCTTCAAAAAAAGGGTTCCGACTGTGCGTGAGTTGTTATCAGATGCACGCGAGGTTATCGATGAGTCGAACGAGGTTTTTGGAAGAAAGGAAACGGAAGGAGGAGGAGAATCTCAGAAAGCAGACGATTTCGTCGTCGTCAGATGATACGATTGCTATTACATCTATGACAACAACTACGACACTTCCCGCGCCAGTTTTGAAAAACGCGACGGCATCCGTGCCGACGGCAGAGGCGACGCCGGAAGAAAAAGAAACCGTCTTCTCCGCCGGTCAAAACAACTCTTTATGGCTACAACTCGCCGAACAATTACAAATTCACGAGCACGATCCTCAAAACTTCATTCGAACTGGATTAGATGACCAGTTGGCGCTGGAAGAAATCATACGCGATCGAGCGACGCTCATGGTCAACGGTGAAGACCGACTGGGAAGAATTTTGAAAGAAGCGACGCGAAGGATGGACGCGGCGAAGCAAAACGCCTCGGAAAGTTCCGAAAACGAAAACTCCAACGGTATGCATCAGAACGAAGAGGAACTCGCGCCGGCTCTTTGATATCACAAACAACGAGACCGTGATGACAACTGGTAGAAAATAAACACACTGTACTTGTATTAATGAATTTATGTGTATCAAACTCAACAACAATTTTTTCTCAGGCGAGCGTTTTTGGATAGATACTTTCATCACTTCTTATTCATGTTCTTTTCTTGCTGCATGAACGCTCTTCTGCCTTCGGAAACCGCCTCCTCGAATCCATTCTTCAGATCTGCGTTATTCTCGTCCAAGCGCAAACCTTCAAAAAACGCCACCGCGGCGCCCTCGAAATCGTTCATCGCCCTCGCCGCTTTGCCTTCACGAAACCAGGCTTTCAGGTAGGTTGGGTCGAGTGATCTCGCAGTGACGGCGTCTTTTCTCGCTTCCAAATAATCCTTCAGTTTCTCTTTACACGCGGACCTGTTCGCCCACACTTTCGCGTTCCACTCGTCGGTTTCCAAACTTTTCGTGTACGCTTCCAAGGCGTCTTGGTATTTACCGCCGACGAACGCTTCGTCGCCGAGGCGTTTATGTTGCTCTGCTTCTTTCATTTCCTCCTCGGATAACTTCTTTTGTGGACCAAGTGTGTGCCTAGTTACGCTAGTTTGTGGTAAATCGTGCAAATTTTGCTCGGGATTTCCTTCCGCTTGGCCGCTGTGCTGTCTGCGAATCTCCATGATCAACTCCTCCACGCGACGCATCACCGCTTGCGCGTTCCACTCGTCTTCTTCTTTCAAATTTTCATCTTTTTTCGTGTGCGAAAGCAAATACTCAACCACATCCTCTCTTCTACACGCGACAGCTGCGTGTATCGCTTTCATTCCGTCTTTATCTCGCGCGTTCGCATCGGCTCCATTATTGAGTAAAACGTCGAGAGCTTTCTTTCTCGTTTCCGAGTCTTCCGGATCCGTCCCGGCCCATTTCGGGTGACTGGCGAGCACGTGCAAAGCAGACATCCCACCTTCCGCTCTCTGATTTGCATCTATTTTACAATCTTCTACAACAAACCGTAAGGTTTCCACGCAGCCACTCGCGGTTGCTAACACCACAGCGCCGACTCCCGACTGCAACGTCTCGTCGCGTATCGTCTCCCGCTTCCCTTCGATGTCGAGTTCCCGAGAAAGCAACTTTGCCACTTCGTGCGACCCGCACCCGACCGCGAACAAAAACGGCGACCCGGTATTCCCTCCACTCGCTTTCTTCTCCAACATTCGTTTCACCTCTTGCACTCTCTCCGGCCCACCACCACATTTCGTCATCAACACGTCCGCCGTCTCTCTCGCGCGCTCTCGCCCTCCGTCCCACTCGGCTAAATAGTGCCACGCGTTCCTCTCGTCCTTCGATGTCACCAGCGCGTCCGCCTTCCCTTTTACTAACAAATACTCCAGAACTAAAGCATTCGCTCTCGACATCGCGATTAGTAAAGCTGTCGCGCCGTCGGCGTCTCTCATCTCCACGTCGCACTTTATCGTTTCCACCAAGTGTTTGCAAATATCCACCGCCGCCACGTCTCGCCTTTGCGCTATTAAGTGTAAACACCCTCTTCCTTTCACGTCTCGTGCGGTCAATACCTCCGTTTGGTCGCGGAATGCGAGGCAGGATTTTATGACCTCTTCTAGAGTTCCTTTTTGTATAGATTTTATTAAGGTTTCTATGCGTGAGATGGCTTCCATGGCGCGTTGCGAGGATGCGTTTTCCCTCTTGTCTTTCGCCGCAACCGTCATGTTCTTCGTTGTGTGATGTGTGATGTGTTGCGTTTTGTTTCTTTCGTTTAAGCAAAAGTACAGTCAAAAAGAAGAGAGTACAAGCAAATGTAATATAAAGCACCTCTATCAATGATCGCACGTGCTCTGATACCGCTCGAGAACAACAACAGCGGGGCTTCGTGTGATGAGCAAGCTTCAGTCTTTGGGGAAACTTTTGGGGGATTTTTGAACCAAATTCGTCATAAAAAACAACCTTTTCGACTACGTTATACACGCATCAAAAGACGTCGTCTTGAGCGTTTCGTTGGTGTTGTTGGTGTTATTGTGCGGGCCTCTTTTTTGCGCCCAGTGAGAGACGCGTTTTGTGCGTGTAGCAGAGACACGAAAGACGAGCGCAAACAGGGATTTGAATTCGATTTCATCTCTCTTTCCCGTGGAAACGAATCCTCTCTCTCTCTCTCTCTTTTCTCGACTTATTGGTATAATACACGAATAATACGAATGGCGTCGTCATCTGAAGTGGACGCGTGGATTGCCACTTTGCGTAAGTGCGAGATAATCGACGAGAACTCGGTGAAAAAGCTCTGTCAAATGGCGGTGGAGATCTTGGTGGAAGAATCAAACGTGCAAAATATTTCGAGTCCGGTGACGATATGCGGGGACATTCACGGTCAGTTTTACGATTTGAAGGAGTTATTCTCCGTCGGCGGGGAGTGTCCAGATACGAATTATCTGTTCATGGGAGATTTCGTGGACAGAGGGTTTTATAGCGTGGAGACGTTTTTGCTTTTGTTGGCGCTGAAGGTGAGGTATCCGGACCGAATGTTTTTGATCCGCGGGAATCACGAGTGTCGGCAGATCACGCAAGTGTACGGTTTTTACGACGAGTGCCTGAGAAAATACGGCAGCGTGAACGTGTGGAGATATTGCACGGACGTGTTCGATTACTTGTCTTTATCGGCGATGATTGACGGGAGAGCGCTGTGCGTACACGGAGGATTGTCGCCGAATATAACAACCATCGACGAGATTAGAGCGATTGATAGAAAAAGAGAGGTTCCGCACGAAGGGCCGATGTGCGATTTGTTGTGGTCAGATCCAGAGGATATCAAAGGTTGGGGTTTGTCTCCTCGAGGCGCGGGTTATTTATTCGGCGACGATGCGTGTAAAAGCTTCAACGAGAAGAACGCGTTGAAACTGATTTGTCGAGCGCATCAGTTAGTCATGGAAGGGTACAAGTGGATGTTTGACAAAGAATTAGTGACGGTTTGGTCTGCGCCGAATTACTGCTATCGATGTGGGAACGTGGCGAGCTTACTCGAACTAGACGAACATTTCACGCCGCGGTTCAAAGTGTTTGAAGCGGCGCCCGATTCCAATCGCGCGGCGCCGGGTAAACGTACGGTACCGGATTACTTTTTGTAGCGGAAAGAGAGCGAGAGTTGGATATAGATATAGATGCATAGAAGATATAATAGCGAATACAGTAGCATCACACAGTGATAGATTATGATTTTTTTTTCAGTTACTCTATTATGAAACTGAAGTTAGAAGATGGAGAATCTATTGCACGCATACGGCGCGCGCTTCACAAACAAACAACGTCTCTCTCATCGCACGCGACAAATACTAATCCCATCACCAATGGGTACTAAGCTATGACTCACTCGCGAGTCGTTCACGACGAACTCGTTAAACTCTTTAATCGCGATCGTTTTCTTATCTTTGTCGAAATCCGGATTCACTGGTCGTCCGTACCACAACACGTTATCGATGATAATCAAACCGCCTTTCTTCATCATCGGCAACAACTGTTCGTAATACCCCATGTACGCCCTCTTGTCCGCATCCACAAACGCTAAATCGAAATAATTTTCCCCAAACTCCTCTTTGATGTGTTCTACGCTCACTTTCGCATCCCCGACGTGCTCTCGAACCATGTGTTCAACCTTCGCCGCTTTCCAATACTTTCTCGCCACCGCCATGGCGTCGTCGTCGATATCGCACGCGTGGAACCGAACGTCGCCGTCGTACGACCGCTCGGTCATCGGTAAGAGCATCGCTAACGAACTGTACCCGGTAAACACGCCAATCTCGATGATTTTCTCCGCGTTTATCATCTCCACCATGAGTCGTAAAAAATTCCCTTGTTCCGGAGGTATTTGCATCCGAGCGCCGACGGGACTAAACGCTTGCGTTTCCTCTCGCAACTGTTTCAACAGTTTCGGTTCCCGTGTGTTCTTCAACAAGTAATCGTACAAGGCGTCGTCGAATCGCAATAAGGGTGAATTTATCGTCCCTCCACTCGCAGAACTGCTTTTTTTTGTGCTGCTTTTATCATCATCGCTCCATGATTCACCCCCGCTACTATTCGCCGCCCCTCGCCGCAGTCGTCGCACTAACGGTCGTCGTCTCGTGAACTTTTCCCCAGGGTGCAGATTATAACGCTGAAAGTCGTCCCCGTGATGATGGTTAGAATAGAAAGAAATTCTTCGAGTCGTCGGTGTCGTCGTCGTCGTCCTCGAAGTCAGTGCTCTCATCAGCATCGCTTTCCGCTTCATCGCCGCGTACATCGTCGTCCTCGTCGCAACCTTCATCTCTTCCCCCCTATTTTTGCTCCCGTTTGTTTTTTTAATGAAGGAAGCGAATTTGGAGCGAAACGCTTGTTTTGTAAAATGGACGAAAAACATCATCATAAAATTATTTAATCTCTCATCTCTTCTCTCGCGGGTCGGCGGGAAAGTGTTTGCTTTAACGCTTTCGCTTTGTTTGCGACGACGAAAGAGACGAGAGAGTAGACGATCTTGAAAGAGAGAGAGAGATCTCTGTCTCGTTCGGAGTGCGAGAGTGAGAGAGCATTTTTCTTCTTTTCTGTAAAAGCAGAGAGTTGCTTTCGTGTGCGTTTTTTTTATTCCCCAACGGATTTGAGATCTGGATTTGATTGAGAAGAAGAAGAAGAACTAACGACGCGATGACGATGATGCGCGAGGCGAATGGCAACAACACCCGCGGAAACGCGGTCAAAACGGCGAAAGGAGGAAAGAAAACGGGTAAGACGTCGAAGAAGAAACAACCCCACCAACCGTTTAAAGAGAACGAAACGCCAGGGCAAAATGGCAAGTTCACCCGAGGGATGGTGCGAAACATTCAAAATATGAGAGACGATCACGATAAAGCGACCATCGAGTGGTTTGACACCATGGAGGAGTTTGCGAACGAGGAAGTGGAGAAGGAATGGTCAAAAGAAGTTTTTATCGATCACTCGGACGCGTTTAAAGATTTACCGGATAGAGAAAAGATTCGAATACAGAGGATAAAGAAACGGAGCGATCCGAACGTCGCGCCGGACGAACCGGTGCCGTTGAGATTGAGACCGTGGGATGCGCATCCGAAGGATGCAGAGAAAGTGACGGTGCAGTATACGTATAGGAACGCGCTCGGTACGGTTAAAGAGTGTAAGAATGAAATAGCGAAACAGTTGGACGTTCCAATAGGGTCGGTTGAGTTGATTAACGCCGGTCGTAGGCTCGGAAGGGACGACGCGACGTTCCACGATTTACACATTTTAGCCGAGTACGTGGTGTATTTTCGAGTAAACAGCAGAAAAGAAGAAACAGAGAGGAAGAAGAAAGAGAAGATGGTCGATCCAGAGGCGCCAACGTCGGAAGGCGTGGCGTGTTGGCAACACTATAAAATTATCGAGAAGGACTAACGTTGTCGTTGCTACCGCGTCGAAACTATCAACTATAAAAATATCTCGTGCTATTATTATTCCGCTTTCGTCGACGCCTTCCCATTTTTCTTTTTAGATAGCGCAAACGTAAGCGTCTCGTACGTGACATACACTTGCCCAACGGCATACATCAGCGTAACGGCAAAGAAATAATTTGGATTCCCCGTTCTCGTTATCAACCAGGCGCGCAAAGTGACAAAACTTAAACCGAAAATGGCGAGCGCGATCATCGTCCCGTCCGCGACAATTTTAATCGCCTCGGAACGTTCGAGCACGCGAACTGAAGTGCCGTGTGCTAATATCAGCACCGTCGTAAACGCGAACTCACCTAAAGTCGGGTGCGATGCCAACGCCGTCGCGCACAGCAACCCCGCGCACGCGCTGAATAAAGGACTTTGACTGCGCACAAACCTCGCCGTAATCGTCAAGGCGCACACAATCCCACACCCTTGGAATGCGAAGCAATACCACGGCAAAAACCGTTCCCACATCAACGAATACACGTACCAGTGCAGACCGACGTTTGGCTGTAACTCCTCTGCTCTATACCGATCAAAAATAGACACGCGCAACCACTCTTTCAACTCGTCGTTCGGCACCACGTATTTATCCGCGACGTTCACAAACGTTCCCAACGCGCACGCGTACTGCGACAGAAAGTGTACCGCGAGTTTCTTCCCACTCGTTCCAAACTCATTTTCACGAACGGACCAAAAATGGAGCAACACCCCAGGTAAAAGAGTCACGGCTGATGGTAAATGCACCAACGACAACATCGCCAACGCGCCGCCGGTGACCGTCGGCGAGCGCTTGTTCGTCTTTACATCGATGGCGGCGTACACGACCAGACTCGTGAGTAAAAATTGCACCACTTTCGTCGTTCGCGACAAACAAGAGAGAAGGATGATTGGATGTAACATGTACACTCCAACGATAGATGTTGGTTCACCTTTATTTTCATCATCATCTACTGTTTCCTCGTTCTTTCTCTTCGCGCAACCGCGCTCGTATATCTGACTCAAAACAATCGCCGTGAGGACATCAATACATACGAACGGAACCACAGACCAGAGTAAACTGTCATCACTCTTCGATCCAGCGCCGCAAAATGGCGCGAACACGGCGCCCACGAACGGTGACACTCTCGACGACGACGTGATGCGTTTTTCACCTGTACCAAAACCATCCGTATCATCACCCCCGGCGATGAAGTTGTTGTTCGAGTTTTGCGGGTGGTAAGTGTTTTGTAAATGCGCGAATTCTTTCGCGTGATTGAACGCGTCGAACGCGGTCGAGAATTCGAACCGATTGTTGGAGAGATTTTCGCAGAGGACATTTGGGAACGCGTACGCGAGAAAGAATCGGAGGAAAACGCCGATGGCGAGGAAAAGGAGGTCGTTTTTTGTTCTCATCTCATATCGTCAAGTGGATGGAGCAGACGACGAGCGCATTTTTGTGCGGAGAAAAGTCGTTACAAAGTTTTGTGTCGATGGAACAACAAACATGAACACGGGGAAGAAGAAACTCTCCGGCGCGCAGAAGAGGAAGAAGAAAAAGGAGAAGGAAGAGCTCGCCGCGGAAATGGAGCGTTTGAAGCTTGGACCGACGGAGTTATGGACGGGGTTGGTGTTGCATCACAAGGATGTGTTCGTCTCGCATGTCTTGTCGAAATTGACCGAGACAGATCGGTTTTTCTTTGGAATGGTGAATAGAGAGAGTCGGGGTGTGTTTGCGTACGCCGGGGTAGACGTATTACGTTGGGATGTTCGCGAATGCACATCCATTTCGACGTTGGAATGGATGTGGAATCACATGCCCTGGGGAGAGATATGTGAAGATGGAACGGTGAGAGATCAAGCCTGGTTTTGCGCGGAAGTTGCCGTAACGAACAAACTCGAGTTTCTCAAGTGGGCGAGAGAAGTGAAACAGTGCGAGTGGGATGAGTGGACTATTAATGAGGCAGTAGCTATGAATAATCTCGAGATGCTCAAGTACTGCTTCTCGAATGGTTGCCCGTGTGATGAAGAAAAGTCGTGTAAAGAAGCTGCTGGAAGAGGACACCTCGACTGTCTTCGATTTCTTTTCGACAAAGTGGAACCTTCGCGAGAGACGGAAAAAGAAGCAGCAAGAAAAACAGCAGCATATGGTCACTTAGAAATCGTGAAATATTTCGTCGAAGAAAGAAACATAACTGATGCAGTAAAGATCGTCCTCTCGGCAGGCGCTGCAAAGTTTGGCCGATCCGATTGCCTCAAATACTTAGTCGAAGAGGCGAAATTGCCTCCTGACTACTGCGAATACATCGCTTACGCTCGTTACTACGAGCACGCCGAGTGCTTAAACTACTTGCAAGAAAAAGGGTTCCCAGAACCAACGGACGGAGAATACGCTGTTTTTGTCGAGATAATGAAAGCAGAGGCCGAGGAGGAGCACAGCGACTAACGACCGAGAAAAGACAAGATACAAATAGATAACAAGAGAGACTCGCACAACGCTTTTCCAGTTTTAAAATCAAACTCACTTCCCCTTTTCCTTTCGCAAAAGTCATCAGATGCCAACAAAGTCATTAAAATTTTCCGCGCCGCCCGTTTTAACCGGTGGTACTTCTCTCGTCGTCGTCGCTTTTTCTTTCGCAAAAGCAGCGCACGATGACATTCCTCGTTTCTCTAAATGCGTGACGATATCGAACGACTCGCTGTGCGTCCTCTTCTCCACCATTTCCCGTTTCATTCGCATCCTCTCTTCTTCTTTCAAATCCTCCTTGCGGACGCGCGCTTCGTTGAGCTTCATGTTCACCGGATCCCATCCGCAGCCGGACTTGTTCGGACGGTTGCCAACGTACGTTCGCTTAAATTGTAAACGGTTTTCTTCCGTTTCCTGCGCGAGTCTTTCTTTCTCTTTATTTAATTTCTCTCGTTCTAAGTTTCGTTGACGTCGCGAGTGATCTCGTTGGTCGCGTTTCGCGCGAAGCGTTTCGCGCTCGCGCTTTTGTTCCTCCGCTAAATCGATTTTACGGAACCGTTCGATTTCGCTCATGTACTGCGGAAGTCTATCGAGTCGCTTTATCGTCGAAGAAGAAGAAGAGGAGGACGAGGACAATTGCTCTTCCTCCTCGAAGAACGGCTCGTCTCTCGGCAGTCTCGCCCCTGGAAATATCCCGTGGTTCTTCCTCGGCGGTTCCAACACTTTCCTCCTCTCCACGTTTTGATACCCGCTCTCGGCTAACGAACGACCGGCGATGCCGTCTCGCCAATCGCGCTTTTGACTTCTCGCTTTCTCCTCGTCCGGGACGAATAACCTACTTTGTCGTTGTGTCTTTTCCTCCTCTGTTTCTTCTTTGTCTTCTTCTCGTTCTTTGTCTTCTTCCTCTTTGTCTTCTTCTTCGTTTGGAACGACTTTGAGTCCGTCCTCGTCGTCTATTTTTGGAACACCTTTTTGAGAATCAAAGCACTCGCTTTTGCGAGACGACGACGACGACCCACCCGACGACGATGATCGAAAACCACCACCCCCCGAAAGGCGGTTGTTGTTCTTCCCGTAGCAGTCGTTTTCGCCCATAATCTCCTCCCGCTGTTCGTGTTCGTGTTCGTGTTCTCGTTCCATCGTCATCGCGTACTACTTATTTACCATGTGTGTGTATTTTTTTGATGTGGGAAAGAGGGTGCTCACAAAAGAAAAAAAACACGTCAAACAGCAGATGAAAACTCCATTTAATTCGTGGCTGTCGTTGAAAATTTTGCAGACGTCACTTCTTTTTTATACGAACAAAAATGCGAGCGCGACTCATCTTCACGACCTCCTCGGCATCCCCGACTTCGAGGAGTGGGTATCGACTGCGAGTGAACAACAGAACACCTTCCCGCGCTTTGTTTCTTTTGAATAATGATGATAATAATTATAATAATACTTCTCGGTTTTCCTCTGTCTCCTCCTCGGTTTCTCGAGATTTTGCGCGACGACACCAATCGTCGTCATCATCATCGCGGAGAGGATTGAGAGGAAGAGGAGTAAAAGTGCACGCTCGAATCGCTGGAGGTGCGAGCAGTCTTTTGGATACGGCACAGATGACGACGAAAGCGGCGGAAGCGATTTTAGACGTCTCTAAAACCGTAAGGATGAAAGGAATCGAGGCACCGGCGAATGAGAAATCGTACGTCGCGTTGGACTCGGATAACGCCGGTTTGGTGGACGACGACGGGTTACCGCTCGTGTATTCTCCGGAGGCGATTCAGACGTATTGGAAGAAGCAAGGCGGCGCGTTGCAACAACGTTGGCTGGAGTTTTTGAAAGAATCGGTACCGTTTTTGACTCGAGTCGCGAGTTTGTCCTTGCAAGGCGGGAGCGAGGAATTGACCAAGAACGGAGCATCGTTGGCAAAAGACGCGAGAGAAATCATCCAACGGTTAGGCCCGACGTATATTAAAGCTGGACAGATGATGAGCGTCAGGCCGGACGTGTTACCACAAGCGGCACTGAACGAGTTGGCGATTTTACAGGATTCGGTGAAACCGTTCGCGACGACGGATGCGATTTTAATCATCGAAAAAGAGTTAGGGGCACCGTTGGGGGAATTTTTCGAGGAGATTAGCGAACAGCCAGTTGCCGCGGCGAGTTTAGCGCAGGTGTATCGCGCCAAGTTAAAAAGTACCGGCGAGTTCGTCGCGGTGAAGGTGCAACGACCGGGGATTTTAGCCACAGTTTCGAAAGATTTGTACGTTTTAAGACGCGCGGCGGAGGTGTATCAAGGCATCATCGAACGGTTTGCGCCTCAGCAACGCACGGATTACGTCGCGTTGTTGAACGAGTGGGCGATTGGTTTTTACACCGAGTTGGACTTTTTGAACGAAGCCAGGAATCAAGACACGCTGAGAAAACTATTGATGGAACAAGAGAAAGTGGCGGACGTGTACGTCCCGGAGGTGAACTTTGAGTTGACAACGCGAAGAGTTCTCGTCAGCGAATGGATCGATGGCGTGAAATTGAGCGAATGCGAACCGTCGGAAATTCGGGAATTAGTCGGCGTCGGGCAAGAGTGCTTTCTCGTGCAACTCTTACAGGTTGGTTTTTTCCACTCGGATCCGCACCCTGGAAACTTGATGCGCATGAACGACGCGTCCAAAGGGAAACTGTGTATTTTAGATTTCGGTTTAGTTGCCAGAATTAACGAGGAAGATCAAGACGCGATGGTAAACTCCATCGTACACTTGGCGAACAAAGATTACGCGGCGTTGGTGGACGATTTCATCGATTTGAAAATTTTACCGGACGATTGCGACCGAGCAAAAGTGGTGCCGTTGATGGATAAAGCGTTGAGTCCGTACGTGAAAGGTGGCGGTGCGAAAAACTACGAAGCTGAATTGAAGAGAATGTACAACATGGATGGGTCTTTATCGAGCACGGCGGGCGGGTTCCAAGCGATGACGCAAGATTTGCTGACCGTTTTGAACGATATTCCGTTTTCGATTCCTCCGTACTTCGCGTTGTTAGGACGAGCCGTGGTGACTTTAGAAGGCATCGCGTTGCTCGGTAATCCAGATTATAAGTTGGTCATGGAAGCGTACCCGTTTGTGGCGAGAAAGTTGTTGTCCGACGATAGACCGGCGGCGCAGAGAGCGTTGCAAGAAGTTTTGTACGCGTCAACGTCCGCCGGCGGGTCTATTTTGAAAGGCGAACGATTAGCGGTCATGTTAAACTCGGCGATGGGTATCGTCGCGGAAACTTCGGATACGTTTGTGGATTTAGAAACGTTGCCGGAAGATGCGGCGAGCTTGAAGCAGTCTCTGAAATACGTGTTGACTCCACGAGCGGAATCTTTGAGAAAGGTTTTAGTGAAAGAAGCCATCGCGGCGGCGGATGTTTTAGCGCGACAAGCCTTGAGGAAAACCGTGACGAGAGCGTTCGCGCTCATCCCGCGACCGCCGTCGTGGTTACCGTTTCAACCACCAAACCCGGAAGATATTGAAGGTCCGATCCTGTTGCCGTCGAGAGGTAACTCCACTCCGGTTCCGACGTTTGCCTCGCCGAGACGAGTGTTGGACTTGACGGCGCCGAAATTGACCAGAGAAGAAGAACTATTTGCGATTTCGTTGGGTGATTTAGTTGGTGGCTTAGTCGGAAAAAACGCGGCGACCGTTTTAACCGGCGACGCGTTGTTGGAACCCGACGCCGTGGCGGGATTATTGTTGGGCATCTTAGCGAGCGGGAGAACGCCGCTCGGAAACGACGAACGCATCTTATCGCTCGCGAAGAGCACGCAAAAGCAGTTGCAAGTAGCTGAAACGACGAGTTACGACGGCGATGGACCAAACGACGACGGTGGTTTCGACGAATTATTGGACGCCGTTAACGATTTAACGCCGGAAGAAAATGCGGTATTGCAAGCGTGCGGACAAGAAGTCGTCGACGCGCTTTGGAATCGCTTAGTCGAGCGCTTGTCCCCGATCGCAGGGACGAGCGGGGTTGGTTCGTCTGAACTCGATTTAGCCGCCGCGAGCACGCGATAAAATTCGTCACACAATAATAATGGTAATAATAGCAGCAGCGGCAGATAAAGCCGCAAGAGTGTAATTTTATAATACTTAAGAAGTAGAGCCCTGAACATTTACAACTGTCGTATATTAATTTTTAAAGCGTGTGCAGCTGTTTGAAGTACTCGGAATACAGATTCGAGCGAATCTTCAGTAACCCTTGCAAATACGTCCTATACGCTTGCATTCTCGCTTGTTCTTTCTTCGTCAACACTTTATTCAGCGTCCACACGACGTTCTTCACGTGCGTGACTAAAATATACCCCAACAACGCGCCGCCGAAAACGTATCGTCGTCGCACGCCTCCCCACCGTTGCATGGCGCTAAATTTACTTCTTCCAACCTCGTCGACTTCACTCGGCAACATTCCCATCAAAATAGCCGCAAAAAAGTCGTTACATCTCGGCATGACGTGACGACGAACAAAATTTCCGACGAATCGAAACGCGAACAACTCAACAAACGCCACGAACGTCATGAAAAAAATAAACACCCACGACAACGCCAGCAACGCCGCGCCTCGCATCGACCGTTTCACGTTCTCCGCCCTCTTCAACTTATCCTCTTCTAACACCTCCACTACTTTTCTATCGATTCTCGCGCAATCGTCCTTCATTGCGGTGAGATTTTTTTGCACGGTCAACCGAATCGCTTTGTCGATGTCCTCGCACACCTCGGACAAGGCGTTTGGAATATTCGCGGTTGAGTTTTGCTCGTTGGGTAAATAAATTGTCGGTAACTTGAACGCGTGCGAGTTATTAATTCGCCCGGATAAGTTTTGCGTGATTTGAATCAACACTCTCTGCCGATCGTGTTCTTTCTCCACTTGATCCGCTTTGGACATGTAATACGACAACTTCTCCGCGTGTTTCTCGTTCAACGCCTCGATAACTTTCATCGTCCTCCCGCACAGCGCCTGCCCAATTGGATCAAAAAACACCAGAACCAAATCCACGTGATCCGCCAACCACAAAATCGCCGCGGAAACGTCAAACGGATACTCCATCTCCCCGTCCACTAAACCCGGCGTGTCGATGAAATCAATCGCCGGAAAATTCTTCTCCTTCGAAGTGCTCACCTCGGTGAACACGTTCGCCTGTATCCCTTCGAACCGTTCTAACCCGTCCAAGTGGTCGTAAAACGCAAACGTCGCGTCTCCTTTCAGCGACTCTCTCTTCCGTCCGGAAGTGACGTATGTAAACCCTCTCGTCTCGATGGCCACCCCGGTCGTCTGTATGCTCTCGTCGATGTACCAGTTTATAAAACTGCTCTTCCCGGCGGAATGATTTCCAATGATCAAAACGGAGACTTTTTTTCTCGGTTTCCAACACGTCACGTTCAAAAGTGGATCTTTGGCGATTTCGAGGATCCCAACCGAGCCGGGTTGGTTCCCGTTCGGACCTCGCTCGTATAAATCGTGGATGGATTTCAAGATTCGTTCGTTCGGGGACGATTTTTCGTGATGATGATGGTGGACGTCGCGGTGACTATAATGATGATGAGAGCGTGTTTGTTCAACTTTGGCACCACTAACACCACCACCACCTCCTCCTCTGTTGTCGGTAGTGGTAGTATTGGTGGTCAAAGTCGTCGAGGAAATCGTTTCCCCTTTTTCTCGGTGGTTTCCGTTAATGTTGTCGTTGCCGTTGTTTTTGCTGGAATTCGATAATTTTCCACCGGAGGAGGAAGAGTCTCTCGGCGGTTTCGCCGGTTTTAAGGTGGTGGTGTTGACCCCGCCGTTTCCTCCTTGTTCTTTTCTCGGTGTATGATGCGCCCTCTCCGACGTCATGATGATAATGTGTGCGTAATGTGTGCGAGTCGTTGGGTAAAAGTGCGGTGTTTTCATAAAAAGTGAGAAAGAGAAAAACGTTTTCCATATGGTGGTCAATTAAGTTTTTGAAATCTCTGCTTTTTGAATTTTGAATTTTGCGCTCACTTTTGTACTGTTTTAAATGAAACACATCACAAGGAACACGAACGATCAGTCGAGTAAAGGCAAACCGAAAACGAGAGGAGGAAGACGACGACCTGGGATATACGCGCGACAACAAGAACAACAACACCACGTTATTAATATTTTCTCGTCATCGAAGAAGAAGAATAATTAAAAAATCATGGCATCGGAGGACGACACCAATTCCGGGGCGAAAACGAACAAAAGAAAATCCGTCTTTGGCTTTGTCTGGCGATGCATCTCCTCGAGTCGAGAGGTGTTTTCAAACGCACACGCGAACGATTGGATGAGAATGTGCAGAGGCATTTCGTGCCCGATATCTGTGAAAGATGCGACGAGACGATTACGATTTAACTTGCGAGATTTTGCGCCCAATTACCAAGTTTTAATGTTACTCTCGATGTTCGTTTCAGTTATCTGTCGTCCTTGGTCGTTTTTAACGGTGTTCGCGGTGGTCGTCGCGTGGCATTACGTGATCAACGTGAGGAGCAAAGATGTGATGGTGAAAAGAGCACCGAACGAAGAACCGATCGTGGTGACGGTGAGAATGCAAGGGATGTTATTACTCGCGGTGTCGGCGATTTTAATATTCGGGTTCACGTCGTTCTCGGCGACGTTCGTGACGTGCGTTTCCATCGGCGCGGGCGTGTGCATTTCGCACTCGGTGATGAAAGCGCCTTTGACGGAGAACAACAGTCCCGACGGAGGAGGGGACTCGCCGACGAGTCCGTCGTTATTGGCCGAGTTTCAAGAGTACACCGGGTCCACGTTATCCACGTTCAACCGAGGCGCCGGGTTCGAGAAAGTCATCCCGAGTCAAGTCTACGAGTACGGCGGCAAGGCGCTCGACGGCGCCACCGCGGGCGTGAGCACGATTAGCTCGTATTTCGGCCAAGCTATTTTGCAACGCACCGGGTCGAACGTCAGCAATAACAGTAGTAATAACGGTGGTGGTAATGGTACCGGTACTAGCGCCGGCTCTTCTTCAGTGTAATCGTATATGTTTGTATTTATGAAAAAGGACACCAACACCCCTAATAGAGACAGCATTTAGAGAGCAAACTTCTTCATTATCTCGCGCGCAGTTTAATAGATACATATAGTCAGAAACACTCTCGCTCGCACGCACCTACGCGCGCAGTAGTCGTAGAGAGAGTGGTAGTTTTAATTAGTGCGCTCTTATAATATATATGACCCCGGAAGAGATCAAATCCTTCAACGAAACCCGCAAAAATCGTATGCAACAAAAGTTCATCGTCCCACTCGTATACGCGCCGTTACTGCCTTTAATACGGATTGGATTTAAAAAGAATCCATTGGTGAGAGATCGCTTGTTTGCCGTGGCACTCGGGTGTGGGTTAGTGCACGCCGGGTGGGTGATGAGTCGAGACTCGAGCGTGTGAATAGGTTTGCAGTTTTCCCCTAACTCCTTGTGGATATGAGCGACGACGATAAACTCGCCGCGCCGAACCGTCACAAGTTCTACGTCGACGAGAACAAATTGTTGTACGAGTGGGAGCAAACGTTGGAAGAGGTGAACATTTTTATCCCCATTAGTTCTGAGTTGAAAACGAAGGAAGATTTGTCGGTCGAAATCACCGGGAAAACGATCGAGATTAAGAAGAAGAAGAAGAAGATTGGAGACGACAAAAATTGCGTCGTGTTGTTGCCGAAGCTGGAGCTGTATCGACAAACGATCGCGGATGAATCCGTGTGGACGCGAGATCGATCCACCGGGGAGATGCACATTCAACTGGTGAAGCTGAAAAAAGCGGAACCTTGGGAAGCGGCGTTTAAGGAACATTGCCGAGCGACGGGGACGAACGCGAGCGACGAAATGTCGACGAAAGCCGAGGCCGATGAAAGAATCGAAATGGACAGAAGGCGGATGATGCTTGCCAGATTTCAAAAGGAAAATCCTGGATTTGATTTCAGCGAGGCTGAGTTTGAAGTCGGCAAAGAAGTCCCGGACGCCAGCGAGTGGAATTTGAAATAGCACGTAGTTGTTTGTTAGAGATTGAATTTTAAATAAATTCCTCCGTGCACACTTTTTTCACACAAAAAAACACACAAAAACCACTTCAAAAGAAAAGCAACGATATACAAATACCCACATGCTCTCCTCCACGGACGACGACGACGACGCTTCCTGGAGCAACTTGGGCACCGACCAAGGGGAAGAGATAAACACCGTGGTGGAGGACGAGCAAAAGCAGTTTCAGGCTTTACGGAAGAAAAAGAAGAAGAAGTACGAAGAAGAATTGGAGGAAAAACCGCAAATGACATGCGGGAAAAAGGACGACTCTCCCCCTTTAAAAGAAGAAGAGAAAGAGTTGGAGGACATCGAGGACGCGTGGGAAGGCAAAGACGAGGAAGTGCGCGCGTGGCTGGAACTCGCGGAGGCTCAATTTGACGCGAGGACGTCGCCCTTAGTAATCGCGCAACGAAAGAGCGCGAGTCACGCGACGACGACGAAATATGAGACCCCTACTCAAGGAGAGGGGGGTGAAGGTCCAGTCCAAGAAAAACAACCGCGAAGAGAGAAGCGAAGACGGAACGCGATGAAAACATTGAAGAGGTCGCTGGATGTGAAGTTGGTGATGAGCTCGGTGGTATCGATTTGCATTGGAATCGTGGCTTTGTATTTAGCCTTTATGTTGTCGTCGACGACGAGGGACGTTGTGATTACCACCGAGAATAATACGCCTTCCGAGACGAACTCGTTCGAGGAACGATTAAAAGCGATCGAGGAGATTCAACGGTGCGAAATCAAGTTGGAAAAGGCGAAAGAGAAGGTGGAGGAGTTGGTGACAAAAATTTTGGAGGAGAAGAGGAAGCTTCGTGCACAACAGCGACGGGGCGTTTTCGCCTCGTGGTTGGCGTTTGAAGACGACGAGTATTCGGAGGCGATTTCATCTTGGACTGCGATGGTCGCAGTGGTGACGTATTTTACCGCGATATCGATGATTTCGCTTTGGTTCTGGAAGTTGGTAAACCTTGCTTTCTTTGGTAACGGCGAGATGGAAGAATCGTCGTTTTTTACGACCACGACGGGGACGACCAGAAGCGGCGAAAGCGGCTCGGCGAAAGACGACGACGACGGAAAAGGAGAAAGACCAATCGACTCGTACGCGAAAGTCGCGAGGCATTTAAACGCCAACAAAACACCAACATCTTCGATCCGGGGCGCCTTGCGTACCCCAAGCGACTCGGGCGTTCCCAAGCCGTTCGCCACGTCTTCGCAAAGACGCAGGAGCGTATCGCCAACCGTCTCCAAAGACGGTGCCACGCCTCTCTCAAGATTACCTCGCTACAAAACGCCGCAGTTACCGCCAACTGCCAACCGTCGCGGTCCGGCGAGAGAAGACTCGGTGAATAACTTAGGTCGTCGAATGCAAGACGTCGCCGACGAAGACTTGGCGGTGAATCTCTACGGAGAACAGTGATGAAAAGAAGCATGAACCCCGAGAGAAAGAGAAAGAGAAAGAGAAAGAGAGACAAAAGAAGAAGAACAAACACACAGAACATCTCATACGCGTACTCGTCGGCGGCTCGCCGCGAGTACGTACCTAAACAAAGCTGCTGTAACACTACAATACTAATATACACTTTTATACACAATCGAGTGAGTCTCAACTCGTCATCGCTTCAACCGCCTTCTCTACTTTCCTCCTCACTTTCCTCCGCTTCTCTTCCTTCTTTTCCTCCACCTCGTCTCCGTCTTCGCCATTCACCGCAAACCTCCCAATCTTCTCCAAAACGTTCTCCTTCAAGCTCCCCAACTTCCCGTGCACGGCCACCGCTCGCATCGTGCACGTCCTCCCTTCCACTCTTTCGATGTTTTCGAAACAAAGTTTTACTTTTCGTAAGTCTTTGCGCGAGCATCGTAAAACGACCACGTTCGACCCGTATTTTTGCTCGTAATACTTCACCTGCACCGACGGACACATCTCTCGAGCGCCGGAGACGCCAAACGCGGATTCGATTTCCAAATTCAGTTGATTCGAGAGCATATGTTCCGACGTCGGTTTTTTATCGTGGAAGAGTGCGCGAGCGATGATGTATCTGTTTTTAAATCGAACCATGTTATAGTAAACACACACACTCTCTCTCTCTCTCTCCGTCACCGAACACGCGCGTGTATTCTCCCGTTTCTGCGCTCTGTTCCCTATTCTAATTAATTAGTGAGCTTTTTGGCGGTTGAATTCCCCAAAAGAAAGGAGAATTTTGCGCTGAACTACACACACAAGACACACACTCTAGGAGCGGCTCTTGTACAGTATTCATCTCCCGAGAACACTAATAATAGTAAGAATACGAATACTAAAGCGAGAATGATGATGATGCGCTCTCGTTCCGGAGAAGAAGGAGGAAACTATTTCCCAGGCGGAGCGGTATCTCTGAACGAGACCAATTTCATGAATTCCAATTTCGACGACCCGGAAAGCGCGTCGAAGACGAAGACGTTTACTTCGAGAATAGGGAAAACAGCTTCGTCGGGAAACGCGAACGGGAAAGATAAGAGCAGTTTGAAGCATTCGATGATGATGAATAAAAGTTTAAAATACGTCGGGGTATTTCTCTTGCTGTGCGTGTTGACGATTGCTTCGAGAACGTCAAAGACGATTACGTTGGTCGTGTTAGCCTCGGTCGGGACGTTGGCGTTTGCGAAGTATTTATCCGCGTGGGTGCTGGAAAAAGACGAAGGGACGATGGAGATGATTGAAGTGGCGGATGCGATACGGGCCGGTGCGAGTGGGTTTTTCTCCACGCAGTACGGGCTGATTAGTAAACTCGCGGTGGTCTGCGCCGCGTTCGTGTTCTTTTTGTACGAGTTCAGACAAGTGACGCCGGAGCAAGAGAAGAGCGGGTTGACCAGTCACAGCGTGGCGATATTGACGACGGTGGCGTTTT
>Ga0257106_1000191_pt1 | contig 38910 bp, 39 predicted proteins | sample LP_taG_3_FD_190177 | JGI IMG/M metagenome (GOLD analysis project Ga0257106, IMG submission 190177) | Marine microbial communities from Northeast Subartic Pacific Ocean, Canada - LP_J_2011_P26_10m | ecosystem: Environmental > Aquatic > Marine > Oceanic | place: Canada: Northeast Subartic Pacific...
TACTCTACGTATATCATTACTCTACGTATATCATTACTCTACGTATATCATTACTCTACGTATATCATTACTCTACGTATATCATTACTCTACGTATATCATTACTCTACGTATATCATTACTCTACTATAGTCGAAGAAGCTACGCTTCTTCTCCTAATCGAAACTTTTTGTGTTTTTTTAGAGGTTACAAATTGAACAAAATCACCGCTAAGTCTCCCAGGAAAGCGATTTTTTGAGAATTTCTTTAAAAAAAGTATTATTTTTCGCTCATTTAAAACACCGATTCTCTATTTTTTCTGTTGGTTTTAGAGAGGTGGAGACCCCTGGGTCTCCACCTCTCTAAAACTGTTTCCTTTAAAATCTAAACTTTTTCTTGTTTTTTTGTGGTTTGAATTTTGCAAAACACGAATCGATTTTTCGTCCTTTTTTTAACGTGTTAGGGGGTGGAGTCGACGACTCCACCCCCTAACACGTTTCCTTACACAAACAAAATTTTTCACTTTTATTTCTACGTTATAATTTTTTTAAAGAACCTTTTTAACTTTATTTAAACGAAAATCTAAATTTTTTATTAGTAAAAAACAGATACGAACTCCCCTTTTAAGCTATGCTTTTTTGTTTTCAACCTCACCTCGAAGTCATTCTACTGAAAGTTTGCTGAGTTGTTTAAAAAATCCTGAAAAACAAGGGTTGCAGTTTTTCTTAGAAAAATCCTGCACGAACGTTTTGAGGTGGTTTTTAGAGAGCCTTTTTCAATTGAAGACATATACTTATTTCGACAAAAATAAACAGTTTCCAAAGAGAGCAAAAAAATGCGAAATTTTAATGTATAGAGGGAAAAGTGGCTCAATTTGGTTAGAGCGTTGGCCTGTCACGTCGAAGGTTGCGGGTTCGAGCCCCGTCTTTTTCGTCTTGTTCAGAGTGTAGCGCAGTTGGTAGCGTACCTGTTTTGGGAATAGGGGGTCGTATGTTCAAATCATACCACTCTGAATAATCCACTCTTGATTAAGAAAAACACTTACTACATTATAATTGAAAACAAAAGGAAATTTCAATAAAAAAACCATGCCTACTGTAAATCAGTTATGTAAAAACATAAGAAAAACTAGAAAGAAGGGTGGTTCTGCCCCAGCTTTGCAGAGGAACCCCCAATTAAGGGGTGTTTGCTTAAAGGTTTTTACCCGTACTCCAAAAAAACCTAATTCTGCGCTAAGAAAAGTAGCTCGTGTTAGATTATCTAATGGAGAAATCATAAGTGCCTATATTCCTGGGGAAGGCCACAATCTTCAAGAGTACTCATCTGTTTTAGTTCGAGGAGGTAGGGTCAAAGATTTACCTGGAGTTAAATATCATTTAGTGAGGGGTTGCTACGACTTGACAGGGCTAGAGAAGAGAAAAACGTCTCGTTCTAAATATGGGACAAAGTTAAACATATAAAAAAGAATGTCGTCTCACTTATCGAGTCAAAAAATGATTAAACTTTTGACTGTCGCTTTAATGAAAAAAGGTCAAAAGCAAGTAGCCGAGCAGCTTGTTTTTCAGTTAACTAGTATTCTTAGAGAAAAATATAAAGTATCTCCTAAGTCTATTCTATTAAGTGCTGTTAATAACGTGAAACCGTTGATTGGTTTCAGAAATGTTAGGCTAAGAGGGGCTTCCTACAAGATACCCTTTTTTCTAAAAGAAGAGCAGCAAGTGAAAACAGCCCTTGATTGGCTTGTTAATTCTGCTAAGAAAACAAATTTAAACCTCAGTCAATCTTTGGCGAAGGAAATTATTCAAGCTTCTCAAGAACAAGGGGATTTGATTAAAAAACGCAATGAAGTTCACAAATTAGGTAATCAGAATAAAGTTTTTGCGCATTACCGCTGGTTTTAATTTTTTACACTTTTGATGTTATGGTATATATTACTACTTTTTTGGGTGTAAGCACGACGCTTTTTCTAATAGGTATCTTGGGTATTGTTCTTAACAGAAAGAACATCTTGATAATCCTTATGTCTGTAGAGTTGATGTTATTGGCAGTAAATATCAACTTTGTCGTGTTTTCCGTTTACATGGATGACCTAATGGGCCAGATGTTTGCCCTGTTCATTCTTACTGTTGCTGCTGCTGAATCTGCTATAGGTTTAGCTATATTAGTTGCTTATTATAAAGTTAGAAATAGTATCGCTGTTGAAAGTATCCAGATGCTTAGAGGTTAACCCTTTTTTATTTTTTTTATAATATAAAGCGGAATAGTTCAATAGGTAGAACGTCGGAATCATAATCCGGATGTTGGAGGTTCAAGTCCTCTTTCCGTTAAACCCTTTTTTATTATACTTTTTTAGCAGTAATGAAAATAGTGGCAAATGTTTAAGAAAAAAACTTATTTTCTTATCGTTGAAAGACGTTAAACTTTCTCCAATCGAAAAACTATTATGTTGTTTATAAATTTATTTGAGAACGATTTAAAACTTTTTTTACCTGAGTTTTTTCTGGTGACAGCTATTTTGACTCTTGTTTTATATGGTTCTGTTTATAGTGTTTCAAAAGAGTACAATTATCCCCTAATAAATGTATCCACATGTTGGGCTACGATTTTTACTCTGGTGAATACCTTTATCTTGGTTCTTTTCACTAGGGAAGTCTCTTCGGTTATTTTTAATGGAACTTTTATTTGTGATTTGTTGTCGCAGAATGCAAAATTATTTGTTATTGGTGCCACTATTGTTTGTTTATTAATAAGCATTCCTTATGTGCGTAATTATCAAGTGAATTCTTTTGAATATTTTTTACTCATATTACTCGCTGTCTTCGGTTTAATGCTTTTATGCAGCTCTTTTGACTTGATTTCGGTTTATCTTGCTATAGAATTGCAAAGTTTATGTTTATATGTATTAGCCGCTTTTAATAGAGAGTCTGCATATTCGACCGAGGCAGGACTAAAATACTTTATTTTAGGTGCCTTTGCTTCTGGTCTTCTTCTTTTTGGAATGTCGATCATTTATGGTTTCACAGGGACGACTAATTTTGAAGATTTGCACATTCTTTTTTCTTTAGACGCAGAAAATCATCAAGCAATTCAGACAGGAATTATCTTTATAAGTTGCGCTTTTTTATTCAAAATGGCTGCTAGTCCTTTTCATGTTTGGTCTCCCGATGTTTATGACGGGGCTCCTTTGAATAGTACTATTTTTTTCGCGGTTGTTCCCAAAATAGCCTTGATTGTTATTTTCTTAAGACTTTTTGTCTTCTGCTTTGGTTCACAACCTCAATACTGGCAATACTTGGCATCTTTTTGTGCCGTATCTTCCGTAGTGACGGGTTCTTTTATGGCGTTAAAGCAACGTAAATTGAAACGTCTTTTAGCGTATAGCTCTATAGGGCATGTAGGTTACATATTAATTGCGCTTTCTTCCGGAGGTTTGGAGGGTTTTCATGCCTCTATGATATATATAGTTACGTATATGTTGATGGGTGTGGGTGTTTGGTCTGTTGTTAGCTGTTTAGAGAATAATATTTCGGTTAAGCGTACCAGAACACTAGCAGATTTAGCTATGATATCCAGAACAAACCCCGTTTTAGCTTTTAGTTCAGCAATCTTAATCTTTTCTATGGCTGGGGTTCCACCACTTGCAGGGTTTTATGCTAAATTTTGCGTTTTTACATCTTCGATAAATGCGTCTATGTATGTCTATTCTATTCTAATTATTCTAGTAAGCGTAGTTTCCACATATTATTACATACGTCTAATAAAAACTGTTTATTTTGAAAAGGTTTCTATTAAAGCCTTCTATAAACCAATATCAAAAGAAATTTCATTGGTTTTGGCTTTTTCTTTCTTTTTTACAATATTCTTTTTTATAAATCCTAACTTACTTTGGTTAGTTACGTATGAAATGGTACTTTGTGTTGTACAGTAATGCAACACATAAAAGGAGAGTATTAATTTAGAACAAAGGATTCTATCTTTTGCAAGGTAGTTTTTATAACCCCTTTGATGTTTTTTAGTATTTAAATACGCCACTCTAAAAATTGGCGTTAAGCCCTTGAGTATATTGGGGTTTGAACCCAAGACCTGCGGATTAAAAGTCCGATGCTCTACCTGCTGAGCTATATACTCAATTTTATCTTCTGGAATGAAAGGGTTCGAACCTTTGAATGCCCGCACCAAAAACGGGTGCCTTTCCACTTGGCTACACTCCAAAGCTATACTCCCTAAGTCGGATTTGAACCAACGACCGAGTGGTTAACAGCCACTTGCTCTACCTACTGAGCTATTAGAGACTTTTCCTCAATACAAAAAATTTTTTATTTTTTTCATTAGGTCACGTTCTTGATACTTTTGTATAAAAATATAGAAAGAGCGTGGTTTTTTTTAAATACTAAAAAAACCTATAAATTTTCATATATAGAAGGAAAACTCGTCTTTTAATAAATGCTATAATAAAGTTTGTCTAACTCTATTATATTCGCTAAAAGTATCGTTGTTAATCAAAAATATTTAGAAGCTTACTTTATATTTATACATATATTGCTATTATGTCATCTGCAGTTTCAAATAACGCATTATATTCTTGGGCTTCCCGTTGGTTATTTTCTACAAACCATAAAGACATCGGAACACTATATTTAATTTTTGGTGCCGTTGCTGGAGTAATGGGGACTACTCTTTCCATATTAATTCGTATGGAGCTTGCTCAACCAGGAAATCAAATTTTAGCAGGAAATTATCATTTATACAATGTTATCGTTACCGGTCATGCTTTTGTGATGATATTCTTCATGGTAATGCCTGTTATGATAGGAGGTTTTGGTAATTGGTTTGTTCCTTTATTAATCGGGGCTCCTGATATGGCTTTCCCCAGAATGAATAATATTAGTTTTTGGCTATTGCCACCATCTTTATTTTTACTTTTAGCTTCTACTCTAGTTGAAGCTGGGGCAGGTACTGGTTGGACTGTATACCCTCCATTAAGTAGTGTTCAGGCTCACTCTGGACCTTCTGTTGATTTGGCTATATTTAGTCTTCATGTTTCTGGTGCTTCTTCCATTTTAGGGGCTATTAACTTTATTACTACTATTTTTAATATGAGAGCACCTGGTATGACAATGCATAGGTTACCTCTAATGGTTTGGGCTGTGTTAATAACGGCTTTTTTACTATTATTGTCATTACCTGTATTAGCTGGTGCTATCACAATGTTGCTTACTGATAGAAACTTCAATACCACATTCTTCGACCCCGCTGGTGGTGGAGATCCTGTGTTATACCAACACTTATTTTGGTTTTTTGGTCATCCTGAAGTTTATATTTTAATTTTACCTGGTTTTGGTATGATTAGTCACATTGTTGCAACCTTCTCTAGAAAGCCAGTTTTTGGATATTTAGGAATGGTTTATGCTATGTTAAGTATTGGTATTCTTGGATTTATTGTATGGGCTCATCACATGTATACTGTGGGGTTAGACGTGGATACACGTGCTTACTTCACTGCGGCTACCATGATAATTGCTGTGCCTACTGGAATAAAAATTTTCAGTTGGATCGCAACTATGTGGGGTGGTTCTATTTCTTTAAAAACTCCTATGCTTTTTGCTATAGGTTTTATTTATTTATTCACTGTTGGTGGAGTAACAGGTGTTATTCTTGCTAATTCAGGTGTTGATATTGCACTACATGATACTTATTATGTTGTGGCACATTTCCATTATGTTTTATCGATGGGTGCTGTGTTTGCTATTTTTGCTGGGTTTTATTTTTGGCTAAGTAAAATTATCGGATTGCAATATCCAGAAATTTTAGGACAAATCCACTTCTGGACCTTCTTCGTGGGAGTAAATGTTACTTTCTTCCCGATGCATTTCTTAGGTCTTGCTGGAATGCCTCGTAGAATTCCTGATTATCCTGATGCTTATAGTGGATGGAATGCTATAGCTTCTTACGGGTCTTATATTTCGGCGATTTCTTCTTTATTCTTTTTTTACATAGTTTATGTAACATTTACTGAAGGAGAACGCGTAACCAAAAGAAACGTTTGGGGATAATTCTTTTTAATCTTGTGGGTAGTTTTTATCTGCAGGATGGGAGCTTGTAGCTCAGTTGGTTAGAGCATACGCCTGATAAGCGTAAGGTCAACAGTTCAAATCTGTTCAAGCTCATTAAAAAAAGAAATCTATTTGGTGTCGACGGTGCCAATAAATTTTTTGTGATATCTTTTAGTTTTATTCTCTTTGTGGTGGGCATAACTCAGTTGGTTAGAGTATCAGATTGTGGCTTTGAAGGACACGGGTTCAAGTCCCGTTGTTCACCCTAAAAAATTCTGTTTAGTTTTATTAATACAGGACTGAAAAAAAGTGTTTTATTTATTATGGCGTTAAAAAAAAGTGAACTTTCTTTAAAAGCAAAGAATTTCACTATAAATTTTGGACCTCAGCACCCTGCCGCTCATGGTGTGTTGAGATTAGTCCTTGATCTAGATGGGGAGGTGGTGGAAAGAGCTGACCCACATATAGGTCTATTGCATAGAGGTACTGAAAAGCTTATAGAGTATAAAACTTATATGCAAGCATTACCTTATTTTGATAGGTTAGACTATGTTTCTATGATGGCGCAAGAACAAACATATTCTTTAGCTGTAGAGAAATTACTTTCTTGCCGTGTACCGTTGCGTGCTCAGTATATAAGAGTACTGTTCGCTGAAATTACTAGAATTTTAAACCATTTATTAGCTGTTGGATGTCATGCCATGGATGTGGGTGCTACTACACCTATGCTTTGGGCTTTCGAAGAAAGAGAAAAATTAATGGAGTTCTATGAAAGAGTTTCAGGTGCAAGGCTTCACGCTGCGTATATAAGGCCAGGAGGAGTTAGTCAAGATTTACCTCTAGGTTTATTAGATGATATTTATATATTTACCGAACAATTTAGCACCAGGGTTGATGAAATGGAAGAACTCCTTACCGGTAACCGAATCTGGAAACAAAGATTAGTTGATATTGGAGTTGTTTCTGCTAAGGATGCTAAAAGCTGGGGTTTCAGTGGTGTTATGCTTAGAGGATCGGGTATTTCTTGGGATTTAAGAAAAACTCAGCCTTATGACGTATATGACTCTATGGATTTTGATATTCCTGTTGGAACAAATGGTGACTGTTTTGACAGGTATTTAATCAGGATTGAAGAAATGAGGCAATCTTTAAGGATAATTTCTCAGTGCATAAATACAATACCAGAAGGCCCTGTTAAGTCTTCTGATGCTAAAATTGTAGCGCCTTCTAGGTCTCAGGTTAAAAATTCTATGGAATCTTTGATACATCATTTTAAATTACATACAGAGGGGTTTTCTGTTCCTGCAGGTGAAACATATGTAGCTACCGAAGCTCCTAAAGGAGAATTCGGAGTTTTCTTGATTTCAAATGGATCAAATAAACCTTATCGTTGTAAGATCAAAGCTCCAGGGTTTAATCATCTTCAAGCTTTAAATTTCATGAGTAAGGGTCATCTTGTTGCAGATGTTGTTACTATCATAGGTACCCAAGATATTGTTTTTGGAGAGGTCGATAGGTAAAAAGTAATCAAAGTAAGGATATTATTATATAATTTGAAAGGAAAAGTGGCTGAGTGGTTTAAAGCATTGGTTTGCTAAATCAACGTATACTATGCTGTATACCACGGGTTCGAATCCCGTCTTTTCCAATAATTTTTTCTTTCAGCAACTTCTTTTTATGTTTTTTAAGAGTTTTTTAACATGATACAAACACAAACCATAGTAGATGTGGTAGACAACTCCGGTGTAAAAACGTTAAGGTGTATAAAAGTTTTGGGAGGGTTTAAAAAAAGGTATGGTGTTTTTGGTAATTTGATAAGAGCATCCATTCAAGAGTTACGACAAAAAGGCAACAAAAAATTGGGCTTAAAGAAGGGTGACCTTGTTTTTGCAGTAGTTGTACAAACTAGGTCTCAGTTAAAAAGAAAAGACGGGCAAGTCTTTAAGTTTTTTAAAAACTCTGCTGTAATTGTTGATAAGCAAATGAAGCCTCTAGCTACCAGGGTCTTAACTCCTTTATGTAATGAGTTGCGACACAAAAAATCAATAAAACTTCTTAGTTTAGCTCCGTCTATTCTTTAAAAGAAACTTCTTTTTATCATGTGGAAAAGTTATAACCGTTTTTATACTCAGATAATAAAGTCTGAAGCAGGTTCTATTTACCAATGTCGTAATGTTAATCAGATACCCTCTGTAAAAAGGGTATCTATTAGTTGTGTTTCTAATAATCCCAACAGTGTTAAAAGCACTCTTATGACTCTTAGCGCATTACAATTGGTCTTCGATAAGAAGGCTAAAATAGTGACTTCCAGAGATTCCGTAGTCTTAACAAAAGTTAGAAAAGGTCAGCCTTTAGGGGCTAAGGTTTTTTTAACCAAAGGTTCTGCTTGGCAATTTTTAAACTTTTTAACTTTCAATTTAATGCCACAATTGGATCTTACTAAAAAAATTTACTTTAGTAAGAGAAACTCGGACTTTAAGTTTATTATAAAGTCTTCTGCAGTTTTTAATGTTCTCAAACCTTTTTTTAATTTTTTTCAATTTTTACCCTCTATTCAGGTCGTTTTTGGTTTTAAAAACCCTCCTATAAATGACAAACCTTTCTTTTGGAGGCTTTTAAAATTACCCGTGGCTTCTTCTAAGAAAGATTTTTGAACGGTCTCTTTCTAGAATAGCTATTATCTGAATACAGTTTTTCAAAGTCAAAATTTTTTTATTCTCGTTATGTTATATCATCTAGGTTTTATAATAGTAAGTCTTTTAATTATTGTGATACCCTTGCTTATTTCTGTGGCTTATTTCACTTTGGTGGAAAGAAAGTTCATGGGATCTATGCAAAGAAGAAGGGGTCCGAATGTTGTAGGGTTTATGGGTCTTTTGCAACCTCTAGCTGATGGTTTAAAGCTTTTCGCAAAAGAAACAATACTCCCGAGTAATGCAAATATAGTTCTTTTCGTTTTGGCACCTATAATAACCTTCGTACTCAGTTTAATGGGTTGGATTGTTATTCCTTTTGGAGAAGGTGCTGTTGTTTCTGATATTAATGTGGGTATTCTTTACCTGTTTGCTATTTCTTCCTTAAGTGTTTATGGTATTATTACCGCGGGTTGGTCTAGTAATTCAAAGTACCCTTTCCTCGGAGCTTTAAGATCAGCAGCGCAAATGGTTTCTTATGAGGTTTCTATCGGTTTTATTATAGTTACTGTAGTTATTTGTGCGGGGTCTTTTAATTTATCCACGATAGTATTGGCACAATCAAAAATATGGTTTATTATTCCGTTATTTCCTATGTTTATCATGTTTTTTATTTCAGCTCTTGCTGAAACTAATAGACATCCCTTTGATTTACCCGAGGCAGAAGCTGAATTGGTTTCTGGGTATAACGTAGAGTATTCTGCCATGGGGTTTGCTTTATTTTTTTTAGGAGAGTACGCTAATATGCTCATAATGAGTGGTATGACAACCATACTATTTTTAGGTGGTTGGCTTCCTCTTTTTGATATTATGCCTTTAAATTTGATACCTGGACCTGTATGGTTTTCTATCAAATTATCGATTTTCGTAATTGCTTTTATTTGGGCTCGTGCTGCATTACCTAGATATAGGTATGACCAACTAATGTCTTTAGGTTGGAAAGCTTTTCTTCCTTTATCACTTGGGTGGTTACTCTTTACTGTTGCTTGTTTAATAAGTTTTAATTGGTTACCAGAATAATAATGACTATCAAATTACATTTAGTTTCCCATAAGGGGAAATTATTGGATATTTTTGTAAGAAAACTTCTAAATGTTGTAGAGTCTAATTGCAAATATGTGAAGATTGTACGATTGCCTATTAAAAGGAGACTTTTTACTGTTTTGAAATCTCCTTTTGTAAATAAGAAATCGCGTGAGCAATTTAGTTTAGAAACTCACAAAAGGTTGGTTATCATTAATAACGTAAATTTAGGTGTTTTTGTAAACTTTTTCAAGGTCATTTCGTGCAAAGGAGTAGCTTTTAAGATAAGTTTAAAAGGGGGATAGTTCAATTTGGTAGAATAGTGGTTTCCAAAGCCGAAGGCTGTGGGTTCAAGTCCCGCTCCTCCTGAATTCAAAAAAATTACGAGGTAATAAAGACAAGTACCTTAAAAATTATACGACAAAAAGTTTTAACTTAAAATCATCAGTTAACAAGTCTAATGTATTTAAATATTATTTTTCTACCTTTTCTTGGGTCTTTTATAGGTGGGTTTTTTGGTCGATTCTTGGGACCAAATGGATCTGCTATTGTGACTACAAGTTGTATTGGTTTTAGTTGTATCTTATCAATGACAGCTTTTTACGAGGTTGCCCTAGCAGGTTGTCCTTGCTATATAAAGCTAGCCCCTTGGATAGATTCAGAGCTTTTCAATGTTCCCTGGGGATTTTTATTTGATAGCTTAACGGTTGTTATGCTGGTTGTAGTTACTTTTATTTCTACACTAGTCCATTTATATTCTACGGAGTACATGTCGCATGACCCCCATTTACCAAGATTCATGGCATACTTATCTCTGTTTACTGCATTTATGTTGGTGCTTGTTACTGGAGATAATTATATGCAAATGTTCTTAGGATGGGAGGGTATTGGGTTATCCTCATATTTACTAATAAATTTTTGGTTCACGCGCCTTCAAGCAAATAAGGCAGCGATAAAAGCTATGATTGTGAATCGAATCGGAGATTTTGGACTTGCTTTGGGGATTTTTATGATATATATCTTTTTCCAGTCTGTTGAGTATTGTAGCGTTTTTGCTATGGTGCCTTTTTTTGCCGACCAAAAAGTATGTTTTCTTTCTCTAAACTGTAATCTACTAGATGCTATAGGGATATTGTTATTCATAGGTGCTGTAGGAAAGTCCGCACAGTTAGGTCTACATACTTGGTTACCTGATGCTATGGAAGGTCCTACTCCAGTATCTGCTCTAATTCACGCAGCAACTTTAGTAACAGCTGGGGTTTTTTTAATGGCTAGAAGTTCACCGTTACTAGAATACGCTAATGGCGCTTTGTCGGTAATTACTGTTTTTGGTGGAATGACAGCTTTTTTCGCAGCTACCACTGGATTATTACAGAATGATTTGAAAAGGGTAATTGCTTATTCAACTTGTAGTCAGTTAGGGTACATGGTGTTTGCTTGTGGTGTATCTAATTATGCCGTGGGTGTTTTTCATCTTGCAAATCATGCATTTTTTAAGGCTCTTCTTTTTTTAAGTGCAGGTTCCGTAATTCATGGAGTTTCTGACGAGCAGGATATGAGAAAAATGGGTGGTCTTAGAAGATTGCTACCTTTTACTTACGCTATGATGTTAATAGGTTCTTTGTCTCTTATGGGAATGCCTTTTTTGACAGGATTTTATTCTAAAGACGTTATTTTGGAAGTTGCTTATGCAAAATACACGATACCTGGGCATTTTGCTTATTGGTTAGGTACTTTTGCTGCTTTTTTCACAGCTTTTTATTCTATGCGTTTAGCTTTTTTGACTTTTTTATCTGAACCCAATGGTTATAGACCTATTATAACAAATGCTCATGATTCTCCTATCAGAATGGCTTTACCTTTGGCCATACTTGCTGTACCAAGTATTTTCATAGGTTTTATTGCGAGGGATATGATAATTGGCCTAGGATCTGATTTTTGGTCTAATGCCATCTTTGTTCACCCAAAGAATTTAAATAGTATAGACGCAGAATTTATACCACATTCAATGAAGTTGTTACCTGTAGGTTTGAGTATATTAGGTGCGTCATCTGCGGTTATTTTTTATTCTTACCAAAGTCAGGCGTTGTATACCCTAAAGATTTCTGAATTTGGACGAAAGATATATACTTTCCTGAACCGTAAGTGGTTTTTTGATAAAGTGTATAACGAGTACATTACTCAGAAATTCTTATCTTTTGGATACCATACTTCCTACAAAACAATTGATAGAGGTCTTATAGAGATTTTTGGTCCTATGGGATTTTCTACAGTAGTTATGAAGAAGGCAAATCTAATGCGTGAATTGCAAACAGGTTACATTTATCATTACGCTTTTTTTATCTTTATTGGTACTGGTGTCTTAATATGCCTTTCTCTACTGGATAAACTTACTCTATCTTTTATTGATTACCGAATTCTTTGTCTTCTTGTTGCCACAGCTTTCGCATCAAGACAAATAAAAACATCTTTGTAAAATACTTTTCTAGGATCGTTTTGAAGAGCCTTTTTGTTAATCCTTTTTTGTAAACATGATCAAACTTTTATTAGGGATTCTTTTGCTAGGGTCTCTTTTTATCTTATTCATCCCTAGACACCAGATTTTTCTTATTCGTTTTGTAGGTAACGCGACTTCTTTTTTCACATTTTTTGTTTCCTTATTTTTGTGGATTCTCTTTGATGATTCCACACCGAAACTTCAATTTGTTGATGAAATTGTGTGGTTATCTCAATCAAATATCAATTTTACTTTAGGTGTTGACGGGATTTCTCTATTTTTCATACTACTAACTACTTTATTAATACCAATATGTTTACTCGCGAGTTGGTATAGTGTAACAATCTATGTAAAAGAATACTTTATTGCTTTTTTATTAATGGAGGTTCTACTTGTTCTTGTTTTCTCTGTTTCTGATTTGTTATTATTTTATATTTTTTTTGAAAGTGTTTTAATACCTATGTATATAATAATAGGTGTTTGGGGTTCGAGAGAAAGAAAAGTTCGTGCCGCTTACATGTTTTTTTTATACACTCTCTTTGGGTCTGTTCTAATGCTTTTAGGTATTATATATATTTATGTACAAGTAGGTTCTACGGATTATGAGACTTTATTGAACTATGAATTTAACGGTTTAGAGCAAAAACTTCTATGGCTTTCTTTTTTTGCTTCTCTTGCATCTAAGATTCCAATGCTGCCAGCACATATTTGGCTTCCTGAAGCACACGTGGAGGCGCCTACAGCAGGTTCCGTAGTTCTTGCAGGTATCTTATTAAAACTGGGGTCTTATGGCTTTCTACGTTTCTCTTTACCTCTTTTTCCAGCAGCATCTTATTTCTTCACTCCTTTAGTATATACTCTGTCAATTATCGGAGTAATTTATGCTTCGCTAACTGCCATTAGGCAGACGGATTTGAAACGAATTATTGCTTATACTTCAGTAGCCCATATGAATTTAGTTGTTATGGGGCTTTTTTGTTTCAATACTGTGGGGTTAGAAGGTGCTATCATACAAAGTATCAGTCATGGTTTTGTTTCTAGCGCTCTCTTTTTAGTTATCGGAGTTGTTTATGATAGACACCATACTAGAATGGTGAAATATTATAGTGGTCTCGTCCATACGATGCCTTTATTTATAACAATATTTTTATTATTCACTATGGCTAATATCGCTTTACCAGGGACAAGTAGTTTTGTTGGGGAATTTTTAATTCTAGCCGGTGTTTTTAAAGCCAATACTACAGGAGCTTTTTTAGGAGCTACTGGTATGGTTTTAGGTGGGGGTTACTCTTTATGGTTATTTAACCGTATTGCTTATGGTAATCTAAAATTACAATACATCGATCACTTTTCTGACATAAACAGAAGAGAGTTTTTTGTTTTCCTGCCGCTAATATTAGGTACTTTATATATGGGTATTTACCCTGAAGTTTTCTTAACCTCATTACATTCAAGTGTAGTTAATCTTACTGAAATCATAAACCCTAGTGATTTTAGTTCTTAGTAAACTGCGCTAAGCCGAACAAATACTTGTAGGCTGCTCAAAAGAGCAAAAAGCCTTTTACAATAAATTAGACTTCTAATCCATCTAATTTATCAGCAATCCAAGAAACGTAGTTTTCTAAGTTAACTGCTTCAACAACAATAGGCATAAACCCGTGATTTACTCCACAAATTTCACTACATTGTCCGTAGTAAACCCCTTCCCTTTTTATAAAGATAGAAGTTTGATTAAGTCGCCCTGGACAAGCATCAACTTTAACTCCAAAAGAAGGGATAGCCCAACTATGCAGAACGTCAGCTGCAGTTACGAGAACTCTAATATGTGTATTAACAGGTAAAACTAATCTGTTATCCACTTCTAGTAATCGTAATCCACCACCAGTTAAATCTTCTTCTGGGATCATATACGAGTCAAAATTCAAACTTTCCCCACCTTCTAGGGTACAATAATCTGAATATTCATAACTCCAATACCATTGATGCCCAACAACTTTTAATGTTATTGCCGGGTCAATAATTTCATCCATAGAGAAGAGTAGTGCAAAAGAAGGTACTGCGATTACCATTAAAACTAAAGCAGGTATTAGCGTCCATACAATTTCTAATACAGTAGAGTGCGTCCATTTTTCTGCTTTAGTATTTTGAGTTTCCTCAAAAAGATATACGCATCTTGCCATAAGCCAAGAAACGAATACTACGATAACAGTAATGAAAAACATTATGTGATTATGGAAATTCACAATACCTTCCATGATAGGAGTTGCTGGATCTTGAAGAGTCATTTGCCATGGACGAGAAGCGTCTGCAAGACTTACTGGACTCAAAACAAGCAACGTCGTTAACTTGTACGAAAGATTTTTCAACATCATAAATATCAAATTTTTTTAAGTTCTGTAATTATTATTTTATATTATCTACGTTTTTATTTTTTAATCACCTAGCGCAGCAATAGAGATTTTGACTTATGATAAAACAAGTATTACAACGTGAAGTTTTTAAAACTTGCTCTATAAACGTCAGAACATTTTGCCATCGTAGTAGAATTTTTAGACAAAGAATCTGAAATATAGAAGTCAGTCAAAAAAGGACTAAAAGGTAAACGAGAAATATTGGACTTTTTGTAACTTTTGTTGACAATTTCCCCAAAAGACTTACCAATTAAAGTGACAGCATTATAATCTAGCTCTTTAATCTTTTCTGACGGTAGTAATTTTTTAGTCAAAATCTGAAGAATCCTTGACGGGTCTCTAACTAGAGCCGGTCCGGAAGTAGCTTTACTTGTTTTCTGAACTCTTCCTTCGAGGTTCATGTATACACCTTCTTTTTCAAGAAAGGTTGTAGTTGGCATTATAATGTCTGCTTTGGCAGTAAATTCACAACCATTTGTTCCTATAAACACTAGAGTGGTTTCCTCAGAAATCTTATTCGTTATTTTCTCCAGCTCTTCTTCTCTAAAAGAACCCAAAAGAATACAAAGATTTTGACTTGGCAATTTTGAAAAATCAAATTTACCAAGACCTATTTCAAAAGCACTTACTTGGTTAGATTCTTGATTCAAAAAAGATAAACAATCCCAATCAAAAACTTTCGCGACTAGGTTATTTTCTATAACACTTAAAGCTTTTTTTAGGCCAGAGAAATCTTCGCGTTCCGCGAGACTTGCACTATAAAGAATAAGAGGCTTTTTCGCCGTTCTTAAGTCTTTGCAGATAGAATGTTGTCCCTCTGATATTTTTATAAGAGTTTGTGGAGAAATTCCTAAAACTTCAGTATCATAAGTTTGGTTGTGTGGCACTCCAACAGAAGTTGTTTTATACAAGCCCTGGCGATGCCTTTTTCTTAACTTAAGATTCAACATAGAAGCTTCATATCTGGGGTTTACACCAACAAGCAGACACAAATCAGATTGTTCGATATCAGCTAACGGGGTGTTACATAAATAGTTCTTAGAAAAGTCTAAATTAAAATCAAAAGTCCTAGGGTATCCAAAGTTTTTAATACCCAAAGAATTTGCCATAACCTTGGCTCTACTCAAAGTTTCAAAGTCAGTGTTTACGCTACAAATTAAACTCGTTTTTGAAGAAGACTCTTTTAAAAGAAGGTCTTTTAATTCTTCAACAGCAATTTGCCAAGAACATTGCTTTAGAGACCCATTATCTCTAACATAAGGAGTATCTAACCTTTGTATCTTCAAAGCGTCAAAAGAGTATCTACTTTTATCTGAGATCCATTCTTCGTTTAATCCTTCGTGCAAGCGGGGAAGAACTCGAACAACTTCCGTTTCTTTTAAATCGACTCTTATATTAGAACCTACGGCATCAGAAATATCTATAGTTTCTGTTGATCGCAGTTCCCAAGGTCTTGCAATAAAAGTGTAAGGTTTGGAGGTTAAAGCGCCTACAGGGCAAAGATCCACAACATTCCCTGAAAGTTCAGATTGAAAAACTTTACTAACATAAGTACCTATTTCTGTGTCTCGACCTCTATTAGTTGTTCCTAAATCTTCTACTCCTGCGATATCTGCCGCAAACCTCACACATCTTGTGCAATGAATGCAACGAGTCATTATGGTCTTTATTAAAGGTCCACAATTCTTATCCTCAACACCTCTTTTATATTCGAAAAATCTGCTTTTGTCGCTACCAAAAAACATAGCTTGATCTTGAAGATCGCATTCACCACCTTGATCACAAATAGGGCAATCCAATGGGTGGTTCATAAGCAAAAACTCAAGAACACCCTCTCTAGCCTTTTTAACAAGAGGAGTGTCCGTAAAAACCTGCATATTATTCATAACAGGCATAGCACATGAAGCAACGGGTTTTGGTGACTTTTCGATTTCCACCAAACACATTCTACAGTTACCTGCAACTGACAAACGTTCATGAAAGCAAAATCTAGGAACTTCGATTCCAATAGATTCGCAAGCTTCCAAAACCGTTGAATTAGATGGCACAAACGTTGCTTCGTTGTTTACAAAAACTTTAACCATTTATTCTAAAAATATGAAAAATAAAACCCTTTTAATTTCGGGCTAAAAACACAGCACTATCCGCACTACGTGAAAGTTGTCTAAAGATTAACTGATTTTTAACAGTTTTGTTAAACTGCAGTGTGAGAACAATGGCACCAACCATAGCAACTAGAAGAATAATACCAGCGATTAGAAAATATATGAAATAATATGTGTATAATAACTGCCCAAGAGCTTCTAAGTTGGTTACCTTGTCCACGGTGGACACCCAAGAGACAAAATTATCAACTAGCATTGTACTCTTGGGGATAACAAAACTTTTACTAAGAGTATTAAATATTTCAAAAATAAATAAACTCCCTACCAAGCCTCCCACAGGGATGTATTTAAAAAAATCATTTGATTTTGAAGTTACTTTGATGTCCAGCATCATAACAACGAAAAGGAATAATATAGCAATAGCCCCCACATAAACAATTATAAACGTAAGAGGTATAAATTCCAATTGCAAGACAAAAAGCATACCAGCAGAACTTAAGAAAACTAAGACAAGGAATAACACAGAGTGAACGGGATTCACCACGGTAATTACCATCAAAGCAGCTATTATGCTTATGCCAGCAAAAATGTAAAATAAGTAATTGGGCATGTTGTTTTGTTTATCTGATTTTTAGAGGAAAATAAAATCGTAACGAGAACCTTCCCAAAAGAATTAAGACAATTTGTATTTTTCCGTAAATTTCTTAGCAGATTCTTCATCTTTACTAGAAATGAAACCTTTGTTTGCTCTTTGCCAAAGACCACCATTCAAGATATCATTCTTACTTATGTTGTAGTTCTTTGTTGTTAAAAAGTCACGATTAAACATAGTAGGAATAGTGCTTCCACCACTCTGTATTTCTAAAAAAAAGTAACTACTAAGAAGATTGCTCTCTTTTTTTAAATAAGTCATTTTTCAATAAGCACATAAATTTTCACTTTTATCGACGAGCTGCTTACGTACGAGCAAATAGCTCGAACGTAAGTAGCTTACTTACATAATTATTTTGTTGATGTTTTCATCATAGCAGATTCCAAAATACCTAATCCAGGAAGAACTACCAGAAAGAAAAGAAAGTAGATAACAGTAGCTACTTGACCTATTTCTATGTAAGGAGTTTCAACAACTTTTTGCCCGATCCAACCAAGTATGATAAAATCAGCAACAAGAAACCAAAAGGCCTTTCTATATAAGGGTCTAAATGCAGAACTACGCACTTCAGACTGGTTTATAAATGGTATCAAAAAAAGCACTACAATAGCACCAAACATTGCAAGAACTCCACCAAGTTTATCAGGGATAGACCTTAATATAGCGTAAAAAGGTAAGAAATACCACTCAGGCACTATATGAGATGGAGTTACCATAGGATTCGCTGGTATGTAGTTATCAGGGTGTCCTAAAGTATTTGGAAAATAAAAAACAAAAACAGAAAAGAATATGATAAACACAATAACACCAAAAAGGTCCTTAAAATAAAAATACGGGTAAAAAGGTATTTTATCTACAGAACTATCAATACCTACCGGGTTATTAGAACCATCTCTATGAAGTAATGCTATATGTGCAATAACTAAACCTGCTATTGCAAAGGGCATTAAATAATGCAAACTGAAAAAACGATTCAGTGTAGCATTATCTACAGAAAAACCACCCCACAACCATTCCACTATAGAAGGTCCTACAAAAGGAATTGCAGAAAAAAGGTTGGTAATTACAGTAGCACCCCAAAAACTCATTTGACCCCACGGTAATACATACCCCATGAAAGCCGTAGCCATCATTAATAAGAAGATCAAAACACCAGAACACCATAAGTGTTCTCTAGGCTGCATGTAAGAACCATAGTATAAACCTCTAAACATATGGCTGTAAACAACTATAAAAAACATAGAAGCACCGTTTGCGTGAAGGTAACGGATAAGCCATCCATTGTTCACATCTCGCATAATATGCTCTACGCTACTAAAAGCTAAGTCTATGTGTGGTGTATAGTGCATAGCTAAAAAAATACCCGTAACTATTTGTACTCCAAGACAAAAAGCAGCGGTAAAACCAAAACTCCATAGATAACTAAGATTTATTGGAGTTGGGTAATCAATAATATGGTTGTCCACAACAGACAACAAATAATCTTTATTCCAACGAACGTGTGCTGACATTATATTAAAAATAATTTTTATATAGAAACTAAAAGAAAAAGATAGCCTTTAAATAACTTTCTTTTCTCAAGAATATTTTCGGACAATTCTTAAAAAATCACCGACTTACTTTTTCCAAAAATTCTAAGAGTTCGAAATCTTTTTTACATCAGCATTACTTATCTGATCAATAGATTTCGACCAAGGACTTTCAAAATTAAAAGACCTGAACTCTTGAGCTAATTCTAAAGGTTCACAAACAACACGTTTTACCGTATCATCGTATCGAACTTCAACATACCCACTAAGCGGGAAGTCTTTTCTAAGAGGATAGCCCTCGAACCCATAATCTGTCAGTATACGACGCAAATCAGGATGACCTGAGAAGAATACTCCAAACATATCCCAAACCTCGCGTTCCCACCAATCCGCAGAACTGTAAACTTTGGTGGCGCTATCAAGAGAGCCTACTTCATTGATGGATGTCTTAATTCTTAGGCGGTTATTGAACTTTACACTCAACAAATCGTAAGATACCTCAAACCTGTCAACTCTTTCGGGATAATCCGTTCCAGTAAGAGCACTAAGAACCTTATATTGACAATTTACGTGGTCTCTTAAAAAAGTTAAGACAAAGACAATGTGTTGAGGTTGTACAGTACAAATTACTTCATTATTAAGTACTTGTACGCAATCAATAGGCAAAATTTTTGACAAATATTTTCCAGACTCTAAAGAGAGATTGTTTAATTCTTTCATGTGCTAATCACTTCAATAAATTCGTTTTTCACAAATAGTTTAGCCTAGAATACTTCAGACGTATTTTCACGTAATGATTCTATAATATAGAAACAAAGTATCTATAAAAAGTAGATTGCAAAAAAGCGTCATAAAGATAAAAAAGGCTTTAGTTTTCCACAAAGAAGAACTTTCGCAACGGAGACCTTCTTTCCTTTAACAAATGAAATTTTCTGAAAATAAAAGTTGGTTAAAATAACAACGAAAAACTTACAACCGACCAAAAGAATTGAAAATTTTTAATTAATAGAAGAGAAAAAACTTTAACACCCAACAAGGTAGCTAACTAGGCTCTTCGGAATGCGTTAAATAAAATATTATAAAAAAGAAGGTCTAAACTGCTTTTTTGGAATGCTTTAAACGGGTACATTTTTAACCTATTATGATAATTATACTAAAGAAACTAATCGCATTGATTGGTTCTTTAATTCTTATCAAATTTGAATAAATAAAATATCTATAAAAATGAACGTATCAACAATTGAATATAAAAATAACCAAAAACACCCTTTCCATTTAGTCGACCCTAGCCCTTGGCCTTTAGTTGCTTCAATAGGGGCTTTGTGTATGACTTTTGGTGGTGTTATGTACATGCACAACTATTCTGGTGGAGGAACTTTGTTTTTAACTGGGCTTTCTACTACAATTTTCGTAATGTATACTTGGTGGAAAGATATAGTTAGAGAAGGTACTTATGAAGGACAACATACTAAAGAAGTACAACAAGGACTACGATCAGGAATGATTCTTTTTATCGTTTCTGAGGTTATGTTCTTTTTCGCTTTCTTTTGGGCTTTCTTCCATTCTAGTCTATCTCCTACTTTTGACATTGGTGGGGTGTGGCCTCCTGAAGGTATAGAAGTTTTAAACCCTTGGGAAGTTCCCCTATTAAATACTGTATTATTATTATCATCAGGAGCTACCGTTACTTGGGCTCACCATGCTATCGTAGCGGGATCAAGAAAAGACGCTTTCATAGGACTTGTTCTAACTGTGATTCTAGCTGTGATTTTCACAGGTTTCCAGGCTCTAGAGTATTATACTTCACCTTTCACTATTTCAGATAGTGTTTACGGAGCTACTTTTTTCTTAGCTACAGGTTTTCACGGGTTCCATGTTATTATAGGTACAATTTTCTTAACTATTTGTACTATTAGATTAATCTATCATCATTTTACTCGTGAACATCACTTTGGGTTTGAAGCTGCTGCTTGGTATTGGCATTTCGTAGATGTTGTTTGGCTTTTCTTATTCGTAACTATTTACTGGTGGGGTAGCTAAAAAGATTTTATACTTTCTACTCTTTGCATTAAGAATTTCTAAACCGTAAAAACCAAGAACTTAATGTTTTTGATTTAAAAAAATTCAAAAAAAACTAATTCTTTAATCATTTACTTATATAAAAAAACCATGATGACGATAACCAGTCCTTTAGAACAATTCCAAATATTACCAGTAATACCTTTTTCCATAGGAAATTTTGACTTTAGTATTACAAACTCGACAGTAATCATCTTGATTGGGCTATTTAGTTTTTGTTTTCTTTTAAACGCTCTAGTCAATGATAAAGGTAGTTACAATCTTGTACCTAACCGTTGGCAAGTGGTCGTAGAAGGTATGTACGAACTAATCTCAGGATTATTAAAAGATACTCTTGGAGGTAAAGGTCAAGAGTATTTCCCTTATGTGTTCACTTTGTTCTCTTTTATACTTATAGCAAATTTAATAGGTCTTGTACCTTATAGTTTCACTGTAACAAGTCATTTAATAGTCACTTTTTCTTTAGCTATTATGACTTTTATAGGAATTAATCTAATTTGTATCAGAGAACATGGACATCATATATTTTCTCTGTTTCTTCCAGCAGGTTCTTCACTTCCTTTAGCTTTCCTTTTGGTTCCAATAGAAATAGTTTCTTACCTTGTAAGACCTATTAGTCTTTCTGTTCGTCTTTTCGCCAACATGATGGCTGGACACGCTTTATTAAAAGTTATAGCAGGATTCGCTTGGGCTATGATGCTTTCTGGTGGTATCATGTTTATAGCACACTTTGTGCCTCTGGCCATTTTAGTACTTGTAATGGGTCTAGAAGTTGGTGTTGCTATGATACAGGCTTATGTCTTCACAATACTAACATGTATTTATCTAAATGATGCTCTAAATCTACATTAATGGATTTTTGATATAGCGCATCCAGCATCTTTAGCTCAACGGATAGAGCACCAGCCTTCTAAGCTGTATGTTATAGGTTCAAATCCTATAAGATGTATATAAAGTTGTCGGATAAGTGATCGAGCGGTCGAAGGTGTCGGTTTTGAAAACCGAAGTATTGAAAAATACCGTGGGTTCGAATCCCACCTTATCCTTTAATAATAGTTAGTCTGATTAATGAAAGCCCATAGTTCAACGGTTAGAGCATGCCGCTCATAACGGCAAAGTTGCGGGTTCAAATCCTGCTGGGCTTAAAGCCTTAGTTTTTAGAGGGTTGAGTTTTTCTAAAGTGCTGTTGGTTTGTGTCTCAAAGAGATATAGACTCTTTCGAAATCTTCACTAAATTAATTTTCCCTGGCCTTGCACCTCCGGTGTTGCGAATTATTCTTGTTCGCAGGTTTTTCATTTTTAAAGCTTGCACGATATCTTTACCGGATAGTCTATAAACTAAATTCGAAGAATTCTTTTTAAAAAACTTCTTGAATAATCCTTTTAATAGTTTTGAGTTATTTTTCCTTGAAACAATCAAATTCAAAAATACTTCTTTTTCAGGAGTGACTACTAAAGACAAATCATGCGCTTGAAAGAGTTGCGACGTATTAACCTTCGGTGAATAGGAAGCAAAGCGAGTTCCTTCACTAAGACTGTAAGGCATAAAACAAACGAGACCACCTAAATCGACGGTGAAGCCTCCTTTTACTTGTTTTAAAACACAACCTATCAAAAAATTTCCAGTTTCGACATCTTTTTTAACACTAGGAACTAAATTCTTGAAATCAAAAGACACCTTGCCACCAGATTGGGCAATATGCCTACTTAACATTTTCGTTTCGTACCCGTCAATGCGGAATAAAAACCTCACGACAGAGTTTTTCTCAGATCTTCCTGAATCCTTAGGTCTCTCCAAGATATTGGCATTCTTTGAATTCTCAGAAAAGGAATATCTTATTTCATTACTCAAAGGAAGACCTTTCTTTGCCAACTGTGATAAGTAATTAGAATCTTTTTCTATTTTTGACTGCAAATACTCCTTTTCCAACACTATCATAAATAAATTTTCGAATTTTTATAAAGTACCTGTTTTTTTCTATATTATGTGTAAAAAAACCTTAACCTACAATCTTAACCAGCACAGGAAGTTTAGACGCTCCAGACTCTAATGCTTTGATAGCGACTACTCTATCAGCACCGGATATTTCAAAAATAGTCGTACCTGGCTTGACTTTACAAGCCCAGTACTCTACAGCACCCTTACCTTTACCCATCCTAACTTCCGTTGGCTTATTGCTAACAGGAAAATCTGGAAAAGCTTTTAACTGTAGCTTCCCTAATTTTTTTATCCTTCTACTTATAGACTGCCTCGAAGACTCCAGCTGTTTAGCGGTTATTCTGGCGCTTTGTAAAGAATCTATCCTTACAATACCTTCCTTCAAAGTGTCTAAGAAAAGGACATTTTTTCTACTTTTCTTTAACGATTGTTTCTGATACTTACGAAATTTAGTCTTCTTTGGTCTTAGCATAATAGTAATTAATCTCCATAGTTTATCCAAACCTTGACGCCAAAAGTACCATATACTGTTTGACTGGGTAAATAATAATAATCTATCTCAGTATCGATCCTTTGCAAAGATAGCCTCCCTTCGCTTGAATTCCAAGCTTTAGACCTCGGTACCCCATTTATCCTACCATTTATGCTTACTTTTATCCCCTTTATATTTACAGTATTGCTTTTGTACACATAAGATAATAAATTAGTAACGAAAACTAAAAAACGCGCTTGCGACTTTCTATCCGCACGCGACCTCATAGATTGTAGCTTATAAGATAACACACTAGCAAAAAAAAAAGCACTTCCTTTCACAGACGTCAAAACATTCAATAAACTACTCATTTCTGAAGTAGTGAAAGGTGACCCTTTTATACTATTTGGTGAGATTGTTCTTTTTTTACCTTTATCAAGATTAATAAAAGAAATAAGGAGGGGCGTTGAAGTAAAAAATTTAGAAAAACTGTAGAGAAAAGCATTCTCCAAAGTGGATACCTTCAAAAGTTTGATAGAACCTTTATCGCTTCGATGTTGCAAATGTATATATTTTATCGATATTTGAGCAACCCCCTGGGAAGTTTTCACATATTTAAATGAATGCAGCACTAAATTAAAATTCTCGAAGAATCTTACAATAAAGGACTTAATTCTTCTGTGCTCTTCCAAGACGTATGGCAAAGACGAACGCTTATATACTTGTTGCTGACAAGATGAATCTTCATAATTGTTCAAATCTCTGAAAGATAAAGGGTTTATTTTTTGAGCCATTTTTTAAGTTAGTGTTACTTTTGTTTTTTATGAACGTAGGCTTTACGGGTATGGGCGAACTCGCCCAATTTATGCCCAATCATATAATTTACCACCTTTATTTGAATGAAGCGTTGACCATTGTGAACACTTAAAGACTTACCTACAAAAGCAGGTACTATTGTCGTGGACCTGGACCAACAGTTGATAACACCAACTTTAGGTTTGGCAAATGATTTGTGAACATAAGGACCCTTCCATTTAGAGCGAGACATACTTTTTTATTTTCGTTTTCGTGTTTTTCGACCATGCGCTGGTTTAGCCCATGGAGTTACCGAAGGACGACCCCCTGAAGATTTACCCTCTCCTCCTCCGTGGGGATGGTCTACAGGATTCATGGCTACACCTCTAACAGAAGATCTAAAACCTTTCCATCTATTACGACCTGCCTTACCCAAAACAACCTGTTGGTGTGTAGGATTAGACATCGACCCTACTGTGGCTAAAGTCGTAGACGGAAGCCTTTTATTTTCTCCAGAACTGAGTCTTACAACACAAAATGATGACCCTTTTTGTATCAACTGCGCAAAAGTTCCAGCCGCTCTTTGCAAAACAGGTTTGCTTTGCCTAGCTCTGGTACCAATGCAGTTAACAAGAGTACCTAAGGGCATTTCACCTAATGGGAGTGAGTTGCCTAATTTAAACTTAGAATTTACACCCTTTTGTACTAAGAATCCCTCTTTCAACCCCTCAGAAGCGAAAACGTAAAAATGTTCTTTAGAATCTAAAGAGAAAAGGCGTGCTATTTTTGCAGACCTGTTGGGGTCATACTCCAAGCGCTCCACTAACGATAATCCAAAAGAAGAGCTTTCATCAATTTTTCTATAAGAACGCTTATGACCACCACCCCTATGGCGTACTGTGATTTTACCGCTATGGTTTCTACCCCCCAACTTACGAAGGCCTTTAGTTTTCGACTTTAGCGGGGAATTCTCAGCTTTTTCGTCAACAAGAAGAATCGTATGGCGAGTCGACGGTGTCGTAGGTTTAAAATATTTTAAAGCCATAAGTGTTAAAGAAAGTGTATTAAAAAAATATCTAAGATTGAGAAAAATATTATTAGGGAAAAAGGTAAAAGCTAGCCAGGGTAATAAAAGAATATTACCCTGGCTAGAAAATATTTATCCCTTACGGGGTTCGAACCCGTGTCACCACCGTGAAAGGGTAGTGTCCTTGACCACTAGACGAAAGGGACTAATTTTAGTTTTTTGAAGAAGGTTGGATTCGAACCAACGAAGGATTACCCAACAGATTTACAGTCTGCCACTATTAACCACTCAGTCACTTCTTCAAAGTCTTCATTACTTCTTACCTTTTGCTATTCTACATCCATTGTGGGGAATAGGTGTAACGTCAATAACCTTCACTAATTCAAGACCAGCCTTTTTTAGCTCTTTAATTATAGAATTACGACCTTTACCAATACCCTTTATCTTAACTAAAAGACGATTATAGCCTAGAGATAGTGCTTTTTCCCCCAAACAAAAAATAACTTGCTGCGAAGCTATTTGGGTGCTTTTTCTGGAACCTTTATATTTGAGGTAGCCGCACGAAAGTGTCGTTATTAGATTTCCGCTAGGGTCAATTAAACTGGCTATAGTGTTATTGGAACTGCATTGGATACTAATAACACTTAAACTTTTTTCTAGTTGTTTTTGTTTGATCATCTAAAACGAATTTGTACCTTATTATGACGTTTAGCGGTTTTACTATTTGTTCTAGTTCTCTGACCTCTTAGAGGCAAACCTTTTTTATGCCTTATTCCTCTATAACTTCGTATTTGAGTAAGTCTAGCTACGTTTTCATAGAGACCTCTACTAAGTTCTTCTTGAATAAGGTTATTCTTATCCTTAGTTAAAACATCTGACAAGAAAGAAACCTGTTTAGACGTTAACTTAGAAAATTTTAACGTAGACTTTATGCCCACCTTTTTGCAAAAAGATTCCGCCAAAGAAGGACCTACACCAAAAACACACGTCAACGTTTGTTTAAGTGGACTTGTTTCATTTATTTTCCTATTCAAAAAATAAGCCATTATCGTGAACTAATTTTTTTTTATTAATTGAACCATGTTTCCCGCGAAAAGCAGTATCTTTGGTAAACACTAGGGTCACGATCGAGTTCGATATGATTTCGTGTGGAACCAGTGCTAAAAGTTATTTTTTGTTTACCAGCTATAAGCTTGTTGTTTTAGTATTCCAGCCGCACGTTCCCGTACGGCTACCTTGTTACGACTTCATCTCAGTTGCAATCTCCTGCCTCAAAAAGAAACTTCCAACGAACCCAAAATCGATGGTTAATCATCTAATCTTCAAAAGGAAATTACTCCCAACATGTGACGGGCGGTGTGTACAAGGCCAAGGTACATATTCACCGTAGCGTGCTGATCTACGATTACTAGTGATTCCAACTTCATGTGGGCGAGTTTCAGCCCACAATCCGAACTAAGAAAACTTTTACAGATTTGCTCCAGTTTACACACTATTGCTTCTTTTTGTAGTCTTCATTGTAGCACGTTTGTAGCCCAGTTCATAAGGGCCATGAGGACTTGACGTTATCCCCACCTTCCTCTAGCTTATCCACTAGCAGTCCTTTTAGAGTTCCTGTTTGAAATGACAAACAATGGCAACTAAAAGTAGGGGTTGCGCTCGTTTAAGAAATTAATCTAACATTTCACAACACGAGCTGACGACAGCCATGCAACACCTGTGTGTAAAAAAGTTTACTATAAAACGGAAAAAGAACCTTATTTCTTTTTCACTTCATACACTGTCAAGAACTGGTAAGGTTTCGCGCGTATTTTCGCATTAAACAACATGCTCCACCACTTGTGTTGGCCCCCGTCAATTCCTTTGAGTTTCGATCTTGCGATTGTACTCTTCAGGCGGAGTGCTTAACGTGTTAACTAAATGCCTAAAAAATTCTAAGCATGAGCACTCATAATTTACAGCGTGGACTACCAGGGTATCTAATCCTGTTGGATACCCACGCTTTCGTTCCTCAGCGTCAGTAACGGCCCAGACAATTGCCTTCGCTTTTGGCGTTCCTTTACAGTTCTACGGATTTCACCCCTCCTTGTAAAATTCCATTGTCCCATACCGTACTCCAGTATAAACGTTTTAAGTGCACATCCAAAGTTAAGCTTTGGTCTTTAACACTCAACAGCCAAATACAGCCTACGAACACTTTACGCCCAATTATTCCAGATAACGCTCGCCCCCTCCGTATTACCGCGACTGCTGGCACGAAGTTAGCCGGGACTTTTTTTTTAGTAATGTCAATCTCTTCCTAAAATATCGAGTTTTACAGCCAAAGAGCCTTCTTCACTCATGTGGTATCGCTGGATCAAGCTCTCGCTCATTGTCCAATATTCCTTACTGCTGACTTTCTAAAAAAGTCTGGACCTTGTCTCAGTTCCAGTGTGGCTGGTCATCCTCTCGGACCAGCTAAGAATCGTCGGCTTGGTGAGCAGTTACCTCACCAACAACCTAATTCTACAAAAGCTTATTTTTAGATGGATTTATCCTTTTACGCCGGTATTTAATTCCGGGTCTAAAAGCAAATAACCTTTGCATTACTCACCCGTTCGCTACGTAAAAATACGTTCAACTCGCATGTATAAGGCGTACCACAAGCGTTCACCCTGAGCCAGGATCAAACTCAAAATGGAAAAAACTTTTTCTTAGAAAAAAGCTTTAAAAAAACACAGTATTTTTTTACTTGGAGACGACTGGACTTGAACCAGTAACTTCCTGCTTGCAAAGCAGGCACTCTACCTTTGAATTACGCCCCCTCGTTTTGCTCTTAAAAACAATATCGAACTTTTAGTATGTAGTCGCTTAAAAACCTTACGGTCCTTACACGCTACACCTATCAACGTGATGTTATATCACGGCTCTTAAAAAAGAAAACATGTCTTAAAAATAGTTTCTCACTTAGATGCTTTCAGCGATTATCTAATATAAACGTAGCTACGCGACTGTGCTTCTATAGAAACAATCGCTACACCAGAGGTTTACTTTTCCCGGTCCTCTCGTACTAGGGTCTACTTTTTTCAATTTTCTTAACGCTCACAGTAGATAGGGACCAAACTGCCTCACGGCGTTCTGAACCCAGCTCAAGTGCCACTTTAATCGGCGAACAACCGAACCCTTGGAACCTGCTTCAGCTCCAGGATGTGACTAGCCGACATCGAGGTGCCAAACGACTCCGTCGATAGGAACTCTAAGGAGTCATTAGCCTGTTATCCCCGGCGTACCTTTTATCCGTTGAGCGATGACCCTTCCATACAGAATCACCGGATCACTATAGCCGGCTTTCGCCCCTGTTCGAGTTGTAACTCTTACAGTCAAGCAAACTTATGCTATTGCACTCTTCAATAAATATTTTTTATTTGAGTCTACCTTATGCACGCCTTCGTTACCTTTTAGAAGGCGACCGCCCCAGTCAAACTACCAATTATAAACTGTCCTTGTATAAACAAGTTAGCAATAACATAAATAAAGGGTGGTATTTCACGATCGCACTTACATAACCAAAAAGATTAGTAAAGCGCTCCCACCTATTCTACACAATAAAAACATTTTTGCAGTTAATAAATGCAGTAAAGGTGCACGGGGTCTTTCCGTCTAGCTGTGAGTAATCCGCATCTTCACGGATATTTCAATTTCACTGAGTCTGTGTAAGAGACAGTAAAGAAGTTATTACGCCATTCATGCAGGCCACTAATTAGGTGGCAAAGAATTTCGCTACCTTTGGACCGTCAGAGTTACGGCCGCCGTTTACTGGGGCTTAAGTTCAATGCCAAAACATATCCCCTTAACCTTGCAGCACCGGGCAGGCGTCAGCCTCTATACCTTTTCTTGCGAATTTGCAGAGACCTGTGTTTTTGTTAAACAGTTACTTCTTCCGATTTTGTGACAACTCTTAAAACATTTTTTGAATCAAAAGTCACTCCTTATCCCGAAGTTACGGAGCCATTTTGCCGAGTTCCTTTTACACAGTTCTCTCAAGCGCTTTAGTTTACTCAACCCACCCACTTGTGTCAGTTTACAGTACGGTACAAAAGGAAGTGCTTTTTCTTGAAAAGATTAATTTGCAAAAAAATGTTATTTTTTAAACAAAATTCGAACCCTTTGTCACAACTTCCAAAACAGTATTTTGTTACCCATCGAAACGAGTTTTCACTATATTCTTAGGGGCCGTTTTATGTATCGAATTTCTCTTCGACGAAGTTTAGCTTGACGTCGAAAACCTTGGGTTTACAGCGAGAGTGTTTTTACACTCTTTATCGTTACTTATGTCAGCATTCTTACTTCTGATGTCTTCACCAAACCTCACAGCTTGGCTTTTTAAACTTACAGAACATTCTGCTACCAATCCGACAAATATGTCGGATTTTGCCGCTTCGGAAAATACTTTTAATCCCATTAAATCTTCGGCGCAAAAAACCTAGACCAGTGAGCTGCTACGCTTTCATCATAGGATGGCTGCTTCTAAGCCTACCTCCTGGCTGTTTAAAGTTTTAAACTTCCTTTAACTTCTGTATTTTTAAGGTCCTTAGCGTTCAATCTGGGCTGTTTCCCTCTCGACCTTGGATCTTAGCACCCAAAGTCTGTTTGTTTATAGCAAATGATTCCGCATTCGAAGTTTCCAAAAGATTGGTAGAAGATATACAACCCCGCACTAAAAGAGAGCTCTACCTCAGACATTGCAATAAACACTCTACTTAAATAGATTTCGCAGAAAACCAGCTATCTCTGAGTTTGATTGGCCTTTCACCCCTAACCACAAATCATCCCAGTATTTTGCCACATACACGGGTTCGGCCCTTCGAAAAACGTTACCGTGAATTCTTCAGCCTGTTCATGGTTAGATCACTCAGTTTCGGGTTTTGCACACATGACTTAATATTTATTAATCGTTTTCACTACGCCTACACCTAATAGTTTAAGCTCGCCATACATACAAAGTCGCTGACCCATTATGCAAAAGGTAACTAGTCACTATGAAAGCTCCTAGAGATAACAGCATTAAGTTTCAGGTTCTTTTCACTGGGAGTGTCCTCTTTTTTCACCTTTCCCTCACGGTACTTGTGCACTATCGGTTGTCAAATATTTTTTAGGCTTTGAGGATGGTACCCCATTATTCATACGAGATAACTTGATAACGTAATACTAAAAAAATGCGAAATTTTTCTTTTTACGGGGCTTTTACCCTCTATGGCACAGGTATTCAAAAGAAATTTTTTAACATTTTAAGCCTAAACCGCGTTCGCTCGCCACTATTTACGGTCTCTCGGTTGATTTCTTTTCCAAAAGGTACTTAGATGTTTCAGTTCCCCTCGTTTTTTTTCAAATTGAAATGCATTGAGCAACAGTTTCCTGTGAATGAATCGTCAGAGATCAAAAATTTTCCTTAATTTACTTCTGACATTTCGTTTTACTAAACGTTCATAAATTTATTTGACACCTAGGCATCCCCTTAATGCTTTTTAAGTTTTTGAGCAAAAACAATAAAGACTAAAGACGGAATCGAACCATCATTCTCCGAGTTGCAGTCGGACGCATTACCTTTTATGCTATATAGTCTGCAGGTTCACCTTTTTATACTCCTTAAGAAATGAAAAATAAAGACTTTTTGTTTCTAATAGAGATGAAGGCGGAGATAGGACTTGAACCTATAACCTTCAGGTCATGAGCCTGACGAGCTACCATATTGCTCTACTCCACAAAAAAGTGAGTAGCCGGACTCGAACCGGCATCGCCTGCTTGGAAGGCAGGAAATTTACCTTTAATATATACTCACATAAAGCTTAATATAAATTACCAAAGAGGGGACTTGAACCCCTACACCGTAAGTACTGGAACCTAAACCCAGCGTGTCTACCAATTCCACCACTTTGGCGTATCAATCTAAAAAAGCTTTAAGAATAAGTTCTCTGTTAATTAAATTAAAAACTTTTTAGCAGAAATCTTACCGAATGATTTAAAATACTCCTCTTGTGTACCTTTTAAATCAGATACAGAAAGGCTGCTATTTGATGAGTTTAACCAATCATTGGATTTACCAACTCCATTTAGGAGGCTAGTTCTGCAAAGAGTCGCAGTTCCAACAAAGATACGGCTGGAATCCGATAAAACAGACAATTCCTCTGCTTTAAATTCACCTGCCAACGTGTTGCTCTTTAATAATTTTTTGCTTCTAGCTTTTAAGACAGACCCTATTTTTGGTAGGTAATTTTTTAGTAAAATGAAATAAAAGCTTGAAAAAATCAAGATTAACCAAAAGATTTGATTAAAAAAAGTAATTTTATCGAATTGTGGCATATTAATTTAAATTTATTTCGTTTAAGGTCACCAACTTTTTTTGGTGATATTAGCGACTTGCCCGAAGCGAGCGTAATCGCGAAAAAAAATTCTGGAAAGTCTAAAATCTCTGAAGACCGAATTGCTTCTGTAAGTCTCCGTGCAACGATTCTTTATTCTGACGGAATTACTTCTAAGAGGTAGTTTTGCTAATCTAATACCAGCAGCCCAACGAGTCTTCAAAGGAAGACCCCTGTTTGAACAGATGTACTTCAAAGCTACCCTAGAAGCTTCGCTACGAGAAAAAAGAAGACGTTTTAACTTATCTCGTTCTAAAAGATTCTTCATATTTTCCTATTCCCATTCCAAAGCACCAATTTTCCAAGCGTAGACGAAACCGATACTCAATTCGATTAAAAAATCCACCATAACCCAAAGACCCATAGAACTTATATGAGTTATAGAAACAACCCACGGAAATAAAAACATAGCCTCGAGGTCAAAGATAATAAAAAGAATGGCAACGATATAGAAACGTACATCAAAAGCATTTCTTGCATCCTCATAAGGGTCAAAACCACATTCGTAAGCAGAAAGTTTTTCTGTGTCCGGCTTTTGTATGGAAAGTAAAAAAGAAGCGCCAAGAATAATTACAGAAAGTAACACAGCTAGAATGGACATAACCAAAATAGGAGAATACTCTTCATAAAAAAGTGTCTGCATACTAAAAATAAACGCTTTACAGTAATGAAATAAAAAAAGGGCCAATTCTTTTCAGAATGAAACGGCCACTTTAATAAAAATAAAATACTCGTTATCGGATTTGAACCGATACTCAAAAAGAAACAAATTTTAAGTCTGTCGTGTCTACCAATTCCACCAAACGAGCAATAGGCAATAGCGGATTCGAACCACTAACCTTCTCGTTGTAAGCGAGATACTCTAGCCGTTGAGTTAATTGCCCAAGCTTAGTTCGTTTTGTTAAAATTCTTTATATCTTCCAAACCAAAAAAGAAACTATAAAGTTTAGATAACTCTTTCTCATCATTGCTACTTGGTTTATCTACTACAATGACAGATAATGTATTATAATTAACCTCTAGATAATCAGAAGGAAGACTAAAAACAGCCTCTTCGAATACCTTTTTCTCCCTATAGCTAATTTGAACAAGATCACCAACTTTTAATTGATAAGACAGTGTTCGTACACCAATCTTATTAACAGAAACAAAACCACTTGCTATGCACCAACGTGCTTGATGCAAAGTTTTAGAGAGGTTAGAGCGTAACAAAACCATGTCTAAACGCATCTCAATAGAGTCGCATGCAGTTTTTACTCCTAACTTAGGGGAGAATATTTTTCGGACATGGTTTTTATTAAAAGTACTTAAAAATGCCGAAGTTTGTTGCTTACTCTGAAGAGCTTTCTTGTAATTTTTTCTTAAGTCAAAAGTTTTATTTTGAACAAGATGAACGTCATTCCTTACCAAAGGCTCAGACGAACGTATATTAGAAAAACTCTTCGTAAAAGACTTCCATTTACGCTTTTTTAGATTCTTTAAGTTTTTTGACGACAAAACAAAACACTTATTACCTAAAATACCTCTTTTTAATCGAGGCTTGTATTTAGTATTAGACATCTGGTTTAGAAATTGCTTGCTTTATAAGATTATGGTACATTAGGGAAGCCCCTTTCGACTTAAGATTAACTAATATTGGATAATCCACAAAATTAAGATTGCTGGTGTCATCAACAAAAGAAATCAAAGGAATTTCTTCCTTAAAACATTCTTTGCTCTGAAAAACTCCGGATTCATTAAAAGTAACTATCAAACTCGGAGACAAATTTGACTGACTAAAGTTAGTTAGAGAGCCCAAAACCCAAGAATCCCCCCTTACAAAAAGATGCCTAGAATTAATAAACTCTTCTTCCAAAGTTTTTTCAAGATAAGAAGGGCACCCTATAAAAAGAATTTGAAGAGAGGATTCATTAAAAGCTTTAACCAAATTAATCGCATTGAAATATGTCGTTAAAGATTTTTCCAAATCAAATACGGAAAAACCTTTACGAAGACCCAAAAAGAAACCTTTCTTATCCTTCAGGTTTTCTAATGAACTACTACCCAAGAAACCTTCTGAAGATAAAAGTTCTTCTAATAAAATGTTTTCAAAAAACTTTTGACGGACTTTTACCATAAAAAATAATTATTACTTCTTTTTAAATTTTTTCTTTTCTAAGAATTCACCTTTTACTAGAACTCCTTTATTCTTGTAAACGTCCAAAGTTTTACTATTCCTCAGAAAGGCCACAAAAGAACCTAATGATTCATTGCAGGAACTTTTCAAAATAATATGAGTTTCCTTAGGGCATACTACTTCTATGTTTTCAGGTATACTTACTCGAACATCATGACTAAAACCTAGCTTTAAGAGAAGTTCACGCTCCGTTATAAGTTCAGCTTTATAACCAACCCCTACAATTTCTAGTTCCTTAGTAAAACCAGAAAACGCTCCCGAGATCGCAGCTAAGACTTTAGACTTTAACGTGCAATACATAGGTGTGAGTTTTCTAGCTATTCTTTTTTTTGAACTCTCTAAACTAGATGTTGTGATAAAAATAAATTTTCTTTCATCACTCAGAGAAACTTCAAAAGGGTACGGGATCTTTACTTGAGTTTCCGTACCCAAACATGAAAAAGTAACAACATTGTTCTTAACCAACACAGAAACTTTTTCCGGGACACTAATCTTTTCAATAACAGGAATCATTTTTAACTAACATATAGTAAGACTTTACCCCCAGTGCATAACTGCTTAGCCTCACGGTCAGAAAGAATTCCAAAAGGAGTGCTTAATATAAAAATACCAACATTCGTAGAAAACTTCCAGACATCGTTTTTGGAAAAATATTTTTCCAAACTTGGTTTAGAGACTAATTTAAAACTGTTAGAAGTTTCTGAGTCATCGCTATGCTTTAAAAAAATTTCGAAAGATTCTTTGCCACGGAACCTACATGACTTAAAGTGGCTCACAAAACCCTCTTTTCTTAAGATTCTCAAAATTTCCAATATAACCTTAGTGCGAGGCCAGAAGAAGGAATTTTTAAGCGACTTTTGTGCGTTTGACAATGCAGACGCAAAATTGATTATTTGATTGCTGCTCATGTAAAAAAAAAAGTGTAAAAACAAACAAACGACTGTCACCGGATTTGAACCGACGTAAATTAACAAAATTATTAACGTGTACCTAAATAGAAAAAACTACACACAGTCTCCATGAAAAAAAGATTAAAGAGCGAATAGAATTAAGAAACCCATCATAAGTGCGAATAACGCGATAGCTTCAGTTAAAGCGAATCCTAAAATAGCTACTCTGAAAAGTTCATCCTTTAGAGATGGGTTTCTAGAGATACCTAGGATTAAAGCCGCGAAAACAGACCCAATACCAACTCCTGCTCCTACTAAACCGATAGTAGATAATCCTGCTCCAATTAATTTAGCTGCTTGTAAAATCATAGTGATAATTGCAAAAAATAAACAAAAGGCGCACAACAAAGGTGCAATAAAAAAAATTGTCTAGAAATGGGATCGAACCATTGACACAAGGATTTTCAGTCCTTTGCTCTACCTACTGAGCTACCTAAACATTTTAAACATCCCAAAAGTATCTATCCTTAATATAATAAAAAAACGTTTTTTTTTAGTGGGTTGCACTTAATGAAATAGGTGAAATTACTCCACAACCTTCGAAAGTTAAAAGATTTACAAAAAGTAAAAAAATAAACTATAAACTTTTGTTTATAAAAGAAAATACAAAGTATACTGAAGACGTTCAGCGTCCTTGTTCTATTAAAAAAGAAGCAAAGACGTCTAAATTTTAATTTTTGTGAATAGTCTAAGGAATATATTAAACGAAAGAAAATTAATAATTTTATTGGTGCAAATATGACTAAATTAAACGATATTAAAAAATTAAGGGTTGTATCTATGTTTGCCGGTTGTGGAGGATTAGATTTTGCTTTTCATAAACAATCTAAAGATTTTGAGGTCATATATGTGAATGATTTTGATCAAGACTCTTGTGACACATATAAAGCATACTATAAACATGAGCCTGTATGTTCTGATATTGCAAGAATTACTACGATACCTGATTGCGATATACTAACAGGTGGTTTTCCTTGTCAAGGATTTTCTGTTGCTAATTTATACAGAAAAGAATCTGATAGTCGTAATAAACTTTATTTGGAATTAGTACGAATATTAAAACAGAAGAAACCAAAATATTTCATATTCGAAAACGTAAAAGGAATACTAAGTTTAGGTGGATATGAAAATAAAGAGGACAAAAAAAATAGAAATGGTAAAGTTTTTAAAACAATTGTTTCAGATTTGAAACAATGTGGATATAATGTCCATACAAAATTATTTAAGATGAAGTGGTACAACATACCTCAAAATAGAGAAAGGGTGATTTTCATAGGTATTCGTAATGATATAGCTGCAAATATAATATTTGATTGGCCAAAAGAAGAACAAAATATTACAAAAACTTTGCTAGATGCTATCGGCGATTTACCCATAGATTATGATGAAAAGATACAACATATCGGTACGAAATATAAAGTTAAAATTAATGGGTATATGGGTAGTAGAAAATTAGAATGGAATAATGTATCACCCACTATAACCGGACGAGGGAGCGGTAGCGGCGGTCCAGTTATTAATGTTCATCCTAGCGGAAAAAGGAGGATGACTGTCAGAGAATACGCTAGAATACAAACCTTTCCAGATGATTTTATATTCAAGGGTTCTATTTCTTCTATGTATAGGCAAATAGGTAATGCAGTACCGCCTAAATTTTCATTTATTTTAGCAAACTTGATAAACAAATTAGATGGTCAGCTGTAATTTATTCTAGGAGCCCCTCTGGTAATGCGGGGACAGGAGAGTTTGCTATAATCTTTGACAATTATCCAACCCCTATTCTCGTAAACTATGACTAATGTCTTGTCAATGGCTTCTTTACGAACACAAGAATTTAACATCTCTTGTAAAGACATGCCCCCCATATTTTTTATAATATCGTCAGTGTATTCACTATTTAAACTACGGTAAGATGTCCCGTCATCCTCTTTTTTGTCTTTAAATTTTTCTAAGTTTTTATTTAATTCCACGAATAAAAGCATAGATAACTCATAACGGTCAATGCCTTCCAAAACAGTGATTTTTGAAGAACCATGTTTTTTATTCATGGAATTTTGAAAAAAAGTGGCCAACTCACATGAAGATTCGTATTTTTCAACCCACAATATGAAGGGAATTATTACCTTTCTAAAAATTTTTCTCATCTCTTGAGTGCAGTCTGTTCCTAAAGTGCAATCACTTTTTGTCATATCCTTCACACTTATTTTACCCAGTTTCAGATGTTTTAAATCGTGTGTGCTATTTTGCCCTCCAATTGTTGTAGCAATACCTAACTCTTTTGCTAATTTGTCTTCACCGTTACCTATGCTTTTATTCGTGGATTTAAACAAAACTTTTATGGATTTAGTACTCCATTGGTGCAGTTTATCAGTTTTCAACGTCATTATATACTTATTATTATAATTTTCCTATTATATCAATAGAACAACACTATGATTATCTACTCTTATTACTTTTAATAGTGTGTGATAGTACATGCACCATTAATAGAAGTCTTTAATTGAAAAAAAGCTCTCTAAAAACCACTTCAAAAAATTCGTAAGGGGATTTTGTTAAGAAAAACAACAACCCATGTTTTTCAAGATTTTTTAAGCAGACTTTCAGCATAAAAAGTTTCTCGTTTTTACACGAACTTAAAGATTAGAATAAAAAAAAGGTAAAAATAAAATATTTTGGAGAAAACGTTACTGAAAAAACTAAACAAGCTCTAGAATTAGCACAATCGTGGGATATTTGGTATATTTTGTTTAGTGATTTAGTATCTTATTTTAATTATAAATAAGGACTTCGGTTGTAAGTAAACCTGGGTTTTTAGAATTTATTGCTCTCTTTACTGCGATGTCCTCGCAAAAATATTCTCTAAAATTCTCAGTTACCAAATCTACTTTTGCATTACTCATTACAAATCTTATTTTGCCTAATTTTTTAATTTCACTAAAAAGAGTTTTGTGCATTTCTAAACTAAAACCATCAGCCACATAACCTATAAAAGAATTGCTATTTTTAGGGGCATAAGGCGGGTCTAAATAGACGAAATCACCTTTCTTAATTTTTTTAATTGAATGAGAATAATCACTATTAACGAATTCAACATCTTTAATTAAATCACTAATATAATCCAGTTCTGTCTTTGATATTATTCTAGGCGTTTTTTTATAATGACCGTAAGGTACGTTATACCCATTAGGCCCTTCGCGATACATACCTCTAAAACATGTTTTATTAATGAACATAAATAAAGCAGAGCACTCAACCGTGCTTTTATCTATACAGTTGTATTTATTTCGTACCCAATAATAATAACTCTCCTTTGATGTCTTTGCTTCTTCAATAGAGGTTGGTGACCTGTTAATAATAGAGCCTTTTATACTATCGTATTCTTTGATATAAAAATTAAGATTTTTATATAGCTCATCCTTATTCTCTTGGACATGCCTAAATACACCGATAAGAACTTTATTGACATCATAGGCATAAACCTTATTTCTAATTATTATTTTGTTTATGCAAAGATAAGATGGCAAACAATACACTACCACCCCCCAAAAAAATATCATGGTAATTATTCATTTCTGCAGGTACTTTTGAAATAATACTCTCAATAATCTGTGTCTTTCCGCCGACCCATTTTAAAGAAGGTATGGTGTTTTTGGTGCCATCTTTCTATTTTAACTTTCCGATCGTATTTATAAGCTAATACTAAAAACATCAATAACCATCATCTACTTTTATTACTTTTAATGGTGTGTATGTAGTATAACACACCATTAACAATATCAGTAGTAGAGGCATGTATTAATGCACGTCTGTACGTACATTAATACACACCTCTACTACACTTAACATTGGTGATATGTATTGATGCACGTTTGTACGCACATCAACACCCACCACCAATGTCATATTAACCATTTACTCTTATTATTTTTAATAGTATGTGGTAACACATGCACACTACCAATGATATTAGCACACTGTGGAGTTTATTACTCTATATTAACTACTTATATCATTACTCTACGTATATCATTACTCTACGTATATCATTACTCTACGTATATCATTACTCTACGTATATCATTACTCTACGTATATCATTACTCTACGTATATCATTACTCTACGTATATCAT
>Ga0257106_1000192_pt1 | contig 38898 bp, 24 predicted proteins | sample LP_taG_3_FD_190177 | JGI IMG/M metagenome (GOLD analysis project Ga0257106, IMG submission 190177) | Marine microbial communities from Northeast Subartic Pacific Ocean, Canada - LP_J_2011_P26_10m | ecosystem: Environmental > Aquatic > Marine > Oceanic | place: Canada: Northeast Subartic Pacific...
CAACACGTTTTTGTATGGGGACGGTGAAATGTCGAAGCGCTTCGCACGTTGAGCACGCTGGAAGCGCGCTTGGCGAATTTTTTTTGGCTTGAAGCGACGCTTCAAGTTTTTGGCTTCGGCACCGTCCCCCCTATGGCAAGTGTTGTCAACAACAACCCCCAGAGAGTTTTGATGATTGATTCTCAAAAAAAAAAGCACCCTAAACCAAAAAAAAAACAGACGCACAAAAAAACGAGCGTCAAAACTATCATCGTTGGAAGCGCGTTCTGTTCTCTGTTCTCGTCACATCATCGAGTATTATAAACTTCTCTCTCGTTTTCTTCTTCTTTTTCAGACGCTTCTTTTTATATCAAAAAGCAGAGAGAAGAGAAGAGACATCAGGAGCAGTCGAGCTTTTCTTCTTGAACGAAAACGAGATTTTACAGGAGACAGACTTTTCAAAAGATGGAAGCGTTAGTAGTAACGACGAATACGCAGACGACGACGAAAGTCGACGAGAACAACAACAACGATTCAAATTCGTTCTTTTTAAACGAACTTATCCTCGCACACAAAGACGGATTCCTCTACCCGGCGAAAATCATCGACATGAGACGTTTAGAAGATGGAAGCTCCGGGGTGCTCATCCACTACCAAGGGTGGAACAAAAAATACGACGAGTGGGTGGAAGAGAAAGAAACGTGCAGGAAAATGAACGAAGAGAATATAAAAGAACAGAAAAGGTTACTCGAGGAAGATAAGGAGAAAAGGAGGAAAGCGAATACTGCGACGACGATTCAGATTCAGACGATTCAGACGACGAAGAGCGGCAGTAAAAGTAACAACAACGCGGCGGCGGTTGGGAACAAGAACAAGAACAAGAACGACGACGAGGTGAAGAGGAAGAAGAACGCGACGACGACGAAACGCGAGAAAAGCCAATCAACCGGGAAAGACGGTAAGAAAAGTATTACTAAAGAGAGTAATAGTAATACTATTAATACGAGTAGTAATAAGACGACGACAACAGGCGGCGCGAAGAAGAAAGCGACGAGCAAAGGCGAGGGCGAGCAACAGCGGGAGCCACCACCACCACAACAAAAACAAAAACGAGACTTGGATGCCGCGGCGACGGAAGCGGGAAAAACAACGAAAGAAGAAGACGAATCGGAAACAAATAATGCGACGACGAAAAAGAAAGCCGCACCAAGCGGTGGTCGGCCATCGAAGAAGCAAAAAAGTGAAGCAAAAACCGCCGCCGAACAGAACGCGCCGCCGACGACCAACAAAGGAAGGAAAGGCGCCGTCGTCAACGCGACGAACAACACCAACAAGAGAAAGAACGCGGCGGCTTTGGAAAAAGGGGCGGCGAATGCTGCGAGTAAAGAGAAAAAGAACGCGAAGAAAGATACGGCGGCGGCTCCAACGACGAACGCGAAAAATCAAAAGCAGGAAAAAGAGAAGACGGAAACGGAAGAACAGCGAGACCGGCAAGAACAACAACAACAACAAGCGCCTTTGAAACCAAAAGTGAAAGTCATCTTGGCGACGGCGTTAAAGAAAGAGCTCATCAAACAACACGAAGCGCTCGCGCACAACCGCGTCCTGAAGCTCCCGAGAGAACCTGCCGCGCATACCGTCCAAAGTCTCTTCTCCGATTACGAAGTCGAAGCGATCGCGAAAGCTCGAACTCCGAAACAAATTGAACGCGCCAAAGAAATCGTCGCCGGTCTCAAACGCTACTTCGACGCCGCCTTGCAAAAAGCTTTACTCTACGAAAAAGAGAAGAAATACTACGACCTCGCCGTCGCGAAGAACGACGCGTTAAAATCCAAACCCGCCTCGGAAATCTGCGGCGCCGAACACCTCCTCCGCTTATACGTGAAACTCCCGGATTTCATCCCGGTTGAAGCCTTCGTCGGCGAAAAAGGCGAAAAAGAGGCGCAACTCATCGGTCACCAACTCGGCGAAACTTTGCGATGGTTGCAAAAAAGATCCCACGAAGCGTTCGACGGCGCGTACGTGGAAATAGACGAAACGAGCGGGAAAGTCATTCGAGAGATTCGAAAAGGCGCCGAGGTGGACGACGACGACGACTTTGAAGACGACTTTGGAGAAAAAGAACAACAAAAAACGACGGCGACTAAAGCTGCTGGAGTTTTAGAAGAAGAGAAGACGGAAAAGGCTACTATTGAGTAGTTTAACTTTATCATTTCATTAAATACTCTGATACAGTACTTCTACACAACGAAACAACTCTCTAAAAAATATGTTTTTTGCTTTTTTTTCTCAAAAATTTTTCCTCAAACAAAAGAAGCAAAAAAAAAATTCAGCCGCCACCTTGTTTTTCAGAGTCATCATTTTTAGTCAGCACACACACACACGTATTAACGCACACATAAAGCACACTTAATTAATAACCTTTCGCGTTTTGTTATACCACCACTTTAAAGTAACGAAGAAAAAACACAACAACGAGAAGAAGAGAGTCGTGGAAAAGTCGCTTTCCGTCCAATCGTCGTCCAATCGCAAGAACAATCGCAAGAACAAAAATGGGTAAAAAAGCGAAAGGGAAACATCGTCTGGACAAGTTCTATTACTTAGCGAAAGAGCAAGGATTCCGCGCACGTTCGGCGTTTAAACTGGTCCAATTGAACAGGAAGTATGATTTTTTATCCAGTGCAAAAGCTTGTTTGGATTTATGCGCAGCTCCAGGCGGGTGGCTGCAAGTGGCGCAGAAGTACATGCCGATGCAATCGACCATCGTTGGGATCGATTTAGCTTCGATAAAACCCATACGCGGATGCACGACTTTAGTGGAAGATATCACGACACCGAGCTGTCGAGCGGCGATTAAACGGGTCACGCCGGATGGTTTGAAGTACGATTGCGTGTTACACGACGGCGCGCCAAACGTCGGGGGCAACTACGCCAAGGAAGCGTATTCGCAAGCGGCGCTGACGTTGGACGCGTTGAAATTGGCGACGGAGTTTTTAACGTTGGACGGTTGGTTCGTGACGAAAGTGTTTCGGTCGCAAGAGTATCACGCGTTGTTATACGCGTTTCAGCAGCTGTTTAAGAAGGTGGAGAGCACGAAGCCGGTGGCGTCGAGAGACTCGTCGGCGGAGATTTTCGTCGTGTGTAAAGGGTACTTGGCGCCGACGAAAATTGATCCGAGGTTGTTAAAGGCGGAGTATTTATTCGCGAACGTGGAGGATGGCGGACAAGGTAACAAAGGAGGACAGCAGAATAGGGACGTTTTGAAGGTGGAAAAAGCGAAGCGAAATCGAAGCGGCTACGAGGACGGGTTACATTCGCTGTATAAAGAGACGTACGCGGAGAATTTTATCACAAACGAGAAACCGGCGGAGATGTTAGGGATGTACCACTGTTTTATTTTAGACGGCGGGAAAGGAAAGAAAGGAACGAACGTGGTGCCCCCAAAGGATGGATTTATGGATTTAGACGCGTGCGAGGAGACGAACGAGGAAATTCGGACGCTCTTTCGAGACTTGGGCGTTTTGAACAAGAGCGATTTTAAGATGTTGTTGAAGTGGCGTTTGCAAGTGAGGAAACGGTTAGGTATGGAGGATAAGAAGGTGAAACCGAGGACGACGACAAACGCCAACGAGGACGAGGAGGACGAGAATAATGAAAATAAAGCGGTGCCCGAGGACGAAAACGAGCGCTTGCTGAGCGAAATGGAGGAATTGCAAGGAAACATGGACGCGGAGGCGAGAAGGAAAAAGAAAAAGCAGGCTAAAATGAAACAGAAGGATAGAATACGCGCGCAGTTAGGATTAAAAGGAGACGGCGAAGCCATCGTGGCGGAGGAAGATTTATTCTCTTTGGTTCGATTGAAAACAAAGGTGCGTTAGAATGCGCATCGCCGCCGCGCGCGAGCGTTTGTTTTTTGTCTCTCTCGATTTCTCTCGTTTTTTTTCTTAACGTCTCTCTCTCTCTCTCTCTCTCTCTCTCTGTATGTATTCAAAAGCCGGTGAAGATACTCGCTTACTCACTTGAGCGGCGTTAGAACCCGCGTAAACTGAAAACCTTATGCAAAAACATGCCGTTTACCCATCTGAGGCTTTTTCTTTTCTTTCTTTTTTTTCGTCGCTCGCGCGCGACGCGTTGTTGGTAGTAAATATACTTTTACGCCAAACTGACCATTTTTTTCACCCACCAACAAACAATAGGAGGATGTCGATACGGTCGCAAACCAAGCCGCTCCGTCTGTGCCGGCTGACTATTACGAAGACTCTGACTCGGAACTGAACGCGGCTCGCAGAAGACAAAATCGATACGACTCTGAAGACTCTGACGCAGAAAATGACGTGGAAAACGACACGTCGCGGCTAGACTCGAGTTTAGACGCTTTGTACAAACAGTACAAAGAAAGGCAAAAGAAGAAAGGCCGGTCGGTTGGAGAAGGCTCGAAAGGATCGTCGATGAGACGCGATAAGAGGGCGACGTTAGAAGGCGAAGGCGATGGAGAGCTTGGCTCGGATGATGACGAAGACGTCGATGAGAGCGATGAAAGCGATAGCGAGGAGACTGGTTTCGAGGAAGACGACGACGCGCCGTTGGAATGGGAGAAGAACGAAGACGTAGAAGGCGAAGAGAAGAACAGGAAGAAAAAAACGAAGGAGGATAAAAACAAAAACAATCTGATCGTCAAGTTCGACCCGAGCAAAGTGAAACCAAACTCAAAGGCAACCGTCGATCGATGGTTTTCCAACGATCTTTTTTCGGAAATTGAAAAAACAACCTCCGCAGCGACGAGCGGCAAGGCGGCGGCGGAAAAGAAAATAACAAAGACAACGAGGGAAGAAGCAAAAGAAGAGAAGAATATGATGAAGAAGAAACAAAAGAAGAACGACAAAGACGATGTCGTCGTTGATGAAGACGAAGACGATTACGAAAGTCTACGGGAACAAGCGAGAGCGAGGAAACTGGAGAAGGCGAAAGAAGCGGCGAAGATTGCCAAGGAAGGTGAACTGAAAAGCAAAAAACAACAGGATAAACTCGATAAGAAGCGAAAGAAAACGATTGGTGGTAAGAACGGAAATGGTGACGACACGACGTACGATTCAGGTTCAGACGATGTGGACGTCGGACGTAAAAGACGAGCGCTGCGTGCCGAGGCGGCGGCAGATGATTTACATATTGTTCCCAGAGGAAACGATGACGATGCTCGAGAGAACGACGACGACGATGACGACGACGACGATGATGATGATGATGACAAAGACGTATCTGATAGAGGCGTGGGAAGAAACGCGAAAGGAAGTCGTCAGCGCGTACGCGCTGATGGTTCTGATAGCGATGAATCTACAGACGTCGACGAACTCTCGGATGGCGCCCGAGCCGAAATCCTCGCCATTAGCAAAAAAATGCTTCGAAGAAAACAACGCGAAGAAATCATCGAAGACGCGTACAACCGGTACGCATTTGAGGACGATCCGAGAGACTTGCCTGATTGGTTTGTCGACGACGAGCGAAGATTCATGAAAGCGGAACCGATTTACGATCAGAGCGACTACGAGGAAGCTCTCGCTAGCGTCTCCATTAAAGTTGACGAACGGTCGATCAAAAAAGTCGCCGAGGCTAAATTGCGAAAGAAAAAACGCGCCAAGGATAAAATGAGCGAAGCTCGACAACGCGCGGGCGCCATCATGGATCAAGACGATATTCCTGACGTTTCGAAAGTTCGAGAAATTGAAGCAATTTACGCCAAAGCGAATAAACTCGCCAACGGCCGCAAAAAGCAAATCAAGCACGTGGTGGCGAGGAAAATGCATAAAGGCAACGCCGGTGGACCGTCCGTAGATAAGCGCATGCTCGCCGACCGACGAGGTCAAAAAGCTGCCATGAAAAGAGGAGGCGGTGGAAAGGGAGGAAAGAAAGGCAAGTCGCCCGGTTCTTCGATTGGAAAGCCGAAGAAGAGTTCTCTGAGAAAGAATCGACCTCGGCGGTGATTTAGTTTTAATACGTGAGGGATTTTTTAATACACGTGTACATACGCTGTACTGTAGCGGCGTTTTTATCGCTACGTTATTACAGCTCATTCGTGAAGGAATAAAAGCGAATGCGTACGTACCCGTAAGTAAAGCTTCGTCTCTTCATTCCAACTGAAAGGGTGAACATTTTTCCTCAATTTTTTTTTTCAAAAACGAGAATGCGCTTTGACGAAGACGATGATGACGACGAGTACGACGACGAGAATAATAACAGACAGAATTTTATAAACGGTGGTGGTGCGTTCATCGTAGCCTCCTCCCCGTCGTCTCTTCTCCTTCGTCGTCGATCCGAAGAAGAAGAAGAAAGAGGAAGAGAAACATCATCAAACGCGAGGATGATTTCGACGAGGACGATGATGTCGACGACGACGAAAGCGAGCGGCGACAAAAAAAGCAACAGTCGTCTCTCCGAGTACAACTTGCTCGATTTAGTCGGCGAAGGATCGTTCGGAAAAGTGTACAAAGCGAGAAAAAAGTTCACCGGTGAAACGTCCGCGATTAAGTTCATCGCGAAGAAAGGAAAAACGGAACGAGATTTGAGAAGTTTACGACAAGAGATTGATATTTTGAGAGTGTTGAAACATCCGAACATCATCGCCATGCGAGACGCGTTTGAAACGGAACACGAGTTTTGCGTGGTCATGGAATACGCGCAAGGCGAGTTGTTTGAAGTATTGGAAGACGATAGGACGTTGCCAGAGCTAGAGGTGAAAGCAATCGCTCGGCAGTTGGTGTCCGCGTTGCATTATTTGCACACGAATAGAGTCATACACAGAGATATGAAACCGCAGAATGTTTTGATTGGAGCGAATAAGGTGGTGAAATTGTGCGATTTTGGGTTCGCGCGATCGATTCGATCGCAATCTATGGTGATGACATCGATTAAAGGAACGCCGCTGTACATGGCGCCAGAGTTGGTGCAAGAGCAGCCGTATAATCACACCGTAGATTTGTGGTCGTTGGGAGTTATTCTGTACGAGTTATTCGTCGGGAAGCCGCCGTTCTTTACCAATAGCATTTACACTTTGATTCAAAAGATTGTTCGAGACCCTTTGACGTGGCCGGAAGATATGAGCGCGGAGTTTAAATCCTTTTTGAGAGGATTACTAAATAAACGACCGAGCGAACGGTTGTCGTGGCCGGCTTTGTTGGAACATCCGTTTGTGAGGAAGAGCGAGTACGACGACGAACACGAACACGATGACGAACACGAACACGAACGACAGCAACGACGACGACAACAACAACAACAACAACAACAACAACAACAACGCGGAGAAAGAGAGACGGGTGATCAAGAGGAACGACGAAGAAGAGCGGAGGAGGTTGAGAACCGGTTGTCTACGGGAGCAAAGACGACGACAACGACGACGGCGGCAGTAGCGACGCACAACAGACGTCCGTTAGCTTCCACGCCGCAAGGTGCGACGAGAACGACAAACGCCGCTACGACGACGACGACGACGACGACGAACAACAACAAGACGCCAATAGTTCGACGAGGTGGTTTACCTCGTAGAGAAGATGTGCTCGCAGGAACAGCGACGGATGGCTATAACACGCCAAAAATACCGGCGAGAAGACCACCGCCTTCGACTACGCGAGGCACAGCGGTTACCGCGGCTACTACTACTACTACTGCTGCTGCTGCCGCTGCTGCTGCTATTGGTGGTGCTGCACTTATCGGCGGAGTGGTTTCGGGAACGACGCCACGAACAGCAACGGCTGGTGAGATGCCACAACGCCACGCGTCGAATACTAATCTTGCGATTGAAAGTCAGCACGGGCATGGTGTAGACTCGGCTTTACTTGAATGCGAACTTAAATCGCGTACGGAAGATGGCGCCGCGCGTTTGCGACGAGATCGGACGGCGATTAAAGTTATTTTAGCGGCTTTGCAACCTCCTCGAAGCGCGCATGGATCAAAATTTAATATTCTCGCGCTTCTATCGCCAGGGAGTGAGCGCGAAAGAGGAACGTCTGCGCATACTGAACCTGGTATCGACGACGCGCCGTCTTCCAGTGGTTTGAGTAATCACGCGAGCAACGCAAATGGTCCAATGCCAAAGTTGACGAGTTCTTTAGTAGATGCGGTGTCTGCTCTGAGAACGCTTCGAAATATCGTGTGCGTTTCGAGCGCGAGTTTAGCAAAAGTAGGTGGCGATGCCAGTGGTGCATTAGCGAGAGATGCTCCCGGCGCCGCGTTATGGACCGTGCGGGCCATCGCAGCGATGTGGAATCCAGTAAACGAAACAAAAGACGACGCGCAAATGCGGGAAAAGTACGTTGCCTTTGAAATCGAACGCGAGGAAGCGTTGCAACTCGCTTTGAACGTCGCGACGCTACTTGCGAGCGGATCGGGCCCTTCGCCGTGGTGTAATGTCGGATTGGCAAACTATTTACGCGCTTTAAGCGAGTGTTTGGTGAGTTTTGAACTGCGTCGAAATAACGACGATTCAGGCCACGACGAAGACAAACTTCGCCTTCGTCTGATCCAATCGAAGCTCGAGACGCAGCACTTTGCTCGGGTCGCCGTCACACGCGCCATCGATCTCGCCTCAAAGCGCGGTGAAGGTCAGGAATGCGTCATGGCACTTTCAAAGCTCCCGAAACCAACGTTTTGCGAAAGTTTAATCGCGTATTTAGCATCGTCGTTTAGTCAGCTCGAACGCGATTTACTCGAAGAGCAAGCGAAAAGCGCGCAAAAGAAGAAAGATAGAGAAAGTGACAAAGAGTGCAATAATGCTCAAAATGAAAACGACGAGCGCAAACGACGCGCCATATTCAAACGAAGAGGCGAGGCTGTCGGCGACGCTTGCGATGCCTTGTTGAAATGTTCTTCGTGTTACGCGCCGGTTTCGATTACACTCGTCGCGGACTCGTTCGTTCGATACGGCGAACGCGTGGACGCATTCCAAGCACTCATTAAAGCGTCGTCAAATTCAACATACTGTGGATTTCTCAGTCTCTCTGGGTGTCGTATCATTGGCGCGTGTTCGAGGGCGTCGACAGCTTTTGCTGACAAGGCGCTCGAAAAAGATGCGTTGATGCGCTTCTCGACGAGATTGATTAAATTAGTCGCACGCGCTTCCGAGTTGTCCAAGGGAGTGACGCTATCATCATCTCTCGAAACTAAAGCTGCAATTATGACTAAGTTACGTCCAGTTGCAGACGGTATCGCAGCTGTGGCGTACGCGTTGCATCCGTTGGCGAAGGAAAATTGCGAGACTGCGCATCCGGCGGATTTTCTGTGCGACTCTGGCGTCGCGGAGAGCTGTTGCGACGCGATGGAGATTTTCTCCTCGTTTTCAACGTCGATTGTGGCGACGATAGCTCGGACGGCCCCAGGCTCCGACGCGTCTTCAAAAGCGATCGAGGAGTATAAATCCTCGCAGCATCTTGCGATTTTCTCCTTACTCAACGTTTTGCGGTTACCGCTGGCGTTCATCCTGACGAAAGGCCCAAACGCAGAAAAAGTTGGCACCGTGGCAAACCGTAAATTCATGACAGTATTGAAGGAAAAAAATGTGCTCGGAACTTTGTTGAAGTGCGTGAAGTCGATGAAGACAGATCTGGAAATGCGCGCGTTAAAAAAATATAACGGGAACGGTAACGAGAACGAGGAGGAAGAAGAAGTGAAAGAAGAAAATAACACGACTAAAAACAAAGCGAATAGCAAAAAGAACAAAAAAGCAGCGGCGGTTGATACTGCTGCTACTAGTAACAGCAGTGAAGCGCATTCTTTATCGAGCGCTATTAGTTTAATTTCGCGTCTGGTCGTCACCGGCGGCGATGTCTTCAGCAACCAGTTCATCGAAGCGAAAGGATGCTCGGCGTCTCTCAGCGAGTTTGCGCTTTCGCAATCTTCGTTTGCGTCCTCGTTGCTGAATAATAAGCAGAAATCTATTAAAGTAGAGTTTGCGAACGAAGCAACAACCATTGTTGATTGGACTATGATTCTCTCACAGCTCGCCAAGAGTAACGAGAGTCGGTACGAAAATGTTGGCGAGGCAAACGCAACTTTTCATTTAACAAAGTTGCTTCGACACGAAGATTTCAACGTGCGCGCGCGCGCAGCGAACGCACTCGGTAACCTTTGTCGCCACTCGGACTATTTTTACGCATCATTTAAGAAGTATGGGACGGTCGACGCGCTGATTGATCGTTTAAACGCAGATGAAAAAGAGGAACCCTCTGCGTTGGTTCGAAAGTTTGCCGCTTTCGCCATCGGGAACGCCGGGTTTCACTCCGATTATCTCTACGATGATTTGCGACGATCAATTCTCCCACTCGTGAGGAATATAGGTAATCATTACGGGTCAACTTTTGGTGTTGGAAGAAAAGATGAGAACGACGGGAAAACGAGAAGCAACGCCGCGGCGGCGCTCGGAAACTTGGCGAGAAACGGCGATGCTCTCATCGCAGACTTGCTTGCGAACGATGTGCCCAAGGCGCTAATTTTACTCGCCAAAGAGTACGCTTCAGAGAAGAGTAGCAGTAAAAAGAGTAGCAGTGTAGGAGATAAGCAAACGCCCGCGCACGTTGCGCTCTTTTCGCTCGGAAATCTCTGCGCGCACGAAGAGTGCAGATCGGCGCTGATAAAATTAGGGGTTCGAAATGCTCTGCAGCAATCGCGCACGAGCGAGGACGAATTGCTCCGAAAATACGCTCTGAGAGTGTTAGCGAAACTAGAAAATTCTTAATAGTGAATGAGGTAGAGAAACATCATTCCTTATTTTTACACAACGATAACTATATATAATCAGTCACTATCGTCCTCATCTGCATTCTCTTTTGGCGTGAATGCCGCGCGCATGGCATTTTCCAACTGTTGATTAATATCTTCATTTTTATGCGCCTCGTCCGCCTCGGTGGTTTGGAAGACTTTGCCTAACACGGACAACGCCTCGCAACGCTTTTTTCTCACTTCTTTCTTCACGCTCTTATCGTGACAAACTTTATCACACACCGATCTAAGTGTCGATTCAATGTCGAGCGCAGAAACGTTCCAAAGTGCTTCTAAAATGTGCGGCATGACGTCTTTTTGATGCTGCGCGCGTCGCTGCATTATTTCAGCCTCTGTCAACGGCGGTTTCTTCTTCGTTTCCTTCCCTTCTTGCTCTTTAGCGATATTCTTGGCGATTTTCCCGTCTCTTTCGCCAGCGCTCTTTTCACTTTCACCCTCTTTTTCTTTTCCTTCTTCTTCCTTCATGTATCCCTCCTCTTCCTCGGCGATTTTCTTCACCGTTCCAAACGCGCCAAACGCGGCTTTCATCGCGCTGAACTGTGTTTTCGTTCTGTTTGTATTTTGCTCCATGGCGGCAAAGTTTGAACGAACCCCTAAATCCGCCCACGTCCCAAAACCAGCCACGGGATCCGTCAACACTTGCTCCGCTTGCTTCTCGTACACGAATCCAATCTGTTTCAACATTTTTGGTCCGTGAGAAGCGTTCGCTAAACTCTGCGCGATTGGTTTCATTTGCGCTTCAAACTTTTCCAGAGCCGCTTTTTCGCGCAGCTTTTCCTCCTCTTCTTTTTCATTCGTCTTATCAGCCGTTAAAGTCGCAGTCGGTGTGACGATAGCGCGAGCCGACGTGGCGTACCCATCCAAAATAGCAGCCAAATTAATCGCTAATCGAACAATTCTTCGGTCTTGTAAAATCCGCGTTTCATCTCTCGTCAAATCGCTTCCGCCTTCGGCCATGACTGCCATTTGCAGTTTCCCGACGAACATTTCCATCTGGTCCGACCCGAACAATGCGGCAAAAAACGCCGACGCGTCTATCACGGGTATATCACCTAATCCATCTTTCCCTCTTGAATCGTATTTTTTCCTCAACTCTGGATCGGACAACACTTGGTACGCCTCGCCGACTTTTTGAAACTTGTTGTGCGCGTCCGGGTCGTCGGGATTTTTATCCGGATGTAACTTCCTCGCGAGTTCGTAATACGATTTCTTAATCTCCGCCGACGAAGCAGTCGTTTCAACTTTCAAAATCTCGTAATATTGCGTCTCTTTAACTTGCTTCCCTCCTCCGTTTCTATTATTATCATTACTATTATTATCGCTATTACCTCCTCCCATGCTCTCGTTGAGTACTCCGTTGAGCCCGATGCCGCTTCTCCCTTCACTCATCGCCCTCTTCCTCGCCTGCTCATATATATCCTCGTCCGTCGATTGCGCCAACCAAATCCCATCTCGCACTAAATCTTCATCCACCCACTCTCTGGTGTGTCGATTCCACCTCTTTCCGTCATTCGCCGCCATAATCGCCTCGGGCGTATTCGCCACGCCTCGACAAATTTGCGTCACTCCGACGCCGGCGCCGACGACGGGTAAAACCACCGCCGCCGCCAATCCGGCGCCTAAACCTTTGAAAAACCCACTCGCACCTTCCGCTTTAGCGCCGGCAATCGGTGCCGCAATCAACGCCGCTGCTCCAGCTAACGCGCCTTTCCCCACGGATTTCAAACCAGAGTTTAAGCCGCTCGCGGCATCTTTCGGTCGTCTCAAGGAGAAGAAATCGTTGAAATCGACGCTTTCCGCTTGCTTGGAAAGCGTCGCGGACATTGCACCATTACCACCATCATCATCACCACCAATTAACGCGAGTTGCATGTGGTTCAGTAATTCTTCCGTCGAAGTTTTTGGTTGTTGTTGTTGTTGATGATGATTACTCGAAGAAGAGGTGCCTCGTTCTTGTTGTTGTTGAAATGAGCTCATCTCTCTTCTTTTTCTTAAACACAATAGCAGCAGCGCAGAAAAGAGCAAAGAGCGAATTGAGTGTTCGTTCGAGCGCGTTGTTGTTTCGAGAGAAAAAGAAAGAGAGTTTTCGACGAGAGCGACTGCTCTCGTTTTTCCCCCACGACGACGCTTCAATGAAGAAGAAGACAAAATGTGAAATTCTCAAAGAAGAGAGAGAGAAAAAATAAAAACCCTAAACATATTTTTCAAAGCTCTTCTCAAAGAGGGAAGGAGAGCGAATGCATTTGCATCACCTACTACTAATTTCTCTCAGTAGTGTAGTATTCTTAGTCGTTTTATTGAGCTACACACACACAGACAACAAAAGGTTTCAAAGAAGACAAAGAAGAAGAAGAAGAGCACGACGATTACGAGGATGATGATGATGAGGAGCGAAGGAACTAGTGTTATTACTTTGAGTAAAAACATTGGAAGTCAACTTCATCCTCATCCTCATCCTCATCCTCATCATCGTCGGTTAAAAATGATGGGGATAAAAAAATCGTCGATTGCCCCTCGCGGCGCGTCGTCGTCTTCTCCTTCGTCGTTGAAGAAGAAAGAGTTTTACGACGACGCTTCGTCTGAACCAGACGTCCTCATCGTCCAATCGAAGAACAAAAGAATAATGTATTCCACGACGAGAGAAATAAACGTCCAAGAGGTTTCTGATTTGTGCGATAAAGTTGGGTGGCCGAAACGACCGGAGGAGAAGCTGAAAATCGCTCTGGAGAATTCGTTTTTAGTCGCGCAGATGTACGTTTGTAGTAGTAGTAGTAGTAATAATAAGAATAAAGAAGAGGAAGAAGAAAAATTAATAGCGACGTGCAGAGCGACGTCTGACCACGCGTTCAACGCGTGTTTGTGGGATATAATTGTCGATCCAGAGTATCAAGGTCAAGGGTTAGGGAAGGCGATTGTGTCGCACTCGATACGGGCGCTGTTGGCGAGAGATGTGGCGAACGTGACGTTGTTCGCGGATAAAGATGTGGTGGAGTTTTATGAACGGTTAGGGTTTGTGACCGATGCCGACGGCGTGAAAGGGATGTTTTTGTATCCAAACGTAGAAGGTGAGTAGAGAGAGAGAGAGAGTTTGAAAGTGTAGTTTGTGTCTGTTTCGTAAAGCGTGCAAATGTATTACAGGAAGATGATTTCTCAATCAATCAATCAATCAATTTCTATGTACTCAACTTGTGGTGGTGGTGGTATTGATGCGTTCGTTCTGCCGTCCCTTTCGATGCTTTCTTTCAAAGGAATTGGCGTTGGAGATTTAGCTAATAAACGTTTTCGCTCCCGCGCCTCCTCGCTCGTTTTCTGTTTCTTCACCAAGTTTTCCAAATCCGCCACTTCGGCGGGTAACCTTTTGAAAAAGTCTTGGATGCGCGCAGAAGACGAGACGCTTTTATCACGGACATTTGACTTTTTCGAAGCATCGTCGGCGGCAGCTGCATTAGATGCGGCCGCAGTCAACAAAGGTGCGGTCTTTTTGTTCTTCTCGGGCGCGTTCTCCTCGTCTTCAAAATCGTCCCAGTTCAAGAAACTGGTTGTTTTTTTATTCCCGGAGGATTTGAAAAAGTTCTTCATGGTTTTTTGCTGCGTCGTCGCTTTCTTGTACGAGAATGGATCAATAGGCGTCACGTCGTCTTTTTTCAACGACATGCGACCTTTAATTTCCGCGCCTTTTTTCTTTTTTTCCTCCCAATTTTTCTCGGCGGCAGCGACGACGAGCGGGAGTAATTTTTCGGGATATCGAATACCAACTATCTCGAACATTTCGTCAGTTCCGTTGTTCGTTTCGTTTAACGAAAAGTCCTCGGGGTTTTGTTCTTGTTGATCACTTCCGTTTGAATCGGGGAGTAACGCCGCGACGGCCGTCGTCTGCGCCTCTTCTTGTCGCTTCTTAAGGTTAGTTTCCACGCGTACGACGCGCATGTGTCGGTCACGGAAAAGAACTCTCGACTGATGTCGTCGCAAAACTGTTTCGAGCTCCTTCCACATGGTCACGACGGCACCATTGACGATGCAGCATCGCTCAGCTCGACTTCCCCAATCGCAATATATACCGCTTTGGGCGTTTTGGCACTTTCCGTAATGTTTGCAGCCGAATTCGGTCTTGTCGTACGTAAAATCCCACTCTTCTTTGGCTTTAGATTCAATCCACCACCCGGGGTCTTTGTCTTCGATTCGAGTGTTGTATGCCATGAAATCGAAGCGATTATGGTTGGGTTGAACTTTCCCCATATTCGGTCTGTAAATTTCTACTTCGAGTTCATCGGTACCAGGGGCTGTGAACACTAACATAATTTCGCGCCTGCCATGCCACTTTTTCTTTTTGAAATAAAATCCATCGCGGGGGTATCGAGAACCGCTCGTTTTGTACATCTCAAAGGCTTGATCCCAAGATAACCCACGATCGGAGACAAAGTTGGACTTAAGTAAGCGAGCACCGTGAAACGGTTCTGTGAGAACAACTTGGTTGGCTTTGCCATCGAGCGCGACATGTTGACCGCCGAGTTGATTCACTCCCTCGGTATAACTACCTTCAAGTTTCGCGGCATTTATCACGGCGTGGAGCGTATCTCCGAACAATCCAAACAGAATATTTTGACGAAGTACCGGGACGCCGAGTAACCTATTTAAGAATCTGCGCACGTTGACCGCACTAACAGTAATCAAAGATTTCTCACCACCTTTCTCGCCGAGCTCGAGAACAGCGCGTGAAAGTTCCACGTAAATATCTCTCAGCGATTTACCGCTCTCAATTGTTTCTTCAGAAATCTTACGTTGGTATTCGTCGTCACTCAACCCGGCGTGTTTCCAAACACTTTGTAAGGAAACGCCCGTCGGTAATTTGAAATCGAAAGTATCGTTGTCGACCTGCGCGTTGAGCGCATCAAACATAATTTGCAAAGATCGTTTCCCGAGGAAAGAGTCCACGTTACCATCGCTCAAATCGACACCAGTCGCCGCGCGTCGATCGCCGCGGGTGAGCGCGCCGAGACTTTGCAAACGTCTCGCGACAGCAGATACAAAGCGCCGTTCACCCCCAATGTCAGTGGAGACCATAACATATAACGGGCCCTGTGCTTGATTCGAGCGATGCGACCGTCCAAGTTGCTGGATTGCTTTATCCGCAGCCCAGGGTAATTCAACGGTGATGTGCACGCGACGTCTCTGGTTCGGCACTTTCTTGCTCGCGTGCAGTGAGATTCCCGTCGAAGCTGCATCTGAAATGATGGCAACCAATTTACTCCCCTCCATAAACCACTTGGCTTCTCGAATATTGATGCTATCCATTTCCGATGCGAACTTGTCTTTGTTGGTATTACTCGCCGATGCGAGTAAATGCCGCCCGTCGTCCGAGACTGGTGGCACCGCAAATCTTGGTTCGTACGTCAGTCCAGATTCTTCACCGATCGAGTGTCGCACCATTCTGGCACGCCTGCCTGTCATCTCGGCTACTTTCTCGACGCCGCCGAGTTTATCGATTAAGTCGTCGAGGAAATTAGGGGGTAAATCCAGCTCTTGTACGCGCTTTAAGAGCGCTTCTTTGACATTGTACGCTTCCTCGTGCGTTCGAGGACCGGTGATAGTTCCGTCTGCTCTTTGTTTCCAACCATCCGGAAGATCGGCGACGGGTAAGAGTTTCACCGTTTCTTGCTCCTCAGCGGTTCCGTTCGATTTGCCATTGACGTCCGTCTTGAAGTGTTCCATAATGAACTGTCTCAAAATTTCTTGCGTCGTGGAGGTTGGGACATCGCTTTCGAATCCGTATTGTAAGTTCAAACGCGTATCTTGCGCTTCGCCGGTTGTTTGGAGACCGATTAAAGCGCACTCGCCTCTTTCTAAAGCTTCCTCAACCTCCTTGACGACGAACGGGATTTTGAAGCTCACGCATAACAACTTGAAGAATCTTTGATGCGCGCTCCAGTACAATTTCATGAACATCCCGCTCTTCTCGCCTCGTTTCTGCGCTAAATTCTCGTACTTTACGCGAACGTCTTGCCAAATTTGGCACGCCGAGTCGTACATCGCCCTCTGTTGAGCGGTAATTTTCACAGTTTCCGTGCGAAATTCCGCTTCTTCGAAGGAAAGCGCTCTCGCGACATACTTTCCACCGGCTTTCATCTCAATCGCGAGCATCTCAAGAAAACCTACGCCTCTGTCTTGCAATTTCTTGATGAAGGTCTCGGCATCTTTGAAGGGCGTCGACGGACCCCAAAAGCCCATACGTTCCATGTACGCCATGTTTCCAATCTCCGAAACGCCCGTCGCCGAGCAGTACAAAACTCTGGCTTCCGGACACATCTCTTGCATCTCTCTGACAGCCTTTGCCGTTTGACTCCCATTATCGCTGCTCGACTTTTTTCCCGCGCCCGCGGTGTGCCCCGAATTCTTGGCTTTATGACATTCGTCGAAAACCAAACAGCCGTTCCCGTCCTCGCCTTCGCCGAACCAATCGATAATCTGTTGGAACCTGTCGTACTTCCCGGTAGCGCTCACGAGCGTCGAATATGTGGTAAACAAAATACCTTCCTGAAAGTCGCGACTCAACCCAGTCGCTTTGGTCTGGTTATCCAGCTCTTGAACGTTTCTTATGATCTTCGCGTGGCACCCCAAGTCGGTTAAATCTCTCATCGCGTCTCGCGCCAAATCGATCGACGTGGACACCCAAACATGTCTTCTTCTTCCTCTGCAATAATTATCGAAAATGACGCCGGCAATTTGCCTCCCTTTACCAATACCCGCACCGTCGCCGATAAAAAACCCCGCTCGTCGTCTGCCATCTTCTAAATACTCTTGGTGTTTTTGACACGCGTACGCGACGCCTTCGAGTTGCAAGCCGGACAGTTTTCGATTCTCAATCAACTCGGAAACGAGAGGATAGGTGAGTTTCGGCAACGCCACGGCGTTTAAAGAGGACGACTCGACCACTTTACACGGATGTGGTATCGTCTCGAACGGTAACGATTTCGTCTCGTACCCTTGAAACACGTTCGTCAACGTTTCGTTCACTTCCTCTTGTTCCGTCGTCGTCGTCGTTTTCGGATCGCCTGCGTGGTGGTTTTCTCTTTGTCCTCCTCCTCCGGATGCTCTTTCTCCGGCTTGAAAATGATGATGATTCCGAATTTTTTCTTCTAGATCTTGTTCTTCTTCTTCGTCGTCGCCATCGTCGGAATAATACCCCCCGCGTCCGCCACCAAAGAACATTGATTCCATACTGTTTCTTCTTTATTACGTCTCTCTCTCTCTCTCTCTCTCTGTTTATATTACGCGCGCAAAAGAGATTTGTGGATCCAAGAAAGATTCAAAAAAATGTTCTTCCTTCTTCCTTCCTCGAAAAAAAGTAGGCACCCTTGATTAAACTTTTGGACACGCGAGAATTCTTTTCTTGTTTGTTCTTTTCCCACAACTGAACACAAAAACAACAGAAAAACACACACTCCCCTCCTCTTTTTAATACACACACGCCATCATGGTGTATATGTTGTTCACGACGACGAGAAAGAAGCTCTCGTTGCAATCATCGTCATCATCGTCGTCGTAATAATAATACGAACAAGAACATCTGTATTATCGAAGAAGAAGAATAAATGACGTCCAACAAATCATCGTCGTCGTTGTTGTCATTGATGGAAGAAAAAAAACAGCAAGTGCGAGAGACGATGCGGGTGGTCTGTTCGCCGCAGTCCTCGAACGAGAGAAGAAAAGAGTGCGAGCGGTTTTTAGACCAGACGTTCCGGGAGAAGTTCGAGGAGAATTACGAGTTAGTGTTGGATATTTTGAAAGGCGTTGGGAAGAACGGTGGTGGTGGTGGGAGTTCTTCGGAGGAGGAAGAATCAATCGAAGTCGCGGTGTTTGTCAGCAAATGTGTTTTGCAGTACCTGAGACGAGCAAAGATGGAGACAGATAAAAGTAGTCACAGTAGTACGAACGACAACAATCTGTTAATACGGATTTTGTTTCAATCGATCGTCTCGAACGATCTGTTGAGTTTACGAGGGAAGGAAATCAACAGTGTCTGCGAATTTGCTGCGCTCGGAGCGGCGGTGGCGTCCATGAAAATGGTGCGAAGCGAAGAGGACGTGGAGACGTTGGTGGAATCGTCGGCGATACACTTTCGACAAAACTCGGCGCACGCGTTTGTGCATTATTTGAAAGCGTTTGGGGAGAGCGTGCACGATAAAAACGTAGGTGCGATTCGTCCGGAAAGACGGAAGTTAATCGCCGAGGCGGCGTCGAGAGCGTGCGTCTTCGTGTGTCGCGCTTTGGAGGAGATGTACCAATCTATTTCTATCGCGACGAACGCGGAGGGAAGAGAAGAAGATGTGACTTTAGTAGCTTTAATGTTTGATTGCTTAGCGGTTTGGTTGAACGAGGTCAATTCGAGCGCTTCGATCGAGTTGTTCTTTCCAAAGCAAAGTAGAATTTTAGAGCGCGCCGTGCAAATCGCGTGTGCTTCGGGGGAATCCAAAGTACAATCAAGCGCCATGTCGTTCGCTTCGACTTTGCTCGAGGCTATCGTGCAACAAGAAGGCGCGAATAGAGAAGCGCTCGCACAGTGTTTGAGTTTCGTGTCGCAAGTAGCGACGTCGAAAGAGGCGTGCAAATCCGCGCAAAATCGCGCGCTAGAGATTATTTTGGCGACAGTTAACGGATCGCTGAAAAGAGACGACGCTGAAATCGTGTCGTTTTGTCTAGACGCGTGCGCGAATGTGCTCCTCGCGAGTCCCGAGTCGCCGGCATCGTGTTTTGACGCGTGGGTGAAAATTTCCTCTTTCTCCGCATCGGCGTTTGACCTCGATAAAGAAACGACGCAGAAATACGTACCAAACGTGGTGGTTGTTGTAAATGCCTTGGCAACGTTCCTTTTGGAAAACTATAGACGGAATCCTTCAGAAATGGAAGCCATTCGAGACGAGATTGGCGACTCGTGTCGCGAGATTATCAATTCAGTCGGGACGAATCCAATTTTACCGATTCTCGTTCAAGGATTACAAACAGAAAGAGGGTTGGGGTACGTGTTCGTGTTTCAAATTTTATCCTACAGAATGAAGAATACGTTTGGTGGTGATGACGAGGGAGATAATGCCGGCGAAAATAAGGACGGAAGTAGCAATCTTTTCAACGTCGCGATACAAGCGGTGGTGGACGCTCTAGTGCACTTCAGCGACGCTCGCGAAGCGGTGTGTTGGTCATTCGTCGGATTGGCAAAGGATATCGCCGTCTCTAGAAAGCTTACGAAGTACTGCTTGCGAGCGCTGAGTGAAGTTTTGTGTTCAACGAACGATCCCGTGCACTCTCGCGGCGCGGCGACGGCGATTATGCGCATATGCGATTGCTCGAAGGAATCGCTCTTTTTGGACCCGGAGATTTCAAACTATCTCGGTCAGATGCTTGAACACGCGTACGTGGAAAATTTAGTAACACCGACTGCCCTTCACGATTTGCGAGACGGTCAAGAGCCGACAATTACTGTAGTTCTACGTGCAGCGGTACGCGCGAATTGTACGTCCGCGGAGTCGCTGGGTCGTTTGTTCCGGAAAACATCAGAAAACGCCTTGAGCGCTATTCATCATCATCACGGTATTCAAGTCGGGCACGCCTTAGTGGACGTTTCCATTGCGCTTCAATCGCAGAAAGCAACGCACGATGTCGACACAAAAAAGATGGCTTTAGGAATATTATCTCACGCTTTATCTCCGGCGCAAAGTTCCGTCGTACCTTTGAAAGAGCTTCGCTTGTTGCTTCATGTCTTCGCGACGAACGACAACGAGGCTGTCTTTCTGGCGCCGGTCCTTTTTATGATTATGCGAACGTATCTTTCCATTTACAGCAACGGATCGAGTTACCTCGGAAACGAACTCATAGATACGGTACGATTGACGTATGTGAAGAATATCACGCATTCATCTTTATCGAATACCGCGTTGCACGAATCGATTGCGATGAACTCAGAACTGTTCCAACGAATGGGAATTTCTTACGAGGATATCGTGGGCGTTTTTTCCGGAACGACTTTGAATGACGTCGTCGCGAAAGTACTAGATATGAATCTCAGAGATACCAACGCGAATTTCGCGGACGACCCGGATCGCTTTCCATCGGTGTATGGGTTGGCGCAAGCTCTCGTCCGATCGGATTGCGGGTACGTTCTCAGTAACGAACGCCTGGAGCTTCTTCTCCGAGCAGTTTCGATGAGTTTACGCACGGGGTGTTCAGATGAAAACGCGATTTCCGTCCTCGCCTTAGCTGGAGATCTCGCGTGTCGTTCAATTGACAGCTTTGATAAAAAAAAAGCGTCCGCATCGTTTGGTGGAAATAAAGTCGTCGGCGTCGTCCATGGAAGTCTCGTAAATAACAACGTGAGCAACGTGAAATTGGTTCTCCCGAATTGGACGTTTAACAATCCAAAAAGCATTCACTTGCCTCAAATGACTCTCCCACTTCTTCTCCGTGGTTTGTTGGAAGCAGCTAACGAATACTTTCCCGCGCAACTCCTCACCGACATCGCCGCGACCTGTTTTGCAATCCTCAAATCCGTTGGTCCCGCTATCTTTCGAGAAGCGCTTTGCGTCGCGCTCGGCGACGAAAACGACGGCTTTCCTCGTCCGTCCGCGACGCAAAAATTCAAATCCGGCTTCATCGACGACATCACCAGCGAAGCGACGATACAACACGTGAGGAACTTTAAAAGAAGTTTAAAGAAATTCGTCGGAGGCAAGAGATCCGCCGCTGGTTCTTAGCACGCATAAAAGTAGTTAGTAATAGTAGTTAGTTTTTGTATGTTCGTAGAATAGTAGTTTTGTAGAAAAAAAATGAACTGTAGCTCACACACCTCACTCTTCCTCTCACTCAAAAGTTCTCTCCTTCCTTCCTCTCGGCGGAGGGGAGAGAGAAAGAGAGAAGGAGAGAAACACAGAGGAGGGTTTCAATCGATACAATGCACGGACGCAAGCGGGAAAGCACTGCCAGTCGTCTCGAGCGAAGGGCGAAATCCTTGCCGAAAGTAAAACTGTTGCAAAAGTTGCACAAAGAAATCGTGCACTTACAAAACGCCGACGATAACGAGAAAGGAAAGGATGGCGGCGGCGACGACGACGACGACGACGACCACGATACGAAAACACAGAAGATGGAATCGTTAATGCTCACTTTGACGCAAAAACTGGTCGAGATTCAACCGGAAATGATCACGTGTTGGAACAAAAGGAAAGCACGTTTTTGTCTTTACGTTGTTGTTCGACAACAAAAAAACGAGGAAGAGGAGGAGGAAAGACTAAAAAATGTCGCGAAAGAAGAATTACACGTATCGGAACAAGGGTTGAGGAGGAACCCAAAAAGTTATTGCGCCTGGGAACACAGGAGGTGGGTAATTGCTCGGTTGTGCGATCGAATCCTTAGTTCGTCGTCGTCGTCGTCGGAAAGAGGAAACGAAGACTCGTCGCTTCTTCCTTTTATGAAAGATGTCGTCCTTCGCGAGCGAGAGATGTTAGAGACGCTGTTAAACGCGGACGATAGAAATTTTCACGCGTGGAATTACCGGAGGTTTGTAGTGGATAAGATTACTCGATATCATTTTAATGGCAAGCACGATAGGATGAACGAGGAAGAAGTAGCCGATGACGTTATACGGAACAGGACGAGAGAGGAAGAGGCGAAGTACGCTCGCGAAAAGATTTCAAAAAACTTTTCCAATTATTCCGCCTGGCACCATCGGTCCGTGCACTTCGAACAGTTGGATGAAGATAAAAACCAAGCAACAGTAACGACAGAAATGTCGTCGTCATCATCATCACCGACGCGATTCCAAGCCGTGCTGGACGCGGAATTCGAGCTCGTCTCTCAAGCATTCTTCACAGAGCCGGAGGACCAAAGCGCGTGGATGTACCATAGATGGTTACTTTCACAGCTCGATGCGTATTCCTCCTCCTCCTCCTCTTCCTCCTCGTCCAAAAATGCGTACAAAATACAAACGCTTCAGCGAGAGTTAGATAGAATTACCGAAGTTTCTGAAATAGAACCGACGTGTAAATGGCCCGCGCTCGTCTGCGCTCGCTTGCACAAACTCCTGGCGAAGGAAATGAAACTCGACGATGATTTCGAGCGGCGCGCGGATGTGATTTTGAAGCACTCGATCAAAGCGAAAGAGCTGTACGAAAAACTCCTCGTCTTGGACCCGCTCAGGAAAGGGTATTACAGAGACGTCTTAGATAGATTGTTGTAGTAGTAATAATTTGCGTGTTGTTCGTAACTCCTGTAGTAGTAGTAAGAGAGAGAACACACACACAAAAGACTTCTCTCTCGAGAACGAGAACGAGGGAGTTTTAAGCTTTTTTCACATTTTTTTTTTCTTCTTCAATCGCTTGAAAAGAAGGGGGCGCGTCCAAAGAAGAAAAAACATCATTATTTCGCGCGCTTTGTTTGGACCGTATATACAGAAGGGAAACACACACTTTGCGTAATCATCGTCATGCCCTTCTCGCCGAGGAAGGCATCGTCGTTTACCTCGAGATTCCACACGACGAGCAGGAAGAACCCTACGTATTATCACGAAGAAGAAGACAAACGACGAAGAAATGATGAAAACGAAGATGCGAATAAAAGAGAAATACCGAACGAATCGACGCGCCTCTTCTCCGTGGAATCGGACTTGAAACTCGCCAAAATGACTCGCGCTCGGGGCAGTTGGTCGCCGTTGAGAGCGTTTTTGTCCATTTTATCCATAGCCATAGTCGCGATGATTTGTATTTATGTCGGATACGCGGAGGATGTGTACGATTCGGAGAAGGTATTATCGACCGAGGCGAAAGAAGCGGCGGAGGCGCTGTACACGAGAGAGAAGTTTTTGTTCTTCGGGAAAGAAGATGGAAGGTTGGGGAATCGAAATTTTCAGAGATGGGAGTTACCGAAGAAGCTTTGGTAACGAACGAGCGAATGAACGAACGATGAGAAAGAGAGAGAGAGAGTCATCGTTCTACCTAAAAGTTAGTATTTTTTAGCGCGGTTGATTAGCCAGCGGTGTATTATATTAGAAGTAAGTTACAGCTAGGATGAATTTGTAATGTTAGTATTTATTGGATTGTTTTGTATAGTTATCGTTTTCATTTCACGGTGTGTAGTCGTATACATATTACATACCCTCCCGCTGCCTTTTCTTTATCTTTTACGCCGGCGAGATGCCGTGCGACTGCAAATAGTCTTTCAACTTGGCGAGGTTGATGGCGCCTTCTCGTTTACTCCCTTTCACCGGCTGACCATCTTTAAACACCATCAACGTCGGCAACCCGTACACCTCGTACTTCTCCACTAAAATTGGGTTTGGATCCGTTTCTATTTTCACAATCTTCAAATTCCCTTTAAACTCCGGCGCCGCTTTCTCCACCACTTTGCTGATTAACTTGCACGGCCCACACCACGTGGCCCAGAAATCGATTAAGACCGGAGTCTCCGATTGCAACACTTCTTTCTCGAACGACGCGTCGTCGACGACGATGATATCTTCTGCTCCGGATGCTCTCGTTATGATATTTACTCTGTTCGTTCTTTTGTTCGCCGCTGCTGCTCTCAACCCGTTAATGTTGTTGTTATTATTGGAAACAGATCTTCCTCCAAATCGATAAGACGTATTACGATGATGATTTTTTTTCATCATCGTCGTCATCGCCGCGCTGCTGCTGCTGATCGTCGTGGCCATTTTTGCGTCTGTTTGTGTGCGCGTACTACAACGGAAGATAAATGCGCGCGTATACTAAACTCTGCTGAAAGATGATATACGAATGTATATGTTGTGTGTATATATATCTGAAGATCAAATGAAGACACTCGTTGTTGGCAAAAACGTGACGTGGTACGTACGTACGAATTTCGACCACGTGAGAGAGATGAGATGAGAGAAAGAGAGGAAGATTTGATCAAAGGGCTGCTCTGTTTTGTTTTCGAGGGAAAAGAGGAGTTTTTTTTTTTGACTCTCTTTTTTAAAAGTTTGAAAGGACCACCCCCGCTTCTTCGTAATTCCACACAACACATTTCTCTCTCATAAAAAAGTGTAATTAGTAATAAGAACGAAAGAACGCGTCGCATCATCGCAGGCAGCTCTTGTTGTTGTTCGCTTCGATATTGTTTGTGGCAGAGTTTTAGTATTTTAACAACGCGACGAAGAGAGAGAGAGAGACTTTAAAGAAGACGAGAGAAAACTCTTTCTTTTATATAATTCACACACGTAAAAGATGGACGTAGATAATTACGGAGACCAACAGGCGTACGGCGCCTCTCGAGCGAGGCGTGGAGGCCAACGAAGAGACGACCCGTATTCAGGAGGAGGAGGAGGGTACGACGATTATTCCAGAGGTGGTGGTGGAGGAGGAGGGTACGATCATCGCAGAGGAGGCCGAGGTGGGAGAGGCGGCGGAGGCAGAGGAGGTAGAGGTAGCAAGCCGTACGATCGACAGAGAGAAGGAGGAAGAGGAGATGACGAGTATCATCACCAAATGGAAGACCCGTCCGGGGCGTTGACCTTTCGCCAATTCGCGTTTAAACACTTACCGAACGACGCGACGCCGCAAGAAGCCGAGGAGAAGTACGAGCAATATAAAATCGAAAACGCGCACTTGTTTCACGAGCAGTATTTTATGCGACAAAAGAACGACCCGTGGATGCAAAGAACGTTCGATCCGAGACTGTTAGAATCGAACCAAGGAAAACGCTTGGAGTTGGCGAAGGAACAGTCGGAAAAGTTTGCAAAAGGGTTCGCGGAGTTTGGGTCGGTGGAAGGGTTGCCAGATTACAGCGAGGCGACGACGGAAGCGGCGGCGGACGGAGGCGAAGAAAACATGGAAACAGAAGATCCGGAGAAAAAGGCGAAAAGAGCGAGAAGAATCGGTGGGTTCGTCCCGAGAGAGGCGTGGCACATGGACCGGTTAAAGCACGATTTAACCGTCGCGAGAAGTTTAATCGAAAAGTTAAACGGCGAGAAGGAGATTCCGAATTCTCCCGAGCTCGCCAACGCGTTGCAAAACAACGTCTCCATAAACGCCAAGAGTTCCGCGGAGGATATCGCGAAAGCGATCGACACGTGCGTTGTGTATCTTTGGAACGTGCACGGGATAGACTATTACGGCGGGAGAGAAACGAATCCTCACGATTACATTGAAATCGCGGAAGGGAGGAACGTGAGAGCGAAATGTTCGTTTCGCAAACCGTTGTCGACGTTTGCGTTGGGCGGAGGCGAACACGCCGTTCCGGCGGACGCACCGATCGAGCCGATCGAAGCGAACGAAATCGCAACAAAATGGTCAATGCGCGTAGATTCCACCTGGTCGGAACGTTTGACTTGCTTGAGCGATCCGGTTGTTTTACGATTAGTGGACGAAGCGGATTTGGAAAATAAAATCGAAGAGTGGATTAAAGCGCAAGTGGTCGTCTTCGACGAAAGTCGATTCGGGTCCACGTTATCCTCCAAACTCTTCATCGCGGAAGAGTTTGTCTTGAAACATATTAAAACGAAACAAACCGAAGCTATTGAGAAAGAACGCAATCGTTTGATTGACGAAAAGTATAAAGAGAACGTGTTCGAGTACTTGCGAGCGGAAGAGGCGAAAGGAAACAAACCGACGTTGCGAGGGATCAAAAGAGGCGGTAGCGGTGGCGGCCGAGGCGGTGGAAGAGGTGGCCGAGGTGGTAGACGCGGACGTGGTGGAGGGAGAGGGCCGTACACAGACTTAGATGCGACGACGAACGAACGCGTGGTTATCGACTACGGTGAAATATAAAAGAAGAGAGCGTTGATTTTTAGAAGAGGGAGAGAGCGCGAGAGAGAGAATAAACAAGAGTTACTAATAAGTCATCCTTTAATTTAACAATCGAGACGAAGATGACAAAGATGACGTGACACGATGCGCCCTAAAAGCTCTATTATTTCAAATCAATCTACTAGTTTATTACTACTACTACTATCATCCAAACGATATTCGTGTTCAAAAGCGCTTAACACACTTTTGCATATTCTTAGCCGCTTTCGCGCACTTCCGTTTCTCCTCATTCGATTGCTCTCTGACCACCATCACTTTAACGCACATCTCCTCAAACTTCTCAGCTTTGGCGGTGCATTTGTCCACCAATCTCGCTTTGCACAACGCCAAGTCCTCCGAGAGTTTCTCGCACGCTTCTTTGTTTTTCGGATACGCAGAAACGCACGCTTTTAAAGCAGATGTTCGCGTCGCACATTGGGAGGAGATTTTCTCCCGCTCTCGCTTCGTTTTCGCCGACGAAAAGATTGGAGAGAGGAATGAGCCCATTTCTTTTCCTTCCTCTTCTTTTAATCCTTGTGGTTTTTATTGAGTAGTAAAAGTAGTCGTAGTTGCGCCCGAGAGACTGACGAAGAATTTCTCAAGAACAACTTTCACATAGTACTCAACGAAACGTCATCGAAAACGAGATCTCGATAGATGCTGTGTAAAACGAAGAATGGCTGTTGTCACGTTGGACTAAAACGTATAAAGTACTCCAATCCTCCCGGTTCTTGTTCCATTAAGCTTAAATTAAATAATTGCTACGTGTGTATATATTCTCTCTCTTTCTATCTCTCCTTCGTTTGTACGCGGCGGCGGCGTTTACAGAAAGTCCATAAAAGCGTCATCCTCTTCCGGCGCTTCTTCCGATCCAAAGTCAACCGCGGTGAAGAGCATGTCCGCTTTACCACCCGGAACAACCAACCCTTTAAACGTCTGTTTGCCCTTCAACAATTTGTCCAAGGCGTAAAACTGTTCGTCGCCTAACTGGATGCCGGCGCAGTGGAACACCGCCGAGATCTTGTCCGTCTCCGGGTCGTTGATTTTGAAAATGACGTGTTGCTCCCAGGTCGGGTCCAAACCTCGCTCGTCGCTCGTTTTCCATTCCGCACCGTTGCATTTAATCGTCACTTGGCACGTGGCCTTTTCGATGCCGTAGAATTTCAAGTCAATTTTTTTAATGTTGCACGAAGTCGCTTCGATTTTCAACTCGTATTTACCATCGCCAACAACTGGGATGTCTGTTTTTCATTCATTTCATTTGAAGAAGAGAGATTAAAGAGAGAAGAAGAAGAAGAAGAATGAGTTTTACTTATATACACACAGCAGAGGTGAATACGTGAAGAAGAACTGATTATAATTGTTACAGATAATCATCAGCTTCCAACAGAAACGAAGAGACATTATTGTTTTCCAAGGACGACGACGAGAAGAAGAAGAGATAAACGATCCGCCGACAAAATAAGAATAAAAATCATCCACTCGTTGTTGTGTTGTGTGTGTGTTTCATCAATATCTCCCAAAGAAGAAGACTGATGATACAAAGCCGCCCGGAAAGCAGCCCCGCGCGCTCGAAAACAAACGATCATCGATACCTACCTGCCATTTTGATTGAGTGTTATGTATTAGTTTTAATAAGTTTATTTATGAAGAAGAGGGAGCACCAGCTCTGTTTGTCTGTCTGTCTCTTCTCTGTTGTTGTTGCGAAAAATTAAGAAAAACTTGACACACAAGGAGGGGGAGAAAGAAGTGTATGCCCATAAGTGTTTTGGCGGGAGAGAAAAAATAAGAAGCCCCTTTCCTTCCTCTTTCTTCGTGAAATCGTCATTTATATATAACACAATAGATCGAATATAATGGTGGTACGTATTATTCGCGTCAATTTTCTCTCGGAACAGATACTCGTGTATCTCTCGCACGCGCGCACGCGTTCATCGCGTTCGTTTTACCTTCGCGACGGGGCACGCGTCTTTGGAGGAAACGCGACGACTCGTCGAAAATCGCGGTTTTACAAGGAAAAAATGCGGCGAACGAAAAGTTTTTGAACGCGCGAAAAGTGTTTTGGAGAGGACGGGTGAAAGGATAAACGCGGATATATTCGGATACATTTTATGTGTCAATGTGTTTGGAACGTGTTTATGCTTTTCTTGGCCTTTTTGTGACATCGCGGCGTGCTTTCGTGCGCGACGTTTGCTTTTCGTTGATGGGCGGGTGGATGGCCCTACACGAACGAGAACTCCAAAAGAGAGGCAAAAATTTCATTTGACGACTGCGATATCGTTATTCGTTCTTCGCGAAGATAATTGATTTATTATACCTGCGTACTGACCCATTCTCTCTCTTTACTCGTAATACAGCTCGCACAAGATATCGATTTGCTCAATCCACCGGCGGCTCTCGAAGCTTCCAAGCACAAACTCAAACGCTTAGTACAAGGTCCGAATAGCTTCTTCATGGATGTGAAATGCCAAGGGTGCTTTTCCATCACGACTGTGTTTTCGCATTCTCAGACTGTGGTTTTGTGCGGCTCATGCTCGGCGGTTTTGTGCCAGCCGACTGGCGGCAAAGCGCGCTTGACGGAAGGGTGCTCTTTCAGAAAGAAAACTGACTAAGAAGAGAAACAGCGCAGCACTCCTGTCCCCCCATAATATATTGTAGCAAACTATTTAGAGAGATTGAACCTTTTAGCACATAAACTTTGTCAATTCGAATGAAAAAGAATACGCAAAATTGAAAGAAAACTACTTACTATACACATAATCGTATTGGTCCTATTAGATTAAAAACACACGCTCTCATATGTTACTTGCTATCGTTCGCAGCCGCTCTATCCTTCTCCGCTTTCTTCGCCTGCCGCAACTTAATCATATTGTACATACCAACAGCCAGGAACGCAATCACATAACCTAAGTAATTCAAAAACGTCACCGTATTGTGGAACAAGTGCTGCGACGCGAATATCAGCATCCAATCTTTGATGACGCCGGCGATATTCATGGTCAACGCCGAAGTCTTTCCAATCAACAAAAAGACCGCCAGATTCAACAAGAATGCACACGTCGCGTTCAAGAATAACACTTTCCAGTCTATAACTAAGTCGACGTTGGCCATGATTTCTGGTAACTCCACAGTCAAAAATGGTACCAACAAAAATATTCCACACGCCGGTGAAACGTAATACAGCGATTGAATCGGATTCATCGCGTACCCTTTATTCTTGATCAAAATCTGCACCAAGCACAACCTCGTCGCCTCGAATATTAACGCCGAAAACTGTTCGATGACACCAATCCAAATGAAATTAATTTCCCCGTACGCCGCAATCGCTACCCCAATTGCGATGATAAACATGTTCAAAGTCGTCAGACCGTGATACTTCTCCGTTCGGAATATAATGCCGACGAAATATACCAACCCTGGCATCAACGCTTTCGTCATTTGAATAAACGAAACCGAGAGGTGTAAATATGCCGAGTTTGACAACCATAACGACGCTGCGTAAAACGCGCCAATCGGTAATACTCTGCTCACGTACTCTTTCCTCGGCATCGATAATCGTTTTGTCACTTTAAACACTCGCATCAATACCGTCGCCACGGTGGTGCAAAATACCATGTGCCATAACGTCAACGCGATTGGATACTTAAACCCGGAGTACGCTAAAATCCACTTGTTGAATAAAATAACCCCCATGGAGATGGACATCCACACGATGACGTAAAAATACGCTCTGGCTGCCTGTTGTCGTCGATGATGAGAGAGGACACGCGACAAAAGAAAAAGGAGATCGAATTGGTTGGTGTTGGTGAGTACAGTTTTTTAACTTGTTGTAATTTTATATAAAAAGAGAGAAAGAGAGAGAGAGAGAGAAGAGAAGGTGGAGAAAGGAAGACGACCGGCGCGTACCTGTTGCCACACCGTGCCTTTCGGTTGTTGCTGCTGCCCATCGTCTGCTTGCTCTGTTTTGCCTTGCTCTGGCATCTTTCTTTCTTTTTAATTATTATATGAATAATAATTGAAGTGACCCGCGTTTATGAGAGTGAGGTCAGGTACAAAAAAACTCGCAGAGGAAAAAAAAGCACTCATAAAAAATCAGTTGGTTTGTTTTGCTATTCAATTTTTTACTCACACCGGCTTGAACTTCCTGGCGGCTTTCATGGCTAAGACTTTCGCTTTGTCCGCCTGAAACCCTCTCTGCAAAGCGATTAAATCGTTCCTTCTCCTCTCTCGAGATTGAAACTTGTAAAAATTCTCCACGGGAGCTAAACCGAGCGTGCCTTTCTTCTTTTTTCTGTAAAAGGAAGAACTAGTAGTAGTAGTGTCGCCGTCTTCGTCTTCCCTCGTCAAAGCTTCTTTCCTGCGTCTCTCCACCGTGCTCGCTCGAACCCCACCGACGGTTATCCCTTGATTATCGCTCGTTTTCCGTCTCCCTCGTTTTTGTTGCACGACGGTCCACCCGTCGTCTTCCTCTTCTCTCGCGCGTTTCCGTTTTTCTATTTCCTTTTCCTTGGCGCGGTTTCGAAACCACTCGTCGACGGTCGCTTTCGCCGCCTTGGCGCCGCCTTTGCGTCGGAGTCTGTGTTCGTGCACAAACTTATCCAAACCGAACTGGGGAGGAGGAGGTGAGCCTATTCCTAATCTCGTCGTCATCGGTGCTTCTACGATTGTCTTCTCTTCGATTTTCTTCCATAACTTTTGTAAACTCTTGGTCTGTTCGAACGTCACCAAAGCGCTCTTCGCCTCCGAATTCGTTTTTAATCGAATCAGTTGCACTCGTTTCGTTTCACCGAAAGAGGTGGAGAATAAATCCTGAATGGAGAATTCGTTGTGCCAATCGAACGGGAATCCGGTGACTAATACCGTCGCGGCTGCAAACGATGCCGAAGATGCCGCCGCTTTTTCTTCTTCTTTGTCTTCATCTTCTATGTCTTCTTCTTCTCGAATGTCTCGAATGTCTTTTTGCGTTTGTCGGTGCACGAACAGCGGGCGAATAAAAGACCCGTGCGGGTACATTTTCACCAGAAGTTCACCCACATCATCATCATCATCTGAAGCTCTTTTTCTCTTCTTCTTCGTCGTTTCTTTTTCGGAGGAAACATTAGTGATGTCGTCGTCGAAATCGTTTTTCCTTTTCTTCTTCCTCTTCTTCTTCGTCGTCGTCGTTTTCGTCGTCGCCGCCATGATGATGATGATGATGTTGTTATTATTATGATGAAATTTTAGCGATTGAGAAGTAAAAAAAGTGTTTGATAATAGTGTTTAATAATCATTTATTTTATTATTCCAAGCTCAACTCTTCGTCGTTCGCTCTCTTCCCACTCTTTAAAGAGTTGTAAAACTCGTGCGTCTCTTCGATGACATCTTTCGCGTACGCGCTCGGCATGCACTTATCGTCCAAGCCGAACATGTTTTGCGGCTTACCGTCCGGCGTTTTGTAATCGCGAAACCAAACTCTGATTTTTTCCAACTCCCCCGGCATGTGTTTCTCGACATCCGCGACGTCGTTGATGTCAGAGGCTTTCGGGTCGCTGGTGCTGATACATATGACTTTCCAGTCCAACTCACCTTCGTCAATCATGGCGTAGACGCCCAACGGTTTCACCGGAGTGACGGAGCCCATTTCCAACTGTGTCGAGCCAATCTCGACGACGTCCACCGGGTCGTTGTCGCCTTTCACGTTCATCGTCGGGTGAACGTGCTGCGGGTCCTCCCACGTCTGAGGTAACATACCGTAATTCCAGTTGATGTTGTACGGGTAATCTCTTAACTTGCCTTTTTTCGTGTCTTGTTTAATCGGAGTCAATTTCTCATCCGTCGCGACTTCCATCTTCGCTTTCGTTTCTTTCGGAATTTCGCAGATAAAGTTGAAAGAGCCGTCGGCGTTTTTCAACGGCACGTCGTGCCACGGGGAGATTCTCTTCCCATCTTTTTCGTAAAAGCATCGAAAGTCCAAGGATGGGTAGTCTCCAACTTTTGAGGATTGGTACGCGGACATCACCGTCGTCGTCGTCGCGCGAAGGTGTCTGCGTTGATGATGATTTACATGCTGTTGGATCGTCGTCCTCGTTTTGTTGTTGTGAATGGTCGCGCGGCGAGCGATGGAGTGCATCGCGCTCATCGTTAATCTGGTCACGGAAGAAGAAGACGTCATTTTAATTGTAATAATAATTCCTTCTTAATTCGATGATTGTGATACTACTAATAAAGAAGAAGAGACGAGTTTATTCCGAAAAGGAATAACTAATGAAGAGAGACGAGTAATCCTTCTTATCAGGTCCTTCTGTCCTTGAGAAAAAATCTTCCTGCGAGACCACCAATTTTTTCTCTCACAAACAACAGTACTGCGAGAGACTATCCTCACAAAAATCACCTCAAACGCGAAACTCATTAAAAACAGAGAGCACTTACAGCAGAATTATTACGTACGATGCCGCCCGAATTTTCTTCGTATACATTCTTCTTCTTCTTAGTAGTAGTAGTAGAGATATTAATAAAAGTGTGTTGTCTCTCTCTCGCGTGTATTTTTTCTTCTCTGTTTGTTGTTTCTTTCCCTCGTTTTTTTTGTTTTTTTGCTTCTTTTTCGTCCATCTGTCCATCTCATCCACCAATTTTTTATATCTTCACACGCATATCTAACACACGATACACACACACGCACATAAATAAATAAATAAGAAAACAGTATGTTATCCGTTACGACCATCACTACCCCGATGGCGTCAAAGCTGAACAAAACTCGATTCACGCAAAAAGGCGAAAGCAGCGGCAAAGTTAGAAGAACGACATTAAAAACGACGACGATGGCGAAATTATCATCATCTTCTTCGGTGACGATTGCAAAATCATCATCATCATCATCATATAACAACAACAAGAACATCAACAGCAGACAAGAACAACAATTTTTAATAAACAAAGGAAGAAGAAACAGAGTATTAGTAGTTAAAGCGAGCGAAGGTGGCGAGGAGGCAGACATTTCCGTGGTCGAACGTAAGCGCGACCTCACGGCTGGGGAATACGTGCAACCGGAAATCACCTCTCGCTCGACTGCGGGAAGATTGGTGCCAGAAGAAGGTTTCAACGCCGCGCGAACGTCGTTTGGGACGGTTGGTTTGTCCGTCGGTTTACCACTGTTGATTTACGGTTTCGGGGCGTATTTTTCGTTCCTACCAGGGACGGAAATTTCCGCGCTCATGCTCATCTACGGTTTTCCGATTTCTTTGATCGGTTTCGCGTTGAAATACGCCGAGCTGTTGCCGCTCGAGTGCGAGTCGTACGAAGACGCGGTGAACGTGAGAGATGATCAATCGACCGCGGTGTTGACGCAGTTAAGAAATGACGTGACGAGGTACAGATACGGAGACGAGCAACACTTGGAGGAGGCGATGAACATCATCTTCAAGTTTAACCGACCGGGCGGATTACAAAAGAGACAAAGACCGAAATTGGTCGGCGTGTCCGAACAAATGGTGAATGGAAGGTACGCGATCGTTTTGACCATGGAGTCGCCGAAAATTACGAAAGAAGAGTGGGACGGATTCATGGGTAAGTTTTCCAAGTTTTTCGGCCCGAACGTGGACGCGGTGGCCTTGGAGAAGAGCGAAGGTGTGGCGGAGATCATCTTGATTTCCAACGGCGGCGACGATTTGGGCGGCCCGGGTGACGATATGGAAGTCTTGCCGCCGCTCATGCCAGGTTTGCCGGCGAGGTACCAAAAGAGAGGCACGGCGTAATTATATCGCATCGTACGACAAAAGAGACGACGACGACGAAAGCATTCTTCGCGTGCGTGCTTTACTTAAAAAAGATTCATCATTGCATTTCGCTTTTAGTACTAAAAGTATATAATAATATTTCTAAAAGTTATTACTACATTTAATTGGACGAGTACTGCCGGTACCGGTAGATGTGTATAATACAAAGATTCTTATAAAGCTTTACCGCTCACTAAATCGTACGTTTGCTCGCTCGGTCGCACGCTATCTTCCGTAAACTTGTTACTTCTATACGCCGCACTCACCGGACTCCAGGCTAAACCTTCCCTGCTGTGCGGTTTACACCGCGCTCTAAACCGTAACTCCATGGAAATTCTACCTTTCGCGGCTTCCGAGCGCGCCTCCATGGGATTTTTCGACCCCTCGATCAAACTCTTCTTCGCGTCAGAATCCCACTTCCCGGACCCGTGCCAACAATCAAACGAATCAAACGCGACGAATGGTCCAGTCACCCACTCGTGCTCGTCGTCTGCGATGAGCTCTGGGCTCCCTCGTGCTAAATAATTCGGATCGGTCGCGTCGCCGAAATCTTTGCCTTTCTTGGTCGAAAACATATTCATAACAATCGGCGCCGCCGCCATCGGATTCGATTTGATCTGCTCAAACGCCGACGGCAGTTTAATTTCGTTCCCATTTTCGTCTAAATTATCTTTCTCCGTTCGAATGTCGTATTTCCACTCCTTTGAGCCACCATCTTTTGGCAACAACACTAACAACGGATTATCCCAGACTTGTCCGGTTGGATCTTTCGGCGTCCTCGAGATCCAAACGTTATAATACCGGTACGAACACTCCTCGGAATTTTCCATGGCTGTTTCCATCCAGTTCGGGGACTTGTAATCGATCGCATCTGGGTCTCGGTGTAATCTCGGCAACGGATTATATTTACAGTGCGTGAAATCGCCTTTTGGTCTTCTTTGCATAAAATCGATAGCGCGCGTCTTTTGAAACTCTGGTTCGTTTACAAATCCAACGCCGTTTAACACCTCTCCTCCAAACTCCGGCGAACACTCCTCCGGGAAACACTCCTCTAACAAAGCTTTTCCGGCTTCGAACGCTTCTGGCCACAGCGTGTGATGTCCGGCGTTTTTATTCTTCACGCCTATTCTGTCCCAGTCTTTTTCTATGACGTTCAACAATATTTTCAACTTTGGATTTTCGCCGTCGATTAAAGAGACGTATTTCGAGCAGTTTCTCGCTTTGATTTTCTCCTTCGCCTCGTCGTTTACGAGAACGTCGCAGTCTTTGTTCCCATCTTTATACGGAACGGATAATTTCCTCGCTCTCGTCTCTTTCCCTTTTAGTAGGAGTTCATCAGTTCTTGTCGTTTTTGTCGCAGAAGAAGAAGAAGAAGATGATGATGGTATAACTTGTTTTCTTCTCACGTTGATTTTTCTCGATGATGATGATACGCGTTTTGTGCTGCCTTTCAACCCCGAAGGAGAAGAAGAATATGAATACAGTAACCTTGTAGTAGTAGTAGTAATACTAGTGGTCAAAATCGTCGTCATCGTCCCACAAAAAGCGTGTAATAAAAACGTTGCGTGTGTGTGTGTGTGTGTTTTGGAGGATAAAGGTGATGTTTTTCCCTCCTTTTGCGAGCAAACAGAAAGCAGAAAATTTTCATTCGTTGGAATAAAAGATAAGGAAAAACTGGCACACGCTTTTTTCTTCACTTGTCTATAACGCTCTTCTTTATTACCAACACAACAACGTTTAGAACGTAACACACAAAAACACACACACTACGCACACACAGTAGTAGTATTATAAAACAGAAGAAGAGAATGTCCTCCTCCCCCTCTTCAGCCTTCTTAAACTTCCTCTCGTTTACCGCGCAAATTCCTCTCAACGAGGGCGAAGATTTACGCTCCGCAGAAGCCAAAGGATTTACAAAGACAAAGTTAAGTTCGACGGAAGATTTAAAGCCCTCGTTCGACGGCTCCAAATGTTTCTCGTACGCGTTGATAGTACCGAAAGGGACGACGCACGTCGGAGTGATGGCGACATCGTTTAGTGGGCGCGCGCTTAAAATTAACGACGTGAATGGGAACATGTCCGTGGTTGAATTATCCGAGGCGAAGAATACGATTAAGGTGACGTTACACAGCAACGAAGGGGAGGTGGAAACGTCCTACGAGATTCAAGTGAACGTGTCCGAAGAAGTGTCGAAGGACGGCGAAGTCGTCATGAAGGAGAAAGAGGTGCCGAAAGATACTAAAGCTGTTCACGCGCACTCGCACGACGGCGTGCCGTGCGATAAGGACCACTCGAAAGACGGCGAGCACACGGGTCACGGGCATTCGCATCACGCGCACGGTCACGGGGAAGAAAAGAAAGAGGAACACGGCCACGGACACCACGGCCATTCACACGACGGCGTGCCGTGCGATAAGGACCACTCGAAAGACGGCGAGCACACGGGTCACGGGCATTCGCCTCACGCGCACGGTCACGGGGAAGAAAAGAAAGAGGAACACGGCCACGGACACCACGGCCACTCACACGACGGCGTGCCGTGCGATAAGGACCACTCGAAAGACGGCGAGCACACAGTCACGCGTTTTTGATTACCGGTATTCAAAAACCTGAATTCGCATCACGCGCATGGTCACGGGGAAGAAAAGAAAGAGGAGCACGGCCAGAGACATGCTCACGAAAAAAATTAGTCCTTAGATTCCTATAAACATGTACATGTTATTGTCGCTAGCTACTGTAGTTATTCTAAAAGTATTTCTTCTTGTTCTTCTTGTCCTGGATGTTTGCTTTTTTTGGTGAAGGGTCCTCTCGGCGTCGAGGATCCCATTCGTCTAAAACATTCAATGGAATTTCTTTCGGGTTTCTCGCGACGACGTAATGCTTTACTTGTTCTCTCCGCAACTTTTTGTGCATTCGTAAGGCTTCGATTTGGTCGTCACCGAACCCGCATATCCAGAGCGAAAGAAACGGGGACGTTCTTTCACCTCTCCTTCCGACGTGACCTCTGCGTTTCTTCTCGATGCCATTTTCGTCGATGTTCTTATTCCTCAGTTTTGCTAAAGGTTTCGGCGTGAAGTAATAATAACGCTTCGTTGGCGCGATGTAAAATGGCAAGACTTGACCACGTTTCTTATGCATGTTCATATCGTCTTCAGCGTCTTCCTCCTTCGTGTTTTCTCTCTCTTCCGCTCCTTGCGCGCCTCCAGTCAAGAGCGCTGGCACGAAATACGGTTTACACACGACGTAGCTCGGAACGAGCATGAAATATGGCCGACCGAATTGCGTCATATTTTTAGCCGCAAACGTGACGCACTTCTCCACGTGCTCTTCCGAATACGGTGGGTTTGTCACGAAAACGTCGTGTTCGGGGACTTTGTTTTTCGCAACTATTTCGTAAAAGTCTTTGTTTTCGTTGATGACGTTCGGGAATCCGAGCTCGGTAAAGTTCAGTCTCGTCGCTCCAGCGCAATAATACGGATCGTAAATAATTAATTCAGACGGTTTCTTATTCTTTTGAGACGCGACAATGTTCAAAAAGTTTACGATGTCTTTGTGCGCCTCCAAGGACGTCTCGCAGTGGTCGTCTGGATTGCACTCGAACGCATGGTTCACGTCTAACTTTACCGGCGTCGTCGGTTCTCGTTCTCGTTGTTCTCGCTTTTCTTCTCCTTCTTCTTCTTCTTCTGATGACGACGAATTATTCTTACCATCGTCGTCGTCTTGTTCCTCTCCGTCGCTGCTGCTGCTGCTACTACTACTACTAATACTACTATCACCACTATCAAACTTCCTATTCGCGTTACCATCGTCTTTGTCGTCGCGCTTGATGACTGTTTTCGTCTTTGCGTCCCACGTGCCTACGCGCTTGTGTTCACCGTTCCCGTCTCTCTCTTCGCTCGAATACACGACTAAACTCCTCTTATCTACGAGCACTAAAGTCCCGTCGTCTAAAGCCACGCCTTCGACTTCAAACGTCGCGTGATTCCTTTTCTTCGATTTCCTCGTTTCCGTTTCAGTTTCCATTCCCGTTTCTGTCGTTGCTTCTTCTTCTTCTTCTTCTTCTTCTTCTTCTTCTTCCGTTTCTGTTACGTCGCCGCCGTCACCTTCGTCTTCTGTTATTGACACATTCTTTTTCTTCTTCTTCTTCTTTTTCTTCACTTTCTCTTCCTCCTGCGTTGCCTTCAAAGAAGTGTTGTTGTTGCGTGCTTTTTCCATTCGCTCTCTTTCTCTCTTTCGTCTCTCCGTTTTCGCGCTTTGCGCGTCTCTCTTCTTCATTTGTTTTCTCTCCGCCAAATTCAGACGAGGACGACCGACCCGCTTTTTTTCTTCTTTTTCTTCTTCATCTCCTCCTCTGTCGCTCGGTTCTCCTTTCAATCCACTTTTGATTCTTCTACTCTCATCCTTTTCTTCTTCTTCTTCTTCTTCTTCGTCCTCCGAAGAGGAGGAGTTGAATCGAGACAAGTCGTCGTCTTTCCTCTTCTGCTTCTTCATTTTGAATGAAGTGATGATGAGATGAGAGGAGGGTGGTTGCAAACCAAAAAAGTTTTCATTTTTTTTCTTCGATTTTTTTTTTTTCATTTTTTTTCTTTCGATTTGCCCAAACAAAAAACGAC
>Ga0257106_1000193_pt1 | contig 38720 bp, 25 predicted proteins | sample LP_taG_3_FD_190177 | JGI IMG/M metagenome (GOLD analysis project Ga0257106, IMG submission 190177) | Marine microbial communities from Northeast Subartic Pacific Ocean, Canada - LP_J_2011_P26_10m | ecosystem: Environmental > Aquatic > Marine > Oceanic | place: Canada: Northeast Subartic Pacific...
TTGATGGGGAAAAAAATATGAGCCCATTCACGAGCAAAAACAAACAAAAAAAATTTTTTCTTATACGCTCTTCTTCTTGGTCTTCTTCTTCTTTCGCAAACGATCGATGACGAATACAATGTGACATTTACTAACCAATTCCGTTTATTCTTATCATCGTTTGAAAAACAAACATAACAGAGGCGCTTTGTTGGCGGAGATGATGAAACTGGGCGTTCCTGTGCCGCCGGGATTTACCATTCCGGCGTCCATGTGCGAGACGTACGAATCGTGCCGAGTTGAAGGCACAGACGCGGTGGAAGATATTTGGGAAGACGTCGAGTTTGCTATCTCGGAAACCGAAAAAGAGTTGGGGAAGAAGTTTGGCGGCGAAGGCGACGCCGAACCGCTTTTGTTCTCGGTGAGATCCGGCGCCGCCGTGTCCATGCCGGGGATGTTGGAAACCGTTTTGAACATTGGTTTGAACAAATCGGTCTGTGAAAAGATTGCCGCGGCGAACGGTGGTGCGAACAAGAGGTTCGCGTACGACGCGTACAGACGTTTGTTGGATATGTTTGGTTCGGTCGTTTTCGAGATGGACAGAAGTCAATTCGAAATGGAACTCGAACGCGTCAAGGAGAAGAAAGGCGTCGAGAAGGATACCGAGTTGTCCGCGGAGGATTTGATGGAAGTGTGCGATGCGTACGAGCAAGTATATTTGAAGGTTGACCCGAACAGGCCGTTCCCGTCGGACCCAACGATGCAATTGAAACTCGCCATCGAAGCAGTCTTTGAGTCTTGGAACAAGCCGAGAGCCAAGGCGTACCGGGAGATCGCCGGCTTGAGCTCCTTGGGCGGCACCGCCGTCAACGTCCAATCCATGGTCTTTGGTAACCTTGGTGAAACTTCCGGTACTGGCGTGTGCTTTACGCGCAGACCGGATACTGGCGAGAAGATCATCTTTGGTGAATATCTCATCAACGCGCAAGGAGAAGACGTCGTCGCGGGTATTCGAACGCCGGAACCGATTTCCACGCTGTTTGAAAAAATGCCGGTCGTCGCGCAGAGTTTGCAAGACACGCTCGATAAGCTCGAGATGCACTTCAAGAACATGCAAGACATCGAGTTTACCATTGATTCTGGCAAGTTGTTCATCTTGCAAACGAGAAACGGCAAGCGCAACGGCGTTGCCGCCATCAACGTCGCTGTCGATATGTACGAAGAAGGCTTGATCACGAAAGCAGAAGCGATCGAAATGGTCGAATTGGATCACTTGAACCAATTGATCCACCCGGCATTCAAAGAGACCGAGGAAGAGTACGAGGACGCGAAAATCTCTACCGGTTTAGCCGCCAGTCCCGGGGCAGCCGTCGGCCGCGTCGCGTTTTCCTCCGAAGACGTCTTGGCGATGAAGAAAGCGAACCCGAAAGAGGGCGTCATTTTGTGCCGCGTTGAAACTTCTGCCGAAGATGTTTCCGGTATGCACGCCTCAAATGGTTTCTTGACGCAAAACGGTGGCATGACGTCGCACGCCGCCGTCGTCGCTCGTGGATGGGGCTTGCCGTGCGTTTCTGGCGTCGCGACCATGCGAGTGGACGAGGCGAAGAAAGAAGCGTATTTCTACAGCAGCGAAAGCATCTCGCCCGCGAACTTGATCGCCACCGTGAAATCCGGCGATTGGATTTCGCTGGATGGTGGTGAAGGGTTCGTCATCAACAGAAAAGTTGAAATGAACGCCGCTGGTGAGGGCGTGTACGAACAACACCCGAAGATGTCCAAGTTCATGAGTTGGGTGGAAGAAGCGAAGAGTTTGGGCGTGTACGCAAACGCCGATACCGCGGCGGAATTGAAGCTCGCCATGTATTTTGGCGCGCAAGGCATCGGATTGTGCCGCACGGAGCACATGCTCTTGGCGAGCGCGGAACGCGTCTCCATCTCTCGATCGATGATTTTGGCCAAGGATGACGCATCGAGAGTTGAAATCTTGGACAAGAAGATGGGCCCGATGCTCAAAGACGATTTCCAAGCTTTGTTTGAGCAAGCTGGTAACTTGCCGGTTACCATCCGTTTGTTGGACCCGCCTTTGCACGAATTTTTGCCGACCGAGCTCGAATTGAAGGATGAGAAGTTCGCCGCGGACTTGGCGAAGAAGTGCTCTTTGGAATCTGCGGATGCTTTGAGAGAAATGTGCGAAGCCAAAAGAGAAAAGAACCCGATGATGGGTTTACGTGGCGTTCGCGTGGGTATTCTTGAACCGAAAATCACGATTATGCAAACCAAGGCCATCGTAAACGCGATTATTGATGCGTACATCGCCACTGGCGTGCACCCGAACGGGAAAATCATGGTTCCGCTCGTTTCCACCACCGAGGAATTTGAAAACCAACGCGCGTTGATTTTTCAAACCATCCAAGAAGTATTCAATGCTCGCGCTTCCGAAGTCAGTCGAGCCGACGTGCTCGGACCGGACAACCGCGAGATTCCAATCGGTATGATGTGCGAAACGCCGCGAGCGTGCATCGTCTCTGGCAACTTGGTCGAAGAAGGCGCCGCGTTCATGAGCTTCGGTTCTAACGATTTATCGCAGCTTTCTTTTGGATTCTCCCGCGACGACGCGAGTTCGTTCTTGGAGAAATACAAAGAATTTGGTATCATCGAGACGGATCCGTTCAACACCATCGATGTCGATGGCGTCGGGGAATTGATCAAGATGTCCGTCCGAGGCGCCAGAGCGGTGAATTCAAAGATTCCAGTTTCGGTTTGCGGAGAGCACGGCGGCGACGAGAAGTCTATCGAATTTTTCCACGAAGCTGGATTGAACGTCGTCTCGTGTTCGGCGTTCCGTGTTTTGGGCGCGAGATTGGCCGCAGCTAAAGCCAACATCGCCAACCCGAAGTCTTCCACGGGATCCGCCGGTCCTCGTTAAAAATCGAGGGGGAAATATGCGAGAGATGAGAAGAAATAAAGTCAATCAGAATTAACCATATTGTTGTACATGTTAAACTATCAGAAGAGCTTCCTCTCGACGTCGGGATAAAACAAAAATAAGAGAGTATAAACGAAATACGATGGCGAGAGCAAAGTTGCGCGCGCAGCGGATCAATGTAACACGAGATTCCGTTCAAGACACACAGCTTGTAAAATTTATCAATACATTCTACGAATAATATCGACAATATACATCTAATTCTCTAACACGCCAGCGCTAACTTCGCCTAAGAGTCCAATGACTGCAGAAAAGCCAAACGTGATTATAAACGCCACCAACACTGGATTATCGAGGGAGAAGAAATCCGGCGTCTTTCTCGCTCTCTGAATGATAATATCGATGTCTTCGCTCTTCGTTTTATCGCCACCGCCTTCAGTGTCTCCCAATTTGATAGCATTATTATTATCAGTCTCTCTTTCTCCTTCATCTTCTCGCAATAAATACTTCGTCTCCGGGTCTATCTTCACCAACCACTCGGTAAAAAACCACCTCTCCAACTTTCGCGAATCGTCTTGTTTCAACTCCTCCAGATACGTCTTCAGTTTGCCTTGATTCTTGTTCACCGCGAGATTGATGCGCGCAGCCGGGACGACGACGAACCACCAATACGCCACGGTGATCGAGACGACACCTAATACGGCAAATTGTGCGTTCAGTGCTCCGGGTTCCAGCGGCGATGGCGCGTATTTTATCGCTTCAAAATCAGCCGGCAACGCTTGTGTTAAAGTCGTTGTATCTACCACGTCTACGACATCGACGCTGGCAACAGCTTCGGTCCTCCTCCAAATCCTCCTCGTCTGTCTCCTTCTCCTCATATTGGTGACGGTGGTAGCTCCTCTGGGGGTCGACGGACTCGATTTCGATGTGGACGTGAACGAGGACGAGTGCGCTCTGCTGCTGCTGCTGCTCGTCTGCATCATCATCATCATCATCATCATCAGAGTGACGTCTCTCTCGTTTTGTGAAAACAGGAAGGAGCAAAATTTTTTTCATCAACACTTTTGATCGATTTTCACACACACAAAGAACAAAAAAGTTCTCTTTTCTTGCGTCTCTTTCTTTCAATTATACTCGTAAAAGTTCGTTATAAAAAAGTGTGGTTGAAATTACGTGGACCCACGACGCCCTCCCAAACAACCCCGCTGCGATAACAAACAGCTTTCTCGATCATCGATCGTCTCTGATCTGAACACGCTTTGAGTACTGATGCGTTCTTTTTCTCTCTCTTTTTCTGTCTCGTCGTCGCTTTCCTCTCGTTGGAGAGGATCGTCGTCGAAGAAGAAGAAAACATTGAAGAAGAAGAAGACGAACCGTTGCCGTCAAACGAGTCGAAATTTTACCGTCGCTTCTTTGAAAAACGATGAGAACGACGACGACGATCAAACAACAACAACAACAACAACGACAACAACAACACCGGTTGGTATGGTCATGGTAAAAGAAGAAGCGAAAGAGAAAACTATCGAGTCCTCCAAAGTTGATTTTGCCATGCCGACCAGGTTGTTGTCCTCCGAAAATCTCACCACGGTACGTCGTTTCCTTCCCAAAAGCGAGTCGTCTCGAATTTTAAATTTTTTTTGCCAAAAGGGTTGCCTTTCATTTTTCTCTCAAAACTCACCAAAACACCTTTTGAAACAACAACAAACAGGATGAAATTGAAGACGCTCGATTTCGAACGTACACGCTACACATTCGCTCGGGATTCCCGGACAAGAAGAAAGAAAGCAGTTTTGACTGGGAACAACCGTCCGCGCTGAACGTGTGCATTATCGGCACGGATGGGAGAGCGTTGATGGAACGCATCGATTCGTTCACCGCCGACGGGCGCGAAGGAAGGTTCAACGTGCCCGGTAAAACGGATATTGTGACGTTCCGAGCGAGAGAGGTAGGAAAACCAACCGCGTTGTGGGTGAGCGTTGAAGGAAAACACGTGAAATCGTGGACGTTGGATTGCATTTCCATCGTGGATACTTTCGATGAGCGTCCGGAGGAAAACGCAATTAATTTTCCAACCAAGTATTACGAGTGCGACGTGGTGAAAGCGGGCGCCTTGGAACTTCGTCCAGGGGAAGTAAAGAAAAAGTCGCCAGAACAGATTGAGATGGAAAGAGAAGTTTCCATGCATAATTACGATGCGTATAAAATGCGTTTGTTTTGTTTCACCGCGGGTATCATCGCCGCTGGTTTTACTCTTGAGTTTACAAAAGGCGACATTGAACAGGCGAAAGCGTTTGCGAGCGGAGGCGTGATTGGCGTTTTATACATGCAAATGCTCACGAAATCTATCGATCAGTTCTTCAGTGGAGTCGATGACGAGGAAGAGAAGAGGAAGAAGAGCGAAAGAGAGGGCGAAGAAGGAGTAAAGAAGAAGTTTTCGTTGGAATCTCCGTTCGCGCGTCTTCAAAAAATCGCAGATATTGTAATCGGAAGCACGCCCGTGCGAATGTCCGTGGTGGCGTATTTCGGATATCTCGCCGCGCAACATTTCGGCGCCGACCATTGCTTGGGATGGACCATCTTTGGGTTCTTTTCGTATAAATTTGCCGTCTTTCCAGCTACGTTTTCACACTTTGGCGACGAAGAGATCGACTTGGAAAGTTTCGAAGCGATGAATGCCATTCCTATTTCCTCTGAAAACGCTGAGGGCAAGTTTGGTCCGCGTTAAGATGCGTAAAAGATTAAAATAAATCTCTTTGTTGTATCATCAGTTTGTATAATAGTTTACGTGTATATGTGGCAGTATATTTGAAACATCGCTTAAATCCATCTATCGTCGTTGTCTTCGAAATCTCGCCTCGGCGCTCGGTCTTCGTTTGAAAACCGTCGTTCGCCTCGTCCGCCGCCACTCCTACCTCCTCGACCGCCGTATCCACCACCCGATCTACCACCAAATCCTCTACCACCTCTGTTTTCGAAATTACTTCTACCTCTGCCTCCGCCAGAATCTCTTTGTCGCGGCTGCGGGCAGTCTCGCGAGATGTGTCCAAATTCTCCGCAGTTGAAACACGGACCGCTCGGAGCACCTCTTCCACCGCCGCCCCTTCCTCCAAAATCTCTTCTTTCTCCAAAATCTCTTCTTCCTCCAAAATCTCTTCTTTCTCCAAAATCTCTTCTTTCTCCAAAATCTCTTCTTCCACCGCGATCATCGCTGCGTTCGAATCCCCCTCGCTCTGACGAGCTGTTATCATAATTATTAAACCGTCCTCTACCACCAAAACCTCCTCGGCTGCTGCTGCTGCTGTCGTCGTAGTCTCCTCTTCGATCGCGTCGATTTTCGAGTATGTGTTGTTTACCAAGCGCACGTCCTCTCGTTTCTGGGTTCCAGGTTGTAATACCATCCGTGCGTCCAGCACCGCCTTCGTATCGCAACAAGTGCGCCTTTCGATTCCTCTCCTCGATAGCATTAATCTTCTCGCGAACTGCGAACGTGGATTCCCCGGAAGAAGGTGCTCTCGGGACAGATTTCGGTACTTCCGGTTCTTTGTAGTTTGGATCTTTCGGAACGACAGCTTTTTCCATTATAGATCTGAGCACGTTCGAAGCTACTTTTTTCGGCGGTAAATCGCGAAATTGATCTGGGTCTTCTATGTACGATAAACTCATGATTATGCGCATCAAATCCGTGAAATGCAACGTCGGGTTCACGGCTTGGATTTTAGTTGAGCCGTTTAAACTCGCGCACTTCCCTCGCCAGTGCGAACAATCCACTTGGAACGCGTTGCGTAGTCTCGACATCGCAGATACGAGTTTCCTCGAAGCCAAAAGCTTTGGAATGGGCCAATCGAGGAGCTGATACAGCTGCGCTTCCGTGACGGCGCTGTCGAAAATATCGCGGCGGTCGCGACAAAACGCTATGATCATTCTTTTCCTATCGCCTAAATCCGTAATCGTAAGATCCTCGAACTCGTCCTTGAACGCCGATTTAAAATCGCCTTCGCCATCACCATCTTCTTCAGAAGAAGAAGAAGAAGACGATGATGGTGATGTGGATCCATCTCGCACTTCTTCCTTATAGTCCACACCACCTTGCGCCCACGCAGGAACGTTCGAATCTTCGTCTACTTTTGACGACGAAGACGACCCTCTCTGATACTCCGGCGACGGTTGCGCGTAACCTTGCGATTGCAACATGGCTAGAAATTGAACGTATTCCGGCCAATCGGCGCCCCAAATCTCGTTCGAAACTAAAGTATCTGATGCAGCGAGTATACTGTTCTCCTCTTCTCCTTGTTCTTCGTGGTCGTCGAGAATGTCGTCGTCGGCATCCATCTCCACCTCGTCGTCGTCATCGTCTTCTGTGGCTTTCAGTGCAAAGTGAGTGGAGGTGACGAATCCTCGTCGTCTGCTTTTAGTACCAACGACGAATGCGGTTTTTTGTCGATGCGATCTGATGCATTGTCTGACGATGACGCTGCTGTTGTTGTTCTTTTTATGAGTAGCAGTAGTCGTTGTTCTCGTTGTTCGAAAGCTCGATGTTATTGATGTCATGTCGTTGTTGGTTGTTAGAAATCGGCGGCTGTGGATTGAAACGTTCCCCGTGTTCTTGTTGTTGAAAAGTTTTGTTACTGTCGTTCTGAAGATGACAGCGGAGCGCCCCGAGAGCATTCAAAGAAGAGAAAGCGAAATGGGAATGAACTCGCGATACTGTACCGCGTCGTGTGTAATAAATAGTGCTTCGTCGTCGCGCGCTCTCTTCTTTTTGCGAAGTGTGAGGTATAAAAAAAATGAAGGGTGAAAGACACTGAAAGAGAGAGAGAGAGAGGTCAATCGGTTCAAATATTGCTTCTATGATGACAAGGAGGAAAAGAGCTAATACTCTCGAACTCTCTTTCACATCTCTTTCAAATACTTCTCGTAGCCGTTTGTCATCAACTTGTCCGCTTTACCCAACACAACTTCTGTCATATTGTCCTGGTACTCTTCCATCTTTTTCAACACTTCCGGCTCGTACGCGCCGACGATTCTAGCCGCTAATAAACCCGCGTTCGCGGCGTTGCCTATGGCTACCGTGGCAGTCGGAACACCTTTTGGCATTTGCACGATGGAAAGCAAAGAGTCCATGCCGTCTAGATATTTCAGAGGCACCGGGACACCGATAACCGGTAAAGGCGTCATCGCGGCAACCATACCCGGAAGGTGCGCAGCCCCTCCGGCACCGGCGATGATGGCTCGAATACCTCGCGTGTGCGCCTTTTTGGAGTAATCAAACATCTCTTGGGGCGTTCTGTGCGCGGAAATGACCGTCACTTCGCACTTGATGCCAAAATCTTTGAGCACGTCCGCGGCAGCCGCCATGGTTGGTAAATCGGAATCAGAACCCATGATGATCCCAATCGACGGTTGGACGTTGTAATCATCCCCGGTAATTTCTGACATGCGCTCTTTCGCTTCGTTCAAAGACGCACCGACGGTGGTTATGTGACCGACTTTTCTCGCTTTTTTCACCTCTGGTTTTTCGTACCAATGCACGCTCGCGCCCGGGACGGTCAACGCTTTACCCATTATTCTGTGGCATTTCGTCATGGCTTTTTCGCCGTCGCCATCGCCTAAGATGTTTTTCATAACGCTACCACCAACTTTCAATTGCGGGTTACCTAACGGCCACCCGCAAATAGCTCTCAAGTGCATCTCGTATTGCGAGCAGTTACACGCTTCGATGGTGTAATGTCCAGAGTTGTGCGGTCTCGGCGCGCACTCATTCAACAGTACGGTCTCGCCATCCTCGAGCAAAAACAGCTCGACGCCAAAAATCCCGGCGCCTTCGAACGAGGCAATAGCAGATTTCGCGACAGCTTGCGCTTTTTCAGCCATTTTGTTGGAAATCATCGCCGGCGCGAAGGTTGTATCGCAAATGTTGTCTTCGTGCACGGTTTCCACGACTGGATACGCGACGACTTCGCCGGATTTCGACCTCGCCACCATCACCGCCAACTCTCTTTCAAAAGGCACCCACTTCTCTGCGTATAAGCCAGTATCAAACCCACCGAGAGATTTCACTGCGTCCTCTAAATCGCTCGCTGTTTTCGCCACCGCATTGCCTCTCCCGTCGTACGCTAACCTTTTACTCTTCAACATCAACGGAAACCCAAACGCATTGACTGCGTTTTGCAATTGCGCTTCGTCCGGAACGTCCATAAACGGTCCAATCTTCACGTTGTTGTCTCGAAAATGTACCTTTTGCGCGTATTTATCCTGAATAGTTCTTAGCGTCTTTGGCGTCGGCTGCACGTCGATGCCGTTTTTGACCAACTCGTCGAGCGCGTCGCAGTCGATGTGTTCAATCTCAACAGTAACCACATCACAGTCTTTCGCAAATTCCAACACCGCAGCTTTATCTCGAAAAGACCCAATCGTTTGTTCCGCGGCAATGGAGGCTGGACAGGAAGGTACCGTAGGGTCGAGAACGTTTAATCGAACCCCCATCGGTGCGCCGGCGATGGCGAGCATTCGTCCGAGTTGTCCTCCTCCCAAGATGCCAATCTTAGCGTCTCTGGGTAAGCCATCATTCTGGGCGGAATATTTCATTTGATTGCTATTACTACTCGCCGCCGCCATCGTTAAAGTGGTTTTGCTGATTCTATTATTATTATTATTATTATTATTATTATTATATCTGCTACTGTTCTTTGCTAATGCTGTTGTTCTCTTCTTCGTCGTATTTATCGTTCGTAACATCATCGTTTGTTTTTGAAGTTGAAGGTGTTGTTGTTTAAAACCACCCATCGAAGAAGAAGAAGAAGAAGAAGAAGAAGAAGAGGAAGAGGAAGAGGAAGACCCGATAACCATTCCAGTTCGTGCAGCAACAGCAGAGAGAGCCATAATATGGTTGTTGTTGTTGTTGTTGCTTCTTCTTCTGTTGTTGTTGTTGTTGCAACTTCTTCTTCTTTGTCTTTAAAGTGTGTACCTCAGTAAAAGTTAACTAATTTGTGTTGAAACGTGTGTTTGAATTCTCTTTTTTGTCGGGGGGGCGTAAAAATGAAAAAATTGTTCGTCTGTTCCTTCGTTCCTTCGTCGTTCGCGAAAAAAAAAATCTTCCGGGCGCGACCTTTCGCAAGCAAATTGCTGTTTTTTGTGCCCAGAATATCTCTTTTTTGCCGGCTGCACACGGCTTCCTCACTTCGGACGCATTATTACGTTATTATTGTAGACATAAAATACTACGGAGAAAGAGAAACAAGAGTCGAAGAAAGGGCCTAAAGAGAGAGAGAGAGTTAAGGCGGGGGGAGAATCGCACGTCGTCCATCGTCATCATCTTCATCCCTTTTCATCATCACGCGCGAAGAAGAAGAGCATATATTTGAATTTGCGGTAAAAAACTTGGGCATTCCTCCAAGCGTCGCTTCGACCTGACGAGGCAAGAAAATCCATCATCGTCCAAAAATCATGATGTCCTCTGCTTTTGCGCTCGCCAAAGACGACTTTGAAAACGACGAATACGACGATACAATAAAAGAACACATGAAGTTAGTCCCGGTGAGATACACGAAAGATTTCAGCTGCAGAGAGGAGATATATTTACACATGGACGCGTTAGATTGCAGTCGAAAGAACAAAGGTGCGTTCGCAGTTCGGAGCGTCGTTGTCAAAGGAAAAGGAAACGACGACGACCAAAACGGTGAGTTTTGGGAGGAAAAAAACGACCAAATTCAAAACCGAGAAGACCAAACACACGAAAGAGGAGAGGAGGAAAATGAGATTATTTTTGCGGAAAAAAAAGTCCCGGGAGAAAGCTTCGAGGCGTATCGCCGAGAGCGACGGAGAGAAGGCGAAGAAATACCACCCTCTGAAATCCTGGAAACAACAACGACAACAACACAAGAAGAGAAAGAACCAGAGTCAAATTCAAATAGATGGAGAAGTCGGCAGAGACAAAGCGCGTTCAGTGGAGATGACGACGATGGTGCACAAAAAGCAAATTTTGCGCCCAAAAGTCGCAGCCCCTTGAAGAAATTATTGACTGGCAAAGGCACTCTTGAAAAAGGAAAAATTTCACCAGACTCGATATTGCCTGACAATAACGCAGCGACGACGAGCGGTAATGGACCGACGTCGAGGTTTTACCAAAAAAGAAATAATCAACAACAAATGAATCATGGGCGAGGAATGCACGGTGGAAACTTGACTTTTTACGGCGCGTCGACGAGCTCGAGCGTGTATTCCGAGGAAGGGAGCGAGGACCACTTAGCGGCGCAGGCTCTCAAAGAGAACGAACAACCGTTTTACTCCTTAGCGGTGGCTTGTATAAATAGACCAAGAGTTTTGAGCGAGATTAGTACCGCTGTGAACGATTGTGGGTTGGACGTGCACGAGGCGCACATATACAACTTGAAGGACGGCTACGTGCTCGACGTTTTTACCGTCTACGGGTGGAAGAACGACGACGAGGAAGGGTTGTCGCACGCAGTGATGAAGGCTTTAACGGCTGGTATCGTTCCCGAAAGAAGAGGGTTAGGTGGGTCGCCGTTTCCATCGAAAACAGACGTGAATAAAGTGTGCATGGAGTTGGACGGCTGCGAAATATACGACATCGATCCCGAAAGCGAACATCGACAAGGTTGGGAGAGTCACTCGGACGACGAGGGAGAAGATCCTCTCAAAGTTTCAAATCAAATGTCAGACAGCGAAGAGCTAATGAATGTCGCTACGACTACTACTACTACTACTACTACGGAAGATGGTATTTACAATATGATTAATATCAAGAATAACGACGACGACGACGCAGATGGTGGGAAGAGAGAAATCAAAGATAACTTGAACCGGAACCAGATTTCAGCGCTCGACTCGACGAAATCGCTCGAACGAGATCTCATGGAAGCAATGGAGAAATCGAGGAAAGAGAGCAAAGAACCAGCGATTGATTCGAGAAAGTTGAGATTAATCCGAGAAATTGGTTCAGGGTCTTTCGGTGTTTTGTATAAGGGCGAATATCGAGGGAAGAAAGTTGCCGCAAAGTTTCCATCCGGGACGCACAACGATAACCAGAATCAACTGCGAGCGATGCGTGAATTCTTCCAGGAATTGTCCGTGTTATCAAAAGTCAAGCACGAAAATATCGTTCGAGTAGTAGGTGCAATGACCAAGATGCCAAGATTATGCATCGTGACGGAATACGTCGATAACGGGCCTTTGAATAACTATCTCTTAAATCAAGGTTCAAGCTTGAAGCTTTCGGCACAGGTTGAAATCGCGTGCGGGATCGCGCGTGGTATGGCATATCTTCATTCGAAAAATTTCGTCCACAGAGATTTGAAAGCTTCGAACGTTTTGTTGCAATCCACGAGGACACCAATTACCGCGAAGGGCGAAAGTATCGACGGGAAAATGACCTTCACGGGCGCTCAGGGCTCTTTGCGACCGATTATTTGCGACTTTGGTTTATCGAGAGAAGTCACGAAAGATGGCGCGATGACGCCAGAAACTGGAACTTATCGATGGATGGCCCCCGAAGTAATCGCCCATTCGAAGTATTCGCTCAGTGCCGATGTGTACAGCTTCGCGATCGTTTTATGGGAAATCGTTTGCGAAGGCCACGTCCCGTACCCAGAGCACACGCCTTTACAAGCGGCGGTTGCGGTGGTACAAAAAGGAATACGGCCAATTTTGCCATACAATTCTCATCCGATAATGATGAACGCAATGGAACGATGCTGGGTATCTGAACCGGAAAACCGACCTCGATTTACCGATTTAGTCATGGACTTTGAATCGCACATGCTTGGATCTGCGACAAAATTGAACTTGATGCCTTCAAAATCTTTCTTCTCGAGGTTGAAGTCGATGTCGACGTCAAAGAAGCGAGACAGAATTTGATTGAACAAACAAACATTAATAAAAGAATAGTACTACCACGTCGTAAGGTAGTGTTAAAAGTGTGCAAATGCTGATACTGTACAACCTTTTCTGCGATATAGAAATGTATATATAGAAATAAACGAAAAGTTGCAACCGCATAGCTGTATGAAAGAAATACACATCATCATACACATTTTCCAAAAGCCGACGGCTTCTAGATTGTCAAACTTGTAAATATAATAACGATTTTACTGACAGCCGAATATGCTTCAAACTTTATTTTACTACCAGGTACAAGTACCATGCTATAATATTTTTATTCTCCGCTGCTGCTATCTTTCACTCAAGGCGAGCGGAACACGGAGCTCATCGACGGTCGAGAAGACGTCTTCTTCTTCACCTCTTCCCCGACGACTTCAAAATTTTTATACGTGTATCCAATCCACTCTGAATCTTTCTTTTGCTGAACGCCGCTCTCTCCTTGACCTCCAGGAGACGATCCGCCCTTCTTTCCACCTTTCTTGGCTAATTCTTTCGCCGCCTTCTCATCTCTTTTCTTCTCCTCCTCGCTCGCCTTGTCCGGAGGATCTTCCTCAAAGTCCTCAAAATTCTGTGTATCTAACTCCCCAGTCACCGTCGGCACGTACGGGGCTTGCTCTTCGTAAATGTTCGTCCAATTAACGCCTTTAAAGAACGAATGTTGCTTGATTTCATCTACTCCGTTCGTTCCTAATCTGACCTCCACGTCGCACAATAACGACTCGATCAAATCCTTCGCGTCGTCTGACAAGTGGACCTCCGGAGGAAACTTCAAGTGATGCCTCCAGTGGACAATTTTTCTACACGTCGAAACCGGTTCGTCAGAGTAAAACGGCGGGTACCCAACGAGCATTTCGTACATGATTGCTCCAACGGACCACCAGTCGCACTCTAATCCGTACCCTTTCTTCAAAAGTACCTCCGGGGCGACGTAATCTGGAGTCCCAACCGTACTATATGCCAATCGCCTTCTATTTTTTTGCCACGTCGCTAACGTTTCCGAATCGTTCTTATTTTGTTGTTCCAACGATAACTTGTCAAAGTTTTCGTTCAAGTTCACGTCCTTATTTCCTAACAAAACCTGCGGGTCCACTGGTTTGCACAAACCAAAGTCAGTCAACTTCATGTGTCCTTCGCGATCTAACAGCAAGTTATCTGGTTTGATATCTCTGTGAATAAAATTGTGTCGGTGCACGGTTTCCAAGGCTAACACCGTTTGCGCGATATAAAACCTCGTCACTTCCTCCGTCAGCGTATCCTTTCGCATCAATAAAGTCATCATGTCCCCACCTGGTAAATATTCCATCACCAAATACAAGAACTCATCGTCCTGGAACGAATAAAAGAGCTTCACTACGGTTTGATCGTGCACATCAGCCAACAAATTCCGCTCCGCTTTCACGTGATCGATTTGGCCTCTTCGCACCATCTCCGTTTTTTTCAACTTTTTCATCGCGTAAATTTTCCCGGTCAACTTTTCTCTCACCAATCGAACCTCCCCGAACGCACCTTTTCCAATTATTGTCAGCGGTTCGAAATCGTTCGGTGACAGTTTCGTTCGTTTCAATCTCGTGTACATGCGTTCCTTCTCTTCCAACTCCTTCATCAGCGCTTCGTTAAAATCTCCGCTACCTTCCCCGTTGTTATCTAAATCCTCCGCGCTGACGTTCCCAGACGACGACAGAGTTCCGCCGTTGTTGTTGCTATTCAAAGAATTACTCGCGGTCCGTTCCATTCGGCTTCTTCTTTCCTGCCTCTCGCGTAAATCTTTCGCTTGTTTTTTATACAGATTTTCAATGTACTCTTTCGCAGCTGCGGCTTTTTTCGACGTGATTGGCGACAGGTTCTCCGACGAAGGCGGGTCGCTCTCTTGTTTAAACCCTTTTGAGGAGGAGGATTCTTTCTCGTTGTTGTTGTTCGTTTTCTTCTTCACCGAATCGCTCAGCGCGGAAAACCATGACTTTTTCGTCGTCGTCGTCGTCGTCGTCGTCTGTTCGTTCTCGTTTCCTCCTCCCATTTTTGACTCTTCTTCTTCTTCGACGTCGAAGTCTCAAAGTTTCAAGTTTGTTGTTGTCTCTTTATTCCTTTTTAATGAGTTTTGGTTTGGATCTTCTTCTTCTTTGACTTCTTCTTTAACGAACGCGCGTCGTCGTCTCTTTCGATGATCGCACTAGTATTATGAATCGTCGTCGTGTCAGCCGAGAACCAAAAGGTGACGAGTAGTGCGAGTAGTCGTCGGTTTTTCGGATCTGCAGCAGCGCGTGGAAAATGGGTAGAGAGAATGTGAAAAAAATCGTCCAAAATTCGCAGTCCAAAAAAAAGGTGCCCCCCTGCTCTTCTTCTTAATACTACTTTTGAGCACCTCTTTTTAGCTGCTTTTTGCGGGTATATGATGGTTCCACTTGAAACCGCACTACACTATTTACATAAACTATTATTGAATAACTACAAACGTACTAATATACTACTTTTATTAGCGCACACGAACGAACGAACGAATGCACGCACAACATCAATCTCTCTCTTCTTGTTCTTTTAACCATCCATGCCGGTTTCTTCGCAGAACAAGCAATAGTTGTTCAAAACTTTATACATCAACGAACCAGGGGTAGGGACTAACTTTACGGTTATTTTATTCCAGTAGTGAAACAAGTACGTTTCTCTCTTCATTCGCTCCCAGACGGCGTGTTGATCCGCCGGGTCCTCGTCCGTGAAATATTTTCTCACCTTCGCCCAGTGAATGGGATAGAAGCCGATGGTGGGTAAAATTTGCAACTCCGGGCCTTGAGGGAACCTCGCCGCGACCCGGGTGACTAACTGAGGACCGTTCCAACCCCAACTGTCAATTCTGTACGTGGTGTTGAATTCAACCATGCACTCGTGGATAAACGTAGAGCCTTTTCGAAAGGCTAAAACAGCCCCGTTGAGAACTTTCGCCTCGCCTCTTTCGTCGGCTAACTCGGTCCCAACCGCGTTGTGAAGATTATCCAATTCTCTCATGACGACGACGTCGGTATCTAAATACACGCCACCGTACTTCCACAAAGTCGCTAAACGAATAATCTCTGTGATGTGAGAGAAGAAATATTCCCCATTCTTCCACTTATCGATGCCTTGATACCACGCCTCCGCCGGGGTGCCGCGAATCAAATACGGAACATCCGGTCGTTCTACTATGATGTTATATCCCAGATCCCAAAAGCGTTGGAAATGATCCAACTGCATCGTCGGCGAGTAAACTATTAAACACGCACCTGGGTGAAACTTTAACGTCGATTCGACTGTTCGTCTGTATCGTAAACTAAACTTCGCCGCGCTCGTCGTCCACGCGAGGAAGAAATTCAACGTACAGTTCGATTTCGCCATGAACCGTTCGACTCTCGAATCTCCCTCTGCGACTGGCGAGAAGACGCCCGCGTGTTCTGCTCTTTTGTTGTTATTATTATTCATTTTTGAAAGCGAGGAAGGACTACTACTCGTATTCGTATTCACGAAGACTTTCGCCAACAGCGAAGCGCCCAAGGCTAACGCAATCATCATGACTATTCCGAATACGATTCCAAACAAAGTTTGTTTCCGAAACGTCCTCTTCGAGTGCGAAAAATCTCTCTTGTTGTTATTACTGCCACTACTCATCATGCTATTCTTCCCACCGTACACTCCGCGATTATGATGATGATTACGGTGATGATCGTCGCTGTTGTTGTCGGGTGCTAAATCGTGTAAGTGTCCTCCCGAGGAGGACGAAGATCGAACGTGAGAATGCATCACCGCTGCTCGTCGTTGACGAGTGAAATGAGAAGCGTGCAAGGCTTCGCCAGTATTTCCTCCGCTGTTGTTCATAGTACTCGTCGTCGTGCTCGGATTTATGTCGTGACCTCCTCCCATTCCTCCTCCTCCTCCTCCTCCTCCTTGTCCTGGGTTGTACATCGTGTTCGAAAACTTTTGGAAGCAAACAAGAAGAGGTGAAGTTTATTTTTTTAGGAAAAGAAGGAAAAGGAGGAGACATTTTGCCGCACAAAAAACAAACAAATTGGTGTGTTCCTCTTAGTAGTATTAGAGTAGAAAGAAGACAGAGAAGAAGAAGTCAAGAAGAAGTCAAGAAGAAGAGTTTCTCTCTTTTTCTCTCTCTCTGCCGCTGTTCATCTTCTTGTTCCTTCTTGCGATAGATACAAAAGCTTTAAGGGCGGCGGAAATTAGACATACTGTTATTTATATAATTCAGTTAATATTATTTTTGGGAAAGCCGCCACCACCGGTGACATTTGACAAGAGACCAACGACGAGAACGATGACGAGCACCACCATCTCCTCGCTCTCCTCGCGATTGATTTCGTCCCTTCTGTCCTCCTCTTCCACGTCGTCGTCGTCTCGACGGCATAATAAGAAGAAGAAGAAGAAGAATCACGTCTTCAAAATCGAAAACGCCGGGAAGAAAAGTGCGTTTCGTCTCTCCAACAGCAAACGAAAAACGAAGAAAACGAAGCAGGAAGAGAAAGACGAAATGAAGCGAGCATTCGATGGCGAGGGCTTGTCGCCGGAAGAGAGGGTCTCTGGAGCGAAACATAAAGCCAGACGATGGTTGGGGCAACATTTTTTGATCGATCACTCGGTTTTAATCGACGCCGTGAGGAGCGCGGACGTGACGAAAGAGGACGTTATTTTAGAAATCGGACCGGGGACTGGAAATCTCACCGCGGAGTTATTACGGACCGGATGTAAAGTCATCGCGGTAGAGAAGGATCGAAATTTAGCAAAAACTTTACGCGAAACGCTCGGAAAAGAGTATGGAGAAGACGAGCTAGAAATTATAGAGGAGGATTTCATGAAGTGGAAAGACTTGGATACGAAGTTTGTAGGTTTGATAGACGGCGGCGAGAGAAGAGCGAAAGTTGTCGCGAACATTCCGTATAACATTACGACGGATATATTGAAACGATTACTACCCATGGGCGATACGTTTGAAGATTTAGTGTTCATGTTCCAAGAAGAAGTCGCCAGACGCTTGGCTACGGAGGAAAGAGGCGAGAAGATGATTGAAAACGCAAACGAAGTTAAGAAGAAGAAAAAAAGCAACTCAGATTTTCGCGCCATGTCAGTACGAACGGCGTATTATTCCGAATCTCGATACATTCGGCCAGTCGCGAAAGACTGTTTCGATCCTCCTCCAAACGTGGAGAGTTGTTTGATTGGATTTAAACCGAAACGGGAGGAACACTTATTAAAAATTAACGGTACCGAGAAGCAGTTTTTCACGTTCGTTCAAAGCTGTTTCGCGCAGAAACGCAAAATGTTAAAGAATAATTTACGAGCGACGTGCGACGCGGAAACGATTGATTTGGCTTTAGAAATACTCGGGAGAGGAGATAAAGTTCGTCCGCAAGAATTGTTCATGGAAGATTACGTCGAGTTGTTCAATTTCGTGCGAGAGGAACGGAAAGTGGAAATCGAAGAAAAGGACGACGAAGACGACGATGAAGATGACGATGACGACGACGATTAGCATGAATTTTTCTAGAATTTGTATTTGATATTAATGTTAATCTAATCCGCTTGCCGCTACTTTATCTTTCTGAAACTTTTCCTTCATCGCCGCTATTCTCTTGGCCACTTCTGGATCTTCCTCCTCTCCGTCAGCGATCCCGGCTTCTTCCGCTTTCCTCTTCCCTTCTTTAACTTTCGTGATGATTTTCTCAGACAAGTTCGTGTTCCACCAGATTGGTCCGCCCATTATTCCGTCTCCAGAAAAGCACGAGATGCATCCGGTTTTCACGTTCGGAGTTAACCTCGCCTGCCCGCTGCGCTGCGCTATGGGTACTCTACAAATACTCGTGGTCCCAAAATTCGTCGAACTCTTTTGTATGCACAGCAAAGAACACAAGTTCTCGTACCCAGGTTTCCTCCATTTCGATATCAAAGGTTGATCGGCAATCTTCTCTCTCACCAGATAATCGTACAGTTTACGGTCCATCACCTTCTTCTTGTACATTAAATCGAATATAAAACGATTCTTCTCCCAATGAATTCGATGGATTCTCCACGTCAATTCGTTCTTTCTTTTTCCTTCGTGTTCTTCGCTGACGGCGTCTCTCATCTGCGCCTCGAAATCTTCGATGGTATCTTCGATCAAGTCCCAACCATCCGGGGGTTGTTTTCCTTTCAGTCGTCGTCGGAACGACATGTTGTTTTTTATATGCAGTAAGTAGAGAGTTGTTGTGTTGTGTTCGGACAACAAAATGTATAAAAGGCGGCTTTGAAAACTTCCGCACTCCTCTTTGAGGTGAAGAAGAAAACAAGAAATCAAGAGAAAAACAAAACGACGCACGAGCCGCGATAATTATGAGATGTATTTTAATTATTACTACTTGAACTTATCGATATCTCCGGAATCGTTCGCTTTCCACGCAATGTCTAGACTGGACATGCTCTCTTTTAAAAGCTTTAGTTCGTTTTCGAAAGCGTCGCCTAAAGCGCAAGCGCCAGGATTACCGCCGAGAACTAACGTTTTTAGATTTACGAAGGCTGTTTTGTGTTTTCTGATGGACTCTGCGAACAACGTCAGCTCTTCGAGTTCCATACCGCACGCACCAACGTCTAGGTGTTCGCACGGACTGCTGCCGGCTGAAGGACTTTCGGCGTCCTCGAAGAGTTTCGCGACGTTTTCTTTCGATTTCAGTAAGTTTACGTTCTCAAAACACGAGAGTCTTTTAATCTTCGTTTTTCCAAATAACAAACGTTTCAAAATAGTTGCATCGCTCAGATCGTTACCACCGATGTCTATTTCGAGCATATTTTGACAAAAACCTCCTTGAATAGCACCTGCGAGTTGCGCGACTTTCCAGTCGCCGAGAGCGTTTCCATTCAGATTTACAATCTCAACCGACTCTGCGAAATCGCTCAAGAGAAATCCCACGACGGCGTTTGTTTTACTGTTGTCGTCGTTTAGTGCGCAATTTGCGAGCGAGATTTCTATGACATTACTTTTCTCACTTTTATTGGTTCTCTTTGCTCTCGAGATGCCTTTCAAAAGTTCGTAGGCGCCAACTTTCGTCCCATCCAAGGTGACTCGTTTCAAAGATTTGTTACTTACGAACCCTTCGCCGAGCGCGTTCATCATCGCCGTTGTCGCTTTGTCTCTTTCTTCTTTCTTTTTCTTGTCTTTTTCTTTCTTTTCGCTCTCGTCGGCAGCGGTTTCGTCCGTCTCACTTTCATTTTTCTTTTCTTCAACGCCGTCGTCGTCATCCAACTCCTTCAAACGAAAACACTCCAACCTACCGTTTGTAAATTTGAACACTTCTAAGCTACACTTTCCTTTTAACTCCTCCGCGAGTGCAGATATGCTCGCCTCTCTCAAAGATATATCCGAAATTTCCAGCGTCTTGACTCTTTGACGTATCGCGCCACTCTGAAAAAGTCTTTCCATCGCCGTCGGTGACTTCGTCGTCGTCGTGCTCGTATCGTCGCTACTCCTACTTCTATCGCTCAGACTCTCGTTTCTATTCAATATCAACTCCTCTAATCTTATAAACTTCTCGGATTGAAACGCGTCTGATAATTTTCCCAGCGATTTCTTCGTCAATCCTTTATTTTCTAAATCCCACTTTCGCAACCCGTCGAGTTCTTTCGCGTGCGAAAGAAACACTTCAAAGGCATTATTAGCTTCATCATCAGCAGCATCATCATCATCTTTCTGACCACCATCGTTACTCCCCCCACCGCCGCCGCCAAACCGTTCGTCTCCGACGCAAATGCTTTCCAGAGATGATTTCATTTTCGAAAAGCTCCTCCCTAAAATCTCTGCCGTTTCTCTCGTCATCTCGTGTCCTGAACTGTAAAACTCTTTCACGAATAAATTCTTTTCCAAGGCTACGCCGACGGCGAGCGTTTCTCTCGCGCCCGTGAAATTTCTTCCCCGGAAAATAGTTATCGCGCGGACAGTCGGGTCGTTTTTTTCAATCAAGGAGACTATGGAGGATTTCATCACGTTTTCGTCGTCGTGGTTCTTTCCTCTGTCGTTTTCATCGTTGTCTCCCAACACACTGTGAAGGGTTGGTTTCCCCCACGCCATTTTTTTTGTCGCACGCAACTCACACAGAGGAGGAAACGTCACTTGTTTGGGAAAGCGCATTTTAGATATAGTAGTATTAGTAGTATTAAAATGTCTTTCTCCGCTGCTGCTGCTTCGTTGTTGTTGTCCGGAGGACGAGGACGACGACGATTATTACTATCGACGAGAGGTTTAGCTGATGTTAATCGTCTTCTTTCATTCTCCTCCGCTGGAGACAAAAGCGTGATGAACAATCACGGACAACAACAACAACAACAAGTTCAGAATGGAAGAAAAAAAAGATTGGGTGATTTTAGTCGTTTTATTATCAACAACAAGAACAACAGATCATCATCCCTCGTGGCGAAGAGGAGGACAAAAACGACGACGACGGTGGACACGAGAGAGACGAAAAAATTCGAGCAAGACGCGGAGTTGTGGTGGAGAGAACGAGACGGGCCGTTTGGACCGTTGCACTCGATGAATCCAGTGCGATGTTCGTTTATTAAAGACGAGTGCGCGGAACATTTTAGTAAAACAAGGAGGAGAACACCAACAACAGTCGTTGACAACAGACCGTTATCTGGTTTGAGAATATTAGACGTCGGGTGCGGCGGAGGATTGCTGAGCGAAAGTTTATCGAGACTGGGCGCGGATGTGGTCGGATTAGACGCCGGGAAAGCGAACGTGGAAGCCGCGAAGAGGAGACAAAAAGAATCGCAATTAGATGACGATGGTGATGATGATGATGATGATAATAGTGGAGGTAATAACGGTAAAGTGAAATACATCTGCGACACGGCGGAGGATTTAGGAGAGAAGGAACCGAACTCGTTCGACGTGGTGTGCGCTTTAGAAGTTATCGAACACGTTACGGATCCGAGAGTGTTCGCGAACGCGTTGAGAAAGTTAGTCAAAGACGACGGTTTGGTATTCGTGTCGACGATATCAAAATCTATGAGAGGTGTTTTAGGCGCGATTGTATTCGCAGAGCGCGTGGCGAAGATGGTACCGGCTGGGACCCACGACGCGAACAAATTTTTACACCCGTCCGAGTTGGCGATTGTTTTAGAACGCGCCGGATTGAGAACGAACACGATGGCGGGAATGGAGTATAATCTCATGACGAAACAATGGAAATTGACCGGCGATTTAGGCATTAATTACATAGCGTCAGCGACTGTGGGTACGTTCGACGAGAAACTACCGCTGGTGCAAGAAGACGTGCACGATAAACGATATCAGTAAATAGATTCTCTAGTATAGCATTTAGCTTTTTATGCAATAACAATATTACATGGAGCTCAAATTACTTCTCTGGCACCTATGCGCATGAGCACACCGTCTTCCAGCGATGCTATTTTCAGCTCTGCCGCGTCTATTTTATAATACTTCTTAATCGCGTTTGTGTCCGCGAAGCGTTGTAAGTTTTTGCCCGTCGCCGCAATCTCTTTCCCATCGATCCATTTCCTAACTTTTTCTCTGATGTGTTCTTCACTATTACTACTATTACTACTATTACCCGTGTCTACTACTATTTGTTCCTTCTTTTTATCGCACACCCGCGCGACTAATATCGCTGTCGAGTCTGGTCCAGCCCCGAACCTTCGAAACGCTTCGTTTATGTTTGTTTTCGGCGACGCGTTGAATATGATTTCAGAGTGTAACGTTCTCGTAACCATGCACTTCGTTTCCATCGATGCGATCGCTTTAAACGTCGCTAATCGAACGATATTTTCCGTGAATATCGTTTTTGGATTCATCAGCGCGACTTCAACGTCAAAACTTCCCGATTTTATCGAATCCGAAATCTCTTTCGCGTTGGTCACTTGTTCGAACAACATCAATTCGAGCGTAAAGTCATTCGCAAACCCATCGACTGGAAATGTTTGATGTTTAATAGAAGTCGTCGTAGTCTCCGTCATTTCCTGTATTCTCACTTCTTCTTCTTCTTCTTCTTCTTCTTCTTCTTCTTCTTCTTAGCTGCTCTGTTTCGATGATGCCGCTCCTGCTTCTCTTTCGTCTTCGGAAATCAAAAAAGGAGCGACTGGTGATATCTCCGGCAAGTCCGCAGCAGACCACTTGATTTTCGGTTTCACGATGGGTTCCAACGAGAACGAGGACGACTTGGACGACGTTTTTTCAGCAATAGCAGAAGAAGCAGCAGCACGAGGAGTTGTATCTGATGATATTGGTTTTGTCTTCGTTCCCATATCAACAAATGATACGTCAACAAGTCGTTTGATGAATGAAGAGTGTGTACTTGAGTAAGTGTCTGTTTTCTTTCTTGTTGGTTGTTTGCACAAAAACTGGCCTTCTGAAACCTAAAAAACTTTCTCTTTCCTCTCTTTCTCCAACCACTCTCATCAAGAGAAAAAAGAGACAAAAAAGGGTGAAAAAGGAGAGAGCACTCATCTCATCACATCTTCTTCGCTGCTGTTCGAGAGAGAGAAAGAAAGAGAAAGAGAGAGAAAGAGAGAAAGAGAGAGTGTAGAGAGAGAGAGTGTGTAGAGAGAGAGAGGGGGAGTTTTGTGATCGTACCCCAGTGTTAATAGAGAGAGAGAGAGAGAGAGAGAGAGAGAGAAAAGAATAACGTTTTTTGAGTCGGGAAAAACGCAATCAATCGCTTCGCTGTTGTTGTTGTTTGTGTGTGTAATAGAGTTTAGTAGCAGAGTTTAGAAAGAAGAAGAAGGAATAATCATGTCAGAAAACGAGAGCGCACCGACGTCGAGCGTTTTATTCGCTTCACACAAGCACTTGCAGAAGAGGTGCGCGAACCAAACCGCGGCGTACTTGGCGTGTAAAAAAGGGAACCAAGACCCGGAAATGTGTTTGAAGGAAGGCGCGAAAGTGACCGGTTGCATGTTGGACGTTCTGAAAGACTTGAGAGGAAAATGCCCGGAAACGATGAATAAATACGCGGCGTGCATGGACTATCGATCGAATCAATTCGAAAAGTGCCGAAAGGAGCAAGCCGCGTTCGAAGAAGAGTGTCCGATATAAAAAGAATTATTCTTTGCGATCAAAAAGCTCACCCCTGACTAAAACTCTTCATCAGAATTGCCTATTATTTATAAATAGGTCGCTACTCTCACAGACAAATAACACTTTGATGATCTATACAACAAAGGAAAGGAACGTAGTAGTAAGTAAGAATGAAGTAGTGCGTGTATTTCTAAACAACAACGACGAATAAATTTGAACACAGTATGCTATATGTGATACAACAACGTTCTCTTACTTATCGCCGAGAGCTGATTTCATTCTATTTTTATTGTACTTTTGCGCCTCCTGTCGCAACTTTCACCGCAGCAACTGGTCTTCGCCCGATCGTTATGCACTGAATAGTATCACCAACTTGAAAATCGGTAATATCATCGAGCGAAACGCCACAATCTGTACCTTTACCTACGCTTTCAACCTCTAATCTGTGTCTACGAATGGATGAACAGCTGAAGAGGGCACCTTCTTCGTGTATAGGGACGCCATCTCGTAGAATCCTAAACTTTTCCGTCGATTTGATGGAGCCGATCGAGACGACGCAACCAGCCACGAGAGAAGCGTTGTTCTTTTTTGTTCCGGTCATGTCAAAAATCTGCACGATGTCTGCTTCACCGACGATTTCTTCGTATTCTTCCATCGGCGCTTTCAGCGAGAGCATGGCACCGACTTCGTCTAATAAACGATAGATTACGTTTTGTCGTACGATTTGAACGCCTTTCGACTTTGCCAAGCTTTGTAAGCTCTTGTTTGGTTCACGCACGTTGAAACCTAGAATGGGTGCGTTTATAGCGCCGGCGAGCTGAACGTCTCCTTCAGTTATTTGCCCAGCTCCAGTAAAGACGACTTTCACGCCAACTTTACCGGTACCGAGACCAACGACTGAATCTCTGACAGCTTCTGCGGTCCCTTGAACGTCCGCTTTGACGATCAAATTCAACTCTTGATATCCATCATCAATTGTTTCGTCATTACCACCACTATTATCACCTCCTCTTCCAGACAAAACCGATGTAATCGAAGACGTTCCCGTCGCATCGGCACTTTGCAAACGTATTCGCTCGAGACGTTCTTCTCGTGCTTCGCTTAAACGTCTCGCGCGTTCTTCCGAAGGTACCGACTGGATTGCATCTCCTGCGTTTGGAACTGTTTTTAAACCCATCATCTCGAAAGGATCGCCCGGTTCTACGGATTTAAGTTCCTCTCCTTTCGCGTTTCTTAGCGAACGAACTTTACCCCAGCTTGAGCCGCAGAGAACAAAGTCACCGACTTCGAGCGTTCCTCGTTTCAACACCGCGTTCACTATTGGTCCTCTCCCTTTATCTAATCGAGCCTCTAAAGCCGCTCCGTGAACGAGCGATTTATCCATATTTGTGTCTAAATCTATAAGCTCTGACTCTAAAAGTAATGCTTCCGAGAGCTCTTTCAAACCTTCACCAGTGTGCGCAGAGACTCGCACGACCTGTACGTTCCCGCCAAACTTTTCGAGCTCTAACCCGAGATCACTCGCGACTTGCATTTCCATACTATCTGGATCTGCATTGTGCTTATCGCACTTTGTCAATGCAACTACGATTGGTACTTTTGCAACGCGCGCGTGCGCGCACGCCTCTTTCGTTTGTGGCATGACACCGTCGTCCGCCGCTACAACTAAAACGACAATATCTGTGATCGAAGCACCTCTTTGACGCATAGCCGAGAATGCTGCGTGGCCAGGCGTATCTAAAAATGTCAACTCTCCCAGACTATTATCGCTATTATTAAACTCTGGAAGCGTCACGACGAAAGCGCCTATGTGTTGCGTAATACCACCGGCTTCGCCATCCGCGACTGAAGCATTGCGCAAGGCGTCAAGTAAACTCGTCTTCCCGTGATCAACATGACCCATGACACACACCGTCGGTCGTCTATTTTTCATAACCGCACTACTATCACGACTGCTACTACTACTTCTACTACCACTACTACTACTATCATTATTATTGATGATGGTAATATCCACGTCCAACTCGGCAGCGATGAGCTCGATGGAATCCGCCGCCACGCTCTCTTCGATCGAAAGCGACGTCGAATCTCCAAGTGCTTCTAGAAGCTTGATAATCTGTTCGCTCTCGATGCCGAATGCCTTGGCGATTTCATTCACGGTCGATCCCTCGTTGATTCTCACGTGTCTTCTTTCCACCGCCGCTTTCGCTTTCACTTCCTTCTTCTCTACGACGCGTTCGACTTTCTTCCTCACGGTTCCTTTCCCAACCACCTTGATTTTCCGGTAAACGCTCGTGAAAGGTTGCTTTGATTTGTCTGCTGCTCCTTCTGTTTCTGTCTTTTGTGCTTTATCTCCTCCTCTCTCGTCTCCTCCTCTGTTTTGTTGTTGCTCTGTTGCGCCAACAGACGACGGCGGCAGTTTTTTCTTGTTGAACTTCTTCGGTTTCCCAGCGCCGGATGGCGAACGATTCTGCCCAGGTCTGGCTTCTGCGATTGCGCTCGTCTGAAATTCTCTCACCGATGACGACGACGACGACGACGACGAGCACGCGCGATTGTTCGTCCTCCTCCTTCGTTCTTTTTCCTTCTCGCTTCTGCTCAACGAAACGAATTTGCGAGAATCATCATCGGCAAACTTCTTCTCTTCTTCTTCGAACAATCCAATCGTCGTCCTCGCGACTCTCCCGAGTATTTGACGACTCCTCCCATTTTTGTATCGAGACAGAAGAAACATCTTCTACTCGTTCGTACGAACGGAGAGTTTTCGTCGTCTGATTCGTCGTCTGAATCGTCTTCTTAGTACTAATAATAACGAATAAATAAATAAAGGAGGCGGAAGCTTGTTTGTTGGGAGAAAATTTATGTCTGAGAAAGCTTCTCTCTCTTGCTTTTGAGGTTTTTTCGTATGAGTTCTCGTATTAGGGCGAAAGTGGTGTGAGGATTACGTCGTCGTCGGATAAATGTATAATATAGAACAAGGAAGGCTAATAATAAAACTACTACAAGAATGCTACTCTCTCATGTGTATATAATTGTTGCGCGCGCACTCACGCTTAATCGGTCTTCTTCGGCGCTTCCGAGACGATGGTATACACCGGAGGCACAGCGGCGGGATCGACGGTCGGGTAATTCGTCGGCGCTCGATTCTTATCGCTAGGGCGGTGTTTCACCGGTCTGTTTTTGCGACTCTCCTTGGCGCCTTTCGGGCGGACGTGGTTTGCCGCGCTGATTCTGAGCGTAGAAATGCCTCCCGCAACGAATGCCATCTTTCCTTCGTGCGTGTTGTTGTTTGTGTGTATTACAGAACGCGCGCGTTTAAATGGAGAGAGAGAGAGAGTTTAGACCCTTATCGCTGGAGCGAGAGAGGTTTCTTCTGGAAGAGGAGGTTTTCCTTGTTTTTTTAACCCTGCGTTTTTTACGTTTTTACTGGTCTGCTGCTCAAAAAGCAGAGAGATATTGATTTTTGATCAAAAAGAAAGATTTTCGTCGTCCTCGAAGAGATAAAAAAATTCCAATCCAACTCTCTCATCACCATCACTCTTTTGCACGCGCGGCGGTTTCCTGCACACTTTAATAAAAGAAGAATTTACTAGTATTTCTCTTTAACGACAGCGCGCGCTTAAATCAGTGAAATGATGTCCGCTTTATCATCCTCGATGGTGAGCTCCCGAGTGGTTCTCAGACAATTTTCCTCCTCCTCTTCTTCTTCATCCCAGTCAACAAGTAGAAAATCATCTACTTCTTCTTCTTCATCGAACAACAGAAGAACGAAAGTTCAAAGAGCCATCCGCGCTCAAGCTGTTCAGCAACACGAAATGACGGAAGGAGGCGTTTTGCTTCCCACCGGTTTGTACTGTCCGGACACCACCCAAACGTTCAGACGTAAAACCAGAACTATCCAAATCGGTAACGTGAAAGTTGGCTCGGATCACCCTATTGTCAAACAAACGATGACGACTTCGGATACGAGAGATGTGGACGCGACCGTGAACGAAATCATGCGATGCGCCGACGCTGGAGCTGAAATGGTCAGAATTACCGTTCAAGGTATGCAAGAAGCGAAAGCGTGCCAAGAAATTAAGAACAAGTTGTTGCAAAGTGGCTATACCACTCCCATCATAGCCGATATCCACTTCGCGCCGAAAGTAGCGATGACGGTGGCGGATTGCTTGGACAAGATTCGAATCAACCCGGGCAACTTTGCCGATGGCAGAAAGAAATTTGAGGATATCTTGTACGAAACGGACGAGGAATACCAAGCGGAAATCGATGAGATTGAAGAGGTCTTCACGCCGTTGGTATTGAAGTGCAAAGCGAACAACGTCGCCATGCGTATCGGTACCAACCACGGATCTTTGTCTGCGCGTACTTTGTCCAGATTCGGAGATACTCCGGCTGGTATGGTCGAGTCTGCATTTGAATTTGCGAGAATTTGCCGCAAACACGATTATCACAACTTTGTGTTTTCGATGAAAGCCTCGAACCCGTTGGTCATGGTTCAAGCTTATCGCTTGTTGTCGTACGAGATGTACAAGCTTGGATGGGATTATCCGTTGCACTTGGGGGTTACTGAAGCTGGCGAGGGTGAAGATGGTAGAATGAAGTCTTCCATTGGTATTGGTGCGTTATTGCTCGATGGTTTAGGGGATACGATTCGTGTTTCGTTGACGGAAGCCTCTGAGTTGGAGATAGAACCGTGCACGAGATTGGCGAACCTCGGCATGAAGGCGTGTGCGGAAAAGTTGGGCGGTGAGGACAAATTCACCGAAACAAAGAGAGATTTCCAATCGTTTGAAAGATTTAATGGTGATTTGCCGGAACAAAAGGCTGACGAAACCATCGATTACAGAAACGTCTTACACAGAGATGGTTCGGTAATCAGCGCAGTCACGGTGGAACAATTAGAATCTGAAGATCAGTTTTACGCCGAGTTGGGTTGCATGCTCGCCGTTGGTATGCCGCTCAGAGACATCGCGACGTCTGATTCCATCTTGTTGAGACAAGCCCCGCAAGCTTCTCAAGAAAAGGCCATGAGAAGTATCCGAAGATTGCAAGAGATTGGGTGCGGCGTTCTCGTCCCGGAAGCCGAGTTGAAGAAGAACCCGGTGCCGAACGCGATTGCTATCGTATCTTTGGCGCAAGCTATCGCCAAGGAAGCGTTGCCAGAATGCGCCGAACGGTTTGCCGTCACTTTGAACGGCTCCGAGAGCAACGACGATTTAGCAAAATTGAAGGACATCGATGCCATCATGCTCTTGATTCAAACCGAAAAAGGACGGTCGAGAATCCACTCCTCGAGAAGAATCTTTGAAGTGTTGCAAGCGAATGGCGTGAAGATTCCGGTGATTCACCACAGGCACATCGTTGATGGCGACAAATCTGACGTCGTTATCCAGTGTGGTGCTCAAGTTGGTGGCTTGTTGTGCGATGGTAACGGTGACGGCGTCCTCTTGGAATACGTCGGAAACGAAAAAATTCCATTAAGCTTTTTGAGAACGACTTCGTTCGGTTTGCTCCAAGGCTCGCGCATGAGAAACACGAAGACGGAATACGTTTCGTGCCCGTCGTGCGGTCGTACATTGTTTGACTTGCAAGAAGTCACCGCCCAAATTGCTGAAAAGACTGGTCACTTGCCGGGTGTCGCTATTGCCGTCATGGGCTGCATCGTGAACGGTCCAGGGGAGATGGCGGATGCCGATTTTGGTTACGTCGGAGGCGCTCCAGGTAAAATCGATTTGTACGTCGGGAAGGAAGTCGTCAGAAGAGGTATCCCGATGGAAGGCGCGACTGAGGAGTTGATTGAATTGATTAAGGAGCACGATCGATGGGTCGAACCGAAAGAAAAAGCCGCAGTTGCCGCGTAAAAAAGTACTTTAAAGGAAAGCGCTGCGGGGTTCATTAAAGCAGTTGTTTTTACTCTTGATAAGTTTATTAATATTAGCATTTTTGACGTGACTTCTACTCAAAAATAAATCATTTGTTCTCGCTCACTCTCAATCTCTTTCTCTCTCACACATACGCTCACTCTTTTTCTTGTTTGGATGTTGTTGTTATTGTTGTACCCTGGTACCAAGGTACTGTTTATGTTTGTTACTTTTCTTCTACTAGATTTTATCTAACGCTTGTTTGAAATCCGCTTCGATATCTGCGTAATCTTCGATACCACACGCGAATCGAACGAGATTGTCTTTAATACCAATCGCCGCTCTTTTTTCAGGTCCTTGATCCCAGTAAGAAACAATCGTCGGTTGTTCGATCAACGATTCGACACCTCCCAAAGACGGCGCGATGTACGGCAACCTGCATTCGTCGATAAACTTGGCGGTTTGCCACAAATCTCCGTCGACTTCAAAAGAAACAACCCCGCCAAAACCAGTCATATATTTCTTCGCTACCTCGTGATCTTGATGCGATTTCAAGCCCGGATAGTGAACTTTCGCAATCTTTGGGTGTGCCTCCAACCATTCGGCTAACCTTTGCGCGTTCGAGTTGTGTCTTTCGACTCTTAAACTCAACGTTTTCAAACCTCTCAAAATCAAGTACGCGGCGTGCGGGTCCAAAACCCCTCCGACAATGTTGTGGAACGCTCTCACTTTACTCACGGCTTCTTTTTGTCCAACAATGACACCAGCTAACACGTCGTTGTGACCTCCCATGTACTTGGACGCGGAGTGAATGACCAGATCTGCTCCAAACTTGAGCGGCTTCAAGTTACACGGCGTCGCGAAAGTCCCGTCGATGCACACTAAGCATCCTTTTGGTTTGCACATCTTTGAAATTCTGTCGATATCAACGCACCTTAAATAAGGGTTCGTCGGCGACTCAGAAAAGTACAAGGAACAGTCGTGTTCGTCCAAAGCTTTTTGCAAACCATCGTAATCGGACGGATCCAAAACCGTCGACGTGATACCCATCTTCGGGAGAAACGTTTGGATAAACTGACGGGTTCTTCTGTAGCAATCCGTAGTGGTGACGATGTGTCCTCCGGCTGGAACCAAAGAAAGAAGCATAGTCACTGCGGTGCACATCCCGGAAGCAGATAGTAAGCAATCGTCGCCACCTTCCAATAAGCGAATTTTCTCTTCCACCGCCCGCGTGGTCGGGTTCCCGTACCTCCCGTACTCGAACGACCCGTAGTTACCCTCTTGATAATCGATCAACTCTTGGGTATCTTTAAACGTATACGTGGACGTGCACACGATTGGAGTCGTCAAGGAATCCGAGATTCTCGGTCTCCCACCTCTCTCACCGTTGTGAACGGCTTGCGTGGATTCTCCCCAATCGTTGTCTGGCGTGACAGAGTTCGATACCGCTTTTATTATCATCGTCTGTTTTTTAGTTTGTTTCGAGGAGGAGGAAGAGGAGGAAGCATGTCGTCCTTTCTTTCGAAGGGAGAGGACTTTGGTATTCACGAGAGCCGCTCGAGCGGAGGATGACGTCAACGCGCTCGTGTGTGTGTTCATATTGTATGTGTTGCTTTGTTTAGAATACAATAAACCTGATGAGTATTGATGATGATGAAGAGTCTATCTCGTCAGTGATTAGAAAAGGACTTATATAGAATAAAAAACCATCGAACCACCGCTTTTGGTCTCTCGATGGAGATGAGAGAAAAAGGTCGCGAGACGACGCAAAGGATAAGACAATATTAATATGCGTGAGTATCCCTCGCGCACGTTTAAATAGGCATACACGAACGAAGTACGCGCGCGTCGTGAGATGTCGAAAGAAGAGATCGTTGGAAGTCTTACCTGTGAGAGAGAGATATTGTTACAAACGAAGTGCGCGTGTGTGTTTGTTACCCTCACTGATTTGATGAAGCAGATTATCTGACGCAGAATAATAAGCACGATAAAGTAAGGTTAATTTTTTGCCTTAGATCGGTTCGTTGGAGTTAAAGGTGAAACGAGCTTACAAAAACAACAAACAACAACAAAGAACAGGTATACATACTACAGTAGTAGTATTAGTATTAGTAGTATAATTAGTATCATTATTCAAGGGAAATGCCAAACCCGAGGTTTATAGGTTGACTCTCCAACTTCCAAGGCGCTTGGCTCAACTGAAACTGACTGGCGCCTTCGGACGCTCTCGCGAGAAGGAGGTCTTGGTCCAGAAAAGTCGAGGTTTCTTCCGGGTACCAGACGCCGTAGGAACTCTCTCCTTCCAACATGGCCAAGGCGAACGCGGCGACGCTTTGACCGACGCACTCGCTCAGCTTGTTGTGCGTGAATAAACTCGTGCTAATCTTACCGTCTTTCAGTTTACAGTCGATCTTTATGCTCATCTTCTCTCCAACCGCGGCGTCGACGAGTTTCACCAGAGGCATCAACGCCGAAGCGACTTGTTGGATCAACTCCTTGTTTTTTAAAACATCAGACGGTAATAATCGAGCCATGGCGACCATGGCCGTGTTCCAAATTCCAGGACTCGTTCCAAAACGAGCTTTGATGGTCGGCACGTTGAATATTTTGTGTGTGCTTTCGACTTCAGGCAAGTTGTAGAGGAAAATTTCGCGTTTTCCAACGCCTTTACCGAAATCGACAACTTTCCGCGAACTCGCCGCTTCCATTCGAACTTCGTTCCCGTTTTCGTATATCGTGACCTCTTCGCCGCACAAGAGGAAACTAGTTGCTAATATCGTACTGCCTACGCCACCGGAGCCGGCGGTGAAATAGTTATACAATAAGTACTCGATTTCGTCTTTCTCTTCTTGTGATGAGGACGATGATTCTGCTGCTTCGTCTTGGTCGTTTCTCTCCCGGGCAATCTTGGCATCCCTCAGTTGGTTCTCGATCGCTTTCGCAGCCATGATATTCGAGACGCCCGGGTAGATGCCACCGCTCGTGATTGCGGTGACTTTACTCGCCTTTGCTTTGGCGTCCAAACTCTTCGCGTTTTTCGCGTACGACCCGTCGTCGCACACGTCCAAGTAGTTTGGTACGCTCACGTTGATGCACGCCTCTAAAACGTTGCACGTCTTCACTGTTTGGAACGGTCCCGCGGTGTTGATGACTAAGTCAGCGCCTTTAATGGCACTTTCGATGGATTGGATATCGGAGATGTCCACTTCCCGGAACGTCGTCGTTTTAGACCGTAACCCAGGATATCTCGAAACTGTTTCCTCGAACGACGCTTTGTTTCTAGAGGCTAGAACTATTTTCGAAGACGAGGAGGATTCGGAGAGAGCTTTCTGAATCGCATTCGCAGAGCTCGAACCGACTCGACCGGTGCCTCCGATGATGACAATCGTTTTGTCTCCTTCCAAGGAAGAAGATACGGACGTCCACACCGATGATTTTTGCAATCGCCGTCCCGACGAAGACACGAGCTGTTGACGGTTGTTATTGTCGCGAAAAACACACCGGTTACACTGATATCTTTGTAACGAAGGGGGCAACGAGAAGGATGAAGTAGTGACAGTCGCGCTCATACTGTGTGTTCGATTTTGGGCAAGCGCTTTTTTGTGCCGTGATGAGGTACATTTTAATTCCTCTCGAAAGGTGAAAAACGAGAAGTTCCTCTACATTATATAGAAATAATTCGAGCAAGAAATTTATGTAATTAAATTGATGTGAATTACTATATATAAATATTTATTACTGTAGATTAGGTACGATAATTAAATATTCCTGAATTAAATATTTTTTTTAGTTTCTCTTTCCTATTAAATCACATATATGTCCAACAATCCGTAGATTATAGCCTATATTACAGATAAAAAATAATCGGTTGTGAAATACGCTGGACTTTTCCAATATAGATACAATGAATGTCGTATCAGGGATATTCTCTTTTTTATTATTTCCGAATAATTTCATATTTCGCGTGAATCAGACTATTTCCCGAATATTATTACGTATATATTGATATTATCAAATATTGTGCCAGTATATATTGAAAATATTGTATGAAATTAGAAAAATCGGGGCAAAAGTTAATTCTGATTTTTTATTTTTGTATTTAATTTTTTGGGGGCAGAAAAATTTTTTGGAGCGACAAAAAAACGCTTCAAAACCGAAAAGAAGAAGAAGAAGAACAAGAACAAGAAGAGAACGAGAAACAGCATCGAGACGTTAAATCTATCTCGTTCAATTCGTATTGTTGTTGAGGCAGTAGCAGTATCCATACGCAGTGAGTGAGTGGGAAAAGAATACGTAGAGGAGTAAACGTCTTTCTGATTTGATCATATCGATTGCATTCCAACAACAGACGACATGTTCGTGGAAAAAGGATCTGAGACCGAACAACGCCTCGTCTCTCCTTCGACGACAAAACCATTAAACTCGATCAAACTAAACCATTTCAAAACGAAAGCGAGCGCGCACTTAAAAGATGGCAATTACATCGCCGCGTACGAAACGTACTCGATGTGCATCGATATGGTTTTAGAGTCATCGTCGTCGTCGTCTTCACAAAAAAAAAGGAACAAAGACGAAACGCTCGTCCTCGAGTCTCTCTATTGCAACCGATCGCTGACGTACGAGAAAGCTGGGAAATATACGCTCGCGTTAGAAGACGCATTAAAATGTAGAGATACGAATTCAAAAGCTAAATGGCGTGCGGCTATGGCGTTGAAAGGATTGAATCGTTTCCCAGACGCTTTAGAGTGTTTTCGCGAAAGCTACCGGTTACTTCCAGCGAGCGAACAGCCTTCTTACTTTGGCGAGTACAATAAGGTCATTTGCAACGTAACCAAACGATTGACGCGAGAGGATTTGGGGAGATATGTCATGAAAGAAGTCAATGCAGTGTGCTTACCGCCGAGACTGGAGACGGTGACCAAATTGGAGCAAGAGGAAGCGATGTTCCGCGCGATTCGAGAGGAACACTCGCAAAACCGAAAGCCGGGCGACTATTACACCTATGTCTCAAAGTGGGTTCTCAAACCAATGTCGCTCTCCATGGCGTACATTCAACGTTCGCAGATGTTTTACAAGGCGAATTGCTTCAAACAAGCGAGATTGGATGCGGCCATGGCGATTGAAAATTGCAAAGGTGGGGTGAGTAGAAAAGAAAGTATGAAGGAGTCGGAAAAGGAGACAAAGAAAGAAGAGAAGAAGGAGGAAGAAGAAGAAGAAGGAAAAGAAGACGAATATAACATGTCGTACAAAGAGGCCTCAATATACGTCAAATACAACGACAGATCTTTAAAAGTCGAACCGTTCGCGTGGTATCTTCTCGGTAAAGGCTTCCAAGGCGAACCCGGCTTTTCGAAAGAAGACTTTGTTCCAGATCACAACGCCGCCGGGAAGTGCTTCGCCCGGGCCCAACACCTCGACCCCGATAACGAAATGTATCGAAACGCGTTCCGAGCGATGACGTCGAGTTTAGATAACGCGGAAATGTCCGCCGTGTTGAACGACAAGCACGAACAATTCGAGACGTCTGAATTTGGTATCGTGGATTACGATTCAAATACAGACGGAGACGTTTATCTTGGGCACGGGAAAGTCACGTTCGAGTGCGTCAACGCAAAGTTGATGATGTTCACTACGGCTTCACGTTTCCAGTTGAGAGAGTACATCTCGAAGAGTGCAAACATCGAGTTGAAGAAAGTCTTGATCGAAAGCGTGAAATTGGTCTCATCATCGCCCACAAAAGAAGACGAAAACAACGAAAACAAAGCGTTTTCTCCTTCTTCCTCGACGTCTCTTTGCGTCGAGTTTCAAATGGATTTCGCCAACGATAACGAGCACGCGAAAAAATACATGAACGCCATCGACAAAGAGCAGAAGATTGTTCTAAAAACGCTCGGTTTAGGTAAGTTTTCTTTCGTCGGCATCGAGTTTGTTGCTGCAAAGACGCTCTCGTTCAAAGGCTACGGGTTCGGCAGAATTTTACAAGAGGAGATATCGGCCGGAAAAGAAATAGTCGTCGCGCAACGACCATCCAAAGCGATCGATTTGCCGTACCAAAACTATAAACTCACTCACAGCGACGGGACACCGATTGAGCGCGTGGAGAAACACGCGTTCGGGATGACTGAAATCCATTACGACAAAGGTCACATGGGACGAAACAAAGAAAATGTATGGGTGTCCTTGATGGATGATTCCATCCGTTGGCGCCAATCGAGTTCGGAAGTCAAAGTCATCGTAAACACAGTCCCAAAAGATCGATACACGAAACACCACCTTGATGTCTCCATCAAAACAAAGTCGTTAAAAATCACCGACCGCGATACCAAAGAGGTGTACGTATCTGGCGAGCTCGAATACCACGTCCTCCCGGAAAGTTCTTCCTGGTACCACTTACAAGGTGACGGTGAAGACGGCTTTGTTTTCTTACTCGAGAAAGCAAACTTAAAATTGCTCTCGAAGGCAGACGATTGCGAACACGCGGACATGTGGTGGGATCGTCTGTTTTCCGCGCACTGCAAGATTGCTTTCGACGACTACGACAAAGACTACTCAGACTTACCGGCGCCAATCTTGAACACTCACCTGGCGTTCGAGCATTCCAAACAATCCGTCTCACACATCGAATTTGAAGAAACAAAAGAACGAGACTCGTGTCAAGCGAAAGATGACATTCGCAAACGCGAGCGACAGGAGCGTTTGAACGTCTTGCGCGGCGGCGGCGCGTACAAGAGTTGGGTTCGCCTCGAACGCGAGTCGCCGTCGAACGATCCTTTGAGATCAGATAAGAAGAAACCAGGTGGAGGTGACCGAGACGCCGAGTTGTTCGATTAAGTAGTCGTCGAGTGATGATGATGATGATCAAACTAATACTATGCACACATTATTAAAAGTACTCATCCCCGCTTGGTTCCTTTTCGTGTTTTTCACTTTTGGTCGCACTCTGGTGGTTCATATTTTCAGTCGTATTTTTTTCCTCATTTTTTTTCTCAACAACAACATGTCTATTCCTCCTCCTCTTCCAGAGGACGTTCAAAAGGGAGTCCTTGGAGGAACGAAGAAGAACGAAGAAGACGAAAAACCTTCAAACGAAGTTGCCGTCGCCGCCGCCGATAAGGCCGTTCCAGCGAAGGAGAAGAAAGCGCTCCCAAAAGCTTTGCTCGAACGACTGAAAAAGAAAGGCATCGTCCCCGCCGTCGTCGTCCCCAAAGAAGAAGACAAAGACGAGGAGGAAGAGAACGTTCCACCTCCTCCTCTTCCGAAAGGATGGCGAGAAGGGAAGAGCGAAGACTACGACAATCACGCGTACTATTACAACGCAAAGTTGAACATATCTCGCTGGACAAGACCAAAAGAGAAGAAGACAAAGAAGGAGAAAGAAAAAGTGCCGCCATTTTATTGGAAGACGACTGTCGATAAGAAAACAAAGCGGGAGTACTATTACAACGAGAAGACGAACTATTGCACGTGGGTGATGCCGGAAGATCCAGCGATAGTTGCTAAAATGATTCGATGCGCCAACTGCGGAGGGTTCGGGCAAGGTTTAGTCAAAGAGCACGGTTTTTGTAACCGCTGCGCGAGCGAGTTACGAGTGAGGAAGAAACCGCCGCCGACGACGAAACAGCGAGGTGGAGGGCAGAAAAAGACGTTGGTTTTGTAATGTACTATACGATAGCGATGGATAGATGTAGGATGTAAAAGTAGTTTACAGTGTAATATGCGGCAAATTAGCTAAATGAAAACAACGACGAACACGTCGAGACGGTATAAAATTTTTCCTTTCATTCCTCTTCGTGGTCTTCATCATCCTCATCGTAATCCTCTTCATCCTCGTCGCTTGGTATGAATATAAACTCTGTGTTGATCAATTGCGATAAAAGCTCCACGCTTTCCTTCTCTTTCAACGGTTTCCCGATGAACTCGAGCTCGCCTTCGTTCGCTAAAGTATACGCTATTGCTTTTCCTTCGTCCGTTTTCATCGTCCACGAAATCCCACCAGCAAAGAATAACAACCCGCTGTCGTCGTCGTCGTCGTTGTCCATGGAATTATCGTTTACGCTATCGATGAATGCGAACCGCACGCCTTCGTTTCTTTGCAGAAACCCAGCTTCTTCCCAGGCGTCGTAATCAATCTCTCTTTTATTCGCGCCGAGTTGTTCTAGAAATCCTTTTTCGTCGAATAACGCGATGGACTCCCCGAACCGTTTTGCCGTGGCATGTTTCCCCATCCAAACCGCAACATCCCTCTCTGATTTTGGTTCCGCTTTCTTCAAAACGTCCCAGGCGTGCGATATGGCATCTTTATCGATGGCTCCAGACTTTCCCAATTCCGCCGGTTTCATCCACGGGTCTCTCCATCGAACGTCTTTATACTTGCTCGATTCTTGTTGCGCGTACGACCAAATCATCTCCTCGTGCATGGGCGCTAAGAAGCCTAAACTTAACGTCACTGAACACGCTCCTTTTTCGTGCGGTTTCCCCAGCCCATGGTGCGCGATTTTCGGCGGTAAGTATAAAATGTCCCCCGGTTTCAACAAAAAGCTATCGTCCGCGACAAACTCTTTCAAAATACGAACGTCTTGGTTCGGAACGAACGATTCGTCTTTATCCGGCCAATACGCCTCGTTATCCGCAACGGACCAAAGTTTATCTCCTATGGCTTGTATTAAAAACACGTCGAAATTATCCGAGTGCGCGCCTACGCCTCCGTCCTCTGGCGAGACGGACGCTTGAATATCCGAAATTCTCCACCGCGGAAACTGCGGAAACAAATCCGTGATGATGCTATTCATCGCCGGTATTTTCGAGTCTAACTCATTAATCACCAAGCTCCAAGCTTGGTCGTCCGGTAACGTCTGCAACACTTCCTCCGGAAACGGTCCAACTTCCAACGTCCATTTTTTGTCCTCCTCTCGCACTCGCATCAGACGAGAACTGAATTCGTCTTCGCACGCCAGGCCGGCGAGTTCATTCGTATCTAACGGACACTTAAAGTTCGGAATCGCGTCTCTCATCAGAAGAGGTT
>Ga0257106_1000194_pt1 | contig 38657 bp, 24 predicted proteins | sample LP_taG_3_FD_190177 | JGI IMG/M metagenome (GOLD analysis project Ga0257106, IMG submission 190177) | Marine microbial communities from Northeast Subartic Pacific Ocean, Canada - LP_J_2011_P26_10m | ecosystem: Environmental > Aquatic > Marine > Oceanic | place: Canada: Northeast Subartic Pacific...
TTTAAAAAATATATCAGCTACACGAGCGGAGAAGATGATTCATCAAGAGCGAAGCGAGAAAAATCCTGCCTTCGTCCATGAAATGCCAGGAGCTTCCACGCTCGTGTTCTAACACGCCACTGCTTACACCTTCGATCGTGGCCTTCGTCGTATCTAAGACTTCTGCTCCTTTCATTTTGCGAACGCTCGGCCATAAGTAGGTATCTAAAAACTCGCGCAACTCTTCCTGATACTCGACGTCATCGTGATTCGCATTGATGAAATGGTGATGCACGCCGCTAAAAATGACGCGAAGACCGTGTCGTAAAGAAATGAGCTCTTTTACTCTCTCTAGTATCTCACCATAACCGTCGCTCATTCGAAGTGCACTGGAATCAAGACCAACTTGAATGACAATCGTTTTATACGTATCGAGCGCGTATTCATCCTTTCTCGTTTTAGCGCCTTTAATCCAAGCATCTAACGCTTTCAACAGAGCCGTATGTGCTCTACGACCGGAACCTACGTACAAAAAACCAAGCCTTAAGGCATTGATGTCGTGTTTCATCTGCGCGTTCGAACACCGCATGGATTCTTTCTCTTCTAGAATCTCCTCTGCGATATTCTCTACTGATTCTGGCAGACATGAATACGGCTCTCCCATTTCGCCGGACGCGATATTGAGTTTCACTTCGAAAGCGCTGTGATACTTTGTTTTCGAATCGAAAACGCGTTGAACGCCATATCGTTCGGATAACGTTGCGTTCCTCGCGATGGCGTTCACTCTCGCATTTTCACCTCCTAGAATATGAGCGACGGCGTACATTTGACGTCTACTCACGCTATTTCCTATGAAGAAAATGCTGTCGTTGTCTTTTTGTTTATTCGCGGTAAACTGCCGGAACCTTTCTCGAATATTTTTGTATGCAGACGCCTCGTTCTCGTTTTTTATTGGAAATGCGCACTTTTTGATATCCATTAGCTTCCAAGAAGATTTACTCCAAACGACGTCGTTCGCGAGAAGGTTCTCGCACATTCGACAACTCACAACGACTGAAGATTCCCCTTTCCCTCTTCCGGTTTGACTTTTGTTAACAATAACGTCCACATGTCTCGTGCGCGTGGTGTCTTCGTGGAAGAAAACAATGTGCGCGAAAAGAACCAGTCCAAGAAAAAATTGCAAAAGAAGGAAAGGTGATGCTGTTGAAGAAGGACCACTCATCCGTACTCAGAAGATGCAACTCATCCGTACTCAGAAGATGCAATCAGAACAGAACAGACGAGCAGAGCATCGCGTCGTGGCTCGTCGTAACAAAATGATTCTTTCTTTCCTAACTTTCTTTGCACTCTCGCCGAAGAGAGCGCGTACACGCGCGCACAAAGCGCCCTAAAAAAGAATTCCCCTAACAAAAAATGCAGTGAATTTGAAAAGCAGGAAAAGTTTTTGTGTTGTTGAAAAGGAGGAGGAGAAAGATTTTGATGTCTCTTCAAAAAAAGATTTTGATGGATGTCTTCAACATCGCATAAATACGTTCGAGCACAGTACGAACGATTGGTAATTGCACTCAACGATTTGTCGAAGCACGCAGAATCAGATGCAGAGAAAGAGCAAAGGTCGATCCGATACGCGTACGCCGTGAGAAACTTTAACACGTCCTTGAACGAATTAGAACAAGAGTTGAAATTAGTCAAAGAGAAAGCGCTGAAGAGAACAACACCAAACCAATCGTAAAAAACAATACGAATATGTTACGAAGCGCTTCGCAGTCGAAATTGTTAAAGAGGAAGCGACCGTATCGCATTCGTCGCCTTTTCGATCGTCTGGGTCTGTGCTTAGCGTTCGCGTTCGTTCTCTTTGGTTTGTACTGCTATAAACAGACATTTGTGTTGGAAAACGGTGGGAGAGAACCAACAACGAAAACAAAACTGAGAAAAGAAGGAAAGTGCGAAGCGCTCGTTCACGATTGGGTATCGTTGCAAGAACAGCGATACGCGAAACGCGCGGCGCAAGCAAAGAAAATCAACGATAAACGGCTCACGTTTTTTCTTCATATCCCGCGAACCGCCGGTCGAACCGTAAATTTTTGTTTCCTCAAACACGCGACGCCGGAAAAGGACAGGTGTACGAGAGCGTACGACGAGCTGAGAACAGATTTGAGCAATCCGAGGTGTACTTTTCTGGCATCGCACGATGATTATTCGTTAGTTGAGAGAATGGCAGCGCAACCAAAAGTAGTGACGATGGTTCGCGAGGTATATTCGCGAACACTCTCGGCGTACGAGTTTTCAGTCGAAGTGGCTATGCGATCTGGCGGAGTTCCGACGCCAAAGCCTCGAAATAGAAAAAAAACGTCGACGAGAGACGTGTGGCCTTGGCAATATTTAGTTCGCTACGTCGACGAAGATATTCAAAAGTATCGGAGAGCGTTAGATGCGAAGCAAAGAGAGAAAGCGAGCATTATAGATGCGTACGACAATCCAGTGTACACGTCCTTGGATTCGTTTTTGGAAATTCCGATGGCGAAAGAAGATTTGCACAACGCGCAGTTCTTTCAGCTTTTAGGATTGACGAATAACACGTTCGTTTCGTACGAACCAGATGCCGAGGCTTTGAGAGAGTGCGCAAGGAACGAAGGTTCTAAAGCTTCCGAGGATCTCTTTGCGTATGCGAAGAAACGTTTGCGACGCGAAATAGATGCGCTTTTAGTCCACGAGGAACTCGACCAATCGGTAGCATTGGCGGCAGTAATGCTCAACACGCCGTTAGACGGTGTTTCATATTACGAAGGTAAAGGAAACTTGGAGAGCATCATGGAAAACATTTTGCGAAGAACGCCGGTCGAAGACGACCACGTGTTTCCCCACCGCGCGAGTCTTTCTTCCAAAGGCGGCGATTCGAATGGTGGTCCATCGGCAACGGACGCCGTCATATTTTCTTTTCGCTTAAAACAGATTCAAAACATGGAAGACGACGAGTGGAGAGAAAGGTACATTGAGCAAGAACTCAAGCGCACGATATCAAAGTTCTTGAACGTCGGGCCACAGGACATCGAAGTTGATCCGTACGCCTTCTTCCCGAAGTTTCAACCAAAGACGTGGGAGGAAACTCCATCCGGGCGACATCTCGTCTCGATCAAGAATATTTCGACACACTTTAAAGCCGAAAAGATTGTCGAGCGATTGTTACAAACGCCACGCATGCTCAAATCACAAGATCCGACATTGCTTGGAATCTTCAACTATTTACTCAGAAAATACGGACCGGGGATGGAGATTTCCTACGTCGCCTCGATGTCGAAGAACGGACAAGTGCGGCGAAGAGACGCTTTCGGTCCAATCGGAGGTGACAACAAATCAAAAGAGAAGAGAACATTAGGAAGCACATATCGCGATTGCGAGAAATTCCAAGGCGGCCGATACAAGAAACAACAATCGCGAGCGTTCGATAGATTGCACGAACTCGTCGTGGACGATAAAGGGTACCTGTTCTCGAAAGACGCGAGAAAGTTCATCAAGAAGCAAACGGTAGATCGCATCAACGAATTAAATCACTTAGACGTGCGGTTATACGCCGAATCGAAACGGATGATGGATGAAAACCTCGTAAAGTACGCGAGAGAGATGAAGAGACAAGGACCGCTTCCTCCGTCGCTTTTGCAATCGTCCTTTGGCATGTGATATATAGATAGATAGATGTAGCAAATATTTAAGTGTAGTTGTTTCATCTCGTTATTATAAGTTTTCAACTTCGATGGCTAAATTCTCGACTTCGGTCGCGTATTTCTCTTGCACTTCCAAGCACTTCTGAACCCGGGCGCGTTCTACTCGCGCGGCTGCTTCCCATGGAGCGACTAATTGATCGACGCGATCCGAGGTTGCGTCAATTTCCTCCGCGAGTTCCTTCAACAACTCTCGTTCGACGTCCTCTACCAACGCTTCCGCGGCGCGCTGAATCTTCGCTTTACACTCTTGTCGTTTCAGCGGAAGACTCAAAATACCAACGTAACCGACCGCCGCGGCGAGTAAGTACGCAAGAATATCCTCGCTCATCGAGGATAAAAAGCCGCTCAATACAAAAGCAGACACGAGCGCGCCGGCGGAGGAACCTAACGAGCCGTACACCGCAGACCGCATCTCTTCGTCAAGCTTGTACGCAGCAGCCTCGTTATCGAAGTTATCAGCCACGGCTATTGCTGCGCTATTGATTTTTGGCGCCCCTTTTTCGCTACTCTCGAGAAATTCCTTAATTCCAGACGCAGTGACAGTCGTATCGAAACCTCTCGAAGACACCGCTTTCAAATAGCTCGATAATCGAGCGTCGTTGTTTCTTTTTAACCATTTGGAAAATTCTTTCACCGTTTTCTTCAGCTCTTGATCGGCGGAACCGAGGACCGTGCTTTGATACGCCTTTACAAACTTTGAATACTTTTTCTTTCTTTTCTTTCTATTACCTTCCCCGCCGCTTGCCGCATCAGCAGAATCTCCACTACTATTTGACGCAACGTCGAGATCATCGAGCTCAGAGTAATCGGCACCGACGATGTACGTCGTGATCAAATCGAGCGCATTTTCGAGACGGAGCGTTTCATCTACCAACGCGTTCGCGCGCTTCACCGCGCCGTTTACGTTAGCCCGCACGAAATTGACCTGTTCGCTCGCGTCCTTCACCATAGTTTCTTTGTACGCGTTCATCTGTTCATCAACTCCGGATGCCGCGGCGACTTCAGTCTCCGCGACGCTCATTTCGGCGTCCAAAATTTGTTTAGAAGCTGAGAGTAATAATTCGGAGACGTTTAGAGGCGTCGCAAGCTTCAAGCGCAACGCCTCGCCCGAGCGATTCTCGCCGCTTTTATTATTACCGCTACCTCCGCCTAAATACGAGTTCACGTACTCTTCAAACGCCGGGAACCCTGTTTCGGCGTACTCTTTCATGCTCGCGTTTGCTTTCTTCAATCGCAACGCGTTTCTCGCCGCCACTGGTATGACCGGCGCGTTATCAACCCCTAGTAATCGCTTCGCGTTGTCGCGCACAAACTTTGTCACTTCGTTGCGATCTTCATCCGTTTCGAGCAAATCGCACTTGTTCAAAACGAATACGACTTTCTTACCCCACTTCTTGATGTAAGATAAGAACTTCACTTCCGATTCCGTCATCGGGCGGTCCGCGGAGAGAACAAACAACACTAAATCCGCTCGCGGTACAAACTCTTCCGTGAGTCGTTGTTGTCTTTTTAAAATAACATTCGTTCCCGGCGTATCGACAATCGAAACTTGCTTCAACAAATCAACCGGGATGTCTTGATTATAAAATCCATCCTCGGATTGAACGCGTTGTTTACTTTCACCGTATCGCAAAACGGTAATTTCGTTCGTTGTCGGTAAAATCCCTTCGGCTAAAAATTTATCGCCCAAAACGGCATTAATTACGGAGGATTTCCCGGCGTTGAATTCGCCGACGATGACAATCAAGAACAATTCGTCCAAGCCTTTGCGCGCGTCGAGGAGAAGTTTGATTTCTTCCAACTCCGGCGCGGACGTTTCTAAAAAGTTCACGATATCGTCCAAGATTTCGCGCTCTTTGTTTAGCAAACGTTCGCCTTGCTCGCCAATGACGCTCGTAAACTGCGTCGGCGGTATTACCGATTTCCGTTCTGTCGCTTCGTCTTTGTTTAAAAAGTTCTTCTCTTCCCTTTCGTCTCCGCCCAACGCCGAAAGTGCCGCACCAATCGTATCGGCAATGGCAGCGTCCTTCTTATTCGCGTTTTCGTAGAGCGTAACGCCATCGCATCCAGCCGCAACGATTGTATCAATATTCGAGGTCAAATCAGCCGCGTCGCGAAAACTCGAGAAAATAGGTACCGAAACGTTGTCTCGAATCTTCTTTGCCACAGAAGCTTCGCTCACGAACAACACGTCGCAACCTTCTTTCGCGGCTATTTCTGCATTCTTCGCATTTTCGCCGGCAGAAACGACGACGAGCGAACCTTCGGGCATAGATTTTCTCGCCACGACGGTGGGCACGCCATCCGTGGAAAGAACGACGCCGTCGATTTCTGCGGACGATACGATATCCGTTCTATCCACGACCAACAACGCGCACCGTTCGCGCAAGTTTGTTTTGATATTCACGGCCAAGTTATAAAACTCTCTCGTAGAAAGAGATGATGTTGGGTCGTGCAAAACAACCATCGTCGCGCCTTTCTTTACCACAGCTTCGATGTGCTCCGGAAGTCGTTCGTCTCCCTCCTTCGTCGATGAAAAATCTTCAGGCGAAACGTAAAACGCGTAACCAGGAAGTTTTGCCTTTGAACGTTTCTTGCCCTGAAACAAATTCCCCGACGACGATGATGACTTACTTCGCACGTCTACGTCTATCCTTCTTTTTCCGCTTCTCTTTCTGCTTCCATTTGTATTTGTTTTCTTCAAGGCTTTGGACGATGATGATGATGAAAACGAGAGCATCGTCGTCGCCGTCGGAAACGACATTATTGTTTTTCAGCTCTTATTATGTAGCTTTTCAGAGTGAATGTATTATAAATAGCAGCAGCTAAAAGTTCTCCTCTTCACTTCTTTAACTTCTTCTAGTCTACTTTGGACGACTACAAAAGAAGAAGACGTGAGTGATGTGTTGAGAAGAAATTGGATATCGTCGTCTTAAAAAACGTGTGGTGATAAAAGTGGATTTCTTTCAGATATCTTTCAGAGATGATTTCCATCAGACAGAGAAAAAAGAAGGGTGCTGAACAGAAAGTTCTTCGACGAAAACGCGTTATGCTAAAACTATTTGTTAATACTATTAAACACACATTTCGCTAAGATGAAGGTATCAAGACTTAGTACACGGCGAATGAACGAAACCGTCTGGAAATGTCGCTTGCTGCGCGATTTCGCCCAATAAAAGGCGAATATCTTTCGGTTTCACGGACTCCGCCTGCAACAAATTAACGTAAGCTTGCGCGCAGTTTTCTATCCCCGCCGGGTCGACTTTCGCACTCAACAAATTCGGTAAAACGCTCTTGGCGAGCAATTCCGCGAACGGTTGGCCAATTCTTTGAAAGAGCACGCGTTGGATCGCGAAGCACTCGTTTACCGCTGACACCGCTCCGGCGTCGGCAAAGTTATAATCGAACAAAGGCGCGACGAGGCAACATTCGACGCCAATCTTCTGCGCGGCAAAATTCGAGAATTCACCTCCAATTTGAGGATTTCCACCAGTGTTATCGTTGCCCACCAACCAATCGGTCGTGATGTGCTTTAACGCTTGTAAACACAATTTCCGTATTGAAATGGAACTATGCGTTTTTGCATTTTCTACCAGCTCTGCTAAGCATAAATCCCTAGCCTCTGCGTTCGCCGCGAGCAACGGCGAAAGAAGCGACGTCAACGCAAACGTGTTCACGGTTTGAATCCAGTTCCGCTCGAGTTCGTGCGACTCTCTCGTAAACTCGTCAGAACTTGCCGACTGAGAAAAACCCGCCCGAATGCTTTCGTGAACCTGTAATCGCAGTGGTAAGAACAACGGCGCAATCATCGGCAATAGTGCCTCTTTGAACGTATTCGAGAGTTGATTGATGAGAACTAACGTCTCACCCAACTCCTTGGAATTTGTCCCGTTACTTCGTAGCGAATCGACGGCATCTGGTAAGTACGGCACAATTGTTTCGTTCAAGATTTGCACCATCTGGTGTAAGTAACCAACGACGCGATGGCGCACGCCCTTTTCTCTCGGCCATCTCTTTAGACACGATATCGTCACTTCCATCGCGGATCGAAAAATTTCACCCACTTTGGGACGCAACTGCACGCAAATTCTTGCGCTGAAACCTTTTGATAAGTTGCTCAAAGCTACGACGCATCGCATGGCATTTTGTGACGCCAACGCACCGTTCTCTGCATCCGTAATATTGACAAATTCAACGATTCTTCCACATAAAACCTGGCAAACTTGCATTAAACGCTCGCACTGCTTGTCCTCCGGCACTTCATCCGCACCTAATATGGAGCCGGCCGCTTCGAACACGTACAAGCGGTCGTCGTTACCTTCTTCGGCTTGCGCGCGAGTCCCAATGCTCAAATTAGAAGCGAGTTGCGCAACCTTTGCTTGAATAGCTTCGAGCATCTTCGACGATAACGGTGCAGCCGCATCCGATAGGGGCTTCTCTAACGCAGTGAAAATATCGTCCAACTTGTCGGCGAGATGCGAACGAACAGGTTTCACCATTCGCATAAACAAGTAACACGCTCGAGATGATACGTTTAAATCGGGATGTCGCATTCCTCGCTCATCCAAAAATGCTCTCAAAACAAGATGCAAAGCTTCTGCATTTTGTTCAATCATGTTGTGATATCTCACGCATAACTCCATGTATGACATCGAAACGATGCGGTGATACGCGGCGCTTTTAGAACACTCGTCCCATTTCAGAACCAAGGATAAAACTAGAGACGTGAGCTCGAGGTGTTCTTGTGGAGCGCTCCCAGTGCTGTTACTTTGCGAAGGTTCGATGCTTCTATTTTTGTCTTTGGCGTTGTTCGGATTCGTCTTCATGGCGAAATTTACCACCGCGTCGGTGAATCCAGAGCTCTCGCCCAGATTATACAGCGCCGAAAGCGCCGCCTCGACGCGGTACCAAAATACTTCACCACCCCCTCCACTACTATTATTATTATCGTTATTAATGCTACTACTGGTGTTGAACGCGCTCTCTATTGCGGCTTGCGTCGCTCTCAACACTATTTCCGGTGCGGCCCGCGAAATATTCCTAAACAACACCATCAACTCGTGCCTCAAGGCAAAAACGTCGCACTCCAACTCGATGACGTACGGATCTGAGCCATTCGCAAAGTCTGCGCCAAAATCGTTCACAAACTCGAAGGAGGAACGATCGATAATGTTCTTCAACAGCGTCTCTTGAACCATCGGTATCGATAATGCCAAAGTGTAGCTATCATTCTTCATTCTGTTCGAGTACTGGATGAGAAACTGGCCGGAGGCTGAAACCGCAGATTCGTGTTTGGACGGGATTCCATACATTGCCGCTTGCGTGGCTAAGACCAAGAGCAAATTACACAGCTGTTCGGATTCTGGCGTTCTCAAACAATCCATCGATCGCTCTTTTACCGACATTTTACCACCTTTTGAGTTGATCGCGATCGGCGAAATGGCATTGAGCATGTTCAGCAGCTCGTTTCCTAGCGTTTGCAAGAGTTGTAAAGATTTCATCGCGAATTGCTCGTCGTCGTCGCGAAACGACGCCGCGACGAGAGAGGAACACGCCTCGACCAGATTAAATCGCGTGATTAACATGAATTTTTTATCAGCATCCATGCCTTTATCGATGAGCGAGGTAAGATATAAGCAAGACGCCGCTCGCAAGTCTTCGTTCGTATGTCCAGAGCACGCCGACACGAAGGACATGAATCCATCGGAGGCGATTATGTTCACGTCCACCCAATCGACGTACTTACTCGCGACGATTAAAATCTGAGACAGAACTTTTGCGTCGCTCGAAAAGCTATTCGCCATGTTCAAAAAAGTATCGAACAAAAAGGAAACGATGTTGCTTTCTCTCATGTAATCCTTTACGCGACCAGATTTGCGCACGTATAAGGCGCCTTTTCTCAAAGCGTCGGTCGAGTTTATCACGTCCGCGTCCAAGCAATCCAATATTCTCAAAAAGAATGCAGCGCGAGTCTTCTTGTCTTCATTATCGCTGGTATTGGTATCATCACCCCCCGAGTTGGTATTCACGAGGATACCCGCAGAGTTCTCGAAAAAGTTTGGCCAACGTTTCGCCGGCCCTTCTGAAGCGATGGCGTGCGCGACGCATTCGGCGAGTTTATTTTGGATGAACATCGGAAACACGTCGTTTACCCGTTGGCATTGAAACGCAGACACGTACTTTTCAACAGTATTCCGAAGCATCTGTCTATCTTCGTGGGAAAATTGCAAAGAAGAGGAAGGAGGAGAAGCAGGTGAGGACGGCAGAGCGCTGCCGAAATGTTCCTCTTCGTTGAAAAACTCTTCGCTGAGCTTCTTCGCGAGCGTTTGCAAGCACCAAAACTTCACCTCGGACGAAGAGGACGTTTCAAACCGTTCCGCGCACACTTTCCAAGCGTCTGGCGAGAGCACGAATTGCTCCAGCTGTTGTAACGCGCTCGTTCTTTCCTCATTAGTATAGTTAGAAGAAGAAGAAGAAGGGGTGTTTTGCTGAAACGAGAACAAAACCGCGCGCTCAAAGTCATCCGCCATGATGCTTCTTCTTTCAAAAAGGACAAACAACGATGAATTACGAGTGGTGTGTGATGATGTCACCAGCACGCAGAAGCGCGCAACTGCGTTGACGGGGTAGTGCTGCTCTTGTCGTCTGTTCTTTTGGCAGCCATAAAACCCCCCGCTCTCACTTTTTTTTTTTCTGCGGTGTTTTTTTTTAATTAACAACATCTTCAGAGAAAGGACCCCCGCGGCGAGTTGGTAAAACTTCTGCGCGCGTGGATACGATGATGAAAAAAAGAAATCAAAAGTCACGGCCGACGATATAGTCGTCGATGAACGGCAAAAACGAGCAAAAAGGAAACAGATTCGTCGTCGAGACGCTTTCGGGATTTAACATCGAAGGCTTATCCATAGGCGGTCAAGAAACAAGCATCATCTTTCCTCAACTCAAACTGTGTTTTGATAGCGGAAGGTGTACACAGAGATGCGTATACGCGGACACGATGTGTTTGACGCACACCCACATGGACCACATCGGTGGTTTGGGGATGTACATAGCGAGTAGAAACTTACTTTCGTTACCGCCACCTACGATACTAGTGCCAGAATCAAAGATTGAAGCGATTTCGAACTTTATAGACGCGTTGAGAGTGTTGGACGATAGCGACCTTCCGCATGAAATGATACCTTTCGCGCCGTCCGCGGAAACGTGTTATTCGATGAAGAACAAAAACTATAAGATTAAAGCGTTTGAAACCGTGCACCCCATTGCGAGTCAAGGGTATGTTATTCTTTCGACGAAGCAAAAGTTGAAAGATAAATATTTATCGCTGAAAGGAAGTGAAATTAAAGCTTTAAAAGATGACGGCGTGGAAATTACCGATACGGTGGACGTGCCGGAGATTATGTTTACGGGAGATACGACGATGGACTTTTTACACTCTTCTCCTCAGGAAGTTATTCAGGAAGGTTTGAAGTCGCGATTAGTGTGTCTCGAGTGCACTTTTGTCAACGACGACGTCTCACCTGCAGACGCGAAACGATTCGGTCACACGCACGTAAGAGACATAGCCGAAAACGCGGACCGTTTCCGCGAATGCGAAAATATTTTGTTGATTCACTTTTCGGCAAGGTATACCCGTGAAGAGATTCGGGAGGGTCTGCGAAATCAGCTCGCTGAATCGCACGCGTGGCTATACGCGAAAATTACGCCGATGCTTGCTGGATACGATTGATATATTATAAGTAATCGAATAGTATAGTAAGTACCTTGGTAGTATATATTGCGTAAAACCTAAGTTCAAACTGAGTGACATGGAATATGCTTAATCCGACACACCAACATAGGAACATATATACATATATATATGTGCATCCCAAAAAGTCCTCATGCTTTCCCTTTCGCAGCATTATCACCATGCTTCTCTTTTGGAGCGATCACTTTAGCGAGTATTGCATCGGCATCCGCCCCCATCTTCGCTTTAGCCTCCGTAACGAACTTCTCGTCCGGACACGATAACATGCCTGCGATGATTTTCTCCGCGTGCGGCATAGAAAGCCACTTCTTTTGTAAGGATGAAGATGCGCATACAGAAGAGTCAAACAACACTTTGGCGAAACGAGGACAATCTTGCGCCGCGCGGCGCAAAAGTCTCGTCGAAAAGAAGTTTTCCAATAAATTATCCTCCTCGTCGTCTTTTGCGCTTTTGACGGACTCGGTGACAACCTCCGCGATGCGCTCGTAGAACGCGTTCATTTTTCCTTCGCCACAAGACTCATACACGACATCGTCCAATCCCCCGATGATGACTTCGTACAGAACATCTCCGGATTCTTTCGACCGGAGCATTCGGTCGATGTTGTCTTGGCACGATTTCACCAACGCCTCGGCGAATCCATATTGCTTAAAAACTTCCAATCGTCTCTGTTGCTCGCTCTTCTTAGCAACGCCAAAGTTAACATCCGCTCCTTCGGCTTCCTCCCCGTCTTCCTCGGAATCACTACCACCATCACTGCTCACTTTTCTTTTGTTTCCTTCCGATTTCTTGTTGCTGCTATCTTTCAAGATCTCGTCATCCTCGATTTCTTCCTCGCCATCGTCACCGTCGTTATCGTGTCGGTTAATTTTTTTCTGCTGCTTTTGCAGCGTTTTCACCAACGCTTTCGCCGCTTCAACAGATTGATGTATCTCCTCCGGACTGAGCATCATCATCTGTAAGTTTGGTGGCGAGTATTTATTCAAACGCGGACGAAGTAAATGCAGTATCACGCGTTTCCCGAATTTGTGTTCGCAGACGATTCCCGCGATATCTTCGCTTTTGAGCTCCTGTAAGATGATTTTATTGAGCATATTCGTATCATCCACGCAGTCAATTAATGTCATTATAGTCGAATGTGCGCACTCGTCTTGGGATACTCTCCACACTTGCGTTTTCAAAGCTTTCAAGACTTGCTTTCGTTGTTTTGCGCCGGCGTACGAAAGCATCACGTTCGTTGCCGTGGCACCTTCTCTGGTGTGGAACAATCGAAGAAACGCCGGTGCGGCGATAGAATTTGCCGCCTCGGCGCGTAAACTTGCACCACCGACCAGGAGATATTCTTTTAAAACTTTATGGACGATGAGCGGCGATACTAAACCTTTCTCCAGAATCGGAAGGATTGATCTCGATATGTTTTTCAACGTATTTTGTCTCTGCATGGCTGGTTTTTGCAACAGAATGTCCTTCAAAGTCGGCGGTTCTTTGTTGGCGTTTTTACCGTCTTTTTTCGTCATCGCACTCGCGTTTGAAAAGTGTACAAATTCGCCACCGTAGAATTCAGCCTGCATTTGCGCGCGTTGTTCGCCCTTTGCGGAGTGATACAGATGCTCTAATATTTGACTTCCAACTGGGTGTCGCGCTAGCGAAGTTACTTGACCTTTGACGTTTTGTAACAGTTGCGGATAATCTTCTTTCTTAGTCTTTTCGATGAGCTTTCGAATGAGGAAGTTCCCGTACAAAGATTTCGCTAAGATGGCTAGTTTCGGCGCGCATTCGGCAAATACCGAGTTTATTTGCTCTTCCGTGCCGTATTTCAACAGACTTTGAACTATTCTCGAGCCTTTGTGATTGTTTGCAATTTCAGGAATCTTGCCTTTAGTTTTCGAGTAAATGAGTGTTGCGTATTCCTTCTTCTTACCCGCGTCGCGACTGTTGTTGTCGTTATCGCTGTCGTCGTCGTCGTCGTCGCCTGCGCGTTTACCTTTCCCGCGGTTGCCGCCGCCGTTTTTGGTTTTGGAAGAATCTTTCGTTTGCCTGAGCTTTTCAAAAATCAACACTAACTCTTCGATGAGCTGAAAGTTTGGCTTTGCAAAGCCTTGCTTTTGCTTTTGCGATTGTGTTTGTTGTTGTTGTTGAGAGGAGGCTGTCTTCTTGAAGCCGCCGCTTCCACCACCAATTCCGCCGCTCTTCCACGCTTTTTTATCCCCATTGCCATTACTTGCGTTCGAACTCTTGAAAGATGATGAGGTATTCTTCGACTTTTTATTGTTATCCGCGTCTTCGTGATTCCCTTTATGCTTCTTCTTTTGCTTGTTTCCTCCTTCCTCGTCCTCGAAAGTTTTTCCCGTGGTGGCGGCTCCTTCTCCTCCTCCTCCTTTGTTATTAAATTTCTCCTCTCTTCTCTCCTTTCTCTTCGCTTTGGCGTTCAAGCCGGCTGATTTTGTCGCGCGAGGCATCTTCTCTTTTAAAACTTTGTCTTTTTAATAAGACGATGATGTTGATGATGACGAAAGCGCTTAAGTGTGCCGAGTGAATAAAGGAATTTAGAGGAGAAAGTGATTCTGAAATGTTTTTTTTTTTGGCGGCTTCGATTTCTCTCTTTTCTCAGAAGAGCAAACAGGTCTCTCTTCTGCCTCAACACACATTACAACTCGTCGTCATTATATTCTCAGATACTATAGTAGTATTATTATTCAGAAAAAGACAAAAGACGTCAAAAGAAAGACGCATCATCTCTTCTAATTCTTCTTTATTATCTTCATCTTCTCCTTCTTCTTCTGCTCGACAACATTAAACGCTCCAGCAGCAGTCATCATCGTCCGAACATTTACTCGTGGTGGATAAAAAAAAGTGAAAGTGATGATGATGACAACAAGAGCAGCAATAACAACAACACCAACATCAACGACGTCATCAACTTTAATGCATAATTCTAGTAGAAGTAGCAGCAACAGCGCGGCTACGACCACATCGAGAGTTACGCTAGGAAGACGAGGAATGATGACGAGTGATGATTTCAATAGTAGACGCATGTTATTTCATAGCAGCAGCAGCAGGAGCAGCAGAAACAAAAGAAAGTCTCTGACTCTTCGCGCCAACGCTGCTTCGGCGAGTAAAGGCGAAGTGTCGCTTTTAGATTACGGTGCTGGAAACGTTCGTTCCGTTCGAAACGCGATGCAAAAGCTCGGGTACACGGTTAAAGATATCAAATCTCCGGAAGATATCCTCGCGGCGAAGAAACTGGTCTTCCCTGGCGTCGGCGCCTACGGGTCCGCCATGGACATTTTGCGCGAGAGAAAGTTAATCGAACCTTTGAGAGAATACGTTTTGGATGGAACGAAACCATTCATGGGTGTGTGTTTGGGCTTACAGTTACTGTTTGATGGGAGCGAAGAGTCGGGAGGCGTAGAAGGTTTGGGTCTGATTCCCGGGACGGTGACCAAGTTCACGGGAGACGATTTAATCGTGCCGCACATTGGATGGAACGTAAACGAAGTCAAAAGAGAATCGTACTTGATAGATTTACAAAAAGATGATCCATCATCTGCTTCGGTTTCGGAGAGAGTATATTTCGTGCACTCGTATCGAGCGTTGCCGAACAAAAACAACAAGGATTGGGTTTTATCGACGTGCGATTACGGGAGCGAACCGTTCATTTCAGCCGTGCAGAAAGGAAACGTCATGGCGACGCAGTTCCACCCGGAAAAGTCTGGCTTCACTGGTTTAAAGATTTTCGACCAGTTTCTTTCCGGCGGTAAGAGCGAAATGGAAACGTCCTCGGCGTTGCCGTCCTCGGCGAGCTCGGATGCCGTGCGGAAAGGGTTGGCTAAGCGCGTCATCGCGTGCTTGGACGTGCGCAGCAACGACGCCGGCGATTTGGTCGTCACCAAAGGCGACTCGTACGACGTGAGAGAAAAAAGCGAAGGAGAGAGCGGCGACGTTCGTAATTTGGGTAAACCCGTCGAACTCGCGAAGAAATACTTCGACATGGGCGCCGATGAGGTGAGTTTTCTGAACATTACCGGGTACCGCGACACGCCGTTGAAGGACGCGCCGATGATTGACGTTTTGAAACTCTCCAGCGAAACCGTGTTTGTGCCTTTAACCGTCGGCGGCGGTATTCGCGATTTTACCGACTCGAACGGTAAACATTACTCTTCTTTAGAAGTCGCCTCGGCGTATTTTGCCTCGGGCGCCGATAAGGTGTCCATCGGAAGCGACGCCGTGGAAGTCGCGGAGAAGTTTTACGCCAACAACGAACAGGGCGATGGAACGAGTTCTATTGAAACCATTTCCAATCGATACGGGTCTCAAGCCGTCGTGATATCCATCGACCCAAGACGCACATACGAAACCGACCCGAAAAACACAAAGAACAAGTGCATAGAAACCAAACGAAAATTAGGACCAAACGGCGAGAAATATTGCTGGTTTCAGTGCACCATCAAAGGTGGGAGAGAAGGACGCGATATTGGCGCGTACGAGTTAGCCATTGCGATGGAAAAGTTAGGCGCGGGTGAAATTCTTTTGAACTGCATAGACGAAGACGGACAAGGTAACGGTTTCGACCACGAGCTCGTGAAAATGGTTGCGGACGCGGTGAAGATCCCCGTCATCGCCTCCTCCGGCGCCGGACACCCGAGGCACTTTTCTGAAGTTTTCGGAGCCGTTCCGGCGTGTTCAGCGGCGCTCGCGGCTGGAATCTTTCACAGAGACGAAGTGACCGTGAAGGAATGCAAAGAAGATATGGCGAAATCCGGGTTACCGACGCGTCTTTAATAAAAAATTGGTGGTAATTTAGTTAGTTTTAAAACTTTCTTTTAAAAAAAGTTATATATTTGAAGAAGCTTTCCTTTCTTCGTCTTTGTCGTCGTCCCCAAAAACTAGAAGAGCCTCACACGGTGGCGTTCTTTTCTCCGGTCTCCGCACCAGATGCGGACGGCTCGCGCATCTCACTCACCGTCGCCGCGCTCGTCGCTCGCTGATTTTTCAAATACGCTTGGTAATACAACGATCCGAAAACCATCGCGGTCCCGAGCCATTGCATGAACGTCAACGGGTGCATAAAAATCAAGCACGACAACAGAATAGACAAGAACTGTCTGGTCGTCATGATTGTCGCGAACAACAACGCCCCGAATTCACGAATCGTGTACAAGATGCACAACTGTCCTAACATTGCGGCGACGCTCAAAGTGCAAATATCTTGCAACACCGCCGGGTGTCTCCCGACAAACGCCACCGCGTCGAAAAACGCCGAATCCGAAAACAACCACAAAGCACTAATAGATGCCGAACATAAATTCACCCACAGCATTTGATTATACGTTTCCATCTGGTACCCTTTGAACAACTTATCTTGAAACGTGGACGTGAACCCGTCGAAACCAAGGTATCCCAACATCAACCCGACGCCGTACATGCTCGTATCTTTCCCACCTTTCCCGTGATGTTTCGCCGCGCTCGAGGACACGTCTCCGTACAAAGCAAACATCGTGCATCCTAACGTCACGCCTGCGGCGATGAAATAATCTTGCATGACGTACCGTCTCTGATTAATTAAATATCCCCAAATCATCACCGGAATCATCTTCGCGCACTTCCCTAAAGTTTGTACCGGAAACGAGACGTATTTCAAAGCTTCGTATTGACAATACGTCGCGATGACGTTGGATAAACTGACCGCGCAGTATCGATGAACCCCTGCGACGGGTTGCACGTTCCCTCGCGAATACGCCAAAATCCCCATCGCCATTAGGCAGGACAAAAGTCTGTTCGATAATACTAAAAACACGGAGAACTTAAAATACTCTTCGTTTTCTCCGTCCGTTTCGTACGGTCGAGTCATGATTCTTTCTTGCAATAAACCGTACACGAGTAAAGATCCGACGACGCCGACGACGCATCCTAAAATTTTCAGCGCTTGCGGGTGCTGCGTGAGCTGTTTGAATGAAGACGAGGATGATGAAGACGAGGAGGGAAGAGACGATTGAGACGACATGATTATATTATTAAGATGTTGTTGTTGTTCTTCTTCTTCTCAGTAAAACTGAGGAAAATTTTGTATCTCGAAATGCTCAAAAAACAAAAAAAGGTGATTCAGTCCATTTTTCACCATACTTTAGCATTAAAAATACGCAAAGAGTTTAGGAAAAAAAAAGAATCGATCGATGACGACGACGAAGAACGAAACCACGACAACACCGCAAATACGACGAGACGTCGGACACATCCGATCCGTTCTCGCGTCGACGACGTTGCGATCGATGCTGTCGCAGATCGATCGCGCGAAACAAGGGAGTTTGGCAGGAGCGGGGTCTTTCGTCGTTTCTCTTGGACACGACGATACGTGCGAGACGGCGCTAAACACGTTGAAGAGATACAACGTTTTGTCGGCGCCAGTTTTGGTGCAAAATGTCGGGCTGAATCGTGAAGACGAGCGTGCGACGTGTTTGGGTTTTTTCAGCGTCTCGGACGTGATCGATCCTCTCGTGGAAGCTTTCGAAGACGAGAAAAAGTTGGAGAAGATGGAAGATCCAATCAACATGTTGCAAGCGATGTCGTTGTTACGAAAACTAGCGCCTGAAGTCTTCTCGAAGAAGATTATTCAAATCAGCAATCTCAGCGACGTGGATTTAGTCTTTGAACCGTACGCGAAAGAGTTGTCGATTCTGGAAGCGATGGAGAATTTCTTGGCGAACCAACACCATTTAGTGCACAGACTCGGCGTCTTCGACCCGCACGGGGAGATACATCGCATAATCTCGCAATCCGACATCATCAAGTTTTTGCAAATGAAGAACGAACAAGGTGTTTTTAAAGAGTTATCGAGATTAACAGTCCAAGATTGCGGTTTTTGTTCCTCGGAAAGAGCGTTTGGTCTCTGTTGCGTCGAGCCACACGAACTTACGATCAATGTTCTGAAAAAATTGCGTGATCGAGATATCTCGTGTGTCGGCGTCGTGTACGAAGATGTGTTAATCGCGAACTTTTCAGCATCCGATCTTAGACGCGTGACGAAAGATCACGTCTCTATTTTGGGGTTACCGATCGCAGAATTTTTGGCATTATCTCATCGCACGAGTTACGGCGGGTACTCGCATATTGAGAGTCAGCACGTGAGTCACGCGTTCTTCCAAAAGATGAACGAAGACAGTCCAACCGCGGTCGATCGACGGGATAAAGCAATCGAAAAAGACGAAATATTTTTACAGACCGTGGGAGTGTCGGCGACGATCTCGGATGTTTTGAACGCGCTTACGTACATTCACCGCGTGTGGGTGGTCGTCGAAAAGCCGAAACTGAATTCTGGAAAACCTCTCGACGTTATTACGTTGACGGATGTACTTCGTCTGTTCATCTCGGAGGAGAACGATGCTTTCGGCGAAGAAAATAAATAAGAAGAAGTCTTAAAATTTAAGTGCTGTGGGTACTTTCAAGAAGAAATAAACACTCTGTCGCATGAACAAAACACACTACTAGTAGTACTATATCACTTACGCTGCTTTCGCCCTTGTTTTCTTTGAAACGCGTTTCCTCCTGCCGATCTCGACGGCGCTTTCGTCGGTCTCGCCGGCATTTTCTGTTCGCGCCTTCGAAGATGTTTCGCAATTTTCCCTCTATCGTACTCTTCGTCGAGCTCGTCATACCCGCGAGACTTTTTAACGTTCTTTTTCTGAGATGTACTAACTTGCTGGCGCATTCCCATTGCGCGACTTTTATTATTATCGTCGTCGTCGTCGTTCCAACCTCGAGTACTTTTATCTCTTTGCGCTCGCGATTTCAAGAATGTCTTTATCATGTTTCCTTTATCTCTATTATTTTCCTTATCTCCTTCCTCGTCGTATCCTTCGTCGTCGTCGTCGCTATACGATGCTCGTTTACTGCGCCTTCTTTGCTTGCCGATGCCGAAATCAGGTGACTTTGATCCGCTTCTATTTTGCTTGAAGAGTTTTGATTTTACCACGTCGCGAGAATTCTTCCCGGCTGAGCGCCCGGCGCCTCGCTTCCCGTTTATTCTCGCCGATATCACCGTAACTACGTCTTCCTCTTCTTCTTCCTCGTCTTTTCTTTCGTCTTCTTCGCTACTGCTAGTGCTATTGCTGGTAGTACTATCTCGTTTCCTTTTCCTCGTCATCACCTTCTTCTCCTTCTCTCTTTCTTCATCGAGCTTTCTTTTCTTCGCTTGGAAATCTCTCGTGAGTTCGTCCATTCGATTTTTATCCACGTTTCCAGTGTTTGTTTTCCTCGTCGTCATCGTCCCCGGAGCGTTGCGCAAAGAGTAAAAGAGAAGGTACGCCTTTTGTCTCAAAACGGTCTTTTCGGAAACATTCGTGACGGATTCGTCGTCCATCTCAAACCAGAATCCATTTTGCGCTTTGACGTAAGAATAATAATGACCAGAGTTCATGGAACTTCCCGCGTGGACTAAAACACCAATCAAATCGTACACCGAGGACGACGATGAAAAAGCTTTCTCCGTGCTACTACCACCCATAATATCATCGTGAACGGTGTTATTACCACTTTTACTTCTCTTCTTCCCGCGGCGACCTTCGTTAATTTTCAAAATTGAGGTTAAATACGACGTTAAATCTAACACCAACGGGTATTCGATAAACTGCGATAACTTCCCTCTCCCGAAAGGAACAAACTCGAAACGCTTCAGTTGGATTTGCAACACGTTTGGAGCTTTATCCACGCTGAACTGCTTCTTCGCTCGCGATAACTTCTTGCACCCTTCGCATCTATACTTGTTATCGCCGTCTAGAACTTCCACTCGCGTGAACAACTTAAGCGCTTGTTCTAAAGATTTCACCTTCGCGCACTCTAAACTCATATCCATGCACGGATCTAACTTTGCCGACTCTCTCCCGCAGCTTTGACACGTCACGCACGAACGCAACTGCCCACCGAATACGCGCCAAATGAACGTCGTTTCCGCCTCTTTCGACTCTGGATCGATTGCATTCGCAGTAACCTTCTTTCCATTTCGAGTATTCGACGAGCTTCCGTCGTCCACCCGGCCTAACATGCAACACCTCTTGTGCATGGAATCTAACAAACACCTCGCGAATTCGTGGGAATCCTCTTGTCTTCCTTTCTTAAACGTCTTCGACAGCGCGCGAATATTCTTCACGAACGCCGTCGGTGGTACCGCGTGATGCTTGTTCTTGGAATGTATCAACGTGTTCTTTACTAAATTACCCATCTCGAACAACGAGTTGAATCCTGAGCTCAAATTTTTATGCTTTTGATGTTCATTGTTCAAGAAAAAGTTCGCCAAAGCTGGCGTATACGTGAGGCACTGCAAAACCGCGTTTAAAAAGCAGGTGTTGCCTAAATTTTGCAAACCAGAGCCGATCTTAGAGACGTTTTGCCATTCCATTTGAATCTTGGAAAGAGGATATAAGTCGTTTCCTTTCTCTTTTTCTTCCTCTTCTTCCTTCTTTCGCTTCTTATCGTTGTTCGCGCGGCGAGTATCTTCGTCGTCGCGAGATGATTTGTTGTTCTTATTACCATCTCTATTCTCACTCAATCCATTCAATACTATCGTTCTTCCTACTCTCCGTCGTCCATTTTGACCACCAAAACTGGTGTTGTTGTTCGTCATCATTCCTCCCAATATAGACGACGGTTCCGCTCGTCTGTATTATTTTTTGTTATATTTGTTTTTTGTTGTTGATTATGGTAATGTTAAAGGTGTCAGTCACTTCTACTAAAATTTGATCTCTTTTTGGCATCAATTTCCGAAACCACGCGACGACGGCGACACGGTTTGTTTCGAAAACAAAGAACGTCGTTTAAAGAAGAAGACGAAGAAGAAGATGACAAAGGAAAATAAGAAGAAACTACTACACAAAAAGTATGAGTGGATTTCTTTTTGTGATTGATTTCCCCCAATTTTGAGGTTGAGAGAATTTGAGAAATTTCACAACTCTCAATTTGGGTACCGTAGTAAATTCGCGAGCGATTATTACCTGGCTGGAACAAAGTTCACTCGTCTCGACGCTCTGAAAGATGCGATGCCGTTTTTGGGGTCGATCAGTGGTGGTAATACTACGGTGTCTCTCTTCTTCTTCTGTTTCATTTATTATTCAGAAGAGAAGAGAAAAGAGAGAGAGAGTATGTATAAATACAAAAGAGATGACAGAAAACAGTTTCAAAGTGTGGCCTTTTTTCTCAGTCAGAGTTGTTTTTCAATTCATTTATGGACGAGTTTGCTTTAATTTTTTTTCGAAAGAATTTGCTCTCACAAACAACAACAGAACGACAACACCAATACTCAGAACAATCGCTTTTCGCGTCGCGATAACATACATTTTACGCGCAAAAGCAATCATCATCATCAATCGATCATGTTTGAGGAGTACAACCAGGTGGTGAAAACGGCGAAAGAGCTTTCGAGAGAAGATTTCGAGAGTTTTGAGTTTCAACCGAAGAAGAAAGTTCGGGAAATGTTTGAGAAGTTGATGACTGCGACTACTGAAGAATTCAAAGAAGAAGGAGAAGAATTCAAAGAAGAAGAAGAAGAAGAGAAGAAGAAGACAAATAGAAAGGATGCAACAACGACGACGAAGAAGCGGAAAGCAACGACAGAGAAGACGAATAACAACTTATTAGCTTCTTCTTCTTCGAATCTGTCGACCGTGATGAAAATGATGCGACAGATTTCACCCACTGAGTTGGCGTGTAAGTTGAACTCGAAACACAAAGACGCGGAGGAGAAACCGACAAGTTCGGAGAGAATCCTCTCTAGATTATTATCAACCTCTTCTGCGACGACGACGAAGAGTAAGAAAGGAGAGAAGAAACCGCCAGAAACCGTACAGGTAAAAAAGAAGAAGAAAACGAAAGAAGATAAAGAACCTGCGGCCGAAGCCGAAAAGCAGGAGGTGGAAGAGGAAATAGACGAGAGATTAAAGCTCGCGAGAGAAGCCATGGAGGCGGCGAAAACGTCCAGAAAAGTGCACAAAGTCAAAGACCACGGTGGTTTGAAAGCGGTGATCGAGAAAAGAGACTTTGCCGGGATGGTCATGGAGGTGGAAAAGACGTACAAAGAGGGCTCGAAAGAGGCGAAAGCGGCCGAGGAAAAGGAAAATCTAAAAGGACAAAAGATGAGCGGCTTAGACGCTTTGATTGCCAAGATTGAGAAATCAAAGAAGATGAGCGTGCTAGATAAGACGAAGATGGATTGGAAGAAAGTGAAAGATTCGAACGAGGAGATTGACGAGGAGTTGGAAATGCACAGAAAGTCCAAAAACACGTACACCGAACAACAATCGTTTTTGCAACAAGCCGAGTATCGAGAATACGAAAAGGAAAGAGACGCGCGTTTGGCCGCAAACGCTCGAAGAGGCCCGGGGATCTAATTATAGTAATAGTAATAGTTTTAAATGGATAAGTCCATGTATATATATACATATATAATAATAAAATCCTAATCTCAAACGTGTGTGGTAAATAATTTGTGTTACAGTCGTCCTTCGACACGAGAGAGAGAAAGAGATCTTCAATGACAACAATAACAATGATTTGTCATATTCATCATCGTCCAATCTGCAACTCTAATAACGTATCGACAAACAGTTTCATATGTTTCTTTTTCTTTTTATCTCGTCAACTCTTTTTTCTAAATAGTATCTCTTCTTCTTCTTCTTCTTCTTCAAGAGTAAATTCGCGCACTTCCGCAGAGGGGTACTACTTCCACTCCTCTCGCTCAATTCTCTCGTTCTTGTTCTCTTCTATAATTCACTCTCATACTCTCATAGTAATAACATACACATGCGCGGTGTGTATTTGAATACACTGATATCAGCTCACTCCATCACACGCGCGCACGCATATATCTTACTTAGATCGTGCCAGAAGGTTGCCCAGGCCTCGGCGGCATCATAAACGAAAAGAACCCGTTCGACTCGGACGCGTCGTCGATGAACAAGTCATCCGGCACTCTCGCCGCAGAGTGCGCACCAATCCCCAACAAAGCCACGCCCATCCCGGAGAATATATACGTCCCCGCGGAGGACAAGAAAAATATAATCAACGCGGATAAACCAGTCATGCCTAACATTTTCTCTCTCGAAGACACTTCTCGTTCGCCAATCTTCAAAGGTTCTTGACGAATCATAAACACGTACGCCCACGCGGCGGAGATTGCGCTCAAAATCAACAAACTCGACGGATGATACAAAATAAACGCAGATAAGATCCCCATCGTGGCAATCATGTAGTTAATTTTGAAGTAGTTCAAGTTCTTTTGCATTCGACTGGTGGCGTCGGAAAAACTCGCCGGTTTCGAATACGCCGTTCTATCGAGAATTTCTGACATTGGTTTTCTTTGGGAGAAGACGTGTAAGGAGACATCTTTAATTCTCGCAGCGGCGGTGATGACCGGCTGTAACGGAGAGTTGGAAGGGGTGTCCGCAACGGCAGCTGAAGAAGTCGGGGTTCCGGTGGACATTTTATTCTTTATTCTTTATTTATAAAGTTTGATATATACGCGCGCAGATATATATAATGTGTGTGGATTATTGCACTGGCAAGATCTTCTTAATTTGGTTTCCCCCTTAATTTTTTCCTTCTCATGAGATATCCGAAATATAAGAGAGAATTTCTGGTCCAAAATGCTCCTTAGCCCCCCTCATTAGGGTTTAGCAGTCTTAGAAAAAATTCCTTTTTGGTGTCAGTGACAAAAAAGTCACAACAAGAAAGACATTGAAAGAACGTCAAAGTCTTTTGTGTTGTTCTTGAAGAACATAGGAACATCAATAATAGTAGAGTATCATCCTATTAGACGATTTTCGTGTGTTGTTGAGAGAGACACAATAACAAGACAACAACAACATCATCATCATCAAAGAGAGGAGAAAACAGAGTTTAACAGAGAATAATACTTTTATTAAAATAGAATATAATATAAAACGCGTTGATGATGACGATGATGATGACTTCAACAACAACGATATCTTCTTCTTCTTCTATCCATCACTTTTCGGGAAGGAGTTGTACGACGCGATCGAATAATGAGTTACGCCGACGCAGCAAAACAAACATCACCATTAACACCAAAACAAACAAAATAAGAAACAAAATCAAAGCAGCGGCGGCGGAACCGCCGGTGCTGCCGTACAGAGTCGGACACGGGTTTGATTTGCACCGCTTGGAATCCACTGCGGAATTCCCAGAGTTGAAGTTGATATTAGGCGGCATCGAAGTGCCGCACGATCGCGGGTGCGTCGCGCACTCGGATGGGGACGTTTTGTTGCACTGCGTGGTAGATGCCATCACTGGCGCGCTCGGTTTGCCGGATATTGGCCAGTTGTTCCCGGATAACGATCCGAAATGGAAAGGCCAAACGTCGGACGTGTTTATTTACGAAGCCATTCGATTGATGAAAGAAGCCGGGTACGAGTTGGGGAACATCGATTGCACATTAATCGCGCAAAGACCGAAGATTTCGCCGCACAAAGAAAAGATTAAGAAAAACTTAGCGAAGTTGTTGGACGTGCACGAATCTGTGGTGAATGTCAAAGCGAAGACGCACGAAAAGGTGGACTCTTTGGGAGAAAATAGAAGCATCGCGTGCCATACTGTTGTGATGTTGATAAAAGCGTAAAACATTCAAACTCGTATTTGTTATTATTATATAGAAATTAGTGTATCTCTCTGATCTGATGTCTCTCTCTCGTTTGCTTTGTATGTATGTAAATCGTGATGATTATTTACCGCCACTCGTGATGTAATCTTCCAAGACGTCAATCTCTTCGTCCTGTTCCGCAATCAACGCCTTCACCACGTCGCCCAACGAAACGATACCTTCCAACGTCTGTAATTCGCTATTGATAACTGGAATGTGTCTGAAATGACCAGTCGTCATCGCTTGCATCGCAGCTAAAACAGAACAATACGGTTCCACTGAAATGAGTCGTTTCTCTCCCGTCGATTCGTCCTCCGCTGGCGTCATAATCTCTCTCACCGTCGTCAAGTCTGTGACTCTATTCGTCGCCACCGCTCTCAAATAATCTCTTTCGCTCACGATACCGGCTATCGCGTTTGATTTAGGCGAGTAATACAATTCTTCCAAATGAATCTTCTTGCTCTTATCCACGTCGAGCTTATGAAAGTCCATCACAACCAGCGCTCCGACGTCCATAGCGTGCATCTTCCTCACCGCGTCGTCCACCGAAGCGTCGAGCGTCGTCCTATTTTATATTTTTATCACGTACAGTCAGACAGTCAGAAAAGTTTAGAGAGAGTCGTTTTACGAGTACGATAAAAAAAGAATAACGCGCGCGTTCGTAAAGTAAAGCGTTGAGTACTAGTAGTACTAGTAGTAGTTCGTCGTCGTCGTCGTCTTACCAGTGCGCTCGTTTCGCCAGCGATCCTTCCTTTCGCTGCTTGCTCTTCACGATGTCATCGACGACGACTGGCTTGTACACGCAGTGTCCTTTATCTTTCCGTATTTTTGCGTTTATTTTCACCTGTTTGCACAAACAAAACGTCTCGGTCGTTTGTTGTTGTTGTTGTTGTTGGGTTTCCTCCGCGTCAGCCGCCGCCGCCGCTGTTATCCTCCTCCTCGTTTTCGAGAGGAGCTCATCCACCAAAGCTCTTCCTCCTCCTCGTCCTCGCGAGGAGGAAGAGGAGGAGGAAGAGGAGAGAAAAGTTCTCGCCGCTCGACGCATCGTACTCTTCTGTTGTTGTGTGCTTTTTTTTTGACGAGCTCTTTTCGAGTATTTTGTTGTTGCCTCCGCCTCCACAAAAAAAAACAAGAATGAGCAAAAGAAGCTTCAAGGCTGGAACTACTCTTTCTTCTTCTTCTCTCATCATCTCTGCCGCTGCTTCTGCTGCTTCTGTTCACCCCCTCTACCAAAAGCTACTTTCTTCTCTGCTGACAAAGACACAACAAAATCATCATCATTTTTGTCGCCGTTCTTGGTATTCTTCAGAGAGTAAAGAAGAATTAGAAAAAGAAATTGGATATTACACCGGAAAAAAACGGAATCCGTTGACGGACACGCGTTTACACCAATACGATCAAAGACCTCCACCGAACGCGTTGTGCGAGATATGCTCGAGGCGATATTGCTCGTGCGAAGAAAATAGAACGATGAAGCGTAAACCAGAAATACCTGGACCGGAGGACTGTTGTCAATCCTCGCCGCAGTGTAAGTTTTGCGTGTGGACGATATACGACGAACAGTTGGCAGAATACGAAACGAATAAAGAGTTGTACATGGATAAGTTGAAGTAAAATGCATGAAAAAGAAGGAGAAGAAGACGAAGTAAAAAGCATCGACATTGTTCATGAAGACGATACGTACATCGTCTTCCAGAACGGTTTGCGATTGAGCAAACCGTACGCGTTTGATTTCATCGCCAACGTCAAGAGAAGATGGTGCGAGGTTGAAAATGAAGAAGAGAATAACATCGTTGATATCTTTCACAAGGAGTTTCCGAATTTGCCGAGAGAGTACTACGCGCAAGCTTTCAAAGATGGGCGGTTACGCGTAGAAGATAAAAACGCATCTTCTGTACCTCGGAGTCACAAAAAGAAGAGGAAAAAAGAAGACGACGAGAAAGAATATTTTCCAGCCTTGGTTCCAGGACAAACCGTTCGCCACTTGGTGCACAAACACGAGCCGCCGGTGCTTTGTTCCGAGAACGAGATTGAAATTTTAGAAGAAGTAGACGATATCGTCGCCGTGAGAAAGCCGGCAACTGTTCCGGTGCATCCAACCGGACAGTATCGAAACAATTCAGTGGTGGAAATCTTGCGTCAACGTTTACCAGAGATGAATGATAAAAAGAATACTTCTCCTCCTCCTTTGTTACCTTTGCACAGGCTCGATAGGAACGTTTCTGGGTTGTTGCTCATGGCAAAAACGTCCAAGGCGGCTAAGATTGCAACAGATTTAATCGTTTCAAATAAAGTTCGAAAGGAGTACGTCGCGAGAGTGAAAGGTTTGTTCAGTAAGGAAGAAACGACGTGTGAAGTACCTCTTGGGTTTTGCGGGAAAACGCACGTCGCCACGTGGCCATCTGATTCTTCAACACCTTCTCCTTTATATAAATCAGCCAAGACGTCGTTTACACTGATCAAACACTTTTCAGAACTGGACGAAAGCTTAGTGCGATGCGTTCCAGAAACCGGGCGAACGCACCAAATTCGAGCGCATCTAAAAATACTCGGACATCCAATTGCGAACGATGTCGTGTACGGCGGCCGATTGTCGCCGGGACAAACGAAGCTACATGACGAGTATCAGAAAATGTGCCATAGTTTCACACTCAACGACGACCGTCTTCGTCGCGAGGACGCAAGAGCTGCTGCTACCAATGACGACACTTTTAAATGGGATAAAATCAAACACACCACCGAGTGTCCACATTGCCCGTTGGTGTGTTGGTTTGGAAGTCGCGCGACGCACGATTTGGAAGCAATTTATTTACACTGCATCAAGTATAGTTTTAAAGAGAGTTGGACGTTTGAGTGTTTGCCGTTACCGAATTGGGCAGAGGAGGGTTCGTTTTAATAGTAGCGTGATAGTAGTGATAGTAGTAATAGTAATAGCAGTACTAGTAGTAGGCCATAGCCGCGCGTTGATTAAAATACTGTACACGTATTATTATTTATTCTTATTTATTCTTACGACACGAAACAAAAAGGGGGCTTCTCTCTAATACCAATCGCTTTCGATCCCAATCTTCCGAACGCTCCTCACCGGCAACGCGTAAATCGGGTCAATTTCTTCTAATCCTTTGTGTTTCATCAGAGATAATCCAGCGATACCAAAGAACGTGTGATAAACGTCCGGTTCATCGTCCGGACGATCCGAAATCCCCCCGTTGATATCGTCTTGACACCTCAATATAAACGCTTTCAACTTATCTAAATCGATCCAGTGTTTTTTCTTCAGCGCGGCGAGCGAAGACAACACCCACCACGAGTAACACACGTCCGGTAACTTTTCCGGACGTCCGTTCAAACCACCCACTTTCACTTGTCGTTCGGCTAACCACCACGCTAACTTGTCGTTCTCTTCTTCCTCGTCGTCGTCTGCTGTGTATAATAAATCCAACTGATTGCAAATCTGCAACGCGCCTACGCATACGAAAATCTGCCCGGCGTGAGATTCGCCGCCCGGAGTGGACCCAAACCCACCGTCAAAGTTTCTACATTTCATTATAAACTCGCACCCTTTATCGACGTCGACTATTTTACGCATAATTCCTAAAGCTTTGCTCCTATTTTTGTCCTGATTATCCTCCTTCTTTTCATCGTCGCTACCTCCTATTTTCAGCGCTTCCAAACCGTCGTCGAGAAAACACTCCTCTCCCATGCCGTGCGCTAATAAGCTCAGCGCGGAAAACGCGCAGTAGGAAAACCTCGTGTCCACTTCTCCCCACTCATCCCCTGCAAAACTCCCGTCTTCTTTACTCTGTAACTTTGAAATCGCTTTGCATATTTTCTTCGCTCTTTCTTCGCTCAACTGTTCCTGCACGCATTCATACAACACGAAAATCTGAATCGCACTTAAAGTGTACAACAAATGTCCGTCGTGTCCGGGAGCGCCGGCGAACAGAGACGATTTCTCGTCGTAACACTCGTTTATGAATTTCATCACCTCCTCTTTGCTCATAATTTCTTCTTCGTCTTCTTTAACTTCTTCTTTGTCTTCTTCTTCTCCTTCTTTGTTTTTATTCATCACCAACAATTTGTGTGCCGTCAGTCCCCAATACATTCCACTCAACCGTAAGTGTTCGGTCAAAGCGTACTCTATGGTATCCGTGTCCAGACTGCTGTTTTTAATAAACTCCGCGTGTTTACGACTATGTAGTAATCTTAATGATGATGATATAGATGATATAGATGATGTCATCGTGTGCTCTTCTTCTTCTTCTTCTTCTTCTTCTGTGATGAAAGTTCTTTATGCCGGGTGCTTGTCCCCCAAAAGCTCACGCAGGAATTTTTCTACTGTTTTTGTTGCTTCTGCTGTTCAACTCTTTTTGCTTTTTTGGAGCGACTTTTCGAGAAAAATTTATTGTCGACCCGACCTTTTCCTTTTTCCGTACAAATCCTCTCATTATTAGTACGGGAAAAGTCGCTTTTCTTTCTTTCTGTCTCGTCGACGACGACGAGTTTAGTAGTGGTTATGATGATGAGGATGAGGATGATGACGACCCGGGAGAACAACATTAACAACAACGGCAAGACAAAGGAGGAGGAAGAATACGAAGACAAAGAAGAAGAAGAAAAGAAGAATACGAGGATGATGACTCTGGGAAAAGTCGGGAGTCGTTTGAAGAAGAGCTCTGGTATAGAAGAAATCCTACCGACTGATGCGTTGTTGCACGTCATCTCCTTCTTACCGAACGGCGCGGATGTGTTTAAATTCGCCTGCACGAATAAGAAGTTATATCGAATGCTCGTGGAAAACGACCGAGAGGATGAGAAAATATGGAAACGTTTGTGCAAGAAACAGGAGGATACGTTTAGTTTAGGAGGAAGAAATGGACGCGCGAGAGAGGATTTAGTCGTCGGCCTCGAGAACATAAACTATGGCAGAAGAGGAAGAAGACAATCACAATCACAATCACAATCACAACAACAACGAAGAGGAAGAGGACTTTTAGGAAGAGAAACGAAACCTTCGGCGTCCTTCAGCCAAAGTGCGCGAGAAGATGAGAAAAAATTGTCGAAGGGTTGGAGGAAAAGAAGAAGAAACAGAGCAGCATTTATGGCATTAGCGGCAAAGGAAAAGAAGAGGAACGAGGAGGAGGAGGAGGAAGAAAGGGAGGAAAACTTTTTCAAGTGGAGAGATTTGTACGCCTGGAGAAGACGCGTACTCTTCTCCGCGAGACGAGCGCGAGAACAAGAAGACGAGGAAAGAAGAGCGTCGTTGGAATCATCGGCATCGCTCGAGGAAGACGAAGAAAAAGAGTGGACGCAATCGATGTCTACTTCCACTTCTTGGATGTCAACACATTTGAAGTATAGATTAGCCGTGTGTGACGATAAGTCTGTATTCACCTGCGACCCGCGCGAAGACGGCGGAAGGATACGAATGCTGCACGAAACGACCATGAATCGATTCGTATTCACCAGTTTGACCTGGTCGAACAACGGCGAGTTGTTGTCAGTCTTGATGCAATCTTTGAAAGGGTACTCAGTTTTGTGCGCGGCGCCACACGAGAGCAATTTTTGGAGAGCTAAGATGAAATGCGATCTGAGCACGATGGCAAAACTATCCAGAGAAGATGATTTGGACGACGATGGAGATAGCGGCGGGAAGAATAAAAAAGGTTTGAAAATCATAGATGAGGAAGAAAAAGAGAACGAAGAGAAGAGGAGGAAATTGGCCGGAGATGTGTTGTCCGCTTTGGACGACTCTGCTGATGAAGGAAGAGTATTAGACGGAGAGGAAGAAAAAGAAGCCGAGGAATACGACGCGGATATGGACGTAAACTCTGAGAAAGCGACTGAGGAAGAAGAGGAAGAAGAAGCCGAGGCGTTTCCTTTGTCCAAGAAAATCTTCGACATTTACGAGTCAGAAGAAGAAGAAGAAGAAGAGAAAGAAGAAGACGATGAAAGGAATGAAGGCGGCGACGACGAAGGTTGCAAGAAAAAGCGCAAAACGACGAAGCATACTTCCTTTTTGCTACAAACAGCCTCGGGAAAGAAAAGAGGAGAGAAGAATGACACGTCAACGAAAAAGAGAAAGATGATTTACGAAAAGAAGGAAAAGAAAGAAGTCACGATCAAGTTACCGTCTTCACCTCCTCCGCTCGTTAATTGTATCGTCTTGCCGACGACAATGGTTCCCTTTGGAATTCAGTTTGCTCCGTGCGGAACAAAGTTGGCCATTGTTGCGAAAGAAAAAGCGATCGTACCGCAAGTTCAAGCGCAACAACAACCAACAGTATCAGCAGTTCCAGTACCATTACCGCAACCTGCGATAGTAGCAGCGGAAGCAGCAATAGCTAACGACGGCAATAATGATGATAATCCACCTGCCGCAGCCGAACTCGATGAGGTAGGCGGTGAAGTGAACGCGCAAGCGGCAGTGGCCGAGACGGTTGCCGGGGCACCCAATCAAAATAATGTGGGCGTTCAGACGATGGAAAATCAACAGCAACAACAACAAAACACGGTCGATCCTCCTCCTCAGGTTCCAGAGATGCAAATGCCACAAGGGCGAGATGTCTCGTTATCCATGCTCGATTTAGTACAAACGATGAATTCTCTGTATGGATTCGCGAACAATGGGTTGAAATTTCCTCGAGCGTCTCATCCAGGTGGCCGTGAAATTGTGCAGAAGATTGAGCAGAAAGATGCGAGCATGTTCTTCTCGTTCGCGCCGGACAATTCGGGTGACATGATAGGCATTTCGAAAAAGTTGAGCGCATTGCGCTTGATTGAAAATGCGACGAATCTTCCAATTTCTAGAGGAAAGAAAAAGAAATCTTTATTTCCCGAGGACGAATTAGACGCGTATCATCGTGGTAACGGTGATTATCATCGCCGCCATCACGACACGTCAACGCCGGTGCCGTTATCTTTTCAACAACATTACATCAATTCCAACAAAAAATCGATGTCGGAAGAAGGACAGCAGAGAGGAGACATGATGGCTTTGGACGATGATGAAGTTGATTTAAACGAATTAAATGTCATGAATGAACACGCGCGAATGCTCCACTCATGGGAACAACGCGAGGCCGAAGTCATTTCTGAGTTCCTCAAGTATCCACTTTGGAATCGAACGAAAAAGTTTGTTTGCACCGTGGCGAATCATTCACTCACTCCCGCAATCTCCAAGTTGACCTCTTTCGTCACAGAAAGTGGTCAAAGACTGATTCAAGTGTGTCGACAGCCCGTGCTTCAGTTACGTTTGAAGAGAAAACGGGGAATGCGGATGATGAATGATTCCGATAATGAAGAGTTCAATGATGACGATAGTTTTCGCAGTCTATCGAGCGACCAACACGACGGACGTCAGCATGATGATAGGGCAGGTGGATATACAAACAGAAGGGTGATACCATCGCAGATTAACAAGTTTTCTTCGTTATCCTCAAAGCAGTTGTACGAGCAAGAAATGATGTCGCTGAAAGAAACGACGAGGGTGCCCCTCGCGCGCTCTGAGTCAAAGGCTCGATTTTGCAAGAAGAAGGATGTGCTTTGGCAAATCGGCAGAGGGCACGTTCCAATTACGCACCACGTGCATTGGATTCCGGGTAAACGAAACACTCAAAATCAGATGACGGCGGCTTCGTCACGTGGACATTGGTTGGTTCCGTTTACTTTACCAGATTCCTTTCCTCCGATTACGTACATGATGCTCATACCAGCGCCGCCGTCATCTCTTTCCTCTTCTTCAAAATCGACGGCAACCACAGAACTTGAAGTTGGTGAGAGGGAAACTTTTCTCGACGACGACGGCGAAGAAGAGGGTGAGGAGGAACCTCTAAACGTGGACAATTACATCAAAGATGTCATCGCCAAACACCAACAAAATCAGCTGTTTGACCAACTTTTGAAAGAACGCGAGCTAGGTGCCAAGAGAGATATTTCAAAGTTTGAAAAACTCATCGTGTGCGAAGTTCAACCTTCCTCTGTGTTTGTTGAACCAGATGTGACGGTCCCGTTTGTGCTAGCCGCTAGACCTGGTGGCGAGCACGTCGCGTGGGCGGACGAACGCGCCGTTTACTTGAGACGCACGGACCCGGTCAAAGGTGGCCCAATCAGCGACGCGGTGAAAATTCTCGATTTGAACGCGTGCACGTTTAGTACCAGAGACGAATATAACACCGAGTTTATGACGTACGAAGCATACGGCCAAGGATTAGCGGGTGACCAGCCGCTAAACGCAATCGTGGAACCGATTTTATACTACGTCGTCGCTTTGAAATGGTCCAACTCTGGCGATAGGTTGTTGATATGTTTGTGCACCGTCTTTAGCGGCGCAAGCACGTATTGCGTATACCAGTGGGTCACTTGGGATCCGCCCGGAGCTTTCTTTTACAAGGAAGAGGACTTTCCGTTTGAGGATATTTGTAACACCTTGTTAGACGATAGCGCAAGCGCGCTCGAGGTGGATGAAAACGGCCGCATTGAAGACTGCGCGACAATTACCATCGGCAGTTATTTTTTCCCTTCTCGACAATTTAAAGAAAATGTCTTGTTAGTTGATGGTGGATTGAAACAAATCTGGTCGCCAAACGAAGACGCAATCGTGTTTCCAGTCATGCTTGCGATCAAGAAAAGTCCTCTGCCGACATACACAACGAGCACGCAAACCAACGCGACGCAGCAGCAGCAACAACAGCAGCAGCAACAAAATGCGTTCGTCGATTTCATTGTCATCCAAGAATTTCCTCTCGCATCGAAAAAGACGACAAGCAGCGATGAGAAGAATAACAGAACTAAAAAGAAAGGTAACAACATTAGAAATAGTAAGCAGCAGCAACAAAAACAACAACAACATCACGAAAAGGAAGAGAGATTGCGAACGTATCAAATCGACGACGAAAGAGCGATTCCGTTTCGCGCTAGGTTTCTCCCGAAGAAACACAAAGGTAAAAATTTCATTCGAGTTTGCGAAGGCAAATTCTGCGCGTGGTCGCAATAGGGATGTATTATTTTATCAGAAAAAACAACAACAATTCTTCTATCGAATCATCAATACTTTGTTATGGCTTGGTGCAGTATGAACCCGCCAATAGCAAGTAACAGCAATCCCATCCCGAGCTGTAACGTTTCTTTTCTTATAAACTCCAACAGCCTCACGCCGATGCACACTCCGATTAACGCGAAACTAGTGATCAACAAACACAACCCACCGTCGGGTTGATCGATGCCAGTTGCCAACGTGCTGATAATCGCACCGGTACCCAACGCGGCGCTCATAACCGCACTTAAAGCGACCAGGACTTTTCGGTGAACAATTTCACCTTTCCACATGATAACCATGGGCAAGAACGTAATCGGTCCACCGGTACCGGTCAAAACGCTGATTAAACCGACCAACACGCCGATGATAAACAGAATGACTAAATCTATACGCGTGGGATCCGACCACTGTTCGAGAACAGTCATGTTCTCGTACGCATCTTTATCTACTACTTCTACTGTTCGTTGACTCTGCTCTTCTCCTTCTGCATGTGGCGGCGCTTCGACTCCAGCCGACATCTCCACCTCCTCCAACATCCGTTTCTTCTTCGCCGCGTGTAAAACGTACAACCCTCTTAAATCTCTAAAACCAGCTAATAAACTAATCGCGGCGATCAAATACGTCAACACGCCTCTAGGAGACGAGTCCAGTAAAAGCGCGCCAGATAAGATAGATCCCAACGCGCTCCCGCACCCGACGATGAGACCACATTTCCACGGCACGCACTTCGTGTATTTGTGCAAAAGGTACACTCGCACGTACACGGTTGGTGTGAACGCGACGAATAAGGACACGATGGCCAATTTCGCTTCCACTCCGGCGACTAGCAGAGATGGGGTCATGATGACGCCTCCAATACCTTATTATTTTGTTGTTGTTGTTGTTGTTGTCGAAAAGAGAAGAGAGTATGAGTGCGTGAGTGAGTTGTTAAGTTCTTTTCCGATTCAAAGCGCAACTGATGAGATTTGAGATTTGGAGAAGAAAAGAAGGAAGTATACGATAAAAATGAGAGGAAGAGGAAAGAAGAAGACGTACCTACGGAACCGACGAGCAAAGCACCTATGCCACACCCGATGGCGACGACGGTAATTTGACCCGGGTTCATGGAGGAGACCACCGTGTCCATTCTGCTTCGTGTTCTTTGTATTACTAATGAGGACATGACGTTATCTATTCTAAATTTATGACTCTGCATTTGCTACTTTTAAAAATTGTCTAGATCGATTGTGCTTTAAAACTACTCTGTCTTCTATCTCCTCTAATAAGCACCTTCTGGCGGCGGTGGCGGTGGCGGCGGCGGGACAGCTCCTAACTCGCCTTCTTCCGCAGGCATCGGTGGCGGCGGTGGAGGTACAAAACCCGCCGATGGCGCGTCCGGGATTGGAGGTGGAACGCCCGCCGTGCCGTCCGAAGGAGGAGGCGGCGGGACGTTCACGTTCCCAATCGTTGTCGGCGTCGATCCAATAGGTGGTGGAGGAGGTGGTGGTATGCCCGTGCCTAAAGGCGGCATGATGCCGCCGAGAAACGCCGGACCGACTCCCCCTGTACCTCCTCCTCCTCCTCCTCCAAATTGCTGTTGCATCATCATGTTCATTGGAGGGATACCGCCGTACCCTACTCCCGCTCCTCCTCCTCCTCCTCCTCCTCCCGCTCCAAACCGAGGAGGTTGATGGAGTAAGTTATTATTACTATTGTTTCTATTCGGTGGCGGTGGTAACCCGCCAGTCACGGCTTTATCTTTCAAGTACACCGGCGGCGGCGGTAAACCGGATTGAATTTTCTTTTTCTCACTTTTCTCTTGGTCTTCATTAGCAACCGCGGTCGTATCGTTCACGCCGATTTCCGAGAGAAAGTTTTGATATTCCTTCGTCAACTCTTGAGGAATTTTATTATTATTAGTAGTAGTATTACCACCACCACCGCCACCATTCGTGGTACCTTTCCCTTTCATCGGGCAATCGCCGGTGGGATGCCCGCCGTCGCCGCAAATCGCGCACGCCACGCCAGCTTTAAATCCAACCAATTTATTGTTTTCGTTTTCTGGACAATGCACGCCGCTGTGACCCATCCCGCCGCAAATCAAGCAATACTCCGGTCGATCTTGAAACGTGCCGTTAATCATCGCCAACTCTTTCAATTGCGCTCGTTTATGGTGATTATACCCTTCGTCGATGGGCGTTAGAATCTTTTGCACCATTTCCGCCGCCATATCTACCGCCTCGTCCGTGTCGCCTTCGATAACCACGTGTAACGGCTCGTCCTCTTTATAGTCCGTTCTGTTGTCTCTGCTCGCGTTCCCTTTAATGCACCCTTTCCCTCTCAAAACAATCCTCGTGTTTGTTTCTCTTTGTAACCTTTTCTGCGTGTTCCCTCTCGGCCCGATGATTAAGCCGACAAAGTTATACCCGGGATACTCCTTCTCCGGAACGAACAACTTCCTGGTCTTCTTCTCCGGTCGATAATCCTGCGGCGCGGTGAAATTTTCCGGATCGTTCTTCAGTAAAAACTCGCACACTCGGTTCCTCTCTTTTCGTATTTTATCTCTCATTCTCAACTCTCTACTGTTGATTTTAAACCCGGTCACTTTATCGTACTTTGGTGGAGGACTCGGACTTCTCTCTCGTTCCGGCCTCGGGTCCGTAAACTCTCGTCGTTGTAACTTACCGGATAAATCGTAGAACCGTTTGTAGTGATCTTCTACGACCGGGTTTTTGTGTGGTTGTCTCGTCAATCCGTTTAATAAATCTGTGTTGTGTCCGAACCCTTTGGCGGCGAGGTGTTTGAAGATTTTCGAAGGGTCCAAGTCTAAAGAAATGTTGTTATTCGAGTTGTTGTTGTTGTTGTTGTTGTTCGAAGGAACGATCGTCAGTCCCATGCCGGGAGGGAGTCCTAATACAGAAGAAGAAGAAGCTCCTATTCCTCCCAGCTCGTTATTAGTACTATTATTAGGAAGAGGAGGTGGAGGTGGAAATACGAACTTTCCTTCCTCCGTATCTGTCCTCTTCCTCTTCTCTTCTTTATCTTCGTCTAATGAATTCGATTGATGATTTTGATGAGATTCCCAACGGGATTTTCTTTTCTTTCTCTTCTCTTCTTTCGTTTCTATTATCGCCTTCTCCGCCGCCGCCGCCTCATCCGCAGCAGCAATAGCGGTATCCTCGACGTCGTCATCATCGGCGAGTTTTCTCGGGGAGGAGGTTTTGGGCGTCATCGTTCCAAAAGTCTCTTTTATCTTTCTCTCGTTCCCTCTGTGAAGAATGAAGATTTTCTGAAGAAAACAACAGACAGAAAAGACTTGAGTTTTCGTGAAATTTTTTTTGAGAAAAAGAATACACCAAATGGGGGAAGAGAATATGCGAGAAACACACAACAAGGCGAAGAGCAAAGCGTTTACTCTTTAAATCGATGATTATGGATTATTAGTGTTAGTATTAAATGAGATGGCGCTGTTTACGCGTATGTATGTACCGCGTTTTGTAAAATAGAAATTCTCTCTCTCTCTCTCTCTCTCTCTCTCTCTCTCTCTCTCTCTCTCTGTTTGTGCGAAGCTTTCTGTGCGGTTCTCATCATCAAGCGTTTTTGTTTTCCTTGTCGTCGACGACGTTAACGACGGCTTCTTCATCTTTTTCTCCTCCTTCATTTTTCAAAATCGACGACGGCGGTTCGTATTCTTTCGGTTGTTCCGGGATGATTTCGTATCGGAAAACAATCCCGGCTCTGTTGGTACCGTCGTTCGCGTCGGTAGTGCCTAATACGTGTCGACAGTCTTTGGCGATCGCGCACGAGCGGATGACGTCGAGCATGGTGCCCGAGTGACGCTCGTGAGGGAGGAGTTTCGCCGCGAGTAAAGGCGAAGAAGGTTGAGCGGCGTCGTCGCTAAGACCGTCGTTTCCACTTTTATTCGCGTTTAAATCGTAGACGTAGACGATGCCATCTCTGGTACCGTTACCACAGGCGAGGAACGCGCCATCGTGGGATAAACCAAACGATACGGTTCTTTTCCCGTTCGTTTTCGACGTCGGCGCGGGAGCGTTGGATTTTGCGTCCTCCACGCGAAACGTGGTTTCAATCTTCGCTTGGTCAAATCCATTGGAAAAATCAACCACGGAAACCTCCGAGGAGGCGCTTTTCGCGACGAGAATCTGCCTTCTTTTCGGTGTGTTGATGATGCTATCTTCTTTCTTCTTCTTCGTGTTGATATTGTTATCCGTCGTCGTCGTTTTCTTCTGTTTCTTCTTCTTGTTATCTTCTCCTTCTTCGATATCTTCCTCGAAGCTTTGGATGCAATCGATGCTGATGGATTTGTCTCCGCCTTTGGCTTTCGCGGATGCTTGGCCAAACCCAAAATTCACCGTCGCGTAACATTTCGAATCTTTCGAAGCGTCCACGGAACTCATCTTCTTCGGATAAGTAGTAGTAGTAGTAGTAGTAGTAGTAGTAGTAGTATCATTATTTGCGACGACGGAAACGAGGGAGACAAAGTTCGTAAATCTCTTCCCGATGGACCCGGTTTTAAGGCCGCACACC